>Ga0136617_10000157_pt1 | contig 50499 bp, 48 predicted proteins | sample AntDrymUQ3222106_2_FD_129672 | JGI IMG/M metagenome (GOLD analysis project Ga0136617, IMG submission 129672) | Polar desert sand microbial communities from Dry Valleys, Antarctica - metaG UQ322 (21.06) | ecosystem: Environmental > Terrestrial > Soil > Desert | place: Antarctica: Dry Valley... | reverse complement strand
TCAACGCCGTATGCACGGCCATCCGCCGATCGGCCGAGCACCCAAGTGACCCGCCACGTCGATGCTCGGCCGATCGACGCCTGACCGGGCCTACGACGCCGATTCATCCACGATGATCGGTGGATCCAGGCTAAGTGAGCGACAACCGAACCCGGAGGCTCAGCAATGCACCACGCGCGGCGGATACCATCGCAGCTCTGGCCATCCTCGCCCTCACGGCAGGGGCGACGATCGCCTCGGCGGATCGCGGCGTCGGTCATGGCGGGAAGGGGGCCGCGGAGCGGCTCTTCACGCTGCAGCCCGATCCCGCCGGCAATCCGGAGGGCATCGCGTTCGACCGGCGCTCGCGCTCGTTCTTTGTCGGCATCACCGCCGACGGCGCGATCTACCGCGGGACGCTCGGCAGAGACACCCTCACCCCCTTCATCCCCGGCGCGGCCGGCAAGGCGGCCATCGGCCTCAAGGTCCGGCGCGGCAAGCTCTACGTCGCGGGCGGCCCGACCGGGGCGATCACCGTCTACGACCTCGCCACCAAGCAGCCCGTCGCGACGTTCCAGATCGGCGCCGGCGGCTTTCTCAACGACCTGGTGGTCACCCGCCGCGGCGACGTCTTCGTCACGGACTCCTTCCGGCCGACGCTCTGGCGCGGCGCCCGTGAGGCGAGGCTCGCGGACACCCGCACGAGCGACAAGCTCCGCGGCCCGTCGACCGTCGACGTGGCGAAGCGGCTCTATCTCGTCGTCAACGCCGACTTCGCCACCAGCCAGACGCCGTTCACCGTGGCGGGGCTCCCGCGGCGCTCCAGGCACGGCCACCACGGCCACTAGACAGCGAAACGCCGGCGGGATCAGAGCTTGATCCGTACCGTCCTGCGGACGGTCTTCGAGCGCCCGCCGGCGTGCGTCGCCTTGACGGTCAGCGTCGCCTTGATGGTCTTCAACCCAGCCCGCTTCGCCGCGCGCCGCACCTTGGCCGGCAGGCGCAGGCGCAGACGGCGCCGCTCCGTCGTGGTCAGCGTGCGCGTGTAGGTCCCGAGTGTGCGCCGTTTGAGCTTGAGCTTGCGGGCCGTGGCGCGGCTCACCACGAGCTTCGCGCGCACGCTGCAGCGCAGCGCGCAGCGGACGCCCGGCCGGATCAGGCCGCGGGTCCCGGTCCTGGGCAGGCTGAGCGACGGGAGCGGGCCCAGCGTGGCGGGGGGTCCCGGCCCGGCCGGCGGCCCGGGGGTGGGCGCGGTGACCGTGACCGTGGTCGAGGCCGTGCCCGCGCCGCCGCGGAAGTCCTTGACCCGGACCACGGGGTTGAAGGACCCGGCGGCGCCGTAGGCGAACGTCGTCGTCGGCGTCGTGGTGGTGCGGTCCACAGATCCGTTGCTGTCGAAGTCCCAGTCGTAGCCGGTGATCGCCGAGTCCGGGTCCGTGACAGCGGCCGCGTCGAACGTGATGACGGCGTTCGGCGCCGGGTTGGCGTTGCTCACGCGCAGCGAGCCCGACGGCAGCGTGTTGGGCGCCGTGCCGAGGACCTGGAACTCGGTCAGGTCGATGTAGTCCCTGCCAGCACAGACGCAGGTGGCGGCCTCCTCCAGCGGGTTGAGGAGGGTGACCCTGACGTAGTTCGTGTCATCGCCGGAGCTGCCGGCCGGGCTTCGGCTGGTGAGCTCGTAAAGGTCGTCTGACGTGAACTCGGTGGTCCCCGTCCCGTCGACGGCGGTCTGGAACGTCGCTCCGTCCTCTGAAGTCTCGACCCGGTACTCGCGGGTGCTGGCGGAGGCGTCGTCGCCGCAGCCAGCCGTGGGATTGATCAGGAACTCCGTCACGTCGACCGTCTCGGGCAACTCGATCGTCACCGTCGGCGGGTCGCTCTGCGGGCCTGTGCCGTCCCGATTCTCTGCCGACCACACCGTCCCCTGGTTCTGGTCGAAGGCCTGGGCCACGCCGCAGTCCGGGGTGCCGGAGTCGTCGCTGGCGTCCGCCACGGCGGCGCCGGCCGCCAGGGAGGCCCAGTTGCGATCCAACCCGATGTCGCGCGTGGTCGCGGCGTTCCCGGTGATCGCGACGTCGCGGACGAGCACCGTGTTGTAGCCGGCCTCCGCGATCGTCAGCTTCGGATAGCTGCCGGCGGGCAGGTTCGGGATCGTGTAGCGGCCGCCGGCGTCCGTCTCGTCGACGAAGGGCGCCGCGCCTCCGAAGCCGACACGCACCCCGGCCAGCGGCAGGCCGCTGACGGAGTCGGTCACGACGCCGGTGGCTGTCCCCTTGGGAGCGCCCGGGGCCGGCGGCGCGCTGAAGTCCTCGACGGGCTGGGTGTCGGAGCCGTCGGCGGCGGCGGCGAAGAAGCCCATGCCGCGCGTGCGGAACACCTCCCACACGTCGTCGTTGAGGCTGCCGCCGTTGGCCTGCTCGGCGGCCAGGATCGCGTTGCGCATGTCCAGCATCGACGGCTCGGGAGGCGAGAGCCGCATGCCGTCGGTCACCAGCTTCTCGGCGACGTCGGAGGTGAGCGCCCGCCGCAGGTCCCACAGCGTCTCGGCCCACAGCTCGCCGTCCGCGTGCACCTCGGGGCCGCCGGCGAAGTAGATCTTGCCGAAGTCGCCGAGCGTGTAGCCGCCGGCGCCGCCGGTGTCCAGGCCGCCGGGGCAGAGCGGGTCCGCCGGGGTGACCGGGCAGTCGAGCGCCTGGCTGCGCAGCGTGTGCGGATCGGCGTCGGTGTAGTCGCCGATGTCGATCTCGTCGGGCGCCGCGGTGTCGACCTTGAGCCCGTCCCGGACCTGCAGGTCGGACGCGAACCAGTCGCTCCAGCCCTCGCCCATCGCGCCGGCGTGCGCGCTGCCGAGGGCGCCCGAGCCGTCCGCGTTGGTCACGAGGCGGTTGGAGAGGCCGTGGGTGTACTCGTGCCAGACGAGGCCGGAGTCGTCGCCGCCGTTGATGCTGCGGAAATCAAAACCGGTCGGCATGGTGGGTGGACGGAACAGGTACATCTGCATCGTCGGCGGCTGCCCGTCCGGCGGGGTCGACATGTTGGCGTTGTTGAGGTGGTCACCGTTCGGGCCGGGCACGGCGCCGTCATCGGTCTGCGTCAGCACGGCGTCGCCGCCGGCCTTCTCGAAGTTGCCCGAGGCGGCGGTGAAGCCGATGGGGGCACTCTCGAGGTGGTCGTGGAAGCGGGAGACCAGGTAGAAGGCCTGCACGCCGTTCTGGAGGCGGTTCGTCGTCCTCGTCGCGGCGCGGGTGGTCGAACTGGTCGTGTCCCATGCACAGGGCTCCGGCGCCGTGCACGCCGCGGTCCCGGGCTGCGGTGCGAACGGATGGAGGAAGTCCGGCGCCGCGCTGGGCGTCGTCTCCTCGCCCGCGTCGATGTCATTGCCGTCGTCGAGGTCGGCCCACTGGCGCGAGTACTCGCCGTCGAGAACGGTCGAGCCGGCCGGCAGGCCGAAGTCCTCGAGGTCCACGGGCACCGGCGGGCTCGCGCTCGGATGATTCGGGTAGACCTCGGCGTTCGCGGCGGCCTTGGTCAGGTTCTGGCGGAACAGGATCGCGCCGCTCGTGGCGTCGACGACGGCGTCGTAGAACGCGGTGGAGGTCGCGCGGTACGTCACGTGCCAGGCGAGCTTCGCGCCGCCGGCGGCGCCGAACAGCACGAGCCGGGCGAAGTCACCGCCTTCGAAGGTCGTGGTTCGCCGTGCGCCGGCCGGGCCGGAGCGCACGGGCAGCGAGCGCTCGACCCCGACGTTGCGCTGGAGCCGCGCGAGGGCCTCGACGCCGCTGAGGCTCGGCTCGATCGTGTCGACCGCGAGGTCGTGACGCGGCGCGCCGGCGACGGAGAGCACGCGCCCGGCGCGGTCGATCGCGACACGCAGGTCGTTGTCAAAGGCGGGGATGCCGCGGTGGAGCTGGCGGAAGTGCACGACGGTGAGCCCGTCGGGCGTCGCCGCCCGGCGCTGGAGGTCGAGCCCGTCGAGGTCGGCTGCGTCGAGGCCCAGCGCCGTGCGGTTGGCGCGCACGAACTCCCGCGCGATGTCCGCGCGCTCGCCGCCGCGCGGGCCGCTCAGCGCGCCGTCGGTGCGCAGCAGCTGGCGCGGGGTGCCGCTCAGCGGGTCGATCTTGAGCACGCCCTGGCGGCCGAGGCCGCGCTTCAGCGCGCTCCGCGCACGACTCGTCGCCGCGTTGGGTCGCGCAGCGGCGACCGTGGTCCGCGCGCGCGCGGCCTGGCTGCGGTCGCCCGCGCGCGAGTCGAAATAGGGCTTGGCCGCGTCGACGCCGACCGGCTGGCTGCGCGTGGCGGCCGACGCGGTGCCGGGCAGGACGAGCAACGCCCCCAGGACGAGGGCGACGACGGGGCGAGCCGGCAGGACGCGCATCCCCTTGTATCGGTCGCTGGGGCCGCGGGGGTTAGCGGCGACGGTCTGTGCGCTTACCCGACCGCCACAAACACGACGAAGCCGATGAACATCGCCGCCCACGCCAGCGCGGGCAGGAGCCCGACGCTGCGGCGGGGGAGCACATAGAGCGCGATCGCCCCGCCTGTCAGTGCGATCGCGCCGGCGACGAGCGCCTCGGGCTCGAGGTCCCACGCGGTGACCGCGAGGCCGAGCGCGACCGGGATCGTGGCCTGGAACGTCATCGCGCCGGTGACGTTGCCGACCGCGAGCGTGTCCTTGCCGTCGCGCACCCACAGGAACGAGTTCGCCTTCTCGGGCAGCTCGGTGGCCAGTGGCGCGAGCACGAGCGCGAGCACGAGGGGGGCGACGCCGAGCGACTCGGCGATGCTCTCGACCGCGCCGACGAACAGCTCAGCGCCGAGGATGATGGCGGCCAGCGAGACGACGAACTGGAGGCTGATCTGGAACGTCGACGGCGGGTCGTCCTTGGAGTTGTCGAAGTACAGCGGCTCGAGCTCGTCGTCGTCGTCGGCGTCGCCGCCGTGGCGGACCGTCTGCCACGAGTAGACGCCGTAGCCGACGATCAGCAGCGCCGCCACGGCGAGCTGGACGGCGGCGGAGGTGTCGAGCGCGCCGATGAGCAGGCCGACGGGGAAGAGGGCCAGGAAGACGATGAGGTCGCGGCGCGTCGAGCCGACCTCGCTTTCGATATCCGAGCCCTGGTCGCGGCGACCGCGAAAGGCGAGCGCGGAGCCGGCGATCACGAGCATGCCGAGCGTGCCGAGCACGAACGGCGCGCCGATGATCGCCCCGATCGCGATCTGGACCGCCTCCTCGCTCCCGCCGCCGCTGAGCAGCGCGACGACCGGGATGGTGGACTCCGGCAGCGCGGTGCCGACCGCCGCGAGCAGCGCGCCGACCGCCCCCTGCCCGAGATTGAGCCGGTGCCCGAGCCACTCGACGGCGTTGGTGAAGCCGATCGCGCCCCCGACGATCAGTACGAAGGCACCGAGCATCTCGACGGCGACCATGCCACCGTGCTGCCCGTTGGCCAGTGCCGCTAGGCCAGTGCGGACGCGGCCGCGCGGCCGGAGAACAGGCAGCCGCCGAGGAAGGTCCCCTCGAGCGCGCGGTAGGTTCTTGCTCGTGGAGAACCTCGACAACCAGATGACGGCGGCCGACCTCGAGGCGCTGCGCGCCTCGCTCGCAGAGCTCGAGGGCCCCGCACGCGCCGCCATCGCGGAGGAGATCAAGACCGCGCGCGGCTTCGGCGACCTGAAGGAGAACGCCGAGTACCACGAGGCCAAGAACGCGCAGGCGCGCCTGGAGACGAAGATCATCCAGATGCGCCACCGGCTGATGGACGCTCGCGTGGTCGAGGTCGCGGGCGGTGACGTCGTTGGGTTCGGCTCGACGGTCGAGGTCGAGGACGAGGCGACCGGTAAGCGCGTGACCTACACGCTCGTCGCCGTGCACGAGGCGTCGGCCGCGGACGGCCGCCTGTCGGCCGAGTCGCCGGTGGCGGCGGCACTGACCGGCCTGCGGGTCGGCGAGACCGCGGTCGTGCCCGCCCCGCGCGGCGAGCGCAAGCTCAAGGTCCTCGCCGTCAACTAAGGGGCGCGGGTCCTGAACACCGTCCGCCGTCGCGGCAGCGGCCGCGGGAAGTCGGGGTGCTCGGACAGCGACACGATCTCACCGCCGGCGACCGCGAGGTCCTCGCCGCCGACCGCCCAGCCCCGCCGCTCCACTGTCTCCCCGTACGGGCTCGCGTAGAGCCGGCCGGGCAGGCGGGCGCCGCGGCTCTCGGCCATCAGGATCTGATCGCCGAGCGCGACCGCGCCCTGGAGGTTCGTGTGCGAGGTCACCCACGCCTCCGACGCGCTCTCCTGGGCGAGCAGCCCGTCGGCTCCGAGCGGCCAGCGCACGAGCCGCGCACCCGGCTTGGCGTCGAGGTACTCGCCGATCAGCAGTCCCGTCCCGGCCGCGTCGACGGAGCTGTAGGAGAAGCGCAGGACCTCGCCCGCAGGCCGGTAGCGGGCGATCTCGGGCAGCGCGTAGCGGTCGTCGCCCTCCACGGGGCTGCGCTCGACGCGCGTGAGATCGAACACGCGCAGTCCCTTCGTCGTCTCGGTCACGTACAGGAGGTCCCCGTGCCAGGCCAGCCCGCCCGCGTGGGTATGGACCGGCTTGCCGCTCGCGGTGATCAGGCGGATGTGGCGGTAGCGCCCGCGTGCGAGGTCGGCGCACGAGACGCGGGCCGTGTTCGAGGGCTTGTGGTACCAGGACACGAGCACGACGTTGCCGTCCGGCGACACCGCGATGCCCTGCGGGTACCAGGCCTCCGTGCGGCTGTCCTCGGCGTCCCAGCGGAAGCCGCCGAGCAGGCCGTGGGCGCGGCGCGCGGCCCACGGCGCGCCGAAGCCGCGCCCGAACGGCTCGATGCGGCGGTCGAGGTCGCCGAGCACCGCGACCAGCCCGGCCGCCGGTGTGCCCGCCGCCCGCGGCTTGCCGCGCTCGAGCCGCAGGCGGAACGCGGTGGCGTCGATCGTGCGCAGCCCGCGCGCCGGTGGAGTGGTCGCCACGCACGCGATGGTGCCAGGCTTGCCGAGCCGTGAGCGTTCCGCCCGACCTGCCGATCCGCCGCAACACCGCGTTGCTCGCCGCCTCGCTGGCCGCCAACTCGGGGATGCTGCAGCTGTCGGCTGCCGTCGCGTCGCTGACGCTGGTCGCCGTCGTGGGCGTCAAGGGCCTGCTCGGGCTCGGTCCGGCGATCGTCCTCGCGTCCGGCGCGCTCGCCGCGTTGCCGGCGGGGCGCGCGATGGACCGACTCGGCCGCGTCCCCGTGCTCGCGGCGGGCTTCGGCGTCGGGATCGCGGGCTGCGGCTTCGCGGCGCTCGGCAGCGCGCTGCCGTCCGCGCCGGCGGTGCTGGCGGGCCTCGCGCTCGTCGGCGCGGCGAGCGGCACGGCGCTGCTGGCGCGCACCGCGGCCGGGGACATGTACCCGCCCGAGCGGCGCGCGCACGGCATCGCGCTCGTGCTCTTCGGCGCGGTGTTCGGCGCGATCCTGGGGCCGTTCGTCTTCAGCCCGCTGCTCGCAGGCCAAGAGCTCGACGGGGACGCGCTCGCCGGCCTATGGCTCGCCGCGGGCGGCTTCATGATGGCCGGGCTCGTGCTCGTGCTCGCCGTGCGGCCCGACCCGCAGCGGATCGCAGAGCTGTTGCGCACGGACGCCGAGGGCGAGCTCGCGCCCGCGGCGCCGCTGCGCGAGATCGTGCGCCGCCCCGGGGCGATCCCGGCGCTGCTCGCGGGCCAGGCCTCGTTCGCGGTGATGGTGGGGGTGATGACGCTGACCGGCGCGATCGTCGTCGACCATCAGCACCATCCCGGCCACAACGTGTTCCCGATCATCGGCGCGCATGTGGTCGGCATGTACGCGCTGGTGCTGGTGGTCGGCCGGGTCGTCGACGCCATCGGCCGCACGCGCGCGCTCGCGAGCGGGTTGCTGATCATGTGGGTCTCGGTCATCAGCCTGCTGTGGGTGGAGGAGGTGACGAGCACCGCGGTCGTCCTGTTCGGCCTCGGGATCGGCTGGAACCTCTCCTTCGTCGCCGCGACGGCGCAGCTGGCCGACTGCGCCACCACCGCCGAACGCGGCAAGCTGCTCGGCTTCAACGACCTGCTGGCCGGGCTCACCGGCGCCGGGCTCGCGCTGCTCGGCGGGCTGGCGCTGTCGGCGATCGGAGTGGCGGCGCTCGCGATCGGCGGCGCCGTGCTTGTGGTGCTCCCGGCGCTGTGGATCCTCGGCCGCCCGCCGCCGGCGCCCGCCGCCGCGGCGCAACAGGCCTAGCGCAGCTCCTGGATCCGGATCAGGTTGCCCGCGGGATCGCGGACGGCGCAGTCGCGCACGCCGTACGGTTGGTCGGTCGGCTCCTGGACGACCTCGGCGGCGTCGCTGGCCTGCAGCCGCTCGAAGGTGGCGTCGAGGTCCCTGGTGGCCAGGTTGATGCCGGCGTAGGTCCCCTTGGCCATCATCTCGGCGATGGTGCTGCGCTCGTCGTCGGTGATGCCGGGGGTGGCGCCCGGCGGGTGCAGGACGATGGCCGTGTCGGGCTGGTCGGCGCGGCCGACGGTGATCCAGTGCATCCCTCCGTATTCGACGTCCATGCGGACCTCGAAGCCGAGGGTGTCGCGATAGAAGGCCAGGGCGGCGTCCGGGTCGTCCTGCGGGAGGAAGCTCGCGTGAATGCTGATGTCCATGGCGGTCATGCTAGGTGCGGCTCGTGACCCGCGCTTCTCGATTCCTGACCGGTCTCGTCACCTGTTTCGCGACGCACGGCGGCATCCCCGCCGTTGCCTGCGCCGCGTCGCGCCGGTAGGTGCTGGGCGGCACGCCGACCAGTTCGGTGAAGCGGGTGCTGAAGGTGCCCAGCGACGAGCAGCCGACCTCGAAGCAGACCTCGGTGACGCTGAGGTCGCCACGACGCAGCAGCGCCATCGCTCGCTCGATGCGCCGCGTCATGAGGTAGCCGTAGGGCGACTCGCCGTAGGCGAGCCGGAACTCGCGGCTGAAGTGCCCGGCCGACATGTGCGCGCCGCGGGCGAGCGCCTCGACGTCCAGCGGCTGCGCGTACTCCCGGTCCATCCGGTCGCGGACGCGGCGCAGCAGCGCGAGGTCGCGCAGGTGCTGCACCACGGCGGGTCTGCTGCTCACCCGCGAGATGGTGCCACAGATCACCTCGGGCGCTACAGCGCCGTGCGCAGCACCCGCAGCACGTTGCCCGACAGGATCCGCTCGGCGTCGGCGGCGCCGTAACGCGCCTCGAGGGCCGCCGGCAGGCGTGCGAGATCGTCAGCGCGCTCGAGCCCGCCCATGGTCGGCTTGATGAAGCCGTCGAAGTCCGAGCCGATCGCCGCGTGCTCGTGGGAGCCGGTGAGCTCGCGCAGGCGGTCGGCATGGCGCGCGATGACGTCGAAGGACTCCCCGAACGTCTTGGTCTTCTTGCGGATGCCGTCGTTGAGCTGGTGCTGGGCGAGGATCAGGCCGATCACCCCGCCGCGGGCGGCGACACGGCGCACCGTCTCGTCGTCGAGGTTGTACTTCTGCTTGCCGAAGCGATAGCCCGAGTGAGAGGCGATGACGGGATGCTCGACCGGGGCGGCGCCGTGCTCACGGTCGAGCGCCTCGAGCAGCTCGAAGGTCTCCTCCAGCGCGTCGCCGCGCATGTGCGAGACGTCGATCAGCATGCCCTCGCGGTACATCGCCCGCACGGCCGCCTCGCCGAGCTCGGTGAGGCCCACGCCCGCCTTCTGCGGGAAGAGGGTGTTGTAGAGCGCGTCGGGCAGGAACGGGAGCGCCGGCGCGTTGGCCGCCACGCGCCGCCAGAACAGGTGGGCGAGGGTCACGTAGGCGACGCCGCGCGCGGCGAGCGCGCTGACGTTCGTGTCGACGTCGGCCGGGGTGGGGCCGAGGTGGAAGCCGCCCTCGACGCAGTGGACCAGCCCGACGACGCCGTCGGCGAGTGCACGGTCGAGCTCGGCCTCGTCGTGGACGACGATCGCCCCGGCGTGCTCGCCGATCTCCGCCTCGACCTGCTCGAGCTGCTCGAGCAGGCGGGCGAAGTAGCCCGGCTCGGGCAGGGCCCCGTAGGGCTCGTCGAGGTCCATCTCGTCGAACGGCGAGTAGAGCACCGACAGTCCCACGCGCACGCCCCCGGCGGCCAGGAAGTCGGCCGTCACGCGCGGCCCCGCGTCCCAGCTGCGGTAGTTCAGCAGCCGGCTCGCGACCCACAGGATCGCGCCGCGCGCCTTGTTGCCGGCGCCTTCGCGCCGCCGCACGCGCACCATCCGCCCGAGCGTGACGTCGCGGTCGCCCGAGAGCACGTGCATCGGGTAGTGCACGTGGAGGTCGGCGACGAGCGGCGGCGCGGGGGTGTCGCTCACTGCCGTGGGACGCGCACGACGCGCGTGCCGGCCGCCCGGTCCTGCAGCCCGCGCCGCTCGGGATCGAGGATCGACCAGACGCCGTTGATCACCGCCGGCAGGAACGCGAGCGAGATCGAGCCGGTCCAGAACGGCGCCTTCACGAGCAGCTCGCGGGCGGCCGCGCGGCGCCCGGACACGGGGTCATAGTCGTCGCAGACGACGCGCAGCCCGAACAGCTGCTTCCCGAGCGTCTTGCCGGCGTGCTCACCCTCGCGCGTCATGAACGGGACGGTCACGGCGGCGAACGCGACCGGCACGGCGAGGAACCACCACATCGTCGCGACGACGTCGGTCAGTCCGGCCAGCGCCACCACCGGCGCCAGCACGAGGCCGGCGGCCGTGATCCCGAGTGCGCTGTCGACCGCGAACGCGCCGAGGCGGCGGCGCGGGAGCCCGAGCTCTTCGCGGCTGAAACGGTGCGGCGGCGTGGCGTCCGCCGCGTCCCGCACGCGCAGGCGCCAGATGCCCAGCAGGTGAGCCAGCCGCGCGAGCGGGCCGACGAGGCACACCCACGCGATCGCGACGAGCAGGATGAAGGTCCAGCTCGGGTCCGCCTGGGCGCCCGTCGCAAGGCTCTCGAGGTTGGCGATCGCGAGCGAGACGCCCAGCAGCAGCGGCAGCAGCATCAGCGTCGCTTGGGCGATCAGGTCGAACGGGATCTCGCGCGGCGGCGGGACGCCGAGCGAGTAGAACGCCGCCCGCTCGTCCCGGTAGATCCCTCTGGCATGCGAGACGTGCGGGATCGCCGCGGTGTCCGCCAGCTTCTGCGCGTCGGTGGGGGAGAGGTTGAGCAGCATCCGCTTGAGCCGGAACGAGCTGATCGGCAGCGCGCTGATCAGGTACAGCGCGAGGCTCATGACGATCACGGCGGCGGCGCCGCTGGCCGGGTCGAACTTGCCGGCCGCGTCGATCAGCCCGTTCGTGTCGACGGAGATCACGCTGGCGATCGAACCGCGCAGCGCGGAGGAGGCCTCGGTCAGCGGCTCCTCGGCGAGCGCCTTCGCGACGTTCGCGATCGCGATCGCGCTGAAGATCACGGACACCGCGAACCAGACGAGGAGACGGCGCACCGGGACCGCCGGCACCGCCTGCTCGAAGTGGTCGATCGCCGACAGCTCGCCCATCCGGTCGATGCCGACCGCGGCGTCGGCGTGGAACGCGCGCTTGAGGTGCGCGAGGCGGCGGCAGATGTGCTGGTTGAGGAAGTAGCGCAGGAACAGGCGCAGGCGCGGCACCTTGATCTGCCGCGTGAACCTGCCGTCGCCGGCCCGGACCGTGAGGACGGCAGGCAGCTTGTCTGCGACCTGGAGCGCGGAGCGGAAGCCCTGGAGGAGGTCGGTGAGCGCGACCGGCGCCGGCGGCGGGACGTAGACCAGCAGCGAGCCGGACTCGGTCCGCGCGGGCGGCCCGCCGGGCAGGCTGTCTTTACGGAACCGTTGCTGAGTGCTCGACGCCATGATGGCGATTGTCCTCGAGCCTCGCCAGGCGGGGCAATGGATCGCTCGACCCATGCCCGCATGAATCCTTCGATCCATTCACAGCGCGCCTCGCGTGCGGAGAGAATCGCCCTCAGTGTTCGTCGCGCAGCATCGCCGCCGCCTGCCCGCGCCGGCTGGCCTTGAGCTTGGTGAGGATGCTGTGGACGTGGTTCTTGACCGTCGGCAGCTCGATCTGCAGGCGAGCCCCGATCTCCTTGTTGGACATGCCCTGCTCGAGCAGCTGCGCGATCTCGCGCTCGCGGGAGGTCAGCGGCGAGGTGACGGGGCGCTCCTCGGCCGACCTCGCCAGGCGGCGGAGCAGCAGCGCGGCGAGCCGCGGCGAGCACACCGTCCCGCCGCTCGCCGTGGTCTGGACCGCTCGGGCGACGTCGTCGACGCTCACGTCGCGCGAGAGCAGGCCGCCGACCCCGGCCTCGGCCCAGGCGATGACCGCCTGCTCGTCGGCGTCGGAGACGTTGACGACGATGATCCGCGCCATCGGCACCGCGGCCTCGAGCCGGCCCAGGTCGTCGAGGCCCGCGGGGGCGGGCGCGTCGAGCAGCACCGCCTCGGGCGGATCGTCCGTCCCGGCGAGCGCTGCCAGGGCGTCCGGCACGTCGCCGGCCGTGCCGACGACGTCGAGTCGCTGGTCGCGGCGCAGCAGCCGGGCGAGACCGTCCCGGTAGAGCCGGACCTCGGAGATGATGAACACGCGCGTCATCTCGGACCCCTCGAACCTACCCGCCCTGCCGGACTGTTGCCTCGGGTTCAGAGCCCGATCCGCCCGCGAGAGGAGACGCTCCACCCATGAGCCCCACCCGTCCGCACCGCCAGTGCGGTGCCCAGCAGGTCAACGAGCGCCTCTCCGAGCTCGACCCGAAGCTGCGCGACCGCCAGCTGCGCATCGAGGAAGCGTGCCGCCGCGCGATCGAGAAGGGCGAGGCGCAGCGCGTCTGGCGCAAGCTGATCACGATTCAGTGCGTGGTGCACGTGGTCGCCAAGACCGACGAGGAGAACATCTCCGACGCGCAGATCGAGAGCCAGATCGAGGTGCTCAACCAGGACTACCGCGCGACCAACGCCGATCGCGGCAAGGTCCCCGACCCCTGGCAGGGTCTGGTGGCCGACCCGAACATCGAGTTCGCGCTCGCCAAGAAGGACCCCAAGGGCACGGCCAACAACGGCATCACCCGCGTGCAGACGACGCGTGACTCCTTCGGCACCGGCGACTCGGTCAAGACGAAGGCGGGCGGCGGCACGCCGCCGTGGCCGACCGACCGCTACCTCAATATCTGGGTCTGCAACCTCGGCGACGGCCTGCTCGGCTACGCGCAGTTCCCCGGCGGCCCGGCCAGGACCGACGGCGTGGTGGTGCTCTACACGGCGTTCGGCACCAAGGGCGCCGCCTCCGCGCCGTTCAACCTCGGCCGCACGATGACGCACGAGGTTGGCCACTGGCTGAACCTGCGCCACATCTGGGGGGACACCAACGACTGCTCGGGCTCGGACCAGGTGTCCGACACCCCGCGCGCCCAGATGCCCAACTACGGCAAGCCCGACTGGCCCCACATCTCGTGCAACAACGGGCCCAACGGCGACATGTTCATGGACTACATGGACTACGTTGACGACGCCGCGATGTTCATGTTCACACCGGGCCAGGCCGCGCGCATGAACGCGACGCTGGCGGGGCCGCGCAAGAAGCTCGCGGGGCTGAGGTGATCGACCCGGAGCAGCTCCAGGGCCGCTGGGTGCACTCCCACGAGGAGGACACCGAGGACGAGATCGTGTACCGCGCCGAGTCCTCCGGCTACGACTTCCCGCGCTCGCGCGGGCGCGAGGCGCTGGAGCTGAACCCCGACGGCTCCTACTCCGGGGTGGTGCCGGGGCCGACGGACAAGCCGGAGGCGACCGGCGGGGGCGGGTGGACGGTGGAGGGCGACACGCTGGTGCTGCCCGACCGGACGCTCGAGGTCACGGGCGTGGAGGAGGGGGTGCTGCGGGTCAAGCGTCCGCGCTGAGCGCCGTGTCGCGGCTGACCGCCGCCCACGTGTCGAGGTCGGCGCGGCGCCCGTCGAGCGCCTCGCCGATCGCCTCGACGGCGTCGGCCCCGAGGGCCAGCCGCAGCGGTGACTCCTCTGCGCCGAGCGCGGTCAGGATCGCGGCGGCGGCCTTGGCGGGGTCGCCCGGCTGGGCGCCGTCCATCGCGTCGACGGCGGCGCGTGTCGGCCCGACGGTGTCGGCGTAGAGGCCGCTGTCGCGCGAGCGCTGCATCCCCGCGCCGCCGAACGACGTGCGGAAGGCGCCCGGCTCGACGATGAGCACGCGGATCCCGAACGGGGCGACCTCGGCCGCCAGCGACTCGGAGATCCCCTCGAGCGCGAACTTCCCGGCGCAATAGGCGCCGAATCCGGGCATCGTCACCTGGCCGCCCATCGAGCTCATCTGGACGATCGCGCCGCCGCCCTGCTCGCGCAGCACCGGGAGGACGGCTCGCGTCATGCCGACCGCGCCGAAGAACATCGTGTCCATCAGGCTCCGCAGCTCGGCGTCGTCGAGCTCCTCGACGGCCCCGACCGAGCCATGGCCGGCGTTGTTGACGAGCACGTCGAGGCGGCCGAAGTGGGAGCGCGCGGCAGAGACGGCAGCGTCGATCTGGCTCTGGTCCGTGACGTCGAGCGCGAGGGCGAGCACGCGATCGGGCGCCGCTGCGACGAGCTCGTCGAGCTTCTCGGTGCGCCGGGCCGTGGCGGCGACGCGGTCGCCGGCCTGCAGGGCCGCCTCGGCGAGGTGGCGGCCGAAGCCGCTGGAGCAACCGGTGATCAGCCAGACACGGGAGTCGGTGGAGTTCATGCCTCCGAAGGTAGGAGCACGGCGGCCCGCTCGGAAACACCGATTGCCTGCTGCGTCACAGGCGTAGGCTGTCGGCGGTGGAGCTTAATCAGCTGCGCTCGTTCGTCGCCGTCGTCGAGGAGGGCAGCATCACGCGCGCCGCCGCGCGCCTGCACATCGCCCAGCAGTCGCTGTCGCAGCAGATGCGCACGCTCGAGACCCAGCTCGGCGCGCCGCTGCTCGCCCGCAGCAGCCGCGGGGTGACGCCGACGGCGGTCGGGGAGGTGCTGCTGGGCGAGGCGCGTGCGCTGCTCACGCGCGCCGGCCGCGCCGCCGACGCGGTCGACCGCGCCGTCCAGGGCGACACGGGCGTGCTGCGGGTCGGCTTCCTCACCACCGTCGCACACGACCTGATGCCGCCGATCGTCCGCGCCTTTGCGGAGCACCACTCCGAGATCACGCTCCAGACCGAGGACCTCGCGATCGCCGCGCTCGTCGCCGGCGTGCGCGACGGCCACCTCGACGCCGGCCTCAGTCGCCCGCCGCTGGTCGACGACGTCGTCGCCGAGCCCGTGTCCGACGAGCCCGTCGCCGCGGTGCTGCCCGCCGGTCACCCGCTGAGCGATCGCGACGAGCTCACGCTCGCCGACCTCGCCGCCGAGCCGTGGGTGCTCACGCCTCGCAGCTCATGGCCGCCGTGGCATCGCAAGTACGACGCCGACTTCGCGGCGGCCGGCTACCGGCCGCGCGTCGTCCAGCGCGGCACGACCCCGCAGGCGCTGCTCGCGCTCGTGGCCGCCGGCGTCGGTGTGACGCGCCTGCCCCTGTCGTCGCGCAACCTGCGCGTTGACGGCGTGGCGTTCGTGCCGCTCGCGGGCGAGCGCGCGCAGGTCGTGCTCGTCACCCGCCCGGATGCGGTGAACCCGGCGCTGCGGGTGTTGCGGGAGAAGGTGGCGGCCCTTGGGCGTCCGCGGTGAACGATGCGAACGTCAACGGCGGCTGGTGAGGGGAGGGTTCGGGCCGCCGTGGCGCCCATTTCGGCCGGGTGTGGTCACTTTGTCGCAATTATTCACACGAACTGACCACACCCCCCCTTGATCCCCGCCACGGCCGCTTCGCTCCCTCCTCCTCACCTGCCCGCCGTTGACGTGCGCCGCGCTCACCGCGAACGCTTCAGATGCCCCCGAACCCACGCCAACGCACGCGAGAACAACAAAGAGATCCGCTGCCCCAGCGGAGGCTTCCCCACACCCGCTCCCTCCGGGTCGAGCAGCGTCAGGGTCGAGTCCGACGGGACCGGCGGGTCGCCCGCGGTCGTGCTCGTGTAGACGTCGTAGTGCTTGGTCGGATCCGTCGGGATGCGGGTGTTCAACCGCCCGCTCGCGGTTTCCTCGAGCGCGAAGGTGTAGGTGCGCGGCGGCACGCCGTCCTCGTCACGTGAGTTGACGGTGACCACGAGCGAGCGCGGCGGCTCGGCGTGGCGCTCGAAGTCGAAGTCGATCCGCATCCAGTCGCCCGCACGGGAGATCGCGATCCCCGGCGCCTCGGGGGCCTGGCTGCGCTGCGGGGTGCGCGCCGTGTCGAGCAGGATTCCCGGGTCGCGCCACTGCTTCTTGGCGCCCGGCCCGGTCGGGCTCGGCTGGTGCACGCCGCCCGGCAGGCGCGGCGCGGTGTCGCCCCAGCGGCCGGGCCAGAGCGCCCAGCCGGGAGGGTCGTCCTCGAGGATCTCGAGCGTCAGCTCCGGGCTCTTGCGCTTGCCGTCGGCGAGGTCGTACCAGGCCTCGGTGGTGTGGAAGCCGGCCTCGAAGTAGGACGCGTGCGAGCCGCGGGCGACGTAGACGAGCGGACGGCCCTCGTGCGTCGTCACCTCGTGCCAGGGGCGCTTCTCGGCGTGCGTGTGCTGCGCGTAGACGGCGAGGTCCGGCTCGTCGTCGCGCAGGCGGAACTGGACCATCTCCCAGTCGCCCTCGTGCAGGCCTGCGCCGAGCGCGAGCGAGTAGTCGTTGTAGAAGTACCAGAGCCAGTACTGCAGCCACAGCCGACCGTCGGCCTCGACCGCGCGGCCGTAGACGCGGTTCTTGAGGTCGGGCCGCGCCATGCGCAGCTTCACGTACTGGCGGCGGTAGTCGCGCTTGGGGTCGCCGATGTAGTCGCCCTTCTCGACCGTGCGCCCGTCCGCGTAGGTCTCCGCGCCGAGGAAGCCGAGGGTGAGCTCCGGCGCCCGCGCGATCAGCTCGCCGCCCGTGCGACGCAGCTCATGGCCGGCGTTGTCGGTCCACTGGGCCGCGCCGTCGGCGAAGTACTGCTCGTTGGAGTCGTAGCGCAGCCGCGGCAGATAGCGGCGCAGCAGCACGTCGTGCTCGCCCATGCTCAGTGCGGCGGGCGCGGGTCGTGGCGGATCGTGAGGTCGCGCGCGCGGACGCTCGGCAGCGCCTCGAGCGTCGCCGCGACCCCGCCCGGCAGCGGCCGCGAGAACGGGTAGCCCATCTCGCGCGTGTCGGGGTAGCGGTCGCGGGAGCCGCAGAAGCTCATCGAGCCGCAGTCGTCGTCCCCCGAGACCTTGTCCAGCTCCCAGTCGGTGAGCATCGCGAGGACCCGGAACGGCATCCCGGCGGGCGTGCCGCGCGGCAGCAGCAGGTGATAGGGCCAGCCGCAGCGGCAGTACTGCTCGTGCGGCGTCTGGGCCGGGCCCTGGACCAGCACCGGCGGGCGCTCGGCCGGCTTGCGCACGGGGGAGGCGAGGCGGCCGGGGCGCTCGATCTCGTTCGCCCCCGGCGCGAGGACCTGCTCGAACTTGTCCATCTCGATCCACGCCCGCCGGTCCTCGACGGCCTCGGCGGGAGCGAGGAAGATCCGCACCGTCACGGTGCGCACCGCCTCGCCCGGGTTCTCCGCGTGCAGGCGCCACAGGAACGGCTCGTGGTCGCCGTGCTCGACGCCGTCGGTCTCCGCCACCAGCGTCTGCAGCTCGTCGACGGGCGTGCCGGGCTCGTCCTCGACCGCCAGCTCGATCGCACTCAGCGTCACGGCGGGCGCGTCGTCGAACGTGAACGGCTCGAGCCGCTCCTGCAGCGCGAAGTTCGCGTCGTCGATGTGGCGGTGCCAGCGCCAGAAGAACGGGTCGCGGATCGCGGTCGCGGTGTCGCCGATGTCACCCGGCTCGCCGCCGCCGTCGGGCGCCATCACGAAGGCGGTGATGACGTGGCCGAAGCCGTGGTGCCAGACGTCCCGCCAAAGCGTCCCGGCGGTCGGCTCCTCGAGCGCGGCCAGCAGCTCCGAGGTCAGCGGCCGCGGCCCGGCGCCGTTCTCGGCCGCGCCCGCGGTGACCGCGGCGAGCAGTCGGTCGCGCTGGGACTCGAGGTCGTCGAGGCTCAGCAGGCCGCCCGTGTCGGGGCGGTCGACGTCGCGCAGCGCCTGCCCGCTCGGGCGGTCCTCGTAGCCCTCGCCGATCGGCTCGCGGTAGTCGGCGAACGGCACGACCGGGCCGAAGCCGAGCGCCCGCCGCTCGGCGTCGTAGCGCGCGAGCATCTGCTGGTGCATGTAGAAGAACAGCTCGCCCTGGCGGTCCTGGAGCTGCACGCCGCCGGGCCCGGGGCGGCCGCGCGCGGGGTAGACGATGTGCCAGTGGCGGTGATGGTCGTTGCCGAGCGGGTCCTCGCGGAACCAGTCGAGCGCCGCCTCGCGCCCGATCGCGCCGGCGAGCCGGCCCGCGGCGCGCTTCGCCGCCGGCGGTGGGATCGGCGGGATCGCGAGCCGCGCGGCCTCCGGGTCGTGGACGATGAACAGCTCGATCGCGTGGCGGACGAGCTGGACGTCCTCGACGTCGGCCCGGCGCTCGGCCTCCGCCAGCGCGGCCGCCACGCCCGCCTCGCCGCCCTCGGCGTCGGCGATGCGCATCAACTCGCTCGCGAGCTCGAGCGCGCGGTCGAGCTCCGAGGGGATGAACGGCAAGAAGCGCCGGCTCGGACCCTCCGTGGAGGCGATCTTCGCCTCCGCGGTCGCGGTGTCGTCGGTCCGGGTGAGCAGGGCGTCGGCGCGCGCCTGCAGGTCCTCGAGCGGGCTCATGGCTCCTCCGGTGGGTCGGCCAGGTCGATGCGCATCCCCAGCGCTGCCGGGTCGCGGAACACGATTCCGTAGCGGCGGCCCGCGGCATTGCGCGCCACGACGAACGCGTCCAGCCGCGCGGCGAGGTCGCCCCTGCCGTCGTGGTTGGTCAGGTGGATCGTGAAGTCGTCGTCGGCGCGCGACGCCGCGACCGCCTCGAGCGTCGCCGTCTCGGGGTTGCCGTGGCTGCCGTCGGCCGAGATCACGTAGTGGCGCGCGGGGAGGCGCTCGAAGAAGTCCGCCTCGACGTTGCGGATCGAGCCGTGGTGGGGGAGCTTGAGCAGGTCGAGCGCGAGGGTGCCGCCCGCCATCAGCCCCGCCGACTCGAGCCCCTCGAGCACGTGGTCGCCGCGGGCGTCGCCGCACAGCAGCATCCGCTGGTCGCCGGCCTCGGCGAGCACGACGATGCTCGAGAGGTTGAAGACGGAGGTGTCGGCGTACTCGGCGACCTGCGCGGCCTCGGGATGGCGGGCGAGCCACGACTCCCACGAGCCGTGCAGCTTGGAGAGCGCTCCCGCGTCGGGGCAGACAACGGTCAGCTTCGCGTCGCCGAACGCGACCGTTCGCGGGGCGGCCACGAGCCCGTCGAAGGGCTGGTTGCGCCCCCAGCCGAGCCGGATCGCCTGGTCGCGCAGCTCGCGGCCCTGGCCGACGCTGGCGATCACCGACCGGGTGTGATCGGCCGGCGCCGCGTCGAACGCCGCCGTGCGCAGGTCATCGGCGCGGTCGCCCAGGATGTCGTCGAAGGCGTTGTGCCAGAGGTTGTCGATCGTGAACGGCTGCGGCTGCTGGTCCTCGGCGAGCTCCACCATCGCGGCGCCCATGTCAGTGAGGCCGTGGATGTGGTCCGCGTCGATGTGGCTGACCATCGCGAGGTCGATCCGCAGCGCGTCACCCGGCGCGCGAGCGGCGCGCAGCTGCTCGAGCCGCGGGCGCAGGCTCGTCGCCCATGTCCTGACCGGGCCGCCGTCGATCAGGCACAGCCGGTCGCCCGCGTGCAGGAGCAGCGAGTCGCCGTGGAACGCCTGCAGGACCTCGAGCGAGAAGACCAACGCTCACACCGCCTGGATTGCCCGCAGGGCGTCGACCACCCCGCTGCCCTGGAAGTAGCGCTCGCGCCCGAGGTCGGTGGCGGTTGCGCACAGCACGCGCTTGACGTCGCGCGGGGAGCCGATCAGCTCGGGATGGCGCGCCATCAGCAGCGCTGCCGCCCCGGAGACGTGCGGGGCGGCCATGCTCGTGCCGTCGAGGCTCTTGAGCCCGAGGTTCGGCACCGGCGCGGTGATCTTCTCGCCGGGCGCCACCAGGTCGGGCTTGAAGCGGCCGTCGCCGGTCGGGCCGCGGCTCGAGAAGTAGGAGACGCCGTAGGTGTGGGGCTGATGGCGATGGGTGGCGCCGACCGTGATCACGCCCTCGGCGTTGCCGGGGTCGGTGATCGAGATCTGGCGGTAGCCCTCGGCCGTGCCGGAGGCCATCGAGTAGTAGGCGCGGCCCTCGTTGCCCGCCGCCGCCACCACGACGGTGCCGCTGCCGAGCAGCCGCTCGCACTCGTCGCAGACCGGTGTGCGCCCGCAGGCGTAGGCGCCGACCTCGTGGTCGAGCGACAGCGAGAGGTTGACGCCGTGGATCACGGGCGCGGAGGCGTTGGAGTTCAGCCAGCGGACGTACTGGAGCGCGGCGAGGATCGCGAACTCGTCGCCGGCGCCGTCAGCGTCGAACACCCGCAGGTCGTAGAGCTCCATGTCCGGGCAGACGCCCTGCACGTCGTGGTCGGCCGGGCCCCGGTGATCCTCCTGGCGCCAGTCGCCGGCCAGCACGCCGGCGACGTGGGTGCCGTGCTCGTGAGCGGGCGGGACGTAGGGGTCCTTGGGGACCTCGATGTGCGGCAGCAGCAGGGCCCAGTCGACCGCGCGGCCGCTCAGCAGCCGCTGGTTGATCTCGTTGAGCGACTGGAGCTTCATCGCCTCGGCCTCCGTGGTGCCCTCCCTGGCGAGCAGCGCGCGCAGCTTCGTGAAGTCGTAGGTGGCGCGGATGCGCGAGTCGCCGGCGGCGCGCAGCCCGTCGGCCGTCGCGGCCAGCGGCTCGTCCCCCGAACGACGCGCGAAGGCGGGATGGGTCGCGTCGATGCCCGAGTCGAGCACCGCCCAGCAGAGCGTGCGGCACGAGAGGCTGAACAGGCGCGTCGCGGCGTCGGCCTTGACCGTCACGCGCGAGCGCCAGACCGCGGGCCGCGCGGGGCGGTTGCGGTTGACGGCCCACAGAGCCGGTGGCTCGCCTGAGTCGCGCTTGAGCCCGGCCAGCAGGTCCGCCGCCGTGGCGACGATCAGCTCGTAGGTGAGGCCGGTCGGCGGTTCCTCGTCGGAGGTGACGGTGTCGCCGGGGGCGCGGCGGCGCTCCCACTCGATGCGGCCGACGATGCCGACGAACCAGATCAGCGCGCCCGGCAGCTCGTCGCCGACCGCTTGGCGGCCCTGCTCGCGCATCGGGTTCTCGAGCCCGGCGACGACCTCGCGCCGGCGCTCGGTCAGCACCTGGCCCACGTCGTCGGCGCCGCGCGGCCACAGGTGGTCGCGCCACCAGCGCGACATCGGCAGCACGCCGCGCACGAGCTCCTCGAAGGTCAGCTCGGCCGCGACGTGCGACTGGTTGTAGGCGAGTTGCATGACGGGCCGCGCGGCCGTGATCGGGTTGAGCTGCAGCGCGAGCGCCAGCGCGGCCGCCCCGGCCTCGCGATGGGGCTCGAGCAGGAGGTCGATGCGCACGTCCCGATCGGAGTCGCCGTAGGCCATCCAGACGTCGGGCATGACCGGCGAGTCCTGCGTGTAGCGGCGCAGCTGCCCCTGTCCGAACACCCACGGCGCCAGCTGCTTGAGCGCGAGACGCACTCAGACCCCCGCCGTCGGGTACGGGAAGCCGGCGGGCGCCGGCTGCGACTGGTCGACATGCGCGCGCAGCCCGGCGTCGCAGGCTGCGTAGCCCCAGTTGATGACGCGCTCCTGCACGTCGCCGTCGAGCCGCGCGAGCCGCGTCGGGAGCATCGCGAGGCCGAGCGTCGCGGCGTGCGGCGCCGGCAGCGCGTCGGCCAAGCCGTAGTCCGCGATGTCGCTGCGGATGCCCCAGTACGCGCCCGCGCGCTCGCCGGAGATGAACGCGCCGACGCATTCGCGCTTGCGCAGCGCGCGCACCTGGTTGTCGATCACGCCGAGCACTCGGAACAGGTGCCGGCCCCAGTCGTGGTCGGGATCAGGCTCGGCCTGCATCTGGCCGCCGGCGTCCGAGACCAGCAGCGTCCGGCACGCCTTCCAGGCCGTCTCGAGGCCGAGGTTGTCGTAGACGCCGCCGTCGCAGAGGACCGCGCGCTCCCGGTACTCGCCGTGGCCGAGCTCGTTGCCGTCCTCGTCGATCCAGGTCTCGTCGCGCAGGTCGAGCTCGAAGGGGGAGAGGACGGGCGGGAACGCCGAGGAGGCCGCCACCGCGTCGGCGAGCGCGACCCGCGGGCGGTCGACGCGGCCGACCCGGTAGTCGGCCATGTACGGCTTGGAGAAGCGGAACAGCGCGCCGGACTGCACGCTCGTCGCGTTGATCACGAAGCGCGGGTGGTCCGGCAGGTCCTGCAGGGTGGCGTCGCCGAACAGGTGCTTGCGGTAGGCCTTCGACACGCGCTCGGAGACGCTGTCGGGGGTGAGGGCGCCGACGATCACCGACGACTGGTCGACGGTCCGGCCCGCCAGCGCGCGCACGGGCGCGACGAACGCGGCCTCGAGTCCCTCGTCGGCCAGCCGCGGCCACGCGAGCGCCAGGGCGCCCGCGGTGATCGAGCCGCCCGAGACGCTCGAGACGCGGTCGAGGCGCTCGAGCCAGCCGGCGTCGTGAAGGCGCCAGACGACCCCGACGTGGAACAGCATGGCCCGATATCCACCGCCCGAGAGGCAGAGGCCGACGCCGTCGGCCGGGTCGTCCGAGCTCATGGCAGCCAACCCTATGCGGCGGAGCGGGGTGCGTGCTGGAGATCTCGCCGCAGCCGCTCGAGCGCGCGGCCGCGGGTCGGCCCGATGCTCCCGACCGGCATCCCCAGCGCCGAGCCGATCTCGTCGTAGCTGGGCGCGGAATCGCAGTGCAGCAGCCGCAGGAGCGTCCGCTGGCGGGCCGGCAGGGCGCCGAGCGCGTGGCGCACCGCGTCGCGGCGCTCCGCCGCGAGCTCGGTCTCCTCCGGGTCGGCGTGCTCGGCGAACAGCGGCTGCGCCACCTCGTCGGCGCTCGGGATCACGCGCTTGCGCCCGCGCAGGACGGCCAGGCACTCGTGGCGCGCGGTCGTGCCGACCCAGGCGCCGAAGCGGTCGGGGTCGCGCAGGCGGCCGATGTGCTCGACGGCGCGCAGCCACGTCAGCTGGGCGACGTCGTCGGCATCGGCATCGCACAGGCGATGCGCGCGGCAGACCGCGCGGATCAGCACCGCGTAGCGGTCGATGAGCTGGTCCCACGCGAGCGGCTCGCCGGCGGCCGCAGCCGCCACGAGCGCCTCGGTGCCGCGCTCGCCGCGCCGCGCCGCCTGCCGATCCGTCAGAGAGGTGAGGTTCGTCATGGCCGGGACCTTTCACGGCACCGGTTGGGACCGCTTTGGGTCCAGCTTGGGCGGATGTATCACGGCGCCCGTGCGCGCCTCTGTGGGGCATGTTCATCTCCTTCACCCTCAACCCCGCCCTGCTGCCGTTCGAGACCCGGCGCCGGGCCTGGATGGAAGCCCGCGAGGAGGCACGGCTGGCCTACCGCGCCTGGGCCGTGGCCCAGAAGCCCGAGCGGGCGGCGGCCTTCGTCGTCTACCGCGCCGCCGAGGAGCGCGAGGAGGCCGCCGCGCTGGCGTTCGGCGTGTCTTGAGCGGCGCACTGCGCACGGCCGCGCGGGCCGGTTACGGTTCGCGGCAGCCCGTGGCCACCCGTATCGAGCTGTGCGGCGCCCTCACCGTCGAGGTTGACGGGCGCCGGGTCGAAGCAGACCTGCCCGGCCGCCAGGGGCGGCTCCTGTTCGCGTATCTCGCGCTCAACCGCGAGCGCTCGGTGCGGCGCGACGAGCTCGTCGACGCCGTTTGGGAGGACAGCCCGCCGGGCGCGCCCGACGCCGGGATCGCCGCGCTGCTGACGCGCCTGCGGCGCGCGCTCGGCGCTGACGCCATCGAGGGCCGGGGCGGCCTGCGGCTCGTGCTCCCCGGCGTCTCCCTCGACGTCGAGGAGGCGCGCGCGGCGGCGGCCGAGGCGGAGGCGGCGCTCGGCGCGGGCGACCCGGGGCACGCGGCGCAGCGGGCGCGCGCGGCGCTCGACCGCCTCGAGCGCCCGCTGCTGCCCGAGCTGGCCGGCCGATGGGTCGACGAGCGCCGCGCCGAGCTCGATGAGCTGCGCTCGGACGCGCTGGAGACGCTCGCGCGCGCGGCGCTGCGGCTCGGGCCGGCCGAGCTGCCTGCCGCCGAGCGGGCGGCACGGGCGCTGATCGGGCGCGAGCCCTACCGCGAGTCGGGCTACGGCGCGCTGATGGAGGCGCTCGCGGCGCGCGGCAACGTCGCCGAGGCGCTGCGCGTCTACGACCGCCTGCGCGTGCTGCTGCGTGACGAGCTCGGGGCGACGCCGGCCCCGCAGATCACCGCGCTCAACGAGCGCCTGCTGTCGCCGGGCGAGCCGCCGGCGCCCGTCACCGCGCCCGCCGCCGCGGTCCCCCTGCCCGTCCTCCTCGAGCGCCTCGAGGAGCGCCCGTTCGTCGGCCGTGAGCCCGAGCTCGCCGTGCTGCACGACCGCTGGGCCCAGACGCCGGGGGGCGTCGTGGTGGTGGCCGGCGAGGCCGGCGTCGGCAAGACGCGGCTCGCCGCCCGTTTCGCCGCCGCGGCCCACGCCGGCGGGGCGACGGTGCTGCACGGACGCATCGACGAGGAGACCGTCGTGCCCTACCAGCCGTTCGTGGAGGCGTTGCGCCACTACGCCGCCCACGCGACCGGCGCGGCCTCCGCGCCCGACCTCGCGCCGCTCGTCCCCGAGCTCGGCGACGCGCCGGAGCGCCCGGCCGGCGAGCGCGAGAACCGCCGCTACCGGCTCTTCGAGGCGGTCGCGGCCGTGCTTGGGCAGGCCGCCTCCGCGCGGCCTCTGCTGCTCGTGGTCGAGGACCTGCAGTGGGCGGGGCGGCCGACGCTGCTGCTGCTGCGCCACGTCGTCCGCCGCCTGCACGGCTCGCCGCTGATGGTGCTGGTGACGCTGCGCGACGCCGAGGCCGACCGCGACGGCGCCCCGGCGCGGCTGCTCGCCGACCTCAGTCGCGAGGAGGCCGTGCACCGCGTGGCGCTGTCAGGGCTCGACGAGGCCGAGACCGCAGCGCTCGTCGGCGACTCGGAGCTCGCGCGCACGCTGCAGGGCCGGACCGCCGGCAACCCGTTCTTCATCGAGGAGATGCTGCGCAGCCTCGCCGAGGCGCCCGAGGAGCCGCCGGGGGTGCCCGAGGGCGTCAAGGACCTCGTCTCGCGCCGGCTCTCGCGGCTCGCGCCTGCGACGGTCGAGACACTGACCGCCGCCGCCGTGCTCGGCCGCGACTTCCGCCTCCCCGCGCTCGCCGCGATGGCCGGGCGGCCGGGGGAGGAGCTGCTGGCGCCGCTCGAGGAGGCCATCGGCGCCGGCGTCTTGCTCGAGGATCCGGGGCACGTCGACCGCTTCGCGTTCGGGCACGCGCTCGTGCGCGAGACGCTGTATGACGCGCCGGCGGCCTCGCGGCGGGCGCGCTTGCACCTGCGCGCCGGCCGGGCGCTCGAGGCTGCGGGCGCGCCGCCCGGCGAGCTCGCCCACCACTTCTTCGCGGCCCGCGAGGTCGGCGGTGCCGCCTCCGCGGTGGCGCACGGCGCCGAGGCCGCCCGCCGGTCGATCGCGGCGCACGCCTACGAGGAGGCGGCGTGGCTGCTCGAACAGGCGCTGGTCGCGCTCGGTCCGGATGACCCGCTCGCACGCACGGAGCTGCTGATCGCGCTCGGCGACGTGCGCTGGCAGGCCAGCGAGCCGGGGGCGCGCGCGGCGTTCGACGAGGCGGCGGAGCTCGCCCGCGGCCACGACGCGCCGGAGGCGCTGGCACGAGCGGTGCTCGGCGCCGGTGGCCGCCTCTACATGCCGACGGCGCGCGACACGGCCTACGTCGGCCGGCTCGAGGCCGCGCTCGCGGCACTCGGCGAGGCGGACGGCCCGCTGCGGGCACGGCTGCTCGCCCGGCTCGCGGAGCACCTGGCGCTCGCCGACACCGGCGACCGCGCGGCGCGCCTCGGCGCGGAGGCCGTCGCGATGGCGCGGCGCACCGGCGACGCGGGCGCGCTCGCCGCCGCGCTGCTGGGCCGTCACGCCGCGCTGCTCGACATCGACCACGTCGACGAGCGCCTGGCGGTCATCGACGAGGCGCTCGCGGTCGCGGAACGGCTCGAGGCGGGCGAGCTCGTCGCGCTCGCGCTGCACTGGCGCATCTACGACCTCGTCGAGCTCGGCGAGATCGAGGCGGCCCGGCGCGCCCACATCCGGCTCGAAGCGCTCGCCCACGAGCTCCACCAGCCGCTGTACTCGCACGCCGCGCTCGCGTGGCGCGGCGTCTCGTTCCATCTCGCCGGGCGTTTCGAGGAGGCCGAGCGGGTGGCGCGCGAGTCGCTGCGGGTGGCCGAGGCGGCCGGCGCCCCCGAGGCGCGCGCGTTCTTCCTGACGCAGCTGTTCGCCGTCCGGCGCGAGCAGGGCCGCGTGGCCGAGCTCGCCGAGCCGCTCGAGCGGCTCGCGCGCGGCCCTGGTCCGGTGGGCGTGAGCTGGCGCGCGACGCTGCCGTTCATCCTCGTCGAGGCGGGCGAGCCCGAGCGCGCGCGGGTCGCCTACGAGGCCGTCGCGGCCGGGGACTTCCGCGCCCTGCCCGGCAGCCTCTTCCGCCTCACCGGGCTGATCTGCCTCGCCGAGACGTGCGCCGCGCTCGGCGACGCGGCCGGGGCCGAGGCGCTGCACGCCCGGCTCGAGCCGCACGCCAACCGGCTGGTGCAGACCGGCTTCAGCGGCTGCTGGGGCTCGGTGCGGCGCTTCCTCGGACTGCTCACGGTCACCGCGGGTCGCCCGGACGAGGCGCGCGCCCACTTCGAGGCCGCCCTCGAGCGCCATCTCGAGCTCGAGGCGCCGGCCCTCGTCGCCCGCACGCGCTGCGACTTGGGGGAGCTGCTGCTCTCGCTCGGCGAGCGCGAAGCAGGCCTCGAGTTGCTCGCCGCGGCGCGCGCGGCGGCCGCCGAGCTGGGGATGACCGCCCTCGCCGCGCGCGCCGATGTATCAGGGGCCGAGCTCGGCGCTCTATAGAAGCGTCCGGGCGACAATCCCCCTCCTCAAGCCCGGGACCCGAGGCACGGAAGCCTGCCGCTGGCTCGGGGCCCCGCGACGGATTGCGGGGCCTCAGCCGCGTTAGCGTTGTCGTCTATGACCACCTGGCCCGCATCCATGCCCGCGCTCGCCGAGCGCGTCAGCCTCGTCCCCGCCAACCGCAGCGTCGGCGAGGTGGTGGACCGCCTGACCGCGATCGAGCAGGACCTCGACGGCTTCTTCTCGCCGGCCGCCGGCAGCCCCGCCGCGCGCCGCGACCGCCCGCCGCTGCCCGACGGCGTGGCGTGCTTCAACGGCATGTACCTCCGGGTCACCGAGGCGGTGCGCAACGCGCTGCCCACGTTCGAGCGCCCGGAGTTCGTCGAGCGCCTCGACGTCCTGTTCGCGGAGTTCTACTTCCAGGCCTTCGAGGCCGCCGCCGCGCAGGCGTGGGTCTCGCAGGCGTGGGCGCCGCTGTTCGACCGCCGCGACGAGCGCGGCATCCTCGCGCTCCAGTTCGCGATCGCGGGCATGAACGCCCACATCAACAACGACCTGGCCCATGCGCTGGTCCTGACCTGGAGCGAGCTCGACCTCGAACCGGGGCGCGAGAGCCCCGAGTTCCGCGACTACCTCAAGGTCAACGCGATCCTCCAAGCGGTCGAGGCCGACATCAAGGGCCCGCTCTCCGACGACCTGATCGCGAGCGTCGACACGCTGCTCGGCACCACGGACGACTTCCTGGCGCTGTGGAGCATCCGGCGCGCGCGCGAGGAGGCGTGGCGGCGCGCCCGCATCATGCGCGGCATGCCGGATGCCGAGCTCGATTCGCTGTTCGACGGCTTCGTGGGCTTCGCAGGCAACCTGCTGCTGCGCCCATCGGTCCTGCTGGGTTGATTTCCGCCTCGTCCATCCGTCCAGGGCTACAGCCGTCCGCTCGCCCCGCCGATGAGCCACCCATGGCCCCTCGGAAGGGCGCGTTGCGCATCCTGTCGGCCGCAGGAGGCGTCTGGGCGCTGAATGTCGCGATCGTCGTTGCCTGCGCCGCACTGCTGGCCGGGCCGGTGCACGACCTCCCCGACTTCGATCTCGGGGTTCACATCACCTGGTGGGGGCTGGCCTTCGCCTTCCTGGCCGCCGAGCGCTGCGTGGTCCACCTGCACTTCCGCCGCAGCGCCCACTCGTTCTCGCTCGGCGACCTGCCGCTCGTCTTCGGCCTGCTGTTCGCCACGCCGATGGACCTCGTCATTGCCGGCCTGATCGGACCGATCGTGGTGCTGCTGTTCGACCGCAAGCTGCCCCCGGTCAAGTTCGTCTTCAACATCGCGCAGTTCACGCTCACCACCTGCCTGGCGGTGATGATCTTCCGCAGCCTGGCCGGCACGGTCGAGGGCTTCGGGCCGCTGATCTGGATCTTCGCGCTGCTCGCCACGCAGGCCTCGGCGATCATCACCGTGGTTCTGATCGGCGCCGCGATCTCGCTCTCGGAGGGCCTGATCGGGACGAAGGCGCTGGGGCGCATGCTCGCGATGGACCTCACCGTCACCACGACGAACGCGAGCCTCGGCCTCGCCGGCGCCGTGATCGTCGCCTACGACGTGCGCGCGCTGCCGCTGCTCGTCGTGCCGCTCGTCACCGTCTTCCTCGCCTACCGCGCCTACGCCACTGAGCGCCAGCGCCACGAGAGCCTCGAGTTCCTCGACGAGACGACCCGCACGCTCTCGCGCTCGCCCGAGATCGTCGTCGCGCTCGAGGGCCTGCTCGCCCGCTCCGTCGAGGCGTTCCGCGCCGAGATCGCCGAGATCGTCCTGTTCCCGGCCGAGGGCAACGCGCCGCTGCGCACCACGCTGGGCCCTGGCGACGCGCGCGAGGTGATGCAGCCGGTCGACGCGGAGATCGCGGGCGAGCTGCGGGCGCTCGTCGACCATGACGAGCCCGTCGCCCGCGTCACCCCGGCCTCGGGCGGCCCGCGCCTGCGCCGCTACCTCGAGGAGCGCGGCGTCCGCCACGCGATGCTTGCGATGCTCCCCGGCGAGACCCGCGTCGTCGGCACGATGCTGCTGGCCAACCGGCCCGGCGTCGTGCGCGACTTCTCCAACGCCGACCTGCGCCTGTTCGAGACCCTCGCCACCAACGCTTCGGTGGCGCTGCAGTACGACCGCCTCGAGCAGACGGTCTGGCAGCTCCGCGAGCTCCAGCGCCAGCTCGAGCACCAGGCCTACCACGACTCGCTCACGGGCCTGGCCAACCGCACCCTCTTCATCGACCGGGTCGAGGAGGCGCTCGCGCATCCGGATCCCTCGGTCGCCGTGCTGTTCGTCGACATCGACGACTTCAAGACTGTCAACGACACGCTCGGCCACTCGATCGGCGACCAGCTGCTGATCGCGGTCGCCGAGCGCCTGGGCACCTGCGTGCGCCCGTCCGACACGGTCGCGCGCTTCGGCGGCGACGAGTTCGCCGTCCTGCTCAACGGCCTGGACGGGCCCGAGGACGTCGTGGTCGTCGCCGAGCGCATCATCGCCTCGCTCGCCCAGCGCGTGCCGGCGGGCGGCGAGGACGTCAGCGTCGGCGCCAGCGTCGGCATCGCCACCAGCCGCCCGGAGTCGATGCGCGCCGGCGAGCTGATCCGCGACGCCGACGTGGCCATGTACGACGCCAAGCAGCGCGGCAAGGGCCGCTGGGCGCGCTTCGAGCGCAGCATGCACACCGCGATCCTGCGCCGCCACGGCCTCAAGGAGCAGCTCCAGCAGGCGGTCGCCCGCGGCGAGTTCGCCGTCGAGTACCAGCCGATCGTGAACCTCGCCGACGGCGACGTCTCCGCCGCTGAGGCGCTCGTGCGCTGGAACCACCCGGAGCGCGGCCTCGTCGCGCCCGGCGAGTTCATCCCGCTGGCCGAGGAGACGGGCCTGATCGTGCCGATCGGCGAGTTCGTGCTCGACGAGGCCTGCCGCCGCGCGGCCGCGCACCCGAACCTGAGCATGCACGTGAACCTCTCCGCGGTCGAGCTTCAGCACGTCGACGTGCTCCTGCGGGTCACCGAGACCCTCGAGCGCCACAAGATCCCCGCCGAGCAGCTCGTGCTCGAGATCACCGAGAGCGTCCTCGTCGACGCGGGGATGAGCGCCACGCTGCGCGAGCTCCACGCGACCGGGGTGCGCCTCGCCCTCGACGACTTCGGGACGGGCTACTCCTCGCTCAGCTACCTGCGCTCGTTCCCGCTCGACATCCTCAAGATCGCCAAGCCGTTCGTGGACGGCGTGAACGGGCGGCTCGAGGAGCGCTCGTTCGTTCGCATGATCATCGAGCTCGCCGGCACGCTCGGTCTCGAGGTCGTGGCCGAGGGCATCGAGTCGGCCGGCCAGCTCGACGTCCTGCGCGAGATGGGTTGCGACCTCGGCCAGGGCTTCCATCTCTCGCCGCCGCTCTCGACCGCGACGATCGAGGAGAACATCCGCCTCGAACGACCACGCCGGGCCGTGAGTCCAACCGGCCCCAAGTAATACGGATGTCCACCCGGGGTACTGCGGCCGATCGGGGCAGCCGATACCCCGAGTGAGAGCTGCAGGATGTAGGGCAAACCCGTCGCGAGGCGGGGACGCAAAGCCAGGGGCCTCCACCGTGGAGGCAGCCCGGCCGCCGGCTCACCGTTCCAAGACACCCGAGCCAGAGCAAGCGACATGGAGGTCGCCGTCACTATGCCCTCATCTAGAACCATCCTTGAACGTCTCCGCTGGAAGGTCGCACTCGGCCTGGTCATCGTCGCCTCCGGCTTCGCCGCCGGCGCCACTCCGTCCGCCGATGTCTCCGGCGATCAGGCTCGCTCGAGCTGGGGCTTCTCCCGCTCGGTCCAGACCGACGACGAAGCCGTCGACGTCGCTCGCTCCAGCTGGGGCTTCTCGCGCTCGTCCAAGGCCGACGACGACGAAGTCGTCGAGGTTGCTCGCTCGAGCTGGGGCTTCTCCCGCTCGGCTGCCGCCGACGACGACGCCGACGTCGACGTCGACGCCACGTAGCACGCAGCACGCTTCGGGACCGGAGCGCCGGGCCAACTAGCCTGGCGCTCCGTGACCCTCCTCGAGGCCTACCGCCGGACGGGCGCGGACCCGCCGTTCGGAGACTCGCGCCGCGCCCACGGGGTCCGGTTCGAGGGCTACTACTGGCGCTTCACCGATGCCGCCGCCGGCCGCGTCGTGATCGCCCTCTGCGGTGCCTGCCGCGACGCGGCGGGGACCTGGGCCCTCGTCGCCCTCGCCGCCCAACCGGGCGGCCTCGTGCGCTCGGCGCTCGTGCCGGTCGCGCACGCCGACCCCGACGGCCTCGGCATCGTGGCCGGCGGCGTCCTGCGTGGCACGCCCGGCTCGCTGCACGTCGACCTTGGGCCCGACGCCCGGCTCGACGTCGCGCTGCGGGAGCCGCGGCCGTGGCCGCCGCGCCGCGCCTTCGGCGCCCTCGGCCCGGCCCAGCTCGTCCCCGGGCTGCCGCAGTACTGGCATCCGCACCTGCTCGGCGCGCGCGTCGAGGGGGAGGCGAGGCTGGGGGAGGAGACCGTCGACCTCTCCGCCGCGACGGCGTACGCGGAGAAGAACTGGGGGCCCGCCTTCACCGAGCACTGGTGGTGGGGCCAGGCCCAGGGCTTCCCGGGCGCGGACGCCTGCGTCGCGTTCGCCGGGGGGCGGATCGCCCTCGCGGGCGTGCACACGGCGCCGACCGCGGTCGTCGTGCGCGTCGAGGATCGCGTGCTGCGGCTGGCGCCGCCGCTCGCGCGGATGACCGCGGCCGTGGGGGAGGCGGGCTGGCGGATCCACGGGCGCTCGGCGCGGTGGGCGGTCGAGATCGAGGGCGAGGCGGCGGGCGAGGCGGCGGTGCTGCCGGTGCCGGTGCCGGGCCGCCGCGAGGTCCAGGACCGCTCGCATCAGTATTTGGCGGGGCGGCTGCGCGTGGTGGTGCGGCGGGGGCGGCGGACGTGGTTCGCGGGAGAGTCGGGGTTGGCGGGGCTGGAGCGGTGGGCGTGAGTGCCGGCGAACGTCAACTGCGGCTGGGTAGGGGTGGGTTCGGGGTGCCGCGGCGAGGATCGACGGGGGCGTGGTGGGTTCATGTGAATAATTGCGATGAACACACCACACCCGGCCAAATCCTGCCCACTCGGCCCGAACCACCCATTCCCTACCCAGCGCAGTTGCCGTTCGCCCCGCTACGCGCCCGCCGCCTCCGCCCGCTGCACCGCCACCGTCAACGGCTCCGCGCCCACCAGCCGCTCGAACGGCCCGACCACCGTCCACAGCGCCCTAAGCCGCAACCGTGCGGTCGGGTCGACCGGGTCGACGCGCGCCTCGCTGACGAGCGTCGCGCGGCCGTCGTCGCCCGGCTCGATCCAGTGCGCGAACAGCACCCGCACCGTCCCGCGCTGGTCCCACGCGCGGAACTGCTCCGCGTCGGAGATCCGGGCGTAGTCGCGGGCCGGGGTCCAGATCTGCCCGCACAGCCCGGAGACCGACCAGGTGTCGCCCTCCTCGAGCAGGGTGAAGGGGTAGTGGCTGAACAGCTCGCTGAAGGTCTGGCCGTCGGAGACCTCGGGGATCCGCCAGCGCACCAGCCGCGCCAGCGTCCGCGTGTCACCCAGCCGCACCTCGCGCGCGGCGTTCCACAGCGCGGCGGGGCCGGCGGCGGCGGAGCGGCGATGATGGGTGCGCACGGCCGGACGAGCGATCCAGTCGTCCAGGCGTTCGTCGGCTCGGTACGGTGACGGGCGGGGCATGCGGCTGATCCAGCACAAGAAGGAGACGTACTGGTTCTATCGCTTCCTCTCGACGGGCTACGACCACTGGGTGAATCCCCTGTTCTGGACCCCGGCCATGCGGTCGGCGGCCCTCGACGCGGCGCGGCTCGACGAGCGGAGGCTGCGGACGCTCGACGCCGGTGCAGGTACGGGCTTCACGACCGAGGGGATCGTCGAGCGGGTCGACGCCGCGTGCGTGACGATGCTCGATCAGAGCCCGCACCAGCTGCGCCGCGCCGAGCACAAGCCGGCGCTCGCGAGCTGCGCGAAGGTCCTGGGTGACGCCGAGGCGCTGCCGCTGCCGACCGATCACTTCGACCGCTACGTGTCGGCCGGCTCGATCGAGTACTGGCCCGCCCCCGAGCGCGGGATCGCCGAGGCCTACCGCGTGCTGCGGCCCGGCGGCGTGGCGCTCGTGGTCGGCCCGGTGCCGCCCGGCGACCGCATCCTGCGCGCGCTCGCCGAGCTGTGGATGCTGTTTCCGACCGAGGATCAGTACCGCGAGTGGTTCGAGCGCGCGGGCTTCGAGGACATCGAGCTCGTCACGGTCGCGCCGGGCTGGTACCGGGATCGCCGCAGCCGCTACGCGGTCGCCGTCACCGGCCGCAAGCCGGCGGCCGGCCCGTCGCCGCTCGCCCCGCCCGGCGCGACGGAGGACCTGCGGGCGCCGATGGGGGTGCGGCGGCGGCTCGTGTTCGCCGGGCGCTTCGTGCTCGGCTCGCTCGCGGGCGCGGTGTTCGTCCCCGTCGGGATCGCGCTCGCCCTGCGCGCGCGGCTGGGCGGCGGCCGGTGAACCGCGTCGCGGTCGTGGTGCCGGGCCGGCAGGCCGCGCGGCTTGGCGCGCTGTGGCGCTTCTCGCGCCCGCACACGGTCATCGGCACGACGGTCAGCATCGTCGGCCTCTACCTGATCGCCGTCGACACGCTGCCCGGGCTGGGGGTGGGGGACGGGCTCTGGCACCTCGCCTGGACCCTCGTCGCCGGCCTCGCGGTCAACGTGTACATCGTCGGCGTCAACCAGATCGAGGACGTCGAGATCGACCGCGTCAACAAGCCGTTCCTGCCGCTGGCGGCGGGCGACATGACCCACGAGCAGGCGCGCGCGGTGGTGGGCGCGAGCGCGGGCGTCGCCGTCGTGCTGGCGCTCACCCAGGGAGCGCTCGAGACCGTCGCGGTGCTCACGGCCCTCTTGGTCGGCACCGCCTACTCCGTGCCGCCGCTGCGGCTCAAGCGCTTCCCCGTCATCGCCTCACTCGCGATCTCCGGTGTGCGCTCGGTCGTCGTGAACCTTGGCGTCTACGCGCACTTCTCGCTCGCGTTCGGCGACGGCTCGGTCTCGATCCCGCCGCCGGTGTGGGCGCTGACGCTCGTGACGATCCCGTTCTCGCTCGCGATCGCAATCCTCAAGGACGTCCCGGACGCCGAGGGCGACCGCCGCTTCCGGATCATGACCTTCACGGTGCGGCTCGGCGGGCGGCCGGTGATGCTGGCGGGCATCGCGGCGCTCGCGCTCGGCTACCTCGGGATGGCGGTCCTCGGGCCGGTCCTCATCGACACGGCCCAGCCGGTCGTGCTCGCCGGCGGACACCTCGTGGCGCTCGCGGTCCTGCTGGTGTGGGCGCGCGGGGTCGATCCCGCCGACCAGGCGGGCTTCACGCGCTTCTACCTGCGCGTGTGGAAGCTGTTCTTCCTCGAGTACGCGCTCGTCGCGCTGGCCTGCCTAGCCGGCTAGCGACGCTTGCGCAGCACGAGGAGCGCGATCAACGCTGCGATCCCGCCCACGAGCGTGATCGGCACGGCGGGGCGGCGCTTGAGCACGGCCAGCGGCCCGCCGGTCTTCTGCTCGTCCGCCGCGTGCGCTTGGAAGCCGCCCTGAGGCGGGATCGCGCGCGGGGGCGGCGCGGGGATCGGGGCCGGAGGGGCCGTCGCGTCGGGGGCGGGCTTCGCCGGGCCGGTGCCCTCGGTGCTGGGCAGGCTCGCGGTGTCGTCCTTCTCCACCGCCTCGCCCTGCTCGTCCGTGTTGCCTTCGCCGGCCGGGACCGCGGTGCCGACGTACTTGCGCAGCCGCGGGCGCTCCTCGTCGGCAGCCGGCGCGCCGGAACCTTCGGGCAGGACGGTGGGGGACGCCTCCTGGGAGTGCGCGAGACCGTAATGATCGTAGAGCCGGCGGCACTCGGCGACGGTGATGGTGTCCTCGACCTCGAGGCGCGGCGCGGCCGTGACGCGCTCACGGTCCTGCTCGACGCGGATCGACTCCTCTTTGACGCTCGCGCCCGCGAGCGGGACGAGGGCGCTGCCGCCGGCCTCTTCGAGCGCCACCAGAACCCACTCCGGTGCCTCGGTGGCCTCGTCGAGGAAGATCAGCTCGACGGCGCCGAGGCGCTCGCCGTCGGGGGTGAGCACATCGCGCCCGGTCCAGGCGGAGAAGTCATCGAAGTCGTGTTGCGTGGGGAGCTCGGCCATGGCACCTGCCTACCGAGGCGCGACCCTGGCCAAACCCCTTGTCCAGAGGGTCGGTTGCTGACCTGCACCCGGTTGGGAGCGGAGCGAGCGGGGAAGGATCGGGCTCATGGTTGCGATCTCCCTGAGCCTCCCCGCGCTCCCGTCCTCGGCCACGACCGCCCGCTCGGAGGTCACCCGCCGCCTCGCGCAGCGGGTCACGAACGGCGCGCTCGAGGACGTCCGGCTCCTGCTCACCGAGCTGATCACCAACGCGTTGCGGCACTCCAACCTGACCTCGGACGATCAGATCGGCGTCAAGGCCGAGCTGTCAGACGGGACGGTGCGGATCGAGGTGCACGACCCCGGCCGTGACGGCGCGGTCGAGATTCGCACGCCCGGCTCGCGCGGCGGCGGCTACGGCCTCTTTCTCGTCGAGCGGCTCACCGATCAGTGGGGCGTCGAGCGGCTGAACGGCACCACCGTGTGGGCCGAACTCCCTGCTGGGCCCGCTCGCTAGACTCCGCCTCGCGGTCCAGCGCTAGGGGGCGCGGAACCGCTCACAGAGAGACCGTCAGACGCTCGGAGGGATAGACCAGACCCCTGTCCGGCGGCATCGTCCAAGTTGACCTTCCACCCGTGACCACTCGCGACCCAGACCCGCTGACGGGAGAGTTCGAGCCGTTCCGCGTCGACGTCGAGCCCGAGCGCGAGTCCGTCCGTGTCTCCCCGGTCGGGGAGCTCGACATCGCGACGGTCGACAAGCTGCAGACCGAGGTCTCGCAGCTGCTGGAGACCGGCTTCGCGAAGATCGTCCTCGACCTCCGCGGGGTGCGCTTCCTCGACTCCACGGGGCTGCGGCTCGTGCTCGAGCTCGACGCGGCCGCGCGAGCCGACGCGCACGAGCTGCTCGTGATCCGCGGGTCGGACGTCGTGCACCGCATCTTCGAGGTCACGCAGGTCGCCGAGCGCCTGCACTTCGTCGATCCCTGAGAGCGGCTTCCGCTCGAGCGCTCGGTACCGTGAAGGTGAACGTCAACGATCCGGGAGACCGATGACGCGGAGAATCGAAGCGGGTCCTGTGCTCGTAGGGCTTGGAGCGCTTGTCTTGCTCGTCAGCCTGTTCCTCGACTGGTATCAGCCGGCCGTGACCGCCTGGGAGGCCTTCGAGGTCCTCGACCTGGTGCTGGCCGCGCTCGGGATCGCCGCGCTCGTCGGCGCCGCCGGGGCGATCTTTCCCGACGCCACGGTGATCGAGCGCCACTGGCTGCCGGCGATCGTCGCGGCGACCGCGTGGGTGGTGGTGGCGCAGATCCTCGACCCGCCGCCGACCATCATCGACGGCGACCCCGACACGGGCGCCTGGCTCGCGCTCGGCGCCGCGGTCGCGATGTGCATCGGCACGCTGCTGACGGTCGGGCGCGTGTCCTTCGCGCTCACCGTCGACGGCCGCGACACCCGCCGCCGCGTCTCCGCGGTCGACCACCGCGCCGACGATCCGACCACGACCGAGGGCCCCGCCGTGTCGGGCGACGAACGGACCTAGATCCGATGCCCGCGGACGACATCTCGTTCGAGCTCGACCGCTTCGAGTGGGCCGGCCCCGACCGGCTCGAGGTCGAGGGGACATGGCACGGCGTCCGCCGCCGGCTGCCTCGGCCGACGCTCGTCGTCGAGGTCGGGGGAAAGCCCCGGCGGCTGCGCGCGCTGCCCGAGGCAGGCGGCTCAAGCGAGCGCTGGATCGCCGCCTTTCGCTGGGAGGGCGAGATGCCGAAGCTGCCCGGCGCCGAGCTCGAGCTCGGCCGCGGCATCGTCGTCGACCTCCCGCGCCCGCGCCGCTCCTCCTCCTCCTCCTCTAAGGCGCGCGGCGCGCCCGCGGAGCCGCTCCCGGCGAGCAGCCGCGACGAGCGCGAGGCGGCCCCGGGCCAGGAGGAGGCCGACCGGCTGCTCGCCGTCCTCTCCGCCGCGCGCACCGATGCCGACGAGGCCGCCCGCCGCACGACCACCGCCGAGGCCGAGGCCGAGGGGCTGCGCGAGCGCGCCGAGGCGGCCGAGGCGGAAATGGCCGCGACGGACGCGGCCGCCCTGCGTAGCCGCGCGGAGGAGGCGGAGGCCGAGCTCGAGACCCTGCGGGCCGAGGGCGCCGAGGCGGAGCTGGCCGCGGCGGACGTGTCCGCGCTCCGCAGCCGCCTCGAGGAGGCGCAGGCGGAGCTCAAGACGCTCCGCACCCGCACAGAGGCGGCCGAGCTGGCCACCGCCGACGTCTCCACGCTGCAGCTGCGCCTGGAGGACGCGGAGAACGAGGTCGAGGAGCTGCGTGCCCGCGCCGAGGACGCCGAGGGCGAGCTCGCGCCGCTGCTCGCCCGCGCCGACGATGCCGAGGCCGAGCTGGCGGCGCTGCGGGCCGAGGAAGCGCCGGCCGCCGCGCCCGACCTGGAGCGGCTGCGGGCCGAGCTCGAGACCGTCGAGCGCGAACGCATGGAGCTGCGCGCGCAGCTCGACACCACCGCGGAGCGCCTCGAGGCCGCCGAGCAGGCGCGCAGCCAACGCGACCAACCGGCGACCGCGGCGATGCCCGGCCCCCGCACCGCCGCGGCCGGCCACATCGAGACCGCCGGGAGCCGCTTCGGCCGCGCCGAGGTCGACGACCCGAACCGCCCGCCGCACCACGGCGCGCGCCGGCCCGCCCAGCGCACCGCACGCCACACGGACACGACGACCGCAGAGCCCGCCGAGTCCCCGCCGGGCGGGCGCATCTCGGAGTGGGTCAGCTCGCTCACCGGCTCGCGCGTCGGGCCGCAGAACGGCCACGCCGAGGCGCCGCGCTCCGGCGCCGCGCGGGCGGACCGGCTCCGCTCCGCTCAGGGGGCCGGCGCCGCCTCGCGCACGCCCCGGCGCTCAGACCCGCGCGCCGCGGCCGGCCGCGACGGGCCGTCCTGGATCCTGCGCGTTGCCGCGGTCGGCCTGCTCGCGCTGCTGATGATCGCGCTGCTCGTGATCGTCTTCAGCCTGCTCTAGAGCCTTAGACCGACGGCGGCCGGAAGGTCACCGTGACGCGCTCGAACCCGAGCCCGCGCATCATTCCCTCCAGCATCCGCTGCGTGTTCTCCTGCGCCCGCTTGCGCAGCTCCGAATCGGCCTCCGCCGCCTCGGAGAGCTTGCGTGCCGCGAGCTCGTAGAGCGGCTGCTCGTCGGCGGGGTTGTCGGCGAAGACGTCCTCGACGCGGTTGAAGAGGCCGCGGTCGCGGTCGTAGACGCGCGAGCGCGCCGGATCCAGCCGCGCCTCGGTCAGCGTCGCCGCCGGGAGAGTGAGCGAGACGGCCTTGCGGTCCTCGGACACCTTGATCGCGCCCTTCTGCTTGGACAGGCCCGAGAAGTCGACCGCGGCGTCGACGGTGCCGGCCGCGACGAACAGCGTCCGCTCGCCCTTGATGAACGCGGGCAGCAGCTCGTTGTCCTGCTCGACGTCGACCACGATCTGGAGGTTGGCGCTCGCCGCGCGGTACTCGCTGAGGTTCTCGAGCGACTTCCGGAGCACCGGCCCGCTGCGGTCCTTGGTCTCGTCGCGGAACGGGTTCAGGCTCGGCAGCAGCGAGGGCAGCGCGACCAGCCCGGCCGCAACCACCGCGACGATCGCGAGCCCCCGGACGCCGCGGCGCCGCGGGCGGGGGGAGCGGTCGTCGGCGACGTTCCCACGGCGCGATGAACGGTAGCGCGGCCCTGAGGGCGGCTCAGGCGGGCCGGATGCCGCGGAAGACCGTCGGCTCGCGCGGCAGCGCGGCCGGATCGAAGCACGCGAGCAGCTCGGCCGCGTTGGTCGCGCCCTCGAAGCCGAGCGTGGCCGCCATCCAGCGCACCGCCGCGGCCGGATCGGCCTCGCGCAGCGTCACCGAGCCGTGGCGCTTGGCCAGCCGCGCGCCGTCGGGGCCGACCACGAGCGGCACGTGCGCCCACGACGGCTCGGGCAGCCCGAGCAGCCGCGCCAGGAGCACCTGGCGGGGCGTCGAGTCGAGCAGGTCGGCGCCGCGCACGACCTCACCGATGCCCTGCGCGGCGTCGTCGACCATGACCGCGAGGTTGTAGGCGGCGGCGCCGTCGTTGCGGCGCAGGACGAAGTCGTCGACGACTGCCTCGCGGCGGCCCAGCAGACTGTCCTCGAACCCGATCCGGGCCGCGGCGGCGCGCAGCCGCAGCGCGGGCGGCCGGCCCCCGGCGCGCTTGCGTCGTCGCTCGCCGTCGGTCAGCCGCAGGCAGGTGCCGGGATAGGCGCCCTCGGGCAGCGGACCGTGAGGCGCCGACGCAGCGGCCCGGATCTCGGCCCGCGTGCAGAAGCACTCGTACACGCGCCCGTCCAGCCGCAGCCGCTCGATCGCCGCGTCGTAGGCCTCGTGGCGCGCGGACTGGAAGAGCACCTCGCCGTCCCAGTCGAGCCCGATGGCGCGCAGGTCCTCGAGCTGCTCGATCGCCGACTCGGAGCGCACGCGCCCCGGGTCGAGGTCCTCCATGCGCACGAGGAAGCGCGCGCCCTGCGAGCGCGCGAACAGCCACGCCAGCAACGCCGTGCGCAGGTTGCCGACGTGCAGCGTCCCGGTCGGGCTGGGGGCGAAGCGGCCGTCCTTCACACGTACGTGAAGGGCAGCCCGTCCGCGACCTCGGAGAGCCGCGGGGCGTCGCGGTCGCGCTCGGAGTAGAGGAGCTCGATGTCCTGCGGCCACTCGATGCCGACGTCGGGATCATCGAACCGGATCCCTGCCTCGGTGGCACCGTCGTAGTAGGCGGTGCACTTGTAGACGAAGTCGGCCTCGTCGGAGAGCACGCAGAAGCCGTGGCCGAACCCGACCGGGATCCACAGCTGCTTGCCGTGGACGTCGTCGAGCTCGACCGACTCCCACTCGCCGAAGGTCGGCGAGCCGCGGCGCAGGTCGACCACGACGTCGAGCACGCTCCCGCGGGCGCAGCGGACGAGCTTGCCCTGGCCGGGGTGCGTCTGGAAGTGGATCCCGCGCAGCGTGCCGCGGCGCGAGCGCGACTGGTTGTCCTGCACGAACGCGGTGGGGATCCCGAGCGCGGCCCACGCGTCCTCGCGGTGGGTCTCCATGAAGAACCCCCGCTCGTCGCCGTGGACGGCGGGGGCCAGCAGGACCAGGCCGTCGAGGCGTGTCTCGAGTTGCTCCATGACGCGGGGCAGCTTAGGACCTCGAGGGAGGAGTCGGGACCCGGGGCGTCGAATCGGGGGTCGCACATGCCAAGGACCGCGACCATGCCCCCCGCCGCCCAGGGACACCAGACCCTGTCGGCCTATATCTCCTCCCGCTTCGACGAGTTCTCGCGGTCCCAGAAGGACGTCGCGCAGTACGTCGTCGACCACCTCGACGAGGTGGCCTTCCACACCGCCGAGGAGCTCGCGCGCCGCGCGAGCACGTCATCTTCAACCGTCGTGCGCTTCTCCCAGGCGCTCGGCTTCGAGGGCTTCCCGGAGCTCCAGGAGGCCGCGCGCGAGGAGTACCGCCACCTGCACCGCAAGGCCGATCCCTCGAACGGGACCGAGTCCCCGACGCCGCTCTTCTCGCTCGACCAGAGCCCGTTCGAGTCCGCCATCGCCGCCGACCACGTCAACGTCGAGGAGACGGCGCGCAAGGTCTCGCGCTCCCAGGTCGAGGCCGCCATCGAGGCGATCGCCACGCACGAGAAGGTGCTGATCGCCGGCACCGACCAGATGGCCTTCTTCGCCTCCTACCTGCGCCACCTGCTGATGCTGCTCGACATCCGCGCCGAGATCGCGGCCTCGCCGTCCCAGGAGGCGCTCTCGCGTCTCGGCCGCATCGACTCGGGCACGCTCGTGATCGGTCTCTCGGCCGGCCGCCCGCACCCGCTCGTCGTGCGCGCGATGAAGATCGCCCGCCACCGCAAGGCGGCGACGCTGGCGATCGTCGACGCCACGCTGTCGGAGGTCTCCAAGCTGTCGGAGCGCACGCTCTACTACTCCTCGAACTCCCCGGCCTTCGTGCGCTCGCACGCGGGCCTGCTGTCGGTCCTGCAGGCACTCGCCTATGGGGTCTACGCACGCGATACGGCGCAGTACGACGACCGCATCCGGGCGTTCCGGCTCAAGTAAGTCTGTACGAACCGGCCAACGAAGATGCCCCGAGGCCGCGGCTACCATGAGTGGCATGCGTGACGAGTCCACATTCCGCGTCAAGGCCGGTCTGGCCGAGATGCTCAAGGGCGGCGTGATCATGGACGTGATCGACGCCGAGCAGGCCAAGATCGCCGAGGACGCCGGTGCGGCCGCGGTGATGGCGCTCGAGCGCGTCCCCGCCGACATCCGCCGTGACGGCGGCGTCGCGCGCATGTCCGATCCGATCCTCATCAAGGGGATCCAGGAGGCCGTGACGATCCCGGTCATGGCGAAGGCCCGGATCGGCCACTTCGTCGAGGCGCAGGTGCTCGAGGCGCTCGAGGTCGACTACGTCGACGAGTCCGAGGTCCTCACGCCGGCCGACGAGGCCAACCACATCGACAAGTGGGCGTTCAAGGTCCCGTTCGTGTGCGGGGCGACCAACCTCGGCGAGGCGCTGCGCCGCATCGGCGAGGGCGCCGCCATGATCCGCTCCAAGGGCGAGGCTGGGACGGGCGACATCGTCGAGGCCGTGCGCCACATGCGCAAGATCACCGGCGAGGTCAAGCGCCTCGCCACGCTCGACGACGCCGAGCTCGCCACCGTGGCCAAGGACCTGCAGGCGCCGGTCGACCTGGTGCGCCAGGTCGCGCGCGCCGGCGGGCTGCCCGTGGTGCTGTTCTGCGCCGGCGGGATCGCCACCCCGGCGGACGCGGCGCTGATGATGCAGCTCGGCGCCGAGGGCGTGTTCGTCGGGTCGGGCATCTTCAAGTCCGACGATCCGGCGCCGCGGGCCGCCGCGATCGTCGAGGCCACGACCCACTTCCAGGACCCCGACCGCGTCGCCGCGGCGTCCGAGGGCCTCGGGACCGCGATGGTCTCGCTCGAGACGCGCAAGCTCGAGGAGCAGCAGCTCCTCGCCAACCGGGGCTGGTAGTTGTGGCGCCGCTGGTCGGCGTGCTCGCGCTGCAAGGTGACTTCGAGGCCCACTCGCGCGTCCTGCGCGAGCTCGGCGCCGAGGTCCGCGAGGTCCGCGTGCCGGCCGACCTCGAAGGCCTCGACGGGCTCGTGATGCCGGGCGGGGAGTCGACGACGATGTCGCTCGGGATCGCCCGCGAAGGGCTCGCCGATCCACTGCGCGCGCTCGTCCGCGGCGGCACGCCGGTGTTCGGCACCTGCGCCGGGATGATCATGCTCGACCGCGAGCACCTCGGCCTGGCCGACTACACCTGCCGGCGCAACGCCTTCGGCCGGCAGATCCGCTCGTTCGAGGCCGACCTGCGCATCCCCGGCGTCAACGGCCCGCCCGTGCGTGCCGTGTTCATCCGCGCGCCGTGGGTCGCCGAGGCGGGGGAGGACGTCGAGATCCTCGCGTCCGTCGACGGCCACCCCGTCGCCGCGCGCCAGGACAACATGCTCGTGATCGCCTTCCACCCCGAGCTGGCGGGCGAGCGGCGGCTGCACGAGCTGTTCCTCGCGCAGGTGCGCGAGCGGGCCGGAGCCCAGGCCTGAGTCTCCAGGTCTACTTCGTCCGCCACGGCGAGTCCGTGGCCAACGTCTTCGATCGCGACAAGGCGCGGCCCGAGGGCGAGGTCGACCGGCTCTCCGAGCGCGGGTGGGAGCAGGCGCGCGGGCTCGGCCGGCGCCTGGAGGACGAGAGCATCGAGACGATCGTGGCGAGCCCGATGCGCCGCGCGCAGGAGACGGCGACGGCCATCAACGAGGTGCTCGACCTGCCGCTCTCCACCGACGACGACCTCTTCGAGGTGCGCCAGTCCGACGCGTTCTACGCCGGCCTGCCGCACGCCGCCGAGCACGCCACGCTGGCCTGGATGCCGACCGCGCCGCGGGATGAGGCCCCGGCGGGCGCGGAGTCCTTCGACGACATCCTCGGGCGCGTGCTGCGCGTGCGCGAGCGCCTGGAGGCGGCGGGGACGGAGCGCACCCTCGCGGTCAGCCACTACGGCTTCCTGCACTTCCTGCTCGGGCTGACCATGTTCGGCGACGACTTCGGCCCCGAGCACCTGCTCGGCACCTACAGCCTCGGCCACGCCAACACCGGCATCTCGATCTTCGCCCGCCACGAACACCGCGAGCTCGACGGCATCCCGTTTCCCGGCTGGGCGCTGACCACCTGGAACGACCGCGCGCACCTGTAAGCGCAGTGGGTCACTTGCAGCGCGCCGGGTCCGGGGAGATACTCGGCTCGATGGAGTCCTCGCAGGCCTCCAAGGGCGAGCACGCTGAGCCCGAAGCGGCACCGGAGCCGCGCTTGGCCGTGGGCGCGACCGGTCAGGTCGCGCAGGTGCTCGGATTGCAGCGCTCGATCGGCAACCGCCGGACGGCGGCGCTCCTCGCCGGCGCGCCCACGCGGCGGCTGCAGCGCTACAACATCCTCGGACCCTTCAACGTCGGGCAGGCGGTGCACGAGACGCTCACGCTGCTCGCGGTCAAGCAAGCCAAGGAGCGGATCGAGGCCGCCGGTGTGGGCCCCGGCGAGCTGCTCTCGGGCTTCGACTCGAGCGAGGTGCCGCGGGAGGACGAGAGTTTCGGCTACGACCCGATCGACGCGCACACCTCCCACCAGCAGTTCATCCGCGGCGTCGTGTGGGCCGACGATCCCGAAGGGCTGCTGTTCGACACGGCCGAGGGCACGACCGACTACTCGTTTGGCGCCGTGTGGAAGTCGGACTTCGACGCAGGCAAGGGCGGCGACGTCTCGAGCATGACCGCCCGCAGCCATTTTGGCGACCTGCAGTTCTTCCATGGGATGGCGAGCGCCGACGGCGAGGCGCCCGGGACGACGAAGCAGAACATGCTCGGCTGGGCGCGCTTCCTCGTCAACGTGGCGACGGGCCGCACCGCGACGGGCAAGAAGCTCGGGAAGATCCCGGAGGTCGGCCACCGCTTCCCGGACATGGCCGATCGCACCGTCAAAGAGCTCTTCGGGTTCGCGAAGGGCTCTGACGTCCAGATCCGCCAGCGCGCGGTCGGCGCCCTGTTCCACATGATCCAGGACTCCTACGCCCACGGCCACGTCGAGCGCGACGAGTCCGGCGAGATCTCCGAGTTCCACGCCTACGGCGCGCAGGACGAGCACAAGCACGCGGAGTACGACTTCCTCGGCGGCAGCTGGTACCAGGACCTCGGCCCCCGGCTCGACAAGACCGAGGGCGCCCGCAGCGCGATCGACGCATGCGCGGCCGTACTCGAAAAGATCGACGCCCGCCGCGACACCGACCTCATCGTCGGCTACCTCGGCGACGTGGTCTTCCGAGTGTCGGCGGGCGCCAGGGCCGCCGGGCCGGGGTCAGGCCTCGCGAAGGCGCCGCCACCGCCGTGGTTTCCCGGATGGCGCGAGGCGAACCCGCTGTTCATGCCCCTCAAGTTCTGACCGGCGCGCGTTTGCGCCCGCGCCGGCGAGGCAAGCCCGGAGCCATGACTTCCATCCCCCTTCCTCCGATCCCGCTGAGCCAGGCGGGACGCGCCGCCCATGACCTCGGCCTCGCCGGCCTGCTCGGCGGCAACCTCTTCGGCCGCCTCGCGCTGCACCCGTCGGTGACCGAGATCTCCGATCAGGAGGAGCGCGGCAAGGTCGTCAACGCTGCCTGGAAGCGCTACGGAACCGTCAACTCGCTGTCGCTGCTGGCGGTCGCCACCGGCTGGGCCGGCGCGCGCGCCGCCGAGGCGCGCGACGGCCGGCTCTCGCCCGAGGAGCGGCGCCTGGCGCGGGCCAAGGACGTGCTCGTCGGCCTCGTCGCCGTGACCGGCGTCGCGACGGCGGTCGAGGGCGTCCGCTTCGCGCGCTCGGCTCCCAACGGCGCGGTGCCGCTGCGCGACGGCGACCACGCCGCGGTCAACGCCTCGCCGGAGTCCGCCCTGCGCAAGCGCCGCGTCAACGCGCTCGGCGCCGCCAGCCTCGTCGCCGAGGTCGCCCTCGTCGGCGTCAACGCGGCGCTCAACCAGGAGAGCTTCCGCCGCCCGCCGACGCGTCGCCGGCTGCTCCGCCGCTGAGCGCGGTGGTCACACCACGAGGCCGTGGCGCATCGTGTTCTCGGTTACCACCCGGGGCTCGACGAACTGCAGCAGATAGCCCGGGCCGCCTGCCTTCGTGCCGGTGCCGGAGAGGCGGTTGCCGCCGAACGGCTGGCGGGCGACCATCGCGCCGGTGATCGCGCGATTGACATAGAGGTTGCCGACGGGGGCACGGTCGACGACGTAGTCGACGGTGTCGGGATTGCGGGCGTACAGCCCGGCGGTCAGGGCGAACGGGGAGGCGTCGAGGCGGTCGCAGGCGTCGGCCATGTCGCGCACCCGCTCGACTGCCAGCAGCGGGCCGAAGATCTCCTCGGTCAGCACGGGGGAGTCCTCGGGCAGGTCGGCGGCGAGTGTCGGCGTGGCGAACCAGCCCGCGCCCGGCACGTCGTGGGCCTGCGCCGCGATCCGGCCGGAGCGCTGAGCCTCCTCGGCGTAGCGGGCGACGCGCTCCTGCGCCTCCTGCTCGATCACCGGCGGCACGTCGGTGTCGAGCCGCTCGGCCTGACCGACTCGCAGCGTCTCGACGGCGCCCGCGAGCCGCTCGACGAGCCCGTCGTGAATCGCCTCGTGGCAGAGCACGCGCGAGGCGGCCGAGCACTTCTGGCCCGCGAAGATGAAGGCGGAGGCGACGAGCCCGGGCACGACCTCGTCGAGGTCGGCGTCGGAGTCCACGAGCACCGCGTTCTTGCCGCCCATCTCGGCCACGACGCGCTTGAGGTGGCGCTGGCCATCGGGGACCTCGGCGGCGGTGCGGACGATCTCGAGCCCGACCTGGTTCGAGCCCGTGAACGCGATCGTGTGCACGCGCGGGTCCTTGACGAGCGCGGCGCCGACGTCGCCCTCGCCCGGCAGCAGCGCGAGCGCCTCGGGCGGCACGCCCGATTCCCGCAGCGCCTGCACGAGCAGCGCCGCGCAGCCCGGCGTCTGCTCGGCCGGCTTGAGCAGCACCGCGTTGCCCGTGGCGAGCCCGGCCGCCACCATGCCGAGCGGGATCGCGACGGGGAAGTTCCAGGGCGAGATCACGGCGACCACGCCGCGGGGCACGTAGTGCAGCTCGTTGCGCTCGCCCGGCACCTGCAGCAGCGAGGCGCCGGCCGCGAGGGCGAGCGCGCCGCGCGCGTAGTACTCGAGGAAGTCGATCGCCTCGCAGACGTCGCCGTCGGCCTCAGGCCACGGCTTCGCGGCCTCGCGGACCTCGAGCGCCGCGATCTCGAGCCGCCGCTCGCGCAGCCAGGCCGCGGCGGCGACGAGGATCTCGGCCCGCCGCTCCGGCTTCGTCGCGCTCCACGTGCTGACCCCGCGGCCGGCGGCGAGTGCGAGCGCCGCCTCGACCTCGTCCGGGATGGCGGCGGCGGCCTCGGCGACGACGCGGTCGGGCGTCCCGGGATCGGTCGAGACGAGGTCGGAGCCCTCGCGCCGCTCGTCGCCGATCCACACCGGCACCCTGACCGCCGGCCGCGCGTCGTGGGCCTCGAGCGCGCCCGCGAGCTGCGCGCGGATCGGCGCGCGGCGCAGCTCGAGGATCGGCTCGTTGGCGAAGTCCTTCACGCGGTCGCCGGCGGCGCGAGCAGCTGCTCGAGCGGCACGCCGCTCGCCTGGTCGTTCAGGAACGAGTCGTTGCTCGTGTTCTCCAGCAGCCGGCGCACCAGGTAGGCCATTCCGGCCACGAGATCGCCGACGGGGCAGTAGGCGCGCACGCGCAGGCCCTGGGCCGCGACCGCCTCCTGCAGCGCGTCCCCGAGGCCGCGCAGGATCTGCAGCTCGATGTCGGCGTCGTCGCCGCCGGCGAGGCGGTTGTAGGCGATCGCGTGGGCGACCGAGCGCAGGTTGTGCGACGCGATCGCGGGGCGCAGACCGCAGCCGTCGGCGCGGTGGTCGACGAGCCGCTGCGTCAACTGCTCGAAGTTGATGTCGGACTCGGCCTTGACCTCGAACACCGGCGGCTTCCAGCCGTGCTGGGCGGCCTCGACGACCTCGTGGTCCCAGTAGGCGCCCTTCACGAGCCGCACGGTCAGCGGGGTCGTGCGGCCCGCGCCGGCCGCGCCGATCCACTCGACGATCGTGTCGAGCGTCTGCGGCGAGTCGCGCAGGTAGGCCTGCAGCACGACGCCGGCCGACGGGCCGGTCCGGAACTCCTCCTCCGCGAGCAGAGCGAGGATCAGCTCGAGCACGGCGTCGCGCGAGTCCAGAGACTCCATGTCGATGTGCAGGTGCGCGCCCAGCTCGTGCGCGCGGCGCAGCAGCCCGCGCAGGCGCTCGGCGGCGTCGCGCTGGCCGCGCTCGGGGGCGTCGGCGCGCATCAGCGGCGTGATCGCGGTGACCTTGACCGAGAGATTCGCGCGCGGGAGCGACCCGAAGCGGTCGCGCTCGAGGCCCGGGCGCTCCGGCCAGCCCGCCATCGCCGTCACCAGCGTCTCCAGCGCCTCGTCGCAGCGCTCGGCGTAGCGCTGCGCCTCGGCCTGCGTGACCGTCGCCTCGCCGAGCAGGTCGACGGAGGAGGCGACGCCGTCCTTCCAGAGGTCCTTGAACACGCCGAGCGCCTCGCGCGGGCTCTCGCCGACGATGAAGCGATGGGCCATGTGCTTGACCCCGCGCGCCGCGGCGGCGCCGAGCGCGGTGCGCCCAGCGCGGTTGTTGCCCATGCGCATCGCCGCGCTGATCGGCGGGGTCGGCGCCTCGACCTCGCCGAGGAAGCCGGTCAGGTGCCGGGCGAGGTCGTCGAGCGAGCGGCACGCGGGGACCACGTCGACGAAGCGGAACAGCGCGGCCTTCAGCTCCCCGTCCTGGGAGGCGAGCTCCATCGCCTTCTCGTCGGCGAGCTTGAACGGGTTGCGCGACGGCGTCGGCATCGCCGCCGCCAGCCGCTCGCCGACGGAGTAGAGCTCCTCCTCGAGGGCGCGTTCGTCGACCACGCGGGTGACGATACCTTGGGTCTCATGAGGATCGCCGTCGCAGCCGACGAGCGCACCGGGGTCGCCGACGCGGTGGTCTCACAGCTGCGCGCCCGCGGCCACGAGCCGGTCGTCCACGGCGCGCTCGCCGACGCCGAGCGCGACGACTGGGCGTGGGCCTCCGAGGCCGCCGCGCGCGACGTCGCCGACGGCCGCGCCGAGCAGGCCGTGGTGTGCTGCTGGACCGGCACCGGCGCGTCGATCGCCGCCAACAAGGTCCGCGGCGTGCGCGCCGCGCTGTGCGCCGACGCCGCCACCGCGGCCGGCGCACGCCAGTGGAACGACGCCAACGTGCTCGCGCTGTCGCTGCGCACCACCTCGGCCGCGCTGCTGGAAAAGATCCTCGACGCGTGGTTCGACGCGCAGCCGTCCACGGAGGACGACGACCGCGCCAACGTCGCGCACCTCGACGAGATCTAGCCGGCTGGCTCGAAGCGCACGACGCCGCCGGTCTCGTGCTCGGTCACGCGCCCCGCTTCGAGCAGCAGGTCGACGTGGCCGAGCACCTCGCACAGCGTGAGGTAGGCCTGGGTGACGGCGACGTTGCCCCACAGCGACTGCGCGAGCTCGTACGCCGAGGAAGGCCGGTCCTCGATCAGACCGGCGATGTTGTTCGCGCGCCGCTCGTGCAGCACAAAGCGCTCGTCGATCAGCTTCGCGTGCTCGGTGACCGGCTCGCCGTGGCCGGGGAGCACGACATCGAGGTCCATCGCCCGCGTCTCGCGCAGCGAGCGCATGTAGGTGAGCAGCGCCCGCGGGCGTCCGCTGCCCCGCTCGCCGGACTTCCCGCCGAGCGGGCGCGAGATCAGCGGGTTGGAGGAGATGTGGGCGATGAGGTGGTCGCCGCCGAGCACGATCCTGCGCTCGCGGTCGTGGAACAGCGTGTCCGACGGCGAGTGGCCCGGGCGGTGCAGCACCTCGAGCGTGCGGCCCGCGAACGCGAGCTCCGAGCCGTCGGCGAGCGGGTGGGCGACCGCGCTCGAGCCGCCCCACGCCCGGAAGGAGCGCGAGACCGACCGCAGTGCCGAGACGACGTCGCGCGGTATGCCGTGGCGCAGCATCAGCGCCTCCGCGAGCTCGTCGTCGCGCTCGGCCTCCTCGGAGAAATGCTCGATCACCGGCGCGAGCAGGTCGAGCGAGCAGACTTCGGCGCCCGAGCGCCGGGCGAGGATGTCGACGAGGCCGAGGTGGTCGATGTGCTGGTGCGTGATCACGATCCGGCCGAGGTCCTCGACGCGGTGACCGTGCCCGGCGAGTGCGCGCTCGAGCTCGTCGAGCGCCTTGCCGGAGTTCGGGCCCGTGTCGACCAGCGTCAGCGGGTCGTCCTCGATCAGGTAGCAGTTGACGCGCCCGACCGCGAACGGCGTCGGGATCGGCAGGCAGTGGTAGCCCGCCGCGGCGGCGTCGGTCACGAGCGGATGAGGCCCAGCACCTCGTCGCGCTTGGCCTCCATGTCCTGCCGGGAGACGAGCGACTCGAGGGTGAGCCGCAGCAGCGGCTCCGTGTTCGAGGCGCGCACGTTGAAGTGCCAGTCGTCGTAGTCGATCGAGATGCCGTCGAGCTCGCGCTGGTCGGCGTCGGCGTAGCGCTCCTTGAGCTGGGCGATCGTCGCGTGCGGGTCGGCGACCTCGGAGTTGATCTCGCCCGAGATGAAGTAGCGCGCGTGGTAGGGCGCGAGCAGCTCGGAGAGCCTGGCGTCCTTCTGGCCGAGCAGCTCGAGGATCAGCAGCGCCGGGATCGTCCCCGAGTCGGCGTTGTAGAAGTCGGCGAAGTAGTAGTGGCCCGAGACCTCGCCGCCGAAGACGCCCGCCTCGTCGCGCATGCGGGTCTTGAAGAACGCGTGGCCGACGCGGTTGACGAGCGCGCGGCCGCCCGCCGCCTCGACGGTGTCGGCGACCGCACGCGAGGCCCGGATGTCGTAGAGGATGTCGGCGCCCGGGTGCTTCTGGAGGATCGACTCGGCCAGCAGCGCGGTCATGAAGTCGCCGGGGACGAACTCTCCGGTCTCGTCGATGAAGAAGCAGCGGTCGGCGTCGCCGTCCCAGGCGATGCCGAGGTCGGCGCCCTCGGAGCG
>Ga0136617_10000156_pt1 | contig 50578 bp, 50 predicted proteins | sample AntDrymUQ3222106_2_FD_129672 | JGI IMG/M metagenome (GOLD analysis project Ga0136617, IMG submission 129672) | Polar desert sand microbial communities from Dry Valleys, Antarctica - metaG UQ322 (21.06) | ecosystem: Environmental > Terrestrial > Soil > Desert | place: Antarctica: Dry Valley... | reverse complement strand
CGTCCATGCCAACATAATACGTTCTCATAGGGCTCTCCTTTGGTGTTTACTTGAAGTCGTCGAACAACTCCAAGCTATCACCCCTGGGGCGCCCTTTCATAATATAGAGTAGCGACCGGGTCACTCACGCAACTCGCAACTTGTTGTTTAACCATACCTACGGCGGCTTAATGCTCTTTGAATTCCAGGTTGCATCTGGCGGAAACTACCCGGTCGCTACCGCTCTTCGGTTCTTTAATGAAGTGGTCTCGTCAGTGGGTAATGATTGGTTTTGCCACAGGGTAGTCAGGAAGGGCGTTAAGGATGCAATCGCGCCCCTCACTAACGCAGGGCTTCTCCCTCGAGTAACATTCAATGCTTAGTGACCTTGTGCACGATGCCTTTAGCGCGCAGCATGTTCTCAGCTTCCGCGAAGTATTCACGCACATCCGACTGGGCGCGAATCCAATCAAGATAGCGTTCGACTCCGGTCGCTAGATCTACTTCCGGTTTGTAGCCAGCCGCGCTGATGCGAGTCGTATCAGATGTGAGATGGCGCATCTCGCCGGGCCGAAACTCGCCTTGCGCAATTGGTTCGATGGGGATTCCGAGCGCGTTGGAGATCAACAGCGCTATTTCGCGAATAGTAGCGGCCTTGCCGCTGCCGACGTTGACCGGCAAACCGTCGAGCTTATCAGTCGTTGCCGCTAGCAAATTTGCGCGGGCAATGTCTTCGACGAAGCTGAAATCGCGCGTTTGCTTTCCGTCTTCATAGAGCACCGGGGGCAGGTTGTTCAAGAGCCGTGTGCAGAAGATGGCGATCACGCCGGTATATGGATTGAAGATGGATTGACGTGGGCCATAAGTGCAGGAATAGCGGAGGGCTACCGTAGGAATCCCCGTCTGTTTTCCCCAGGTCAGAACCAGACGCTCTTGATCGACTTTAGTGATTGCATAAACCGTCTCGCCTCCGATGGGTGCGTGTTCAGGCGTCGGCGCCTGCGTTGTCAGGGCATCACAATTGGGGCAGTGAACCTCAAAATCTCCGGCGGAGAGTTGCGCCAGAGAACGAACAGCCGGAAAGACCAGCCCATCCCGCAGACAGTTTGCCGCGCCTTCGCTGTAGACGGCCTGCGAGGAGGCAACCACAATCTTCTGAATAGGGAGTCTTTCTTCGCGTATCACTTCTAACATTTGGGCCGTGCCAAAGCTGTTAACATGAACGTACTTGGCAATCTCCGGCATGTAACCGCCATAGGCCGCCTGATGAAAGACAACATCAATGTTCTCCAGCGCAGCTAAAACCGCAGCGCGATCGCGAATGTCAGCTTCTACGAACTCAGTGACTTCCGGTATCCAGGCGGGCCGGCCATTGCGATGTGTGTTTGGCTCGAGATTATCGAGGATGCGTACCTTCCAACCCTCGCGGAGCAGTAGATCTGACACGTGAGACCCAATCAACCCTGCTCCACCGGTCACCAGGGCGCGTTTGTTGTTATTGTTCGGTCTTAGCGCTGCCATTCTCTCAGCACCTCCACAACTCAGGATCTTAGCTTAAGTCTCATAGAAAGAGTCTCGGTTCTCACCCCGTTAGGGGTAGGGTGTCGATTGCACCGGAACCTCCGCCCACCCTCCGGCTCCGTTCGGTGAAAGTATCTTGAAGGCTAAAGGTCTAGTTGCGTTTCGCTCCTCCGAACCGGGTTGATGAAGAGTTGCGTTCAAGTCTATAAACATCTCACTCCTACCGAGTGAAAACCCCTGGTGATCGAGCAAAGCCCATATCACATTTAGCTCAGCTCTCTTTCGAACGACAACCTATCTTGCCCGCTACCTCTTCTGGCCTGGCGCCGGAAAAGAGCAATCAGAAGGAGCAGCGCGAACGGCAAATAGATGATGGTGTTAAGGAGCAGAAGTTGATCAGGCCCGCCGGGGTGCCACAGTTTGTAAAGAACAAAGCAAGCAGTGGTTAAGTAGAAGAGCGGAGGCAGCGGCAACAAGCAGGCAAAAGCCACGAGCCAGGCAAAGTACCAGGCGTAACGTGGTGAGAGCAGAATAACGAAAGTAGTAGCCATAACGAAAGCCCGCCCCATGTAGCTATTGTCATTTGGTTCCCGCTTCCAAACAGACCAAAAAGCGACCATGCCAAGTGTGAGAACTGCCCCGATCAAATAGGCTGCGTTCGGCACATTCGCCTCGCCGAACACACGTCGTGCAAGACTAAGCAAAAAAAACTGCATGCCGTTTTGCAGTCCCTCCTCCTGAGTGTATCCGGGTAAGAAACCCAGCACGTTCTTCACTCCGACTCCCAGGTAAGGCAAATAAGCGATGATGATTGTTAGCCCAAAAGCCACGGGCATTTTCCAGCCCCAGCGACGGTACAACGCCGGCAACAGGATTATCGGGAACAATTTGATGAGCGTCGCGCCGGCCAGAGCCGCGCCGGTAGCCGCATCCCATTGACGACGACGCGCAAGCAAAGCGAGAAGCACGAAAGCAATAGACGCCGCCTCGACGTGCCCGCTGCCCCCAATCTCCCAGACGAGCAGCGGGTGCCACGCAAAAATGAGCACCCGTTGAGCCGGCAAATTAAAAGAAGCCAGCAACTGAAGCAGCGCCCAAATCGCGAGCGCTTCAAAACCCACCATCACTGTTTTCATCCAGGTCACGCGCTCGCTCACGCGGGTGGCCAGAAAATATATGATCTGGGCCCCAGGCGGGTAAATCGTATGGGCGTACTCGCGCCGGTTGATCTTCGGGTAGATAGCTTCATCGCGCAGTGGCGCCAGGGCTTCGTCGGCGGGTATGTATCGGTAAGGATTGATGCCTGCTGCCTGGGTGCGACCGTCCCAGACGTAACGATAGATGTCATCCGAAAGATAGGGCGGAGCGAAAAGTATACTGAGTCGAAAGAAAGCGGCGAAGAGAATGACCAGTATTAACGTTGAGCGCGACGAGCGAGCACGGCAGATTGTCCAAGCGGCGCCTAGATAGATAACTGACTGGCACAATGCGATTTTGATGAACCATTCAATGTCGTCACCGCCCTTGGCGCTCAAGCTGACACGATAGATCAGGAGCGACGCGCAGCCAAGCACTACGAGCAATGGACTAGTCCAGTCATGAGTTCGGTTGCTCAGCATCGTGCGCCAACCCTGCATCTGTCGTACCCTCCCTACGCGTCGTCGGATCTGGCCAAATGCGTTGACGCCCAGCCGTCTCAATCAGCCCAGACAAATAACGACGCGTGTGAGGCGCGTCGTATCCTGCGAAGCCGGCTCGCTCGGCACACTCACCATTCGCGGAGAAGAGCTCGTTACACAGATGCACGAGGGTCGCCGCATCGTCTACGTCGTACCAAACCGGGAGAAGCTCGACTTCCAGGTTGATCTCGGCAGCGCGCTCGATGGTCTGCGAAAGAACTCTCGCTGTACTCCAGTCAATATTGGCGAATAAATGACGATGGGCATGCTTCAGTCCGATTAGATAGTAACCACCATCTTCCGCGGCTCCGAGCACGACGCGATCGCCCGCGCGCGCCAGGGCGTCGACAGCCTGTTTCAGCAGCGCCGACGGGAGCGTCGGGCTATCCGAATCAATCAGGCATAGTGATCCATAGCCGACGGCCAGTAGATCTTCCGCCGCATAAAAGAGCCGTTCACCAAAACCCTCTCCGCGCTGGGCGAGAAGATTGAAGGTTTGGGGAAGCAGGCCATCGAAGGCAGCCTCCGCGCCCACGGGAGTGTACACCGCAACATCCTCTGCGCCTCCCAGAGAGCTAGCGCCAGCGATGTTGGCCGCCGTGTCGCGCAGAAAACAGACGCTCAAGGCGGCTGCTTCGTGAGGCGCAAGCGGCGGCACGAGCCGCGTCTTGCTAGCACCCGCCCGTGGAGCTTTGATCATCATGGCGAGCGCGCAAGAGCCTCGCGGAGCAGAAGGCGGAAAGTGTGGGTCAAGAATTGGATAAGCGCTCTTCATGAGGTGTCGTGATGTTCGTCCCTTCATCTACTGGAGCGGAGTGCCATAAGGTTTCCAACTCCACACCTACGCCGTCTGCGAGGCGATTGACGAAAGGAAATAACCGGTGATTTGGTTGATGTCTAATATCTCCGCATCATGAAAAGCAGGCTGTCGCAGTCGTTCGACGTCCGCTCTTTGCAGCTCCCAAGTGTCAAGCGTGAGTTTTACGGCGTACTCCAGCATCGCGAGATCTCTTTCCGAGATTTGTGCCGCTCGAAAATCGCTCTGCAGTTGTACAACCAGGACATCATCTTAGTTAGCGACGGAGACCCTCCGCGTGATGTCGGATTCAATAATGACCATGATTGGCAGCGGAGACGGCCACCGCGATCATGTCTCGCTGAACGCGGCTGAGACCCGATGCACCGTGCATCAGGGTCTTATTGAGCTCGAAATGCTTTTGCAGCGAGGGTGGGTTCAGGCTGTCCGTGTCGTTGTCGGCGAGCGCTTCTTTCAAATACTTGAGCGACATATTTCCTTTCTCCATCTTTTGATACGCGCTGAGAAGTTTCAACTCCCGGGCCTGATAACGCTCCCATGAGCTACTCTCCTTGATGGCAACAAACGGCTGAGATGCGGTTGGTCGAGAGCAGTTTCGTCATGCGGCAGTCTGATCTCGAAAATCGTCTCAGAGATGCGATGGAAACGAAAACGCGATTCGATATCCACTAGTTCAACTGTCTCTTGGTATTGCCAGCCAGCAGGCGACCACCAGCGCTGGTCAGCGTCCAGGAAAACGCGGCGGCCATCGGTCAGAGCTGTTGAAATTACCGAAGCGAGTCCTGCGCCGGGCCAGGTGCCGCCTGATCCAACCACATCCCATTCGCCCGCGCCCAGCCCGCGCCAGTAGGTAACCGCGACCGTTTGCCTGCCCGAGATCATCACGGCATCGCGGGGCACCAGGGCCAATCGCCCGCGGTAATCTTTCGCAAGAGCGCGTTCCGCCACATACGCACGGCCTATCGGCCAGGAAAAAAGGCCAGCGATCACAGCTATGAATAGAATGCTCAGGACGATGCTGGCGAATGCCCACTGCGCGCTTTTCATCTTAGGTGTTTGTGACTGGAGAAAGTGGTTTGCCACGAGCGGTGTCAGCGCCGGCAACCCTGTCAATAAATAGCGCCAGTTGATGGCTACGCTGTAATGGAAGGCCAGTGACAAATTTGCAACCAGCCCAATGATCGCAAGGGCAAGCAGTGGCGACAGTCCACGCTGCCTCCACTCTCTGAGACCCGCCAGGGGCAGCGCGACGAAGACGAGCGGCGCGGCGATGAAGAAGTAACGTAGCAGGGGTAGCATATTGCCGATGCTGACCGGATGCCGCGCCGACTCCATACGTGAAGACTCAACCCAGCCGTGCCACGCCCACCGATAATTTGCGGCATTCGACCAGAGCAGAAAAACAAACGGACCGAATGCGCATACGACAAAGACGAGGCAGGACAGCCCAGTCACTGACGTTTCGCGCCGTCTCAACTTCCAGCCGCACGCGAGCGGACCAACTACCAACCATGGCGCAAAAAGCAGTGCTGCTTCACGAACATTAACGCCCAGCCCAAGGAGGGCCGCGCCCGCCAAGACCAACGCGACGCGTCTGCTGCGTAAACCCTCCAGATGGATCGTAAGCGCAACGGCCAAGACTAGCAGTGACGGAATCTCGGTCATCGCCTGTCCGCTGTAAATGATGTAGAAGGGAGACAGCGCCAGCAACAAGGCCGCCAAAGTTGCCGCGCGCGCAGATTGTGTCAGATCACGTGCGAGCCGCCACCAGGCGATAACGGCCAGGGGACTCTGAAAAACGACGGCGTATTTAAAAAGCAAATACGCTTTCTCAGGAGGCAGGGCGAAGAACGCGTGCGCTATACGCCAGAGCCCATGATTGGCATAGATAAATAGCGTGCGTCCCAGGATCATCGAAGAGGGACGCCCCTGCACGGCTAACACTGTGTAATCGAGCGCGTCCCAATCGCCCGCAAAAGGATCAACGAAAACAAACGCCAGCGTGAGAGCCAGCAGCGAAGGCGGCAACCACCAGCGCCATTCGGCCAGCAGACGTTGCCTTGCGGTGGCAGACCTGTCTATCCCCAGTGGGGCCCACCTGTTCATAACACGCGACGGACGGCGCGGCGTAGGACATCAGTCGTCAACCCGTAGACGAAATGCGACGCGAGCGCGGAAGCGTGCGTCGAGAGCGGATATTCGTTAGGAGACCTAGAAAGGCCGAGCGCCGGCACCGCCGCCTCATCCTCCGCGACCCAAAAGATAGCTCCGTAGGGTAGACCAGCGCCGGCACTGATAAATGGAGCGAGTTCGGCTGCGACGCCGTAAAAGCCGCCCATGATTGTGCCGAAAGCGTAATGGACAGCGGGGCCGGCGACCTTCTTTTCGATCTTCGTCAGTTTGTGATCGAAGACATTTTCCGAAATTGCTGACGCCGCCTTAACAGTCGCATCGTCGCCCTCCTTTTTCTCCGGCGCTTCCTTCTTTTTCTGCCCGCCTTGCGATTTATCCAGTTCCTCTGCGAGTTTACTGGTCAACGACTGAAACTGATTCATGATCCATGAGGCGACCAACCCCCCGATAAGACCCGCAGTTAGTCCCCGCACCACGTCTGTACCGTCTGGAGTATTAGTCCGTCCGTTCCTTTTCATGACTTGATGCTCCTCTTGATCTGTTCGAACTGACCCACTATCCTCTCTCTCCCACGTCTTCACATCTCTCCGGTGTCAGTTGTGACATTGAGCCAGTCCGCGCTTTTCCAAGTACTGCTGGTGATATTCCTCCGCTCGATAAAACTTCGATGTCGGCGTGACCTCTGTGGCAATCGGTCTCTGGTACTTGCCGTTTCTTTCAAGTGTTTGCTTTGAAGCTCTCGCCGCTGCTTCCTGCTCGGGCGAGTGAAAAAAGATGGCGCTCCGATACTGGGCGCCGACATCAGGGCCTTGCCGGTTATGTTGTGTAGGGTCGTGATTCTCCCAAAACACCTCGAGGAGTTCCTCGTAAGTGACGATTGACGGGTCGAATTCGACTTCCACAACTTCCGCGTGACCTGTTCTTCCGGTACACACATCGGTGTAGCTTGGGTTCTCGAAGTTTCCTCCGAGGTAGCCCACCTGCGTTGATGTCACTCCCTTAGTTTGACGAAATGTTGCCTCAACGCCCCAGAAGCAGCCCGCTCCAAAAGTTGCTTTTAGCATCTGGTTCATACTCCTCTATTGTCCTGCCTCTAACGAATGTAACAATAGCAAATTTCTTGCCTTCTCAGTCCCGTACAGAACCGAGAGCAGTTCAACCGGATCCTACACTCAACCTAGCTTTGGCTTCCGGAGGGTTGTAGGCATGGTCACAGTGCACGTTGAGCTTATGATCCGGTCGCTATCCCTAGCGTAGTGTCTCAAAAATAATTGGGCTACAGTCCAATCCAGTCCAATCATTTTCGCTGGTTTCATTAATAAGAGAAAAAGCGGGTGAGTTCGTGATTTCGTGGATCGCCTACTGTGAGCGAAAACTCCATCCACGAAATCACACGAAGCCGCACCAAAAAACAAAAAAACTGTGAAGTCAATTGTGCGAATTTCAGGGATTCGCTTTATGGCCCATTTTGCTAGAAATGTCGCGGATCATTTGCAGATGCGTTTTGAGCGTCGGCAGCGTCTTCGCGGCAAACGCTTTTACGTCTGCATCCACGCCGCCTTTCACAGCATTTTCAAATGCCGCCACATCCTTTTCGTGATCCGCAACCATAGCGGTCACGTACTCGTGATCAAAGTCCGCGCCCTTTAACTTCGACAACCTCTCCATTGCCTCTTTGTGATTCGGATTGACCGTCACCGGCAGCGTGACCTTCTTTGTGCTCGCCAACTGCTTCAGCTCATCGCCCGCCTTCGTGTGGTCGACGACCATGCGCTCTCCAAACTTTTTCACCTCACTGCTCTGAGCCTGCTTGGCCGCCATGTGCCCCATCTCAACTTCCGCCATGCCGCCCGGAGCCGCGTCGTTCATAAACGCGAGGTCGCCGCCGGTCACAACCTGATCGCCCTTATCGCTCGGAGCTTGTGCCGGTTCGGTTTTCACTATCGGGCCGCTGTTCGCGGTGCTGTCGCTCGGCTGGTTTGAGCAAGCCGCCCCCAGCGTTACACTTATAACAACCGCCGCGAGTAAGACGACAATTCGATTCATAATCCCCCTTCTTGTATGCAAGCGATAAAGAAACCACTCATAGGTCATAGCGCTTTGCGGACCGCACGTCGCACACGCTCAGTCGTCAGGCCATTAGACAGAGTGAGAGGCTAACGCGTAAGCGTGAACTAAGAGTGACTCCTCACATGGTACTAATCCTGATATACCGTTTGATGTCAGGGATGCTCACGATGACGAGAGCGGCGACGGCCACCAGTGCCGCGCCTCCGACGATAGACCAGATCATGCTCGTCGGCTTCCTATTCTGTTTTGCTAGAGATTGATCTCGTCTCATCAAACCTTCAGATTTCACGATTCCCTCCTTAACTTAACACCGCCGTCTTGCCAGGATGGCCCGTCACCCGGCGACACAGCCAACTTTACCCTGATACCCGGCGTGAGAATCTTGTCTTTTTTTAGCAAGTTGACCTCGCGGCTACACTCTGCGCGCCGCGCGCAAAGCCTCGCCCGCCGTCCAAATGGCCGCACCCAGCAGCAAAATATCCTTTGCCAAAAACTGTCCCGGCATCGGCGAAGGGAACGGGAAGCCGTAACCGGGCTGCCACACTCCCGGCGTGGTGAAGACGAAGGTCAGCGTCAGAAGAAACATAATGATCGCTCCGATGCTACCGATGGCTGAGAGCTTCGGCGCGATCGGCCGCGTGGCGATCAGCAGGCCCAGCACAATCTCAGTGACGCCAATCAGCGCGGCGAACCCCCGCACGCTCATCACGCTATAACCCCACGAAAAGAGCGGGGAGTTGGCGACCAGCCCCTGGATGCCTTCGGCCTCATAAGCGGTGAACTTCAGCGCGCCGACCCATAACAAAATGATGACCAGCCCGTAACGAATCACCTTCTCGCCAAGATTTTCCAGCGTTCGCCCCAAATCGGACACTTCCGTGCGTTCCATGCGTTCCCCAGTTGTTGCCATTTCTACCTCCAGTAGCTGAATTCCACCAGAAATTACAAGCCGGTGACCACCGCACATAGGGTTTGTCAGGCCGGCGGCATGTTGAGCATGTCCGGGTCAATTGGCTTTGTGTCCTCAGGATTGATTCCGGTGGCGTCGTTCGCCGGACGGCCTGCGCCCGTTTCGTCGCTGTCCGGCTCTTCTTTCTCATCCTTGGCTCTCTCCACAAGCTTACCCGTGTCCGGGTTATGCGAGGGCGCGTCGTGCGAATCGTCGAGTCTAGTCATAGCGAGTCCTCCTGTCCAACCTCTCACATCGAGGCCTAAAGCATGCTCCCTCGAGCCTGCTTCGCACGAGCGGCGCCGATAGCCGTCTTTACATCCTTTTCTTCTACTGGATGTGGAAGCACCGCGGGCATTCCCAGAGAGTCGATCCACAGCTCTCGCGTCCAGCCGGTGGTGTGGTAGACATGCTCGTCCTCTTCGGGTTCGACTTCATCGTGGGCTTCTTTCAAAGGCTTGGCATCTTCACCCGTGGCCTTCTTGGCGACCTGGCCGATCAGCTCCCAGTTCAAGTGATCCGTAGTCTCTGCGAGGACGACACATTCCGCTGCGACTAGCTGCGCCGCCTCAGGCGTGCCCTCGCTCTTGGCCATCTCCATTGCTTTAACCAGAGACTCGCCGATGTGTCGCACCACTTTTCGGCCGGGCGTCTCGGTTTCTGGATCAAGTCCAAGCTTTTCGAAAACGCCTCGCACAACCTCGACATGGTGCTTAGTCTGGTCCAGATACTCCTGCCACTCCTTCTTGAGATCCTTATTCACGGCGAGCCCAAAGCCGTCGTGTAGACTTGCACTCCACCTAACTCAGTTTCGAGTGCCTGGTAAAGTAGTTCGTTCCGTTGTTCTGTCTTCACAGCTTCCCCTTTTCTGATGCTATCTTCGCGCCAGTCAGCTTTTCTCGCTGCTTATAATCTCCTTGACCCTTTCTGTCATCTGAGTCATGAGCGGCCCCGGCGTCTGCTTTTTGTCCGCATCAGCCGTGTTGCCTGAAGGCGCCTCGAATTGGAATTTCTCCGCGTAGGGCGCCGGTTGATTCAGGACGTAAGCTCCGGTTACTTCGGAATAGATCTCACGGGCTTCTTCGGCTGTGTGTTTTCCCGTTACGATGTCATGCATGAGATTGAGGGCGAGGATATTCGCCGCCTCCATGTCGCAACGCGCAGAGACTTCGCCCTTCGTTCTTTCGACGATGACGCTGCCGTCAAATTCTGCAAGCTCGCCAAATTTCTCTGAAGGCACCTGATAGTCGATAAACCCCTCAATAACGTCCGTGTGCGGAGCCGGGAAGTTATGCAGCACCTCGTCGCGATAGACGATAGTCCGTTTCCACGGTCCATTGTTGTACCAGATCAATCGGCTCGCAGCCGCTTCGTTTGGCGGGCCATACTTATCAAGTGTTTGTTTTGCCGCCTTGATGGACATCGGGGGCCAATCTTTAATGAGTGTTTTCACGGCGTTCATGTCCGCAGTCGCCGGTGTAGCTTTCTCCCCGACCTCGCCGCCCTTCTCTATCTTCTGCGCAGCGACCGTCCCCGTAACTGCAATGTCCAATCGCTCTTTAGCTTCCGTCGCATCTTTACCTTCCATCGCTTTCATAGTTTCTCTCCCTTTGGGTTACGAAATTATTACCCTAGCTAACATATCGCTAACTCGCGTGGTTACGAGGCTAGCGGTAATCAAACTTATCACCGAACAACGATTCAGGTCGGCGTTTCTGCCCAATAAAGCGTCGCGCAAGAGCTGCTGCGTCAAGCAACCCGCCTCCTTCTGATTTTTAGCCATACAAGCCCGGCAGCCGTGACCGGGAACAGCATTAGGAGCGAGAAGCCGGCGCGCTGTTCCGGCGGCTTCGTGATGGCTTGCTGTGGTTGGTTAGAATTACCGGTGTCGAGTCCCTTTAAGAACTCGGCCATGTCTGCGCGTTGTGACGCATCTGCAAGATAAAACGGATGCGGGGCATTATCGCCGCGATGAGGATCGAGCAGGCTGTCTAAACTGGACACCGAACCGTCATGCAGAAAGATGTTCGTCCGCGCTAGATCGAGCAACAAGGGCATGGCATTGCCGCGCTTCTCGCCACGGTCGCTGGCATCCACCACAATCATCTTGTCGTCGAAGATGCCAGCTGAGTTCTGGATCGTGCTCAGTTTGGAATCGCCACGCTTGCCGACAGGAATAGGCGTGTAGGCCGGCCAGATCGTGTTCATTTCGACTAGCATGGGCGGTACAAACTTGCTCTGATCGACGTTGTGACATTGCGTACAGTTGGCGCGGAAGACTTCACGTCCGCGGGCAGCCATCTCGGCGCTCACTTTTGCTCCCGCCGGCGCCTGTAACTGATCTAGGTATGCATTCATGTCGAGCAGTTTCTGGTTGTCCACTCGCCGACCGACGATGCTCGCCGGGTCGCCGACCTTGCCTGTCATTTGCGCTTTGACGAAGGGGAAGCCGGTCACGCCCGTGGCCTGCAATATCTTGGCGTACTCATTAGCCATCTGCTTTCCGGCAGGCCCGGCTTTGATCTCCAGAAACTGGCGGCCCTCGGGCGTGAGCAGCGTCGTCGGATCGAGGTTGGTCGTGTAGGAGCTATTGCTGATGTCGTCCAGCTTGCTAAACTCCCCGGCACTTCCATAAGGCGCGGCCAAGTCTTGCCGGAATAAGGGCGTGTTCTTGACGGGATTGCCATTCCCATCCTGGGTCTCGTCGAAGGTGCCCACCGGGTAAAAGGCTGGGTTACTCAGGTAAGCATCGACCTCGGCTTCTGTGGAGTCCGGGCCTAAGCCGGAAGGCGCTCTCCCTATGCTTACCCCTAAGAACGTTTGCTGAAGATTCGGGTAAAGCGCTCTGGAGTTGGCTGCCATCGCCATTAACTTGCCAACATTTAGGGTCAGCGCGGCAGGGCCATCAACGCGACGCCCGATCGAGCCTCCCTTTGGCATATCAAAAACAGATTTGTCGGTGATGGTGTGGCAGATTGTGCAAGCGATGCCGACCTTGTCGCCGTTCGTGATGTCAAGTTTCCCATCCCCATTGCTGTCCTTCGGGACTATGCCGACGACCGCGTTGGCGTTAACCAGCGCCACGGTCGTCTTCGGATCGTTGAGCGTCGGCGCGCTCTGCGGAGACATGTCGGTTTTCAGTTCCGCTTCCATCACCTCTCGCATGGCGGGATCAATCGCTTCGATATCTACCTGTAACCCGGCTTCGAGTGCTTGTTTGGGAGTAAACTTCGCGTCCATCATTCCTTTCGGTAGGCGCGCCGCATCAGTCCAGAACCCTTCATTGCCGAAGGTTGCGAACCTGAACACATCCCGGCCAGATGTGGCATTCCCTATCTGATGTGGGTGCGGATTTTGAGTGATACCCGGACCATCGGAAGCAGCGTGCGGCACCTTAGTCGTTGCGGTCTCCCTACCACGATTGCAAGCAGTGCCACCCAGCACTGCGACCCCCGCGCAGAGTGTCAGGAGAAGCCTGAGAGAGACGAAGGGACTAAAGAATGACTTACAAAACATAACACTGGTTTCCTTTCACTGCTACGCAGCTATGTCACCTACGGATCGCTTCCACAGCACCTGCGCTCGGCGCGCCATCGTTTGATGAATGAGTCCGATGCAGTTTCTCTTCCTTACGTCTGCTCTTTCACCCTGATTCCGCCCTTCCCTTACTCAGGGCACGCGTTGGCTAAAGGTGCTCCTGAGCTTGAGCAAAGCCACCCCCGTAAAGAGGACAAAAGTCCGCTCCATCCGAAAACACCTGAGGTCTTCGCTGGCGGATTCACTGAAGTCCGCATCGTTTTGCTGGAAGAGTCGGTGTCCAGGCTACGTAGGAACTCGATCATGTCTGCGCGCTGTGAAGCTTCTGTAAGATAAAACGGGTGCGGAGCCGTCGCGCCGCGCGAGGGGCTCAGGAGGTTATCCAGAGTCGGCACGGAATTGTCGTGCAGGAACACCGGCTTGCGCGCGAGATCGAGCAGCAGCGGCAGGGCAGTGCCGCGCTCCTCGCCGCGCAGACTGGCATTCACTATCACCATTTTGTCGTCAAAGATGTTGCCCGCTGTGTTCAGGACCGGGTTGAGCGGCGGCTCGCGCTGGGCGAGAACCACGGGGCTATCTCCGGGAAAGATTGTTTTCATCGGGACGATGAACGGCGGCACGAACTTGCTCTGATCCACGTTGTGACAGGCCGTGCAACCGACAGTACGGAACGACTGACGCCCGCGGGCAATAGCCTCCGCGTTACCGTTCATGCCGGCAGGCGCGGGCAGGCTATCGAGGTACGCGCTCATATCCAGCAGCTTCGCATTGTCCACGCGCACGCCGAGAGGAGCCTCTTCGCTGCCGGGCATGGGATGAGCGGTGGCCTTTACGAAGGGATATCCCTTGACTCCGGTGTCCTTCAAGATCTTGACATAGTCGTCTGCGATTTCATCGCCGGCTGCGCCGCCGAGCTTGTGCAGAAACGCGCGCCCGCCCGGAGTGGTCAAGGTCGTTTGGTCGAAGAGTCCCGTGTAGACCAGGTTGCTGAAGTTATCCAACTTAGCGATTGCGCCTTCGCTGCCAAACGGGAAGGCGAGATCCTGACGGAACAGTGGTGTGTTGTGCATTGGATCACCGTTGCCGTCGAAGCTATCGTCAAACATGCCAACTGGATAAAAAGCCGGATTGCTGAGATACGCGTCAACTTCTTTTTCGCTCGACTTTTCCGTCAGCCCCTTTGGCGCGCGTCCAATGGTCTTGTCGCCGTTGGCCTTGAGTGAGAGTTGCAGTACCGGGTACAGGGCGCGCGAGTTGTCGGCCATCGCAAAGATCGCGCCGATGTTGATCCTGTGAGTCGCGCGACCATCCAGACGACGCCCAATCGAACCTCCGTTGGGCAGGTCAAAGACCGACTGATCGGTGATGGTGTGACAGAGCGCGCAGCTCGCCCCGACCTTATCCCCCTTGGCGAGATTGATCACGCCGTCGCCGTCAGAGTCTTTTGCAACCATGCCGATGACCGCGTTGGCCTCAAGCAGCTTCATGGTCGTCTTGGGGTCATTGAGCAGCGGCGCGTTTTTCGGCGATAGATCGGTCTTGAGTTCCGCGGCCACGGCTTGCTGCGTGGCGGAATCCAACGCCTCAACGTCCACATGGAGACCCGCCTTCAAGGCTTGGACTGGCGTTAGCTTCGCTTTCTTGACGCCCTTCGGCAGGCGAACCGCGTCTGTCCAAAAGCCTTCATTACCGAAAGTCTCGAAGCGGAATACGTCCCGGCCCGCCGCGGCGTTGCCGGTCTGGTGCGGAACTGGTTGTTCCCTGGTGTCGGGGCCGTCCGGAGTCGCGCGTGGAGTCCGGTTTTGTGCAGTGACCCCATAGCGAATGTAGGCAACAGAGGTCAGAGCCAGGGCTACCGCGCATAGCGTTAGGCAAAGCCTGCGAGAAAAGACAAAGCGAGTGGATGTAGGTTGGCCAAGCATGTTTTCTATTCCTTCTTTACCGCTGTTGCGCGGTGCATATTCGGTCAGCCATTTACGTTCTAGGGGGCTCGCATTCCTTTTCACAGATCGCATACTGATACCAGGCGTCATGCCAGTGCCGCACTTTGCGCCAGGGCTGCGACGCGATGAGCGCGCCGAACTCAATGTTCGACATAATCGCGACGCGGCGTGGTTCGCGATAAGAACCTGGAGTCTCGCGGCAAAAACCGATCAGCCGCGCCAGCAGCCACATTGCGTGAAGCGGCACAGCGGCTCGCAGCAGCGAGCGCGGCTCCGCAATAAAACAGCGCCCACCGTCTCGGAGCACACGGTGCATCTCGGCGAGCGCTTGAACGCGCTCGGGGAGAATCGTGAAGAGCCGTGAGGCAACGACCGCGTGAAACACAGCGTTGGGCCACTTCAATGAGAGCACGTCGGCCCGCTCGAAATAGCAGTTATCCAGCCTTTGGGCTGTGGCGCGCTTACGAGCGCGGCTGAGTTGCCCCGGGGCGCGATCAACACCGGTGACATTCAGTTGTGGGAAACGCGCTGCTAGTTGACGAGAGTAGAAACCTGGTCCGCAGCCGATCTCCAGCAAGCTAGTTTGCTGCGGCGGCGGGGCATCAGCCCAAAGATTAACGGCAATCTGCTCGGTATCGTCTCGAAACAAATGTTCACGGCAGAAGGCGTAGAGCCAGTGGAAACGCTCGAATAAACTGTCAGCGTCATCATGGGCCGGCTGGCCCATCGGCTCGACACGTATTGTTTCGCTCACTCGTGTTCTCCCGCATGTTCGAGTAGCCAAGACATTCGCTGTCCTCCCCCTATAACAATTCCCAACTCGGCAGGAATTGCTGTTCAGTCTCAAGCCTCAATCTGTGTCGTGATCTTGTGATATCCGGTTGCGCCTTCCGGCGCGGTGCCACGCTCTTTCTCCGTTTGCACCTCGCCATTACCGTCGGTGGCGCGAACTATCAACCTGTACTCGCCCGCTTTGGTTGGTCGCCAATCGTAATTCCATAAGACCCACGCCAAAGGCGATCGGGCGTGATCAAGCTTCGTTTCATTCCAACTCTTGCCATCATCGAGACTGACTTCCACTCTCGAGACGCCGCGATTGCCCGCGTGTGCGACACCTCTCAGAGGAATACCAGTGTTCGCAATCGCCAGCTTGATCTTCTGCCGATCATCGGGCACATCGAAGCGCGCGGTGGTCGGCACTACGAAGTTCGGACCACAGCCCTGTTGCTCGTAAAAACCTTTCGCATCGTGGTCAACGAGTTCAATCCGCGTTACCCACTTGACATTCTTCTCGCCGAACAGCCCCGGCACAATTACCCGCACCGGAAAGCCATGTCGCGCCGGAATCCTCTCGCCGTTCATCTCGTAGGCGATAAGTGTCGTTGGCTCCATCGCCTTCTCTATCGCAAACGTGTCCGTGTAGTTGTCTACGCCGTGCAAGTACACTTCGACGACCCCTTGTTTGGCTCCGGCGGCTTCAATCACGGCTCGCATTGGAACGCCCTTCCAGACGGCGTTGCTCATCAAGCCATCGCCGACTTGATTGCTAATGCACCTGAGCGTCGTCTCCTGCGTCGCCGCTGGCAGCGCTGCCAGATCTTCAAAGGTGTAAGTGCGTGGTCGTTCGACAAGGCCGTTAATGTCGAGTCGCCAGACGGAACGCGCCACATCCGGATCGACGACATTCTTCGTCACCACGTAGAAGCGGTCGTTAGGCGTGATAGCCTGGACGTCCGCGCCTTTGTACCGCGTGCCGTCATAACTAAAGGTAGCGATCTTGTAAAGCCGGTGCAGAACTCCACCAACGGCGAGAGCACATACGGCTCCGACACCCGTCACCAGAACAGCGCGGCGTCCCATCGGCTTTCCGTCACGAACCTGCCCATCACTTTCCGCGCGAGAAAACATTATGCGATAGAGCAATACCAGGGCCAGACCGTAAATAGAGTAAGCAATGAGCAAGCCGACGATGTTGGCCAGCGTTCCTTTCGCCGGCGGCAACCCGACGAAGCTGGTCCCAAGCACCGGCCACAGCAGAATCAACGAGACGAGCCATAGCAAACCAACAAAGATCACAACGAACAATCGGCCATGATTGCCGGCAGGTTTCGGTCGTACCGTTCGCGAACGCTCGACGATGAAGGCATACAGCAACCCACCAAGCCCGCCGACGACGAGTTGGCCGCCGATGACCGACATGACACCGATCTGTTTGAGTTGGTTATAGCCACCGAAGCGATCCAGCAGTTCGAGAAATCTGTCCACGCCCAAGAGCGGCGCAATGCGATCTCCGACTAATTCTAATGGGGTGGCCACGCCGAAGAGATAACGCAGCAACAGCAAGACGAGTGTCATTAGAATCGCGGCCACTACTCCGGCTACGAGACCGGCGCTAAGCCGCTTCCAGCGATCGCTGTTCAACTCAACTTTCTCCACTTCCGAAATCACGCGCACCTCGTCGGAGTTCTCCTCTGCGCGACAACTCAAACGTGATGAGCGTTACGACGTGCCTTTCGGGGCGCACGTAGGCCATCAACGGAAAAGGGTCCCGAACCGCCCAGAACGAGCGTCAGCAGTCCGGCAATGTATAGAAGGTTCACTTCGTAACCGGGCGTTCCGAACTGCGGGCCGCTGCCGGTCATCCCCGTGAGATTGATCGATGAGAACCCGTAGGGTAAATGGACTGTGAACATCGCTACGAGCATAATGACCGCGAGTGGGATGCTTACGATTGCGACAAACGCTCCCGCCAGCAGCCCAAACCCGCCGAAGAATTCCACGAGCGCCGTCACCCAGGCCATCAAACTCGGCGCAGGCGCCCCCAACGTTTGGAGTATCTTGGCAAACCCCTCAGGTCCCCGGCTTAGCTTCGCATACCCATGGGCCATAAAGCCAAAGCCGATGATCAGACGCAGCGGCAACATTGCCCACGCGCTCCACGATTTCTGAGAGTATGCATCTTCACGCATCATCTGTTTTTGAGGCGCAAGGCTCGACTCTAATAAGATGCGAGACCGGAAGCCCCGTCGGCAACCGGAAGACCACCTACAACGAGGCCCAAAGACGTGAGACTTCCATCATTCTCTATCCGGAAGGCGGCGACTGCTCCAGTTCCTCTGAGAAGCTGATAAAGGAAGCGTCCGTTTCGGCTGAGACTCAGATCCACCGGCTGGCTCATATCCCCCAGGAAAGCGGCATTGCCATTGATCAGCGTGAGCGCACCGGAGGAATCGAAGCCGTAACTCGAAATCGTGCCGCTCCCAAAGTTCGCTGTGAAGGCGAAGCGTCCGTCGTCGGTAATCACCACCCAACATACGTCCGTCTGTCCATTTGCAACTGAACCGCTGATGACCGTTATCGTACCGTCAGGATTCAGTTGGTATGAAGATGCGGCGGATACATTGGGCGCTGCGTTAAAAGATTCGACCACCACCAATTTGCCGTCGTTGCGGAAGGCTAAACTGAATGGGCGAAGTCCGAAGGAAGCATTTCTGATCGGCATCGCACTGGCGTAGCCGTCAGCCCCAATTGCGAATGCGTCAATGGCATTCTGGGGCGCCAACAGCACATTGGTTGTCTTGTGCGTAACCAGAATTACCCGACCGTCAGGACTGAATCTGACTTCGCCGGGGACCGCAATCGGTGAACTCAATAACCTGAACGAATCCGGCAAAGGTATTAAGGTACCGTTGCGGGCCACCCTGAAACCCCTGATTCCGTTACCGGCAACTGAGCCGTTAAGGACATACAGCAGATTGCCGGAAAGGGTCAGGCTGACGGGCTGGTCGCCGGCATATATTTTCTGAATGAATTTGAGGCGAGTTCCGTCCACTTCGAATACGGTAACATCGTCGCTACCGGCGTTGACCGCATACAGGAAACGGTTGTTTTGACTGAGCCGCAGCCCTCCCTGAGTGTCCAGGTCAACCCCGATGCCAAGTCCCCGTGTAGATACATTGCGGAGTCTGTCCAGGGTGCCGTTGCTGAAACGCGTGTAAATCGCTATCTCATTGTCGGTGGTCGCATTGGTCATCGCGAACACGGCACCGGCAGCCCTGTGACGCGACGATTCTTGTTCATTGCCCTGGGCGAGTACCGCCGTGCTTGAGGCGGAAATCATGATCTGTAACAAAATTGCCGTGACGGTCACTACCATCACTCGCAAAGTATTTGGTATCGAGTTTTTCCTGGTTTCTTTCGTCATTGTTTTTTCCCCATTGTTTGATTTCTACAGGCGTTTATCGCCATTGTCATTGCTTCGTTGACTTAAACTCTTGGTTCGATTGGCGACGGGCAACCTCAGACAGTCTTAAGTCGCCTGACTGATTCTCACTCAATTAGTATCGGTGGCCGACCCGTGTTTGCCAGACGAAATTGGTGAACGAAACTACGAGGGAATAAGGGGGGTGTTCGAACTTATAAGGCGAAAATCCTGAAAGTTTATTCCTTGCAGGAAGCGCTTGTTTTAGCTGCGGCTAATTGCGGCGTGCAGTCTATCCGGGCGGCAAGCCGAGGTCTAATACTTAATTCCGATGGACCAAAGCATAAACTATCACGAATCTTTGGCACCGTTGAGAAGCCGTTACGCCACAGAAAAGAAACCTTTGGCGGGACCAACCTTTACGCGGAAAGCTCTATCCCGATGTTTGCATCTCGAGGTGGTTCGAGAGCGCAGGCGAGAAAGGTTTCGGCGACTGGTGAGAGGGTTAACTTCTTATTAGTGACGGAATAGAAGTCAGACGGACTAATGTTGATGCCTTCAATCTCGACTGTCTTCATTTCGCCGCTGGCGAGTTCATCTTTGACGGACAACAAGGAAACCACGGCCACTCCCACTCCGGCCTTGATTGCTTCCTTGACGGCGCCGTTGGAGCCAAAAGTAGCAACCACGTTGAACTCGTCAAGCGTGCGTCCAAGCTTCTCTTCGACCGCCGTCCTCATGCCCGACCCCAGTTCGCGGGTGAGGAACGGCTCGGCCGCTAGACGTTCCGGCGTGACACTCCGAGCCCTCTTCCACGCTCCATTGTTTGGCACAACCAGCGCCATGCCTCCGGACGCGAAGGGTCGGAATTCGAGTCCGATCGTATCAATCTTCGAGCAGGAAAATCCGAGCTCGGCTTCACCACTCAAGACCTCGTTACACACTACTTTAGGATCGGAAATTCGCAATTCTATCTTGACGGCGGGAAACTGCGTGTAAAAATCGGCAACCAGCTGAGGCAGGATATATTCGCCGGGAATGTTGCTGCCGGAGATGACGAGCCGGCCCTCAATGCGGTGGAGGAAGCGTTCCAAATCCTGCATCGCCGCTTCCTTCTCCTTGAGGATGGCGTGACCTCGCCGGTACAGCAGTTGGGCGGCCCTCGTGGGCGCGAGGCGCCGCGGTAGTCGGTCGAACAGCTTCGTACCGATGTAAGTTTCTAAATTTTTGATGTGGCCGCTTACGGTGGGCTGCGAGACGTGCAGCTTCACGGCCGCTTTCGAGATGTTACCCTCTTCGTACACGCAGCAGAACACCTCGACCAGACTCAAATCTAGACGCATCATTTCTTTTCTCCCTTACTCAATCGGGTGGCCAGGCGCGGACTGTGCAAGAAATCCGTGAGCGCAAGCACGTTAACGACAAGCGGCCCGGTGGCGCTCGTAGGTCAGCAGCCCGCCGCGGCGCAGTTTGCCCATCGTCACGGTAATATGCGGGCGACTCATCGCCGCCATCTGTGCCAGTTCGTCATGGCTCACGGACAGCGCTACCTCGCCCGTCCGACCCGCATTCGCAGTTCCGCTTGAGGTCGCCAGATGCAGCAACAGCCGGCCCAGTCGCTCTGTTGCGCCGCGGTGCGCGAGCACCTCGATGCGGCGTTCGGCGTCGGCCAGCCGGATGCAGAACGTGAAGACGAAAGCCGCCAGCACGTCCCGGTGTTGCTGTAAGTAGTTCATGAATATGCCCAGCTTGATCTCGACAGCCTCGCTTGCCCTGACAGTTCGCACCGTAGTCTGCCGTACCTCGGACGGGCCGCCGCAGAAACACAACTCCCCGAACGGCTCGCCCGCCTCGACCACGCGCAAAATAACTTCCTTGCCCTCCACGTCCCCGACTATCACCGCCACTTGGCCGTCGAGCAGCAAGAAGATGCTGTCCGCGCGGTCGTCCGGTCGCCATACGTCCGCCCCCTTTGCGAAGCGGCGGGCGCGCCCCTCCGAGCCGTCGCGCGGCAGGTGTTCCAGCACAAGATCGGTCAGCGTCTGGCAATTCTGGTGCTGGCCTTTAGGGAATTCAGCCGGGTACTCTTTCATTGAAGAGAATAATTCTAACAGAGAGAATCGGACTAACGACGTTAACTTGCTAACGTCACTATACAAATGCGTCACAAATGCGTCGCCGCCGGGCGTTGGGGCGAGGACTTGGCCTCTGATAACCAAAGTATTTGATAGGAGAACTAGATAAACATCAAAGCGTTGAAGGGCGGAGCAAGAAAATAAAATGTATTTATTTATTTGGCTAACGTCTAGGTGCTTACTTATATGACAATATGCACTGGATCACCCAAAAGCGTGAGGTGAAGTCAAATCCATACGGAGACTGCTTTACTTCTTTACGTATAGCTCCGGAAGTTGCTTGCGCAGATTCTCTATCTTCGGAAGATCATTGATAACGATGTAAGGTTGGGTCGGATGATTGGCCAGGTAGTCCTGATGGTAGGCTTCGGCTTCATGAAAAGAGTGAACGGCAACCTGAGTTACGATAGGACGATTGAACACTTTAGCCTTATTAAGCTGCTCGATGTAGGCTTGCGCGATGCGCTTTTGTTCTTCGTTAGAGTAAAAAATAGCCGAGCGATATTGCGTACCAGAGTCAGGCCCTTGCCGATTGAGTTCGGTCGCGTCATGAGCCACGGCAAAGAACACCTTGAGCAGCTGGCCATAAGTAACCCTCGATGGATCATAAGTGATTTGGACCGATTCGGCATGGTCTGTGCTCCCCGCGCTTACCAGCCCATAATTAGCCGTCGCGGCTGACCCGCCCGAGTATCCCGATCTCACATGGGTTACTCCCTTGACGTGTTCGAAGACGGCTTCGACACCCCAAAAGCAACCTCCTGCCAGCACGGCGGTTTGCTCGCCTTTGGTGCTCGTGAGCGGCGCATCCAGAGCGGGGTCTGGGATTTCGGTGACGGAAGCAGTGACCGCATTGCAAGCCGACGTTGTGGTAACAAGCAAAAGTGCCGAACTCAGGAAAAAGAATCTGAACATGATTGTGGTCTCCTCGACTTATATACGCAGGTTATCGCTAAATAGATTCCCAGGAACTCTCATTCTCGTGATCATGAGAATCGTCTGCGGGGGCATGACACGATTACGCCAGTTGGCCAAGCTATTGAGTCTCAGGTACGACGCTCCTCGATTTGTCGGCCTCAGCTCAGGCGGCGCTCTCGGCTCGGTCGAGATGTTGATAGATAGCCGGGGCGAGAGAGCGCGCTAAATTCAAGTTGTCCCCTTCACTCAAGTCCGAAACGACGAAGATGGCGTGCCGCCCTGTCTGAAAACAGGAAACTTGATAGCCTTGAACTTGCGAACAGGAGATGACCTGCTCGTCTTTTTTTGTCGCTGCATTAGTCCCTGGCGCCGCAGTCTCCTGGCCATCAAAAACAGTAATCAGGAACGACACGAGGTGAGCATTTTGCTTAAGAACAAGATGCGCGAACCGTCGGCCCTCAACAATGCATGAATGAGCCTCGACGAGTGTTGCCGGGCCGTCCAATCCTGCTAACTGCTCTCTCACAGTCTTCGCCAAACTAATGTACGCGCCGGCGTATCGGCGACCCGCCTCCTCGAGCGCAATCGGGGCTTCCGGCAAGCGGAACTCAATCGCGCAGTTGCGATGGTCGTCGACGGCGAATCTCGCGAGCTCTTTTACCGCTACGTCCCTTTCGTGGCTCGAACCGGTTGCTGTCGGCGAACTCGGTTCCGCACCAGTTGAGCTGTTAACTGCGACGCGCTGCCCTGGCGGGGATGGAGAGGGTCGAGAGCGATATCGCAGGCCGATAACTCCGAGCCCAAACGCGATAAGAAGACACGCGGCAATCGCCAACCATGCGCGGCCTCTGTTCAAAGAAATGCTCGGTTGTCGCAACGCAGTCGTATATAAACGCGCCCGGCAGCGCTCGGCGAATTGATTGCTCATTTGCAATTCCGGCGAATTGGCAAACGCCGCTCGTAATGTCGAGCCCAGTTCGCGGCGGGCGGCAAGTTCCCGGCGACAGTCGCCGCACACTTCGAGATGCCCGATCACGTCATGATTCGTCTCGACTAACAGCTCGTCGCTCAAATACGAATCGGCGACTTCGCGGAAATCACGACATTGCATCTGATTTCCCTCCTGGTTGCAGTGATAAAGACTGGGGAGCCTTGTCGTCTTGGCCGGATTGTCCGATGCCGTAAGCGTTGGCGTAGGTGGCCAGCTTGAGGCGCAACATCTTTCGCCCTCGTGAAAGGCGCGACATGACTGTTCCCACCGGAATTGATAATGCCTCGGCGATCTCTTTATATGCCATGTCCTCTACATCGGAGAGGACAACCACTTCTTGAAATTGGTTCGGAAGATCGCGCAGAGCCCGCAGCACTTCCTCTTCACTGATCCCTTGCGGCGTCGGCTGGGTGAAAGCGACCGTCTCGGCGATTCGCTCGTCCGAGTCGTTGACCAGCCGAAGCTTCGCTTCGGCACGTCTTCCTCTGCTGTTGGTCCGATACATGATGGTAACCAGCCACGCACGGCAATTCGTCCCGCGCGTAAAGCGGTGAAAAGATTGTAGCGCCTGCGTAAACGTCTCTTGCACCAAGTCCTCCGCAACGGCTCGGTCGCTGACGAGCCACATCGCCACACGAAACAAATCCTTCATGTGTGGCAACGCTTCAGCTTCAAACGCCGCCCATTTGTCGGCTTTCTCTGCTTGTCGATTTTGTCTGAACATCCCGCGGACTGTTGTCTCCAGCTTACTCCTGTTCCGACAACTAAATAATACCGAGTGACAGGTGATTTATTCCCGCAGCAGAGGGGGAATGTAGTCCCTCTCGCCATTTCACCCAATTTGCACCGCGATGAAAGAACAAATCAAGGATTACTCAAGAAGGCGGGAATATAAAGCCGGTGCATGAGTATTACAATGGCAGACCACATGAACAGGCCGCGGGATGTCACCGGGAGTTTAGGTTGGTCTGTTTAAAGTTCAGATGACGGTTCCTTGATCAACTTAACTCAAGAGGAATCAACCGTCGCAAGTGTAAGGCGAAATATCCAGATTTTTCGCTTCTTAGCGACATTACATTGGTCATTCATCCAGAGGAGAAGAAACGAAATGAGAAAACAAATCACCCGGCACGCAACATTCGCTGTTGCTTTGCTTATGCTCTTGTCAGCGCTGGCATCGGCCGGCACTGCGCAGGAAATGATGGACAATAAGATGGACAAGATGAGCAAGAAAGGGCAGCCGACCGTAGCCATCATTCGCGCCGACTGGTGCACCGTGTGCCAGAAGCTCGAGCCAGCCATGACAGAATTAATGGAGCAATATAAGGATCGCCTTAACTTCGTCGTACTCGACGTCTCAAACGATGAGAAAACCGCGGAGTCGGCCGTCACCGCACGCAAACTCGGGATTGGGAATTTCTTCGAGGCGAACAAGAAAAAGACTTCAACCGTTGCGATCTTCGGCGCCAAGAACAAACTCCTCTTCAAAAAATATCACGACTCCGAGCGCGAAACATTCGTGCGCGCATTCGATGACGCCATCGCCAAAACCAGCCAGCGCGGCTGACGCCTGTTTGCGGAGCCGCCAAAGGGCGCAAGTAGATTACTGAAGAGGCGGGCTCTCAGCGCGGGAGCGCCAGAGCCACGCGCTTCTTTCGCAAGCGTTAACTGCACCTCGCGACTGTTGGCCGCAACCAATGGGAAACGATCCACGAAATTTCACGAAAAGACACTAAGCGCAATTCGTGTTAACTAGTGTGACTTCGTGGATCGTTGTTTCTGTTAAGACTTGCTCAAAAACAAGAGATTGCGGATTTTTATAACAGTGGTCTTATTACGATGGATGGCTTCACAATCAATCTGCAAGACTACCTTGCCAACAGCTCACTGCTGGCTTATCCAGCTGCGTTTCTCGCGGGCATGCTTATTAGTTTCACGCCGTGTGTTTATCCAGTCATCCCTATCCAACTCGGCTTCATCGGCGGACAGACGGCCCTGGCAGGTAACGAAGGTGGGTCCGGCAAAACAGGACGCGCCAGCCTGCGCGGGTTTTTACTCTCAGTGCTGTTTGTCACCGGCATGAGTCTGGTCTACGCCGCGCTCGGCGCCTTCGCGGCGCTCACGAAAACAATTTTCGGCACGTGGGCCTCGAGCCCCTGGACGTATATCCTCGTCGGTAACGTTGTGCTCGTGCTTGCGCTCTCGATGCTCGACGTGTTTCAACTGCCGATGCCGCAATTCCTAACGAAGTGGAATCCGGAGCGCAAAGGTAACGGCTATCTTTCGGCGCTGCTGATCGGAGCCGCCTCGGGACTCGTCGTCGGGCCCTGCACTGCGCCGGCTCTTGGAGCTGCTCTTACTTACGTTGGCAGTCAGGGCAACGTAGCGTTCGGCGCGTCGGTGCTGTTCGTATTTGCCTTCGGGATGGGGATGTTGATGATCGCGCTCGGAACTTTCAGCGGAGCGCTGGCGGCGCTGCCCCGCTCCGGCGTGTGGATGGTGAAAGTTAAGAAAGCTTTCGGAGTCGTTATGATTCTGATAGCGGAATATCTGTTCATTCAAGCAGGGCAAAGATTTATTTGACCCCGTCGTTGTGAGGTAAGAAAGTGAATCGCTTCTGGCAAGTAATCATATTGATTGCACTTTTATCGGGCGCCGTAGTCTTTGTCGGCTGCTCATTGAATGAAAGCACAGCCGGCACGACGAAACAACCCGTGCCTCCAGACAAGGCGGCAACCGCGAAAGGTACCGCAGTCGGCGACGTCGCGCCCGATTTTGAGCTTGCTTTAATCAACGGCGCGCCGGCATCGATGGCAGGCTTGCGCGGCCAACCGGCAGTGCTAGTGTTCTGGACGGCCTGGTGTACTACCTGCAAAGAAGAAGCGCCACATTTGAATGAACTCGCCGCGAAGTATGAACCGCGCGGCGTACGCGTGCTCGGCATTAACATTCAGGACAGCCTGGCGCGGACACAATCCGGCATTGATGATTTCGGTATTCGGTACGCAGTAGCTCGTGATGCTGATGCATCCGTCGCCCGCCGCTACAACGTCACTGGCACGCCGACCGTTGTTTTTCTCGACAAACTTGGCGTGGTGAGATACTTCGCCAACGCGCTGCCAGAGGATTACCCTCAAAGACTTGATGCGCTGATCGCCGGCAACTAAGGCCGTATAGAATTTGACTGTGAGTTGCTCGACGCAAGTGAGCTTCGTTGCCGGGGTCGTAACCCGGCGGAGAAGGAGAACAAGTGCACAGGCAAAACATTATTGTATTCGGACTTCTAGTGTCGGTTTTTCTAGGAGTCGTCGCGACCGCTGCGGGTTTAACAGAGGAAGGGGAGCCTCTCGGCTCGCCTACCTCGAACCTAACGCTAACCTCGACTACCATCGGCTCTGACTTGCCGGCAGCAGGCGAGTCCCCAACCGCTCCTGATTTCGGGTTAGGGACGTGGATCAATTCTGAGCCACTGACGCTAAGGGGTCTCCGCGGTCGGGTTGTCCTGGTCGAGTTTTGGACTTTCGGTTGCTATAACTGCCGTAATACGCTGCCGTTCGTAAAACGGTGGCACGAACGCTACAGCAACAAAGGCCTGACAATTGTCGGTGTACACTCGCCCGAGTTTGACAGCGAAAAGAAGATTGAAAACGTGCGGCGCCAGGTTGCTTCACTGGGCATTCGCTTTCCGGTAGTCACTGATAATAAGTACAAAACCTGGCGCGCCTATAAGGTCGAAGCCTGGCCGACAATCTTTGTACTCGACAAAACCGGCCGCGCTCGTTGGCAGCACATAGGCGAAGGACGTTACGAAGAGACTGAACAAGTGATTCAGAAACTCCTCACCGAAGGCACCTATGCGTCCAATAAGAAAGAGTGATCGCTTTTATCGATCAAGATACGGCGAAGAATGCACCTTTGAAGATTCGGACGGCATCAGCGCTCGAAAGCCTTGTCAGGACGAAGGTCTAACGAAGATATAGTTACGGTCACTGGTAGCGGCGCGGCGTCTTAAGGCAAGTCTCAGCCGAATTCCCCGGCGAAATTACTTCCGCACCTAAACCTCCGGAAATTGCTTGCGCAGATTTTCTACCTTGGGAGATCATGGATGACGTTGTAGGGTTGATCCGGATGTTGTGCGACAACCTGAGTTGCGACGGGCCGCCGGAAAACTTTACTTGATCCAGCTGACTAATAGGCTTGTGCAATCCTCTCTTGTTCTTCGTTAGTACAAGACGGCCGAGCGATTCTGCGTACCCGTGTCGGGCCCTTGCCGATTTAGTTGGGTCGGGTCGTGAGCCACTGCAGAGAACACCTTGAGCCTAGGTGGCGTCGGGAGTGACCAAGACGCTGGCGAAGGAGTGGAGACAGTTCAAAATTCAGTCAACGCCGTTGCCCTCGGCTTCATCGAGACCAGAGTCAATCGGAGAATTCAATGAGCTACGCGATCAACCGTGTCGTGGTCATCGGATCAGGAACGATGGGCGGTGGCATCGCTGCGCATGTGGCGAACACCGGAATCCCCGTTTACCTGCTCGACCTAGCACCTCAAGAATTAACCCCAGCAGAAGAGAAGCGTGGACTCAACCTAGATCACCCGCGGGTGCGCAACCGGATCGTGAACGCCTCGCTCGAACGCTTGCAGAAATCGAAGCCAGCCGCCTTCTTCACGGCGGAAGCGGCAGAGCTTGTGACTGTAGGCAATCTCGAAGACAACTTCGAGTGGGTCGGCGAGGGCGATCTTATCGTCGAAGCCATCGTCGAAAACCTTGAGGCGAAACGTGAACTAATCGCGCGCATTGAGAAGGTGAGAAAGCCGGGGAGCATCGTCTCAAGCAACACCTCGGGGCTGCCGATTGCGGCCATCGCCGCCGAAGCTTCGGCCGATTTCAGAGCTCACTTTCTCGGAACGCACTTCTTCAACCCGCCGCGCTACATGAAGCTGCTGGAAATCATTCCGACGAAAGAGACCCGGCCGGAGGTCAAGGAGTTCATCACAGACTTTGCGGAGCGGCGCCTCGGCAAGGGCATCGTCATCTGCAAGGACACGCCGAACTTCATCGCCAACCGCTTCGGCTCGATCTCAGGCGCGACGGCGCTCGGCTACGTGCTGGAGAACAGGTACACCATCGAAGAGGCCGACGCCATTCTGGGGCCGCTCATCGGTCGCCCCAAGACGGGACTGTTTCGCCTGCAAGATCTGGTCGGACTCGACGTGTCCAGCTCGGTCGGGGCAAACCTTTACGAAATGATCGAGCACGACGAGTCGCGCGAAGTCTTGCGCAATCAGAATCTCGGCAGGCTGCGCACTGCACAGGTGGAGCGCGGGCGTTTGGGCGACAAGACCGGGCAAGGCTTTTACCAGAAGCCGCCGAAGGGCGCCAAAGGCGACATCCTCACGCTCGATCTCGAGACGCTGGAATACCGCGAACGACGCGAACCCGTCATCCCGTCCATCAAAGAGGCTTTGAAGATCAAGCCGCTCGGCGAACGCCTCGCGTTCGTGCTGGCGCAGGACGACCGGGCGGGCGCCCTCGCGCGTCACACTGTTTATAATTCCCTTGCCTACGCCGCGCGCCGCATCCCCGAAATCACAGATCAAATCATTAACGTGGACCGTGCGGTGCGGTGGGGCTACTCGCACGAGCTGGGGCCGTTCGAGTTGTGGGACGCGCTCGGCGTGCGGAAGACGGTCGAGGCGATGAAGGCACAGGGCACCGAGGTCCCGCCATGGGTCAGAGAGATGCTCGCCACCGGGCACGAGAGCTTCTACCGCTCCGACGACGGGCTGTTGCGTTACTACGACCCGGCGCGCACGACTTACATCCCCGAAGCATTGGACGAGCGCCAGATCGAGCTGCGCCGATTGAAAGCCGCGGGGCGCGTGGTGCGCGAGAATAAGGGAGCGAGCCTGATCGACCTTGGCGACGGCGTGGTCTGTCTTGAGTTCCACACGAAATTGAACACGCTAGACGAAGATGTGAAGAACATGCTGCGCGAGTCCGTCGAGGAACTTGAGACGAGGGACTGGGTCGGCATGATCATCGGCAACGAGGGCGTGGACTTCTCTGTCGGCGCGAACCTCGCAGGAGCCATAGACGCGGGTGGCTTTGCGGCGATTGAGCGCGCCGTGCGTGAGATGCAGGACGCTTTGTTAACCGTGCGCTTCTGCGCGAAGCCTGTTGTGACCGCGCCTGCGGGTCGCACACTGAGCGGAGGCTGTGAAGTTTCGATGGCCGGGGCGCGAACTGTGGCTGCGGCCGAAACGTACATGGGGCTGGTCGAGATCGGGGTCGGCCTGATCCCTGGTTCCGGGGGTTGTAAAGAGATGGTGCGCCGCATCGTCTCACCCGCGATGCGTTGGACGAACACCGACCCTCTACCCGCCCTGCAACAGGCGCTGCAAACGATGGCGACGGCGAGAGTTTCGACTAGCGCGGCGGAAGCTCGCTCGTTCGGTTTTCTTACCGCCGCCGATCAGATCGTGATGAACCGCGACCATCAGATCGCAGAGGCCAAGCGGTTAGTGCTCGACCTCGCCGAAGCGGGTTACAGTGCGCCCGCGCGTGGCAAAACCTGCTACGCCGCCGGACGCGGTGCGTTCGCGGCCTTGCGCGCCGGTCTCTACATCCTGCAGCAGGGGGGCTACCTGAGCGAGTACGACCTGCACGTCAGCAGCAAGGTCGCGCACGTGATTTGCGGCGGCGACCTCTCGGCCGGACAGTGGCTTGACGAGCAGTACTTTCTCGACCTCGAACGCGAAGCGTTCGTCTCGCTGTGCGGCGAGCCGAAGACGATAGAGCGCATCAGGCACATGCTGGGAACGGGCAAGCCCCTGCGAAATTAAGACGTTTTTGATCTTAGATTTTTGATTTGCCATTGGGAGATGACCTGCGCCCTGACTCCGATCAAAAATCAAAAATCGCAAAACTAAAATCTTAAATGCTACGCACGATTAACGAACAAGGTTACAGGCAGTACTGACAAAGGAGAGGTTTATGAGAGAAGCTGTGATCGTCGCAGGCGTGCGCACTGCCGTCGGCAAAGCACCGCGAGGCGCACTGCGCACTACGCGCCCCGATGACATGGCCGCGACCGTCATCGCGGATTTGCTCCGGCGCTGCCCCGCACTGCCGCCCGAAACGATTGACGATGTGATTATTGGCTGTGCCACGCCCGAAGGCGAGTCGGGCACGAACGTCGCCCGCATCGCGGCGTTGCGCGCGGGCTTGCCTCACGAAGTGCCAGCCGTGACAGTAAACCGCTTCTGCTCTTCGGGCTCGCAGACCATAGCAATGGCTGCTGAGCGCATCATGGCGGGGATGGCCGAATGCATCATCGCCGGCGGTACTGAATCCATGAGCCTGCTGCGCGGGAACACCAGGTTCAGGCCCAATCCTTATCTGGTCGAACACAACCCGAATGTTTATCTGAGCATGGGTTTGACCGCCGAGAACGTTGCGCTCAAGTACAACATCTCACGCGAAGAGTCAGACGCCTTCTCCTACCGCAGCCACCAGCGCGCGCTGGCCGCGCTAGCTGCCGGTCTCTTCAAAGCCGACGGCATCGTGCCGCTCGAAGTCGAGATCAGAGAGGTCGGAGACGACGGCAAGACGGAGATGAGGAAGCGGACGTTTGATATGGACGAGGGACCGCGTGCAGACACGACGCCCGAGGTTTTAAGCAAACTGCGCCCGGTCTTTCACGCTAAGGGAACAGTCACGGCTGGCAATTCCAGTCAAACGTCGGATGGCGCAGCCGGCGTCGTCGTCATGTCGCGCGAGCGCGCGGAAGAGTTAGGGCTGAAGGCACTGGCGCGCTTCGTCTCTTACGCGGTGGGCGGGGTGCCGCCGGAGATCATGGGAATGGGGCCGGTCGTGGCCGTGCCTAAGGCTTTAAAGTTGGCGGGTCTCAAACTCGATCAGCTTGATTTGATCGAGTTGAACGAAGCGTTCGCGTGCCAGGCACTCGCGGTGATGCGCGAACTCGGCATGGACGACGAGCGCACGAACGTCAACGGCGGAGCGGTCGCTCTGGGACACCCGCTCGGCGCATCGGGGGCAAAACTGACCGTACAACTCCTAGGTGAGATGCGCCGCCGCAAGAGTCGTTACGGCATGGTGACGATGTGCGTCGGCGGCGGGCAGGGCGCGGCCACCGTCTTCGAGAATCTTCAAAATTAGCGCCCGCAAAGTGAACCGTGAAGTCAATAAGGAGAGAGTCAGTCAATGAGAAATAATGATGACCCTTACGTCGGCTTTCAGGTTTCGCCGCGCGCACGGGAGATTTATCAAAAACTTCGCGGCTTCATGGAAGCGCATGTCTATCCGAATGAAAAACAGTTCCATGAGCAGATCAATCAGGGTGAACGCTGGCGACCCGTTCCGCTGATGGAGGAGTTGAAAGCAAAAGCGCGCGCCGAAGGTTTGTGGAATCTGTTTCTCCCGGAGAGCGAGCATGGCGCTGGGCTGACGAATCTCGAATACGCACCTATGGCGGAATTGACGGGGCATTCGGCCGGGTTCGCGCCGGAGATTTTCAATTGCAGCGCGCCGGACACGGGCAACATGGAAGTCCTCGTGCGCTACGGCACATCCGAACAGAAAGAGCGTTGGCTCAAGCCGCTCCTCAACGGCGAGATACGTTCGTGCTTCGCCATGACCGAGCCGGACGTGGCTTCGTCCGACGCGACGAACATCCGCTCGACCATTGAGCGTGACGGCGATGAATACGTTATCAACGGGCGGAAATGGTGGACTAGCGGGGCTGGCGATCCGCGCTGCCGAGTAGCCATCTTCATGGGCAAGACGGACTCGCACGCGCCCAAGCACCGGCAGCAGGCGATGATCCTCGTGCCGATGGACGCGGAGGGTGTAAAAGTCGTGCGCCTGCTGACGGTCTTCGGCTACGACCACGCGCCCCACGGCCACGCCGACGTCGTCTTTGAAAACGTGCGCGTGCCAGCGTCGAATATATTGTTGGGCGATGGACGCGGGTTCGAGATCGCGCAAGGGCGTCTGGGGCCGGGGCGGATACATCACTGTATGCGAGCAATCGGGATGGCCGAACGCGCCCTCGAAGCGATGTGCCGCCGCGTGACGGAGCGCGTGGCTTTCGGGAAACCCCTGGCCGAACAAGGAACGATTCGCGCCGACATCGCCAATTCCAGGATTGAGATCGAACAGGCGCGGCTCTTAACTCTGAAAGCCGCCTACATGATGGACACCGTCGGTAACAAGGCGGCCCGCGCCGAGATTGCAATGATTAAAGTCTTGGCCCCGAATGTGGCGTTGCGGGTGCTGGACCGGGCGATTCAAGCTCACGGCGGGGCCGGCGTCTCAGACGATTTTATTCTCGCAGCGGACTGGGCCCATGTCCGCATTCTAAGACTCGCGGATGGCCCCGACGAAGTTCACATCGAATCAATCGCCCGCATGGAGTTGAGCGAGTATCAGGACTAAGCCCGGGAAGAGATTGAAATGAGGAGAATCTGATGCCTGGGCGGGAGATCGAAAGCGGCGCCGGACTCGGCCACCACGTCGGGCCGGAGGTCGCCGTCAGCGACTGGCTTGAAGTGTCGCAGCCCTTACAGGGTGAATTCGCTGCCGGAAGCGGCGTCAAGCCGCCGCGGGCAAAAGCGGTGACAGGTCACCGCACTCCAAAAAAGAGGCACGCCTTGAATAAACGATGAGTGACGAACCCAATCCCGCCAAAGCATATTCTACGCTGCGCGGCGCGGCGCTCGATTCCTCGGACACCAGGCCCGTGCGCGCGAGCGAGCAGCTCGATTGGGACTCGCTCGCCGCTTACGCGCGCGAGAAACTGGCCGCCGTGGTGGGCGGGCAGTTCGACCCCGCCGCGCCCATGACGGTCGAGCAGTTTCCCGGCGGCCACTCGAACCTAACCTACCTCCTGCGCTTCGACACGCAGGAGTTCGTGTTGCGCCGCCCGCCGTTGGGGCCTGTGCCGCCGAAGGCCCACGACATGGCGCGCGAGTATCGCATCCTCGAAGCCGTGTACCCGGTCTTCCCGCTCGCGCCGCGCCCCTACGTGCTCTGCGAAGACGCGAGCGTAATCGGCGCAATTTTCTACATCATGGAGCGGAGACGCGGCCTCGTCGTGCGCTCCGATGAGCCGCCGGAACTGGCTGATCACCCGGCCGCGCGTCCCCGTGTCAGCCAGGCTCTGGTGGACACACTCGCGAGACTGCACACGGTTGACATCAATGCGCACGGATTGGCCGCCCTCGGCAAGCCCGCCGGGTTCGTCGAGCGGCAGGTGCGGGGGTGGAGCGAACGTTGGAAAGGGTCGCAGACGAGCGAGCTGCCGGAGATGGATATGCTCGCCGCATGGCTGGCCGAGTGCCTGCCGCTCGACGCCCCGAGGCCGACGCTTGTGCACGGCGACTTCAAACTCGACAACGTAATGCTCGACGCGCTCGACGTGGGGCGCGTTGTCGCCGTCTTCGATTGGGAGATGAGCGCCGTCGGCGACCCGCTCGTGGACCTGGGGATATTGCTGGCCTACTGGGTGCACACCTCGACGGTGTCGCAGCGCAACGCCCTGACCTCCGTCACCTACCGCGAGGGCTGGTTTACGCGCGCGGAGATCCTCGAACGCTACGGCGAGCGGACGGGTCTCGATTTGGCCAACGTCACCTTCTATGAAGTGTTCGCCGTCTTTAAACTGGCCGTCGTGCTGCAACAGATTTTTTACCGTTACCACCGCCGGCAGACCGACGATCCGCGCTTCGCTGAACTTGATAAGCGCGTCGCCTGGCTTGCTCGGATCGCCGCTTCTCTCGCCGGAAAGGCTTAACGTCACTCGCTGATGAAGATTAACGCCGCTATGCAACGTTTAGTTTTACGATTGTCTTTCGATTCGGGCGATGTAACAACCCACGGACGCCGTGCGAGCGTGAAGATATTGGACGTTGGGGTCCTCGAATATGGTCCCGATTACGTCTTCGACCGGTCGCTGGCCCACAAGCTCCCCACCGACCATGATGCCGTCACCGGCGTAACACCGCAGGGTTAGCGGCATGCGACTCCTCAGTTCTGGGGGAAACGTTTCGTGATCAGCATACGGTGAGCACTCCTTTTCGTGAATGTAGATTGGTCCTATTTCATTGTACGGATGATCATGTTGGTTTGGAGCATACGAGAAGAGAAGGCGTCCTTCACCAGGAGCGAATACGGTAAGACAGCTTCGACATGGCCCGGTATCGTTTTCCCTGGCTACCGAGACAGATAGGCGGTGTCCGAAATCATCTACTCTCTTTTCTCTGATGCTACGGACGACGGAGGTTGGAAGTGGGAACACCTTGAAGTTACGCATTAATTGCTCTCCTTTTTAGATTAGCGATCGCAGCTTTCCGTTAAAAATCCATCCTAACGATATGTGAAGAACGAATCTATCCGATTGTTGCGGTCAAAATTTCGCTCTGCGCTATTACTAGCGGGGAATTCGCTACCGCATTTAAAGTTGCGGCGCTGTTAGTTTCAAGAATGATACGACAACTGTAAACTCTATTTCCCAGGTAGCGGGGCCATCATTCAGGTCACTTAGAGGAGGCGGCCTACTGGAAGAGCAGGTGAACATTCAAGACGCTTATACCGACTGGTCCATCACTTACGATTCTGATCGCAATCTGACACGCGATCTCGATCAGGTCGTAACCAAAGAGACTCTAAACCGCCGGCGCTTTCACACCGTTCTCGAGGTTGGCTGCGGGACAGGCAAGAACACTCTCCTACTAGCCCAGCTTGGTGAGCGAGTTTGTGCACTCGATTTGTCGGTGGGTATGCTCGAGCAGGCTAAAGGGAAGATAAAATCCGAGCGCGTCCTATTCGCCGTTGCTGATCTTACCGAAGACTGGCCGTGTAAAACCGAATCCGTCGACCTGATAGTCTGTAACCTGGTACTGGAACACGTTCGCGACCTGTCCCTAATTTTTTCCGAGGCCCATCGCTCGCTCGTGGCCGGGGGTCAGTTTTTTATTAGCGAACTTCATCCGTTCCGACAATATCAAGGGACCAAAGCCAATTTTCAACGCGGGCAGGACACGATTGAGATTGAAGCGTTCGTGCATCATCTCTCTGACTTCACAGAAGGCGCCGCTCAGAATGGTCTCTCGGTCCAAAGTTTCAGGGAGTGGTGGCATGAGGCCGATCAAAACAAGCTTCCCAGGCTGGTGTCATTCATGTTTAAGAAACAAATCTAGCACTTTGCAATGAACAAAATATCCCGAGTGATAGTAACGATTAGTAGTTTCCCGCAAGTCGATCCGCTGTTACTCTGGCAGTCTGTTAATCAACGCCTGATGTCATCCCTAATGAGCCCGCTGCCGAACATTGATTGAGAGTCGGAAAACCGCTGCTAACTCATTGAAAGTGCCTTACGGCCCGCCTCTTTCAAAGTCTCCATCACGAGACGATATGGACCCGCTCCATAGCTGATGCGCGCCACCCCCAAGGCAGCGAGTTGTTTTGACGAAGGAACATCCGGCATTACCAGTATGTTGACCGGCAACGGAGAAGCTTTACATAGTCTTTCAATGTATTTGGCATTTATCAGCCCTGGGGCAAAAAATCCACTTGCTCCGGCTTCTGCATAAGCCGTGGCCCGGCGTATTGCCTCTTCAAGGTGTTCCTCACTGTGGTTAGCAGGATCAGCCTTGAGAAAAACGTCAGTGCGCGCATTGATAAAGAGGGAAATCGATGTCTGTTCCGCCGCCTCACGAATCGCTTCAATACGAGCGCGCTGACCTTCCAGTGAATAGAGTCCGGTTCCGCCCACAATCTGATCCTCAAAATTTATTCCCACTGCGCCGGCTTTGATAACCCTGGTGACAGACTCTTGTAGTTCGCTGGCACTATCCCCGTAGCCGCCCTCCAAATCGATCGTCACTGGAAGATCAACACTCGCAACGATCCGTTTGAGATTTGCCACCGCCATTTCAAATGGGAGCTCTTGACCGTCGGCATAACCCTGAGCAGCAGCCACCGACCAGCTGCCCGTGGCAATTGCTTTAGCCCCAATTTCTTGTACGGCTCGGGCGCTGCCGGCATCCCAGACATTGAAGAGAATCAAAGGTTCGCCCTTGATGTGGAGACGCGTGAGTAAATTCGTACGCTCTGTTTGATTTGTTGTCATCTTAATAATTCCCCGTAAATCGTCATCCCAACTTTCCTGCCGCGCTCCCGAATACGTCGCGGTTCGATACTCCAATTGAGAAGTGGTGCTGCACGATTCGCCACTCGCCCTCTTCCCGCACGAAAACCGAAGTATGCCGGCACAACGCAGTAACGGATCCTAGCTTAAGCGTTGGCTGATCCGCCACCCAACCCACTCCTCCTTCGCGGTAGGCCCGCACGTCACCTGCGACGAGCTCAACTACGTCGCCCACCGAAGCCATTTGTTTCCGGATAGGCTCGAGCGCTGCAGCGCAATCTTTCCACCACTCATCCGGCGCCGTGCCGATAACTACACAGCTCTCGCCTCGCGAAAGGTACCGCTCGAAAAACGCAGCATCAGCGCTGGAGACTGCGTCGTACAGTTTACGTGTCAGATCTTCAAGTTCCGGGGATCGCTCCATAGTTTCACCAGAAGTTTGCTCGCAACGGATCCTTCGCCTTCGATTTCTTGGTACTGGTAATCTTCGATCATCGTTACGGCTTCGCCGCCTGATGTGAGGAAGCGGCTGCGCCCTTCCGTCAATGTCTCCCTTAATGACGTGGGCCGCCCCGGGGCCTAGCTCCACAAAAAAAAGAGTCAGCTAACGGCGGGGCGTCGCCTCCGCCTCACATCAGGCGGCATAGCCGTAACGACAGCCGGAGGCCTGTTTCGGAATCGCTTGCGGCGAGATTGAACTAGTACCAATTCCTTTAATCCTTCCTCAAGCGGGCCTTGTTGCTAAGTTTAACTTCTCAATGACTGCAAGGCTATCCAGAGGAGCCAATGTTCTACCGATGTGGGTGACGCAAGCGATCGATTCCGCTTCTACGGCCTTAAAATTTCTTCTGGTACTTCCAGCTCTAAACATTTGGTCCCTAGCAGGCTGCTGAAAAACTCCTTGCGGACGAAGAAACAGGAAAATTCGGAGGGCGGCGACCTGTCGCCGCTTTTGACCAGTGCCTTAAGAACCGCCAAATACCAAGGATTTCGCGAGCAAAGCCATACCAAAGCGGCGACAGGTCGCCGCACTGCAAAATGGCCGGCTCTCTCACGTTAGTTTTTCAGCAGCCTGCTAGGGGACAGTGAATCAGAAACTTGCTATTTTAAAAGAACTTTTAGGCAGCTCCCTAGATGGAGGAAGCAATGTCCCGTTATTCCCCGATTGACATACGCACCTATCAATACCTTCTCACTACCTCTATTCGCGAACCGGAGGTAGCTCGGCGCTTGCGCGAGGAGACGCAGCAAATGGAAAACGCGGAAATGCAGATTGGCCCCGATCAGGGTCAATTTATGCAGTTACTGGTGCAGGTGCTGCGTGCGACGAAAACGCTCGAGGTTGGAGTCTTCACGGGGTACAGTGCCCTTTGGGTCGCTTTGGGTTTGCCGGACGACGGTCGCATCATCGCATGCGACATCAGCGAGGGATACACAGCCGTCGCCAGGCGCTACTGGAAGGAAGCGAGCGTGGATCAAAAGATCGACCTGCGGATTGGTCCAGCGCTGGAGACGTTGGACGCACTGCTGGGGGCAAACCAGGGCGGGAGTTTTGACTTCGCGTTCATCGATGCCGACAAGACCAACTACGAGAATTATTATGAACGCGCCTTGCAGTTGCTTCGCCCTGGGGGTTTGATCGCCATCGACAACACGATCTGGTCAGGCAAAGTTGCCAACCCCAATGTGAATGATCTAGACACGGTCGCGATTCGTCAGTTAAATGAGAAACTGCATCGCGACGAGCGGGTGACACTTAGTATGCTCACCGTCGGCGACGGATTGACCCTGGCGATGAAACGCTAGCTAAGCTAGGGCGCTACTCAACCTCCAATTAACAGTTCAAGCTTTGCAAATTCGCAGGTTGGGAAGGTGGGAAAAGCGCAGCGCGCCCCCGCTCCAGCGTAGCGTCTTGCGCTGACTACAGACCCGCTCAGTGTTTAATGCAGACTCGGTCCAGTGAGTCTTGAGGAGAATTAGAATTGATGACGCTACGCTGGAGCGTTGGCGCGCTGCGCTTTGCCCACCTTCCTAACCTGCAAATCTTCTCCGTTGAGTGGCCGATTCGATACTAATGACTTTCCGTCTTGAGCGGTAAGAACATTCCGCTCTACAGCCTTCTATTGGCTTGAGCTTTTCTTCGCTCGATGGGTCGAACTGGTGCTTCTCAAGTCGCGCAATATTCCCGCCAAAAGTTCGTTGAAGCGAACCGGATCCTCGAGCATGGGATAGTGCCCAACGCCCTTCATGATCAAAGCGTCGAACTGTGGCGCATACTTGCGGTTACCCTCCAGAGTCGTGGGATATAGATCGGAATTGATTGCCCGTATCGGTGCCTTGATCATTCGCAGGGTTGGAATGGGATCGTACTGCGAGGCTGCCTTGATAATCGGCATTCCAAGCTCTGGAGCCATCGATATGGCTTGGGAGAGGACCCGCTCTTTGACGGCCGCGGGCGTGCCCGGCGCGAAGAGATACTGATTCGCGTACTGCGTGATTTGGCCCTTGTAGTCGGCTTGGATCTGGGTAACAATGGCCTCGATCTGTTCGGCGGACATCTTCTGCTCCACATTTTGCAATGTGTCGACTGAGACAATTGCAACCACGCGCTCCGGCATCCGGCGCGCCGCCTCCAGAGCCACTGGTCCACCCATGGAACTCCCGATCAGCACGACCCGCTTCAGATTGAGTTTTGCCACCACTCTCTTAACGTCTTCGCCGTAACTTTCAATTGACCAGTTGGTTCTTCCCTTGCCCGACTCGCCGTGGCCAGGCAGGTCGATCGTAACCACTCGATGGTTCTTAGCGAAAACGGGGACCTGGTTCTCCCAGAGAGTCTGGTCACAACTCCAGCAGTGAATAAACACCAACGCCGGCTCGCCCTTCCCATTAACTTCGTAGTGAATGGGAACCCCGTCGGCAGCAGTCACGACAGAAGCCAGCAATAAGATCACACTTAACAACATAAGCCCTTCCTTTCGGAGAACATAAAAAGACAAAAACTTTAACGATCCACGAAATCACACGAACCGACACGAAATCTCGTTAGTGCTGTTTCGTGTGAGTTCGTGGATCGTTCGCCATCGTCGCGCTTTATAAGCCCTTAATTGAGAGGATTGCTCAGTCTGCCGCTGACAGAGCGCCGTCCAGCAACAGACCCTTTTCCAGATGGCGCTCGTGCGTTGCGTACGCGGCAGCATGCGGATCGTGAGTGACCATTATGATCGTTTTCTTCATTTCCCGATTGAGCGTGGCGAGGATGTTTAGTATTTCCTCGCCTGAGCGCGCATCGAGATTACCGGTTGGCTCGTCAGCGAGGAGCAGATCGGGATCAGCAACAATGGCCCGCGCAATAGCGACACGTTGTTCCTGACCCCCCGACAATTGACGCGGTTGGTGGTGCATACGATCGGAGAGTCCTACCAACTCGAGGGCTGTGTTTAACATTCTCGCGGCGCTTGGCTTTTGATAACTTGGTCAGCAACAGTGGCAACTCAACATTCTCAAACGCCGTCAACACGGGAATAAGATTGAACGTTTGGAAGATGTATCCCACGTGGCTATTCCGCCAAACGGCAAGCTGGCTCTCTTTTAATTTCGCCAGATCGGTTCCCAGCACGTTAACCTCACCCTCAGTACAGCGATCAATGCCGGCCAGCAGATTTAGCAGGGTGGATTTGCCAGAGCCGCTGGGCCCCATGAGCGCCAGAAACTCTTCCGGCTGGATGTCAAGATTTACATTATCGAGCGCCACCACCTCGAAGCCGTCACGCGCGAAACGCTTACTAACTCCGCTAACTTGCACTATCGGTCCAGACATCGTTAACCCTCACAATCGCAGATTGCAAATAGTAGTTTAGAGTTCAACCTTTAGGTTGTCCGCCTGGCAACCCCGCAACCTAAAGGTTGAACTCTAAACTTCCGGCAATCTGCGGACAATAGAGCTAGCTGCCAATCTTCACGCGATCGCCATCGTTCAACTTGTCGGCGCCGGTGGTGGCAATCGACTCGCCACCGCTCAAACCTTCCAGCACCTGAAAGAAACCCCCGGTCTCTTCACCCACGCGGATTGATCGCAACTCGACCTTGTTGCCTTTGATAACGAATACAACCTCTTTTCCATCTTTTCGAACCACTGCGTCTTTTGGGACCAATACACGTGAAGCAGATCTGCCATCGGCCGGAGTGGCGTCCGCGAGAAAATTAACGCGCGCATTCATCTCAGGCCGCAACTGGTCATCCGGATTCTCGACTTTTACCTTTACTTGCACCGTAGCTTTCGCTCGATTGGCTTCTGGAGCAATCTCCGCAATAAAGCCCGAGTACTTTAGATTGGGAAATGCCTCCGGAATTATTTCCGCGCGCTGATCCATCTTCAGTCTAGCGAAGTCCGCTTGACTTATATCCAGCTCAATCTGGAGATCATTCAGATCGGCAAGAGCCACCACGGAGGTTCGAGCGCCCGATTCACCAATGGCGGATGGGGTCACCATCTCACCGGTTTCCACTATTCTCTGCAGCACCGTTCCTGAAACCGGCGCTTTGATTTGGGTGTCACCCAGTTGAGTTTGCGCATAGTCCAACGCAGCTCTCATCTGCTGAACTTGGGCGGCCCCAGCGCGAATCTCTTCCGCACGTGGCCCAATATCGGTTATGGCGCTCGCCGCCGGGCGGCTTCAACCAGAGCTCGCGCAGTGTCGCGTTGAGCAGTTGTTTGATCGAGTTCGGATTTAGATGCCACGCCGGCACGGTAGAGCTTGTCGGTGCGCTCGTATTCAGCTTCCGCATTTGTGAGTGTTGCCTGGGCCTGCAAGACTGCTGCTCTGTCCTTCAATTTTTCTTGTGGTCGCGAACCAGCGCGCAATTGATCGAGGCGCGCTTGCGCGGCAGCAAGATTGGCACGCGCCTGATTGACCTGCGCGCGAAACTCATTGTCTTCGAGGCGCACTAGTATCTGCCCCTGTTGGACCCGGTCGCCTTTCTCTACTCCAATCCACTTCACGCGTCCCATCACTTTCGCGCCTACAGCGATCTTGTGGTGAGCGACTACATATCCAGAGACGGACAGAACGGTTCCGGCTTGCGAGCTTCCACTGTTTTCCACTTTCACCTCGGCCGCGGAAATAGACTTCGGTGCCGAAAAGAAAAAGACGTAACCAACCGCCAATAGGGCGATGAGGGCGGAGAGCGCAAGCAAAAGGAGCTTTGGTGAACGGTGTTCGGATCCAGGAGAGTCGCCCGGGCCGCGATCAATCTTCAGGCTTCTCAAGCGCTGATTGAGGTTCTCCTGGTCTTCCTGAGTTTTGGGGTTAGTAACCATCCCGATTCCTTAAAAGTGCCGCCTAAGGTCGTCGCTGGATGTCTCTGTCTCGATCTACGATGCACGAAGGGCATCGACAATCTTGAACCGTGACGCACGAATTGACGGCAGCAGCGAGCCAAGCAAGCCTATTCCCACACCGAAAATTAAGGCCATTACCATCAGGTCCGGAGTGACGCGGAAGTTAAAGGCAATCTCACTGAAGGTGGCAAAGTTGCTCGTGCCTGTCGAAACGAAGTTGAGCGGGAGCGCCAGCAGAATACCGATTCCAACACCTAGTATCGCGATAGCCAGCGATTCCAAGACGAAGGCTACCAGAATACTGAGACGGCCGAAACCCAACACCCTGAGCGTGCCTATTTCTTTTGTGCGCCTGGCTACGGCCGCATACATGGTGTTCATGCCCGCGAATCCGGCGCCGATCGCCATTATCAAGGCAAGGAAGGCGGCAAGGTACTTGAGATACTCCGAGGCAATGCCCTGCTGTTCCTCATAAAAGTTCCGCTCAGCCATGGCTTTCAAATGGAGTTTCTGGTCTTCAGTTATTCGCTTCGCCAGAGCCTCCAAGGTTGGCTGGTCTTTCGCCCGCAAAAGGACTGAAGTAAAGGAATCACGTTTCGTAGCGGTAGCCAGAGAGTTCACATCCACCCAGATCTCCGATTCAAAAGCTTTGCCCCCTGCCTCGAAGAGACCCACGACGGTATAGTCCGTGGCCTGAATCCGAAATTTATCTCCCACGTCCAAACCTTGAAATCGCTCAGCGATGCGCCGGGAAACGATCGCCTCGCTAAGTCCGGCGTGAAACATGCGACCTGAAACCTGATTGAAACCTGATCGCAGTTTGGCTGACATTGGTCCGATGCCCCGAATGATAACGTTCGATCCCTGACTCATTCCCTTTCGCGGTTTATAAATGAGTGTCATAGATTCCGGGGCGGCCAGTGGTTGATCCCCTTCTCGCACGATACCGTCGAGGAACTTCAGATCGTTAAGGTTTTCTCGGGTCACCGAGCTGTTTAGTTCGGCAGTACTACCTTCGCGCAGCACTATAAGATTCAGGGGTTCTCCGCTGCTCGCCAGAGTCAGATCGATGCCCTTGGCCAGGGCCATCACCATCAGGAATACGCCCACCGTGGGCGAGCGTTGCGCGACGCCCACGGATAAGCGAAAGAAAATTGCCTGACCCTGAAGGGGTCACAGCGTCAGGCTCTGTTCGACCCTTTCAGCATCCGACGCGGGCGGCCCGCGTTATTAATTGAAAGGAACAGGACGCAATCACGCCGTTGTTGAAATCATGGACTTACGCGTCTAGTTCCTTAGGAGGGTCGGGAATCTTTTCCCACATCCTTCGTGGGCGTCGCGCAACGCTCGCCCACGTGCATTGACTTAAATCCCGGGATTCGAACAAACTCATCTTCAAATCCCAACCAACCCACCACCCAACTTCGTTGTACTCTCACTTTTAGATTAAACTAGGTCTGGCCTCGGTCCCCTATCATGAAAGCCGCCCCCGAAGAGACCATTGCACACTACCGTATTATGGAACCGCTAGGCGCGGGCGGCATGGGCGCGGTTTACAAGGCCTATGACAAAAAACTGCATCGCGTCATTGCACTCAAACTCCTTAAGCCGGAACACCTCTCTCAAACAGACCGCCGTCGCCGCTTTTTTCAGGAAGCGCGCGCAGCTTCCGCCCTGAATCATCCGCACATACTAACCGTCTACGAAGTTGGAGAGGAGGACGGCAAGCCTTACATAGCGATGGAGTATGTAGAAGGTGAAACGCTGCGTCAGAAGATTAGCTGCCGCGCGTTTCAAGTTAAGGAGAACCTGGAGATTGCCTTACAGATTGCCGAAGGCCTTGCTAAAGCGCACGATGCGGGAATCATTCACCGAGACCTGAAACCCGAGAATCTAATGATTAGACGGGACGGCTACGCGAAGATCCTCGACTTCGGTCTGGCGAAACTGATCGCCCAGCGGGAGCGGGAGTTCGCAGCCGATAGCGGTCAGAAGACCCTGCTACGAGTCCAGACCGAGTCCGGAACTATGATGGGGACTGTCAACTACATGTCGCCGGAACAGTTGCTGGGCCAACGCGTAGACCGCCGCTGCGACATCTTCTCTTTCGGGGTGGTTCTCTGCGAAATGCTGACCGGCACCTGTCCCTTCGTCAACAAGAACCGGATTGACACGATGCATGCGATTCTCCACGGAGAGCCGCGAATGTTAGACGAGAACAAAGCCGAACTGCCCCCCGATCTTCGACGCATTCTGGGAAAGGCCTTGGCCAAAGCGCCCAAGGATCGCTATCAAACCGTTAGTGAGCTGGCGAGGGAACTAACCGCATTCAAGCGCAATCTCGACCTTGGCAAGGTGACCCCCGCGGGGGTTAAGACCAAACTAGTCCTGGCCCGGGTCGCGTCCGCCTCGCGGGCCGACCGAATAGACTACGCCAAAGAACTCAACGAATCTCAATTCAAAGCAGTGATGACTACCGCAGGCCCGCTTTTGATCGTGGCCGGTGCGGGTACTGGAAAAACACGCACTCTGGTTTATCGCGTGGCGCGTTTGGTGGAGACAGGAGCGCGCCCGGAGTCAGTGCTGTTACTTACCTTCACTCGCCGGGCTGCGACCAGCATGCTGGCGCGTGCAGCTTCTTTAGCAGACGCTCGCTGCCAACGCGTGTCAGGCGGTACTTTTCATTCGTTGGGCCATTCAGTCTTACGAAAATTCTCCGAGCTTTCAGGTGTTGACCGCAACTTTACCGTGCTGGATCAAAGTGACACCGAAGACCTGATTGATCTGCTGCGCCGGCAGAACAAACTAACCAAGGACCGGCATTTCCCTCGCAAACGCACCATCTGCGCCATCTTCAGCATGATGGTCAACAAAGTCAGCCCCATGAAGCAAGTGCTTAGTCAGGATTACCCGCAGTTCGTCGACGAGCGTAAAGCCCTCGAAGAATTGTTTAAAGGTTTCGAAGAATTCAAGCGCACTCGCCATATGCTCACCTATGACGACTTGCTCGTGCGGCTCCGCGAAGCTCTCGAAGGAAACGCGGATTTGCGCCGGCAGCTTTCAGATCAGTATCGCTACATAATGGTGGATGAATATCAGGATACCAACAAACTTCAAGCTCAGATTGTGCGACTGATGACTGCCACTCACGATAACGTCGCCGTAGTCGGCGACGAGTTTCAGTCAATCTATTCCTTTCGCGGCGCCAGCCATAAAAACATGCTAGAGTTTCCCAAACTCTTCCCTGCCGCGCAGATCATCAAACTGGAAGAGAACTTTCGGAGCACTCAACCGATTCTCGACGTTGCCAACGCAATCATAGAAGACGTCAAAGAAGGTTACTCGAAGAGATTGTTTTCGCGCATCGAAGGGGGTGAGCAGCCGGTAGTGGTAAGCGCGCGTGACGAAAACGAGCAATCGCAGTTCGTCGCGGAGCGGATCGAAGAATTGCGCGAGCAGGGCATCCCCCTCAGTGAAATCGCTGTGTTGTTTCGTTCCAGCTCCCACTCGTTCGACCTGGAAATGGAATTGGCCAAGCACGGAATTCCGTTTCGGAAATTTGGCGGCATCAGGTTCGCTGAATCGGCCCACATCAAAGACGCGTTGGCATTCCTGCGTGTCGTGGTAAAACCTTCCGACACGCTATCCTGGTTTCGGGCCCTCAAACTGATAGACCATATTGGTGACGCGACGGTCTATCAGATACTCGATCATCTCGATGTGGAGCGAAAAGAGTTTAGATCTGCGAGAACCAAAGAGGGTCTGTTTCGAAAACTACATCGGTTCCCGGCACGGGCAAGCTACCAGGCCCAGCTGGGACGGCTGGCGCGTGTTTTGACCACCGTCCTTGAAAGCAAATCGCCGGGTGAGCAACTCTCCACCGTGCTGCGGTTCTATCGGCCCTTGTTAAAAACCAAGTACGACGACGCTCCCCGGCGCGGGCGCGACCTCGAACATTTGCAAGCCATCGCTAAGCGATACAAGACCTCTGCCAGGTTGTTGGATGACGTAGCGCTCGATCCCTCAGATGCAACGCAGAGAAGTGTTGCCAGGCGGAGCAGCGGTTTCGTTACGCTTTCGACAGTGCATTCGGCGAAGGGTCTGGAGTGGGACAGTCTGTTTGTGATTTGGATGACGGACGGGTGGTTTCCCTCGTCCCGATTCCAGGACGAGTTCGATGATTTTGAGGAAGAGCGCCGGTTGCTATATGTTGCGACGACGCGGGCCAAGCGAGACCTTCACTTCGTATATCCACTAAACGTCTACCGAGGCCCGGAGAGCGACTCCCTTCCGGCGCTCTCGCGGTTTCTGGAACCCATTTCACCCACGATTCTTCCGCGCGCTGCACTGCTCGGAAGCGAATGAAATCACGGCCATTCCAATACCCCAACAGGTTGGTGAAATAGTTGGGTGAAGCAATATAGAAGTATGCGATCCACGAAATCACACGAAATAACACGAATTTAAGCATCTATTTCGTGCGGGTTCGTGTGAGTTCGTGGATCGTGTTGTTCTTGCCAGTCTGCTAACCTGTTCCTTACGAGCCGAGTTGGGAGAATTCAAAATGAAATACTTGATGCTTGCGGTAACACTGTTTGTTCCACTCGTAACCTTTGGTCAGCATAGTCACTCCCCAAAAGCGACGGAAGCGACTTCACTAACCTCCGGACTGGGCGATGTTAATCATCCAGTCTCAACCACCAATCCCGAAGCGCAAAAATTTTTCAACCAAGGTCTGGCTTACATGTACGCTTTCAATCATGAGGAGGCCGTGCGTTCGTTCAAGCGGGCCGCCGAACTCGATCCACAATTGGCCATGGCCTCCTGGGGGATTGCGGTTGCGCTCGGTTCAAACTACAACCTGCAAGCCGACGCAACCCAACTAAAAGAGGCTTATACAAACCTGCAACAAGCTCTGACCCTCTCGCTGAAAAGCTCGGAACATGATCGTGCTTACATTGAAGCCCTTGTTAAGAGGTATTCCAACGACCCGCAGGCCGACCGGCAAAAACTCGCCCTTGACTACAAGAACGCAATGGGCGAACTGGTCAAACGTTACCCTGACGACTTAAACGCAGCTACGCTTTACGCCGAAAGCATGATGAACCTGCGACCCTGGAAACTGTGGTCCTCTGACGGCAAGCCAGCCGAGGGTACGATGGAACTTGTCGCCGTTCTCGAAGAGGTGCTGCGCCGTGATCCAAACCACATCGGTGCCAATCATTACTACATTCACGCTGTAGAGGCTTCGAGAAGTCCTGAGCGAGCGTTGCCGAGCGCGGCGCGGCTCGGAAAACTTGCGCCTAAGGCCGGACACCTGGTTCATATGCCTTCTCATATTTACATACGCACGGGCGATTACCACGAGGCGGCACAGGTAAATGCCGATGCAATCGTCGCGGATCGTGAGTACATCGCATCGACGGGTGCCCAAAACGTCTATTCGATGATGTACTACAACCACAACATCCACTTCCTGGCAGCCGCCAACGCGATGAAAGGGCGGTTTGCAGACTCAATCAAAGCCGCGCGCGACCTCGAGGCCAACGTTAAGCCGCATCTCAAAGCGATGCCGATGCTGGAAATGTTTATGCCCTACACCTCGGTGGCCCTGGTTCGGTTCAGTAAGTGGGACGAAATATTGAAGGCACCGCAGCCCGATCCCGAAACGAAGATCACGACTGCCTTCTGGCATTTCGCGCGCGGTACGGCTTTCGCAGGAATGAATAAACCGGCCGATGCCGACTTGGAGCTGAAAGCCTTTCAGTCAGTCGTCAAAACCGTTCCGGCAGACGCAGGGATTGGTAATAACAGCGCTCACGATGTTTTGAAAGTTGCGGAACAGATGCTCGCCGGCAAAATCGCCATGGCTCGCGCTGATAAACAAACCGCGCTTGCGTTATTGCGGAAAGCAGTCGAAGCCGACGACAGCGTCAGTTACAACGAACCTGCTGATTGGGATTTGCCAGCACGCGAATTGCTGGGCGGCGCTTTGCTAACGAATGGCGAATATGCGGAGGCGGAGAAAGTGTTTCGAGCCGAGATCGCCAAACACCAGCGCAACGGGCGCGCTTTATTCGGTCTGGTTGAAAGCTTGAAGCGACAAGGCAAAAACAGTTCTGCTCAAATGGTCCAACGCGAATTTGAGAGGGCCTGGGAAACTGCTGACACCAAACTATCCGTAGAGCATCTCTCTGGGATAAGACCTTAAAAAGGCTTGCGTTCAAGCTCCGCAAATTTGCAGGTTGGGAAGGTGGGCAAAGCGAAGCGCGCCCCCGCTCCAGCGTAGCGTCTTGCGCTGGCTACAAAAACCGCTCGGTGCTTCTGCAGACTCGGTCCAGTAGGGTTGAGAGAAGAAATACAGTTGATGACGCTACGCTGAGCGGGGGCGCGCTTCGCTTTGCCCACCTTCCCATCCTGCAAATTCTCTCAGCTTGAGTGGTCGATTCGATACTGGTTATCAGATTCGAAGTCTGAGGGAAAGTCGACTCTAGACGATGTTATTCGCATGAGGAGCATTACGACAGAGTCCTACGATTCTAGTTCCGGCTCCTAAGCTTTCTTGACCACATCACCAACGCCAAACACGCCGGGCTTAACGACCTTTGCATTTATGCCGCCCTACAGCGGCAGTCTCAAACGCGCTTCGCAACCTCGCAAGTCCCGACGATTTTCGAGAGTTAGCGTGCCGCCATGCGCTTCGGCAATCTGCCGCGAGAGGACCAGGCCGATGCCTGAGCCTTCCACTTTCGTAGTAAAGAACGGCACAAAAAGGTTCGCCGTGTTGGCGAGGCCCAGTCCTTCGTCAGTGACCCAAACATCGAGTTTACCGTTGATTTGGGTCCAACCGGATTTGACTGCTCCGCCAGTTTCGAGCGAAGCATCCACAGCATTCCGCACCAGGTTGATTAACAACTGTTCCAGCTGCGCGCTATCACCTTGCACCATTATCTCAGGCCCGGCAACCACGCTAACCGGCAGCCTGGTCTCCAGGCTGGCGACGCGCCGGACCAACTCTCCCACACTTAGTGGTTCGAAGCGGGGCTGCGGCAAGCGCGCCAGTTTTGAATATGACTCGACAAAGCGCGCCAGGGATGAGGCGCGCGACGAAATGACGTCTAACCCACGCTGCATGTCTTCTCGATAATCAGCGGGCTCCGGTTGGCGGTCAAGCAGATCGGCAAGACTACCAGCCACCGACTTGATGGGCGCCAATGAGTTGTTCAACTCATGGCCCAACACGCGCAACAGTCTTTGCCAGGCAGTGCGCTCTTCCTCACGCAGCGTTTGACTGAGGTCGGTTAATACCAGCAACTGATGCGACACACCACGCTCGCGGAAGGTGCTGCGGCGAATGTCCCAACGACCGACACCGCCAGGAAAAATCATTTGCATCGTCTGCGGACCATCAAACTCGCGCTCCAGACAAGCCTCCAATCCAAGTTCGTTGCTGGTCCGCCCCAGCAGCCGCGGTGCCGGCTGTGACAGCAACCGCTCGCCGGCTCGATTGACCAGACGCAGACGCCGATCACCGTCAAAGGCGAAAACCGCCACATCGATCTCGGACATAACCGTGCGCAGCAGCGCCGTCGCTTCGAGGGCCCCCAGTCGTTGGTCGCGCAATGTCTGGCCTAATTCATTCACCTCGATCATCACCTCGCCCAGCGCGTCACCACTTCCCGCGCGCCTTCCACGGATAGAAAAATCGCCTTCGCGAATTGCTGCAAGAATGTTGGAGAGGGTTTGCAGCGGTCGAACGATGCGTTGCTTGAGGTTGATTGCGATACCCAGCCACAGGAGCACGAGCAGGAGATCGACAGTCCACTGAGTGCGGCCAGAATAACCGTCAAGCCACAGCAGCAACGCACATAAGGACACCGCGGGAAGGCCAGCCAAGACTGCCAGGATCGTAATCCGGCCCTCGAATTTCAGACGTCCGCCGCTCTTGAGCCCTGGGTCAAGAGTAGTGATTATCGACGTATGTTTAGGTGGTTCTGGATGGGCGCTCACATCGTTATGATAACCCATACTTCTGCAAGCGGCGGTAGAGAGCGCTACGGCTCAAGCCCAGGGCTTCGGCGGCCCGATTAGCGTTTCCTTCGAAACGCGCAAGAGCTTTTTCAATCAGCAGGCGCTCGGCTTCTTCGAGGCTCATCTCTTCCAAACGCGCCGAGACACTGGCGTCTCGTGAGGTTTGTAGCGCCAGGTCAAAAGCCGTCACCGTCATGCCGGGGGTCATCAACACAGCCCGCTCAATAACGTGATCCAATTCTCGGACATTCCCCGGCCACGCGTGTTGGCGTAAAGCTTCGATTGCTTCACGGCTGAAGCCCTCAACCGGTCGCCGGTAATGCTCACGATGCTGCCGCAGGAAATGTTCGGCGAGGGGCGGAATGTCGTCGAGTCGTTCACGGAGCGGCGGCAGATGAACTTCGACCGTGTTCAAGCGAAACAACAGGTCTTGACGAAACCTGCCCTTGGCGACGTCGACATTGAGATCAGAATTCGTAGCCGAGAGGACCCGCACGTTCACCTTTTGCGTTTTCGAAGAGCCGACTCGTTCAAACTCGCCTGTCTCCAGCACCCGCAAGAGTTTCGGTTGCAGGTTGAGTGGAACGTTGGCGATCTCGTCGAGAAACAAGGTGCCGCCATCGGCCAGTTCGAACCGCCCCACGCGATCCGTTTTGGCGTCGGTAAACGCGCCGCGCACGTGCCCGAAGAGCTCGCTTTCGAAAACACCTTCGGCAAGCGCGCCGGCATTCAGAGAGACAAGGGGCTTTCGGGAGCGGGCAGAGTTAGCTTGCAGCGCTCGCGCGACCACCTCTTTGCCGGTACCGTTTTCGCCGGTGATCAGAACGTTGGCGTCGGCCGGGCCAATACGCTCGACCAGCTTGAGCACCTCTTTCATCGCCGGAGATTCCGCAATTATTTTTGGTTGCTCGGCAGTGGTACCGGCGGCCGTGTCGCGCAGCGCCAGGTTCTCCGCCTCCAGTCGCTGGCCACGCCGAAGGGCTTGCGCCAGTTCAACCTGAGTACGCAAGACCGCTAACAATCGCGCGTTGTCCCAGGGCTTTTGAATGAAGTCGCGCGCACCGCGGCGCATTGCCTCGACTGCCAGATCCACATTCCCCCAAGCGGTCATCACGACGATTGGGATAGTGGGATCGTGTGACTGAATTCTGCTCAGCAGCTCT
>Ga0136617_10000155_pt1 | contig 50700 bp, 49 predicted proteins | sample AntDrymUQ3222106_2_FD_129672 | JGI IMG/M metagenome (GOLD analysis project Ga0136617, IMG submission 129672) | Polar desert sand microbial communities from Dry Valleys, Antarctica - metaG UQ322 (21.06) | ecosystem: Environmental > Terrestrial > Soil > Desert | place: Antarctica: Dry Valley... | reverse complement strand
GGGCCCGAAACCCCTCATCTCCCTGGCATTGGGAGCACCACCCTCGAGAATTCCCAACGAGCCGGTGATTTCACTAGTCGGCTGGGCATTCCTCAAAAGCAGCCATGATGACGGATATACGATCCGATGGAGACGGGGCGATGCGGTGGCGTACGTGCTGAGTGGTCACAATTGAGGAGTCACGGAATGGCCAGGGTACTGGATACCATACCGGTATTACCAAAGGGGTGGACTGATTTAGCTGAGATCCGGTTGCTCGGGCAGCGGTGGCTGCGTTGGCAGTGACCTATCACCGGCTCCTTCCGGTTGGAAGGTCGGACCGGCGACGGCTTGGGGGGACCATCGTCGCCGGTCCGACCAGCTCACGGGCGGTGCTCACCGCACCGCGAGGCTATGCTCGGCGAGCTGCACCCGCTCGCAGGCCAGACCAGAGCTACAAACGGCGCACAGGCCGGTGTCCGCCGACAGTTGACTCAGGCCACCACCTACGCGCACGCTGCGGCCAACCCGCAGGGATGGGCACTGCTGGCCGACGTGTACAGCGTCATCTACGCCCTAGCCGCGCGGAATCGGTGGATGGACCTGGTCGAGATCGCCCCGGCCCGCCAGACCTGGGCCGTAGGTCAGCAACCCAATCCGGTGGTGACGGCTGTCGCCGCCCGGGACCGCGCTGGCACCTTTCTCAACTGCGGGGACTTCGACAGTGGTCTCACCGTGGTGGACCGGGCCATCGTGGCCGCCGAAGCTGAGCTCACTGGTCCGGAGAAGGCCTTCGCCACGGGCACGCTGCACCTGCGCGGCATGACCCTCGCGGGACGGCGGGGCGACCGGGCCGAGGCGCAGCGGCATATCCATGCAGCGTGGACCGCGTCCGAGGAGTTCCCCGACGACCGGCAGCTCCATAACCAGATCTTCGGTCCCGCCAACACCGCCACCCACGTGCTGGCTACCAAGGGAGACCTTGGCCGCCCCCGCGATGTGATCCGCCTCGCCGACGAGCTACTAGCCAGCAACGACACCGGGCTGCCACCCACCCGGCTGGGCCCCGTCCACATCAACACCGCCCGCGCCCAGCTCGACCTAGGCGACCGGGACGGTGCGCAAACCTCGTTGGTGCAGGCGTGGGACGTCGCCCCCCAAATGGCAAAGATCCACCCGATGAGTCGCGAAGTGCTTCGGGTCCTGATCTCCCTACATCAACGCAGCAACCCCCAGCTTGTTCAGCTCGCCCGACGGGCAGGGCTCACCGTATAGCGGCGTGCCGCTGCGGGTTGGGTGCACGGTACTCAGCTGGCGCCTCAGCGTCGCCGAGCCTTCGCCTTCCTCGGCGGCGGCAGCGCACCCTCGGCCCGCAACCGCGCCGCATGCGCCGCGAGGGCATCGACCAACGCCGACACCCGCGCCTCCTCCGGTTGCACATCCACCCGCAGCCCGAACTCACGCGCGGTCTCGGCGGTCTGCGGCCCGATGCACGCCACGATGGTGCGGGCGTGCGGCTTGCCGGCGATACCTACGAGGTTGCGCACGGTCGACGACGAGGTGAAGCAGACGGCGTCGAACCCACCGGTCTTGATCGCCTCGCGGATCGGGGCGGGCGGCGGAGCGGCGCGCACCGTGCGGTAGGCGGTGACGTCGTCGATCTCCCAGCCTCGGTCCCGTAGGCCGGCGGCGAGGGTCTCGGTGGCGATGTCGGCACGCGGCAGCAGCACCCGGTCCACCGGGTCGAGGACGTCGTCGTAGGGCGGGAAGATCGCCAGCAAGCCCTCGGACGACGACTCCTGCGACTCCTCGATCGAGGGCACCAGCTCCGGCACGATCCCGAAGGCGCGCACCTTCTCCGCGGTCACCGAGCCCACACAAGCGATCTTGACTCCGGAAAACGCCCGGGCGTCGAGCCCGAACTCGGCGAACTTCTCCCACACCGCGCGCACCGCGTTGGTCGAGGTGAAGACGACCCACTGGTAGCGACCGTCGACGAGTCCCTTCACCGCGCGTTCCATCTGCGTGGGTGAACGGGGTGGCTCGACCGCGATCGTCGGCACCTCCTCGGCAATGGCGCCGTGCACCGCCAGCCGGTCGCTCATCGCGCCGGCCTGGTCCTTCGTGCGGGGCACGAGCACCCGCCAACCGTACAGTGCCCGCGACTCCCACCACGAGAGCTCCGCTCGCAGCTCGACCTGAGCACCGATGCTGAGCACCAGCGGCCCCGTCAGCTCGGCGGCGGCCGCGGCCATCGTCGCGACCGACGCCTGCACGGTCTTCTGGGTGGGCGCGGTGCCCCCCGCGGTGACCGCAACCGGGGTCTGCTCGTCGAACCCGTGCTCGGTCAGCGCCGCGGCGACTTCCGCCAGGTGCGAGGCGGACGCATGGAGCACCAGCGTGCTTGAGGCAGCGACCAGGCGCGCCCAGTCCACTCCGAGCCGTACGTCTGCCTCGGTGTACGCCGAGCCCAGCGGCACGCCGGCATATGCCGGAACGGCGGTGCCGGGGGACACGCCCGGCACGATATCGAACGCGATGTCGGCGCTGGCCACCGCGCGGGCCTCCCGCACCACGGCGTCAGCGGTCATCGGGTCGCCGCTGACCAATCGGGTGACCGAACGCCCGGAGCGGGCCTCGGCGACCAGATCGCGCGCGACGTCCGCCGGTTCGCCCACGGCTGGTCGCACCTCGGCGTCCGCGTCGACCAGCGCCAGGATCGCCTCGGGGACGTCCGGGTCGGTCACGACGAGCGGGGCGACGGCAAGCGCGTCTCGGGCCCGTACGGTCAGCAGGCCCGGGTCGCCGGGGCCGCTGCCCACGAAGGCCACTCGTCCCGGGGTGGAAGGTGCTCGGCTCATCTAGGAACTCCTGATCCAGCGTCTCTCACGTCGGGCAGCGAGGTGCCCGCCATGTCAAGCAGCTCGGCGGCCAGCGCAGCCCCAAGCTTCTCGGCCTCGTCCATATCTCCGGTGATGGTGGCGCGCAGTATCCCGCCATCGGCGATTCCGACCACGGCACGCAGCGAGATGCGGTCGACGACGCGTAACTCCTCGTCCTCGCCTCCGTCGGAGCCAGAAATCGGCTCCAGGTCCGATACCACCTCGGCGAGCACACCCACGGGGGCGCTGCAGCCGGCTTCCAGGCCGGCGAGGACCGCACGCTCGGCGGTCACCGCCGCTCGGGTCGATTCGTCGTCGAACACCGCGGTGAGGAACGTGACCAGATCGCGGTCGGCATCGGTCTCCGGGCAACGGCATTCGATGGCCAGTGCACCTTGCCCCGCCGCGGGCAGCATCTGCAAGGGATCGAGCAGCTCAGTGGCCTCGGCCACCCGGCCGAGCCTGCGCAGCCCGGCCGCGGCCACCACGACCGCGTCCAGCTCGCCAGCGGCAACCTTGCTGACCCGGGTATCGACATCGCCACAGATCGGCACCACATCGAGACCGAGGCCGAGCGCACGCAGCTGCGCGGTGCGCCGCGGCGAGCCGGTGCCGACCCGGGATCCGGACGGAAGCTCACCGAGCACCAGCCCGTTTCGAGCTACCAGCGCGTCGCGGGGGTCCTCCCGGACCGGTATCGCGGCCAGGGCCAGACGCGGATCGGGAGCGGTCGGCAAATCCTTGCAGGAGTGCACGGCGACGTCCACCTCGCCATGGGCCAGCGCGTCGCGCAGCACCGACACGAACACACCCACGCCGAGTTCGATGACCGGCGCGGCGGACAGGTCACCCGGGGCCCGCACCTCGACGAGCTCAGCCGCCCGCCCGACGGCGCGGATCCGCTCGGCGACCGCGCCGGACTGGGCTAGCGCCAGCGCACTGGGACGGGTGCCGATCCGCAGCGATGCCGGCTGTGTCATCGGCGGCGACAGCGGCATTCGCGACGGCGGCGGTATGCGCGGTGTGCGCGGTGTACGCGGTGTGCACGGTGTACTCATCGGACGGTCCCCTTGCGGTCGCTGGCCAGCCGCCCGTGCACCGGCGCCTCGAGCGCGGCGAGGACGTCACCGCTGCGTTGGATGGCGACCGCGGCCGGAGTCTGCGGATCGAGCTCGAACAGCTGGCGCAGGGCGGCTGCGTAGCTGCTGCCGTCAGGCCCCTCAGCCAGACGTTTGACCTGCACGGTGGGCGTGTGGAGCAGCTTGTCCACGACGCGGCGGACGCTGCGGGCGAACTCCGTGCGCACGGACGGATCGAGGTCGGGCAATCGGGAGTCCAGCCGCAGCAGCTCACCCTCGACGACCTCCGAGGCTCGCCGACGCAGCGCGGTGACGGTAGGGGTGACCTCCGCGGAGCGCTGGGCGGCAAGGTAGGCCTGCGCCTCGTCGGCCACGAGCTCCTGGGCAGCCTCGATGGCCGCGCCGTGGTGCCGGGACGCGAGCCGGCGCTGGAGCCCGATGAGGTCGATCACGGTGACGCCTGGCAGCCCCGCGACGCCTGGGTCAACGTCGCGGGGGAGCCCGAGATCACACACCGCCAGCGGACGTCCGACCCGCTCGAGGACCGCGGCGGCGACGGTGGTCCGGTCGATCACGGTGTCGACCGCTCCGGTGCACGCGATCATCAGATCGGCGGCGGCAAGCTCAGCCGGGAGGTCGGTCAGCACCCCGGCCCGGGCCGGGGTGCCGTGCTGGGCGGTCGTGGCAGCCAGCTGCGTCGCGCGTTCTGGCGAACGGTTGAGCACCACGATCTCGGCAGCACCTGCCCGGCGCAGGTGGGCCGCCGCGAGCGCACCCATCGCCCCGGCACCGACGAGGACGGCTCGGGTTCCGGCCAGATCGCGGTCGAGCGCCGTGGCCGCGTCGGCAAGAGCCTCGGACACTACCGACGCGCCCGCCGAGTCGATCCTGGTGCTCGCATGAACCCGCTTGCCGACCCGCAGGGCCTGCTGGGCGAGCTCGTGCAGGACACGGCCCACGGTGCCGGCCTCATCGGCGACGGCGTAGGCACTGCGGAGCTGACCGAGGATCTGCGCTTCGCCGATCACCATCGAGTCGAGGCCGGCGGCAACCGCGAACATGTGCTGGACCGCGGCCCCGGCGTAGTGCACGTAGAGGTGTTCGGTCAGTTCGGTGAGCGGCAACCCGGCGTGGCGCCCGAGCACCTCGGAGACGTCGGCGAGCCCGCCGTGGAAGGCGTCCACCACCGCATAGACCTCGACACGGTTACAGGTGGACAGCAGGACGACCTCGGTGACGTGGGCCGCGGTGACCATCTCGTCGAGCAGCTTGGGCAGGTCCGCACCGGCGACCGTGACCCGTTCGAGAACCTCGACCGGAGCACTGCGGTGCGATAGACCGACGACCAGGACGCTCATGAGACCGCCGCTGATCCTCGAGCGACATGCCCGTTGACCACAGAGAGCTGGCCGTTCACGGTGCTCGCCTCGAGCGCGGTGACGTGATGGCGCGCTACGTGAAAGGCCAGGACCTGTAGCTCGACGGCAAGGTCGACCTTGCGCACCGCGACATCGTCGGGTACCTGCAACACGACGGGCGCGAAGTTGAGGATGCATCGCACCCCGGACCGCACGAGCAGGTCACAGGCTTCCTGCGCGGCCGGACCGGGTGTGGCGACCATGCCGATGGTGATCCCGCGCTCGGCGCAGACCCGCGGAATGGCGTTGACGTGCTGCACGAGGATGCCGTTGATGGGCAAACCGACGAGGTCGGGGTCGATGTCGAACAGGGCCGTGACCGGGAACCCGCGCCCCCCGAATCCGCTGTAACCGGCGAGGGCGTGTCCGAGGTTGCCGACGCCGACCACCGCCACCGCCTGGCGGTGGGTGAGACCGAGAACACGCTCGAGGTGGCGCAGCAGAGGCGCAATCTCGTACCCGACACCCCGGATGCCGTAGGACCCGATGTAGGAGAGGTCCTTGCGGAGCTTCGCCGAGTTGACCCCGCTGGCTACGGCCAGCTCGTCGCTGGAGACCGTGTCCGCGCCCTGCGCGGCGATCTCATCGAGCATCTGTAGATACACCGCGAGCCGCGCGACGCTGGCCTCCGGGATCGGTCGCAGCACCTCGGTGATCATTTCCTCGGGGCCGGCCTGCGGCGGCAAGGTCACGCTTCCAGTCTCCTCGTTGCGCGTGCGATTTCGCTCATCGATTACCCCGCGTCCTGGTGATGTTCCAGGTTGGGCGTGGACGGCGACTGGTAAACACGCTAGTCGCTTGTGTAGGCAGGCACAAAGTTGCGATCTTGGTCGGCGATGTGCTCGTCGGCGGGACCCGACAGCCGAGCCGCTGATCGCGACCAGACCTCCGTTCGTCGACAATACGCCGGTCGGCACCCGCAACGAACGGCATTGTCGTCCAGACCTACTGGACGACAATGCCGTTCGCTCGCGGACCAAGAGGGGGTTCAAGGGGGTTCAGGACCCCCTGGGGCAGACAGCCGTCAGGGCGGCTCCGGAGATTCGGAGACCGCCCTGACGGACTTGAGTGCGACGTGCGTCAGCTGGCGGTCGGCATCAGCACGGCGTCGATCACGAACACGGTGGCGTTCGCGGTGGGAATGTTGCCGCACAGCGTGGTGGCCGGCGTGGCGTTGCCCGGACCCGCGAAGGTCGGGGCGTCAGCGGTGCCGCCGACGGTCACGGTGGCACCAGCGGGAGCGAGCTGCTCGGTCTTGCCCATCTCGACGAGCTGCTCGGCGTTGTAGCGCGTGCCGACCACGTGGTAGGAGAGCAGCGGGTCGAGCTGGGCCGGATCGGCAAGCAGGGCATTGAACGCCTCGTCGCCCAGCGCCGTCTGGAAGGCGGCGAACGCGTCATTGCCCGGGGCGTAGACGGTGAGCGCCTCGGCGTTGTTCAGGGTGTCAGCCAGGCCGGGCACCTTACCGACAGCGGTGACCAGGGTGCTGACGAGCGGGTTGTTCGACGCGGCGGTGGCCACCGGGTCGTCGACCATGCCCGCGGCCGAACCTTCGCCCTCGGTCGGCACCATGGCGCAGGCCGGGCCGAAGATGTCGGAGAGCTCGGTAACGCCGTCACCGGCGGCGCTGGGCGCGGTGGCGGGAGCCGACTCCGGGGTGGAGGGAGAGGGCGTCTCGCTGCTGCCACAGGCTCCCAGCGCCACGGTCAGGGCGGCCATGGCGCCGACGGCAGCCAGTCGCTGGATCTTTCGCACGGGTGTTCCTCCTCGAGCGTGGTCCGGGCGGTCCGGACCTGACATAGAGACCTTCGGCAGTTCGCCGGAGATAGTTCAGTAACGGGACGTAACGTTTCGGCCACATCGGGCAGCGGCGTCGCGGGCATCATTCACTGACCTCGTGCACGACTCCCATCGGGGTGTCCCTGCAGGTCACTTAATCAGCCGACAGTGAAAAGGGTGGAGTGCCAGCCGGTGGCGCCATCCGGGATCGGCTCGACACGCCCCTCCGGTTGGGTGATGCCGTTACGGTCTGTAGCGCGGACCTGGACGGTGTGGCTGCCGGATCCGAGGTCGAGCTCGGCCTTCCACATCCGCCAGGTGTCGTAGTTGACCTCGGTAGAGAGCTCGGCCACCCGCCAGGCGCCACCGTCGGCCCTGACCTCGACGCGCTCGATGCCAACGGGTTGCGACCAGGCGATCCCCGCCACCGGGACCCGTCCGGCGGGCACGGTCGCGAACGGCCGCGGGCTGTCGATCCGCGACTGGGTCTTGATCGGCGCCTTCTGTCCCCAGCCGCGTTGCAGCCAGTACCCCTGCGCCGCGGCGAACGTGGTGACCTCAATGTCGGTGAGCCATTTGGTGGCGGACAGGAAGCCGTACAGGCCGGGCACCACCATCCGGACCGGGAACCCGTGCTCGGGCGGCAACGCCTCACCGTTCATCCCGATCGCGAGCATCGAGTCGCGGTCGGGCTCCAGGAGCACGTCGGTGGGCGTGCCGGCGGTCCAGCCGCCATCGGCACCGGTACTCAGCACCTGATCCGCACCGGGCTGTACGCCGGCCTCCAGCAGGAGATCCCGCAGGTCCACTCCGATGAAGTTCGCGGTGGAGATGTAGCGCCCGCCGACCTCGTTGGAGACACACGTCAGGGTGATCGTGCGCTCGACCAGCGGGCGCCGGAGCAGATCGTCGAAGGTGAGCGTGATCTCCCGGTCGACCATTCCGTGGATGCGCATCGACCAGTCGGACGCGGCCTGGCTGGGAACCAGCAAGGCGGCGTCGACCCGGTAGAACGCCGGGTTCGGGGTGATGAACGTCGGCGCGCCGAACTCGGCGAAGTCGGCCCCGGGCGGGATCGGTGGCGCCGGGGTGATCCGCGCGTTGGCGAGCTGCCGGGTGACCTGCGCGCGCGAGTCGCCGATGTTCGTCGCGAGGAGCTGGCCGCCGACGCCGGCGCCGATCGCACCCAGGCCGATCGCCAAGGACGAGCCGACCAGCACGTCCCGCCGCGCTACCGCACCGTTGGCCCGGGCAGGTGAACCCGCGTCGGGTTCGGCATGGTTTTGCAGCGCAGCTCGGTGCAGCCACTGGAAGGACCCCACGCCCACGACCAGTGCCACCACCGGCGCCAGGAGGTCGGACCGCGCGAAGGCGGGCGCGTTGACCACGGCCAGGAGGCCGAGCACCCCGAGCACCGTGATCACCGTGATACCGATCCACGGGGTGCGCCGCGAGGCGATCCCGGCCAGCGCCGCGACCAGCCCGATGACCACCGCCATCCCGCCCAACAGGACCGGCTTGTCGGCCGTGCCGAAGGTGGTCTTGGCGAACTCGGTGAGGAACGGCGGCGAGTAGCGGATGACGGTGTCACCCACCGCCAGGAATGGCGACGAGGACGGCGAGACCAGCCCGGCCACTAGGTTGGCAACCCCGAGCGCCGCGGCCACGGCCAGAAACCCGATCAGTGCGGCGACTGCGCGCGCAATACCGGGGGGTGTCGGACGGGGGGACTGCGCCGGTGCGGTGGCGATGCTCACGGAAAGAGTTTCGCGGAATGGGTCCACCCGGTTCGCCTGAAGTGACCGAGGACAATTCCCCACCAGACCGATGCCGGCCCGCGCTCAGCCGCCGAGCGCGGCCCGCAACCGCGGCTCCTCCACCTTCCAGAACCCGTGCTCCCGCCCGTCGACCATGATCACCGGTACCCGGTCGCCGTATTCGGCCCGCAGCTCCCCGCCGGAGTCGACGTCCACCGCGGCCCAGGAATGCCCCAGCTCCCCGCAGATGCGCTCGACGTCCAGCTCGGCCCGCACGCAGGAGGCGCACCCGGCGCGGGTGTATACGACGACCCGAGGCCCACCGGTCATGGCGTCTGCGCCGGGTTCGTCAGCTGCTGGCGCGCGAGCTTGCCGGTCGGCGTGCGGGGCAGCCGCTCGACGAACTCGATCACCGCGGGCACCTTGAACCGGGCCAGCCGGGCCGTGCAGTGCGCCCGCACGCCGTCCTCGGTGATCTCGGCCGTCGGGTACTTCGCCCGGACTAGCACCGCCTTCACCGCCTCACCGGTGCGGTCGTCAGGCACCCCGACGACCGCTGCCTCGGCAATCCCCATCAGCTCACCGAGCACCTGCTCGACCTCCCGCGGATAGACGTTGAAGCCGTTGACGATCACCAGGTCCGACGAGCGGGCAGCGAGGTGGAGATCGCCGTCGGCATCGAAGAACCCGACGTCAGGAGTGCTGAACCAACCCTGGTCATCAGGTCCGTCCGCACCGTTGGGCCAGTACCCGGAGAATAGGTTCGCACCGCGCACGGCGACCAGCCCGGGATCCTCCGCCGAATCGGAAAGCTCGCCGGCGGCCGCACAACCGGACCCATCCGTGCCGTCCGGCGCGACGGCGTCGAGGGGGTGACCCTCCCGGTCGACGAGCCGCAGCTCGATCCCCGGCATCGCCCGGCCCACCGCCCCCGCCTTGGCGACGCCGCCGACGATGTTGGTGGTCAGCATCGGCCCGGCCTCGGCCAGGCCATATCCCTCGAAGATCGGGAGCCCGGTGGCGGCCCGGAAGTCGGCCAGCCAGCGCGGCGGCAGCGGTGCCGCACCGGAGGTGCACAGCCGCACCCCGCCCAGCGCCGCCCGCAGCTGCGCCGCAGGCAGGTTCAGCAACGCCCGGTACAGCGATGGGACGCCCGCAACGCCGCTCACCCGGTGCGCCACGATCACCTCGGCGAGATGACCGGGTTCGGACCGGTCGGTGAGCACGGCGGTGGCGCCCGCCCAGCAGACCTGCAGCAGCCCGGCCGCGAGCCCGAAGACGTGGAACAACGGCAACGACAGCAGCACCCGGTCCACCGGGGTCACCGGGGCCGGTCGCAACGCTGCGGTCTGGGCCCGGTTGGCCAGCACCGCCCGGTGGGAGAGGCGAACACCCCGCGGTTTCCCGGTGGTGGATGTGTAGATGAGCAGCGCGATGTCCTCGCCCCCAACGCCGCAGGAGACGTCGATGTCGGTTCGAGCCGCGGGATCAGGCGGCGCCAGCACGGCCACCCCGGCGGCCGCGGCACAGCTGGCGGCCGGCTCGTCGTCGGCCGGGGCGATGACGATCCGCGGGGCGCAGTCGGCCAGGACGAGTGCCAGCTCCCGCGACACCGCGATCGGGCCGAACGGCACGGCGATCGCGTCGGCCCGCAACACACCCAGCACCGCCACACAAAACGGGAGGCCACCGGAGAGCCGGACCACCACCCGGTCCCCCGGCCGCACAGCGGCGTCGCGGATCCGGGCGGCCTCGGCCGTGACGGCCGCGTCCAGTTCGCTCCAGGTCGTCGTCAGGCCGAGCCCCACATCGACGATGGCCGGATGCTCCGGGACGCCGGCCGCGGCGCGGGTGACCAGGTGGGCGAGATGAGTGGGCACATCCGCGAGTCTGACACGAACCGGATGGCGCGACGGACACCACGTTCGTCGCGCCAGTTGTAGGGACACGCATCCGCATGCGCGCTGACCGCACACAACGGGCCGCTCACCGCGTTGTCACGCACCCTGAACGGCGGGTGCTGGTTTCCTCGGATCGGACCGGTCGTATGCTCCGCCGCTACACCGACTCAACCGTGCGACCCCCGACCTCGACGCGCGACTCACCAAGGGAGTGGCATGCCGTCTGTTGCCAGAGCATCGCAGGCCGTCCCATGGCGCCTCGCCCGACACGGTCTCGGGACCAGTTGGGAGTCATGACCCACCCGATGCGTCCGATCCGGCTGCTCCACACCGAGACCGCCCGTCCTTCGGCGGGTGGGGAGGTACATATGCCATCGACCACCGCTCCCCGCGTCGGTCCACCATCACCACAATCAGCGGCCGCCGTATCTGACCAGGTGGCGGTCGGCCAGGCGGCGGCTGACCAGGTGGCGGTCGCCCAGGCGATGCCGCACCCCCGGCAGCGCCCGCTGACCCAGGCCGCACCGCCGTCGTCAGGCCCCACCGGGTCGGCGTCGGCCGGCGCCGACCCGGTGGGTCACCGCGCCGATCCCCCGGAGCCGGCCGCCGGTTCCCCGAGCGGTCCCGCCGAAGCCGACGAGACCGGCGCCTGGGCGCTGGTGAAAGCCTCCCAGGCCGGCGACATGACGGCGTTCAGCCTGCTGTTTGATCGCTACTACGACGTGGTATTTCGCTACGTGCTCTTCCGGATGGGCGACCGCAACCTCGCCGAGGACATCACCCAGGAGACGTTCCTGCGGGCGCTGCGTCGGATCAGCTCGGTCAGCTACCAGGGTCGCGACATCGGTGCCTGGTTCGTCACCATCGCTCGCAACCTGATCTTCGACCACGTGAAGTCCAGCCGTTACCGCCTGGAGTCCACCACTGCCGAGATCGTCGAGCTCTCCCCGAGCACCAGTGGCCCCGAACAGCAGGTGCTCGACGGCGCCACCAACGACGAGCTGCTGCGTTGCGTCCGCAAGCTCAACCCCGACCAACAGGAATGCATCCAGCTACGGTTCTTGCAGGGGCTGTCGGTCGCGGAGACGGCGCGGATGATGGACCGCAACGAGGGAGCCGTCAAGGCCCTCCAGCATCGGGCGGTCCGCCGGCTCGCCCAGTTGTTACCGGAGGGAATCCGATGACCGGGGCCGGTATCGCAACCCACAGCCCGAGCGTTACAGGTGCGGCGAATGACCAACTCGATGCGGTGAACGGTATCTGCCCCGTAACCCGCAGCTCCCCGGCTCGTTATGCAGGTGAGAGTCAGGACGATGTCGTCAACATTCGGAACAGCGATGTGACGACGAAACGCGCAGGGATGCAGTGAGGACGGCCAACATGCCCGCCGAACAGGGCAAGGACGCAGCTGAGCGATTCGCCGGCGCCGTGGAGCAGGGGCAGACCCCCAGGCTGCACGACGACGACGAGCTCGCTCGCGAATTGGAGATCGTCGCGATGTTGCGGTCCCGGGGACCGGCGTTCGCGCCGCATCCGGACACCAAGGCCCGCGCGAAGCAGCGGCTCCTGGCCGCGCTCGCCGAGCAGAACGCTGGCTTGGCTCCGCCCCCGGCCGCGCCGGTCTCCGCACAGTCGCCTGGGACACCCGCCGAGCGGACAGCCCCGATGGTTCGGCTCGTCGACGATCCCGCCCGACAGGAGGACGAATCGAGTATCATCGAGCCGACCCGGTCCACCGAGCTGGCGGCGGTCACCGAGCTGGCACCCCGGGCCGCTCGCCGGGCAGGTCGCCACGCCGTGACTTCCCGTCCGGCCGGTCGCGCCCCTCGCATCCGTCGGGCGGACCCGCCCGGGCTCGGGCGCCGCGTCGGACTCGTCAGTTCGGCGGCGCTTATGGTGATGGTCGCGCTCACCGGTGCCGGGATGTTCGTCAGTCGTGACGCGCTACCCGGCGACGCCGCGTACGGCATCAAGCGGATCGCCGAGGAGACCGGTCTGGCGCTGACCTTCGACGACGAGGCCAAGGCTCGGCGCAACCTGGAACTGGCCGCTGTCCGGCTCAGTGAGGTCGAAAAGCTGGTCGCCCGCGGTGATCAGTCCGACCTGGACCCGCAGCTGCTCCGCTCTGCGATGCAGCAGTTCGGTGTCTCGGCCAGTGAGGGATCCCGCACGCTGCTCGCCGATGAGCAGACCGCCGGGACCGGCGGTATCGGAGTTCTCCAGGCCTGGGCAGCCAAGCAGGTGGTACGGCTCTCCGTGCTCCGTTCAGCGTTGCCGGTACCGGCAGCGACCGAGGCCGACAACTCGATCGCCTTGCTGGATCGGCTCATGGGCCGGACCACCGCGTTGGAGAGCCGGTCGTCCTGCAACGAACGCACCTCAGACGCGGTCGACGATCTCGGTCCGCTGCCTGCTGAAGGTTCCTGCACACCGCGCCCGGTCAGCCCGCCCCATCGGGGCAACCGGAGCCAGAACACCGAGCAGACCGCACCAAGTGGCGAGAACAAGAACCACACGAGCACTCCGGATGACACCGGCAGTTCCAGCGGATCGGCATCCACCGACGGACTGCCGCAGACCGTTCCGGACAACGGACCGCTGAACCCCGGCTCGGACCGAAGCCAGACTCCGAGCCAGGCACCTCCGGCGGATCGGAACGAGCCGTTGCTGCCGCTGCCACTGAAGCCACCGGCCACGCTGCCGCCGCTGCTGCCGGGAATGCCCGACCTTCCCCTCGGCTGATCAGCACGAGGTGGAGCACGACGTCGAGGCCGTCGCGGGATGATCCCCGCGACGGCCTTGTCCTATCCCACCCGACCGTTCGATCCGCTGGACGTCAGTACGCTGATCCGACGACGACGTCTTTCTCCGCGGAGGCCCGCACAGTGGTCGGACAGGTGAACCCGAGATCCGGCGAGTCCGGCGATGCATCAGCCGGCCGGTCCGAGGTGGTCGGCATCGCCGAGTCCTTTTCGATCATCAATGCGTCCCTGTCGGGTGATCCGGCCGTCCGCGCCGGTGCGGCCTCCGCAGCCGCCGCCATCGCCGCTGGTGATAGTGGTCCGGGTGACGTCCCGCTGACCGACCTCACCGCCGCCGCCTTCTTCGACGTCGACAACACCATGATGGTCGGCGCGTCCATCTTCCACTTCGCCCGCGGTCTGGCCGCCCGGAAGTTCTTCACCACCTCCGACCTGCTCAGCTTCACCTGGCAGCAGGTCAAGTTCCGGATCGGCGGCCGCGAGACCACCTACAGCACCACCACCGGCCGGGACACCGCGCTGTCGTTCGTCGCCGGCCGTCCGGTGGCCGAGGTGATGGCGCTCGGCGAGGAGATCTACGACGAGCTGATGGCCGACCGCATCTGGGCCGGCACCAGGGCGCTCGCGCAGATGCACCTGGACGCGGGTCACCGCGTCTGGCTGGTCACCGCCACGCCCGTCGAGCTCGCGCTGATCATCGCCCGACGGCTCGGGCTCACCGGGGCGCTGGGCACCGTCACCGAGAGCGTGGACGGGCGCTACACCGGGCGCCTGGTCGGGGAGATCCTGCACGGTCCCGCCAAGGCGCACGCCGTACGGGCACTGGCCGTCGCCGAGGGCCTGGACCTGCGGCGCTGCACCGCGTACTCGGACTCGGTGAACGACGTGCCGATGCTGTCTGCCGTCGGCACCGCGGTTGCCATCAACCCCGATTCGGAGCTCCGCGACATCGCCCGGGAGCGGGCCTGGCAGATCCGCGACTTCCGCACGGGACGCAAGGCGGCGCGGATCGGGGTGCCGTCCGTGCTCGGCGCCGGCGCCATCGCGGGTGCGGTGGCGGCCGGTGTGGCGTATCGGCGGCGCTGATCGAAGGGCGTGCTACCCGAAGAACGCGTTGCGGCGCTGGCCGAGCAGGCGATACAGCGTGTGCTGGATGATCTCGCGCACCTGGTCGGCCAGGTTGAACACCACCATGGGGTCGTCGGCCTCTGCCGCACCAAGGGTGGCGGTGCAAATCGGCTCGCCGAACTCGATGTACCACTTGGACGGCAAGGGGATGAGGCCCAGCGGACCGAGGAGCGGGAACGTCGGGGTCACCGGGAAGTATGGCGCGCCGAACAGCCGGGCCAACGGCCGCACGTCGCCGATCTTGGGGTAGATCTCCTCGGCGCCCACGATCGAGCACGGGATGATCGGCGCCCCGGTGCGCAACGCGGCTGAGACGAACCCGCCGCGGCCGAAGCGCTGAAGCTTGTACCGGTCGCGGAACGGCTTTCCAATTCCTTTGAACCCCTCGGGCCACACCCCCACCAGCTCACCGGACGACATCAGCCGCTCGGCGTCCGGCATGCATGCCAGCGTGCTGCCCTGTTTACGAGCCAGCGACCCGACCACCGGCAGCCGGAACATCAGGTCGGCGGCGAGAATTCGCAGATGTCGCTGCGCCGGATGGTCATCGTGCAGCGCAACCGCGGCCATGAGCGAATCCAGCGGAAGGGTGCCGGAATGGTTCGCCACCACCAGCGCACCACCGTGCGCTGGGACGTGGTGCATGCCGATGGTCTCGACGCGAAACCACTTCCGGTAGAGCGGCCGCAGGGTCGGCAGCAACACGTTGTCGGTGAGGTCGGCGTCGAAGCCGAAGTCGTCGACCGTGTACTCCCCGGCCAAGCGGCGACGGAGGAAAACGAGCGATTCCTCCAGGGCCTCCTCCCAGCCCGGCGGACCCGGGTCGATCACTGGCTCCGGTTCCGGCTGGATCGGCGGCCGGGGCCCGCCCGGGCTCGGCCTGACGCCACCACACCACCGTGGCCGTGGTCCGGCTCCATGGACCGGGCCAGGGCCAACACGCCGCGCTCCAGCGACTCGATGCGCTCCGGTGCGATCACCGGGCGCAGCGCCCGGCCGCGAACGTAGTCGTCGAATGCCTGCGCGGTGGTCCACCTCGGGATGAACCCGAACTGCCGGTGCAGCCGCCCGATGTCGACCACCTGCCCGACATTGAGAAAGCACATCTGCTCCGGGGAGAAGTCGACCAGACCCGCGCCGCGCAAGATCCGGCTGACCGGTCTGACCACCGCGGCGGGCACCGCGATCGGGATCCGCCCAGCGCGGCGAATGGCCTGGGAGAGCAACAGGACACCGTCGGCCGCGACGTTGAAGACGCCCGGCAGCTCCTCGCTCGCCGCCCGCTCCAGAACGGCGACGGCGTCCTCCTCATGCAGCAGCTGCATCCGGGCGTCGTACCCGAGCACCGTGGGGACCAGCGGCAACGCGAAGTACCGCGTGAGAACGGTGTCGATGCGGGGACCGATGACCTTCGCGAACCGCAGCACCGTGACCGACACATCCGGGCGACGCCGGGCGAACCCGCGCAGGTAACCCTCGATCTCTGCGGTGTCCTTGGCATACCCATCCGAGGGCAGCTCCTTGGGTGTCATCGCCTCGTCGAACACGGCCGGGTCTCGCGGGCTCGAGCCGTACACCGCGGTGGTGGACCTGAGCACCACCCGGCGTACCGACGACACCTTCTGGCACGCGGCCAACAACTGCATCGTGGCGATGACGTTCATCTCCTTCATCGCCGAGCGACCCCCGGACGAGCTGGGATCGGCCGACAGCGATGCGTGCACCACGGTGTCCACCGAGGCACCGGAGATGACCTTCGCGATGAGCGGGTTACGGATGTCGGCCCGGACGAACTCGGCGCGCCCCATCCGGCGGAGAACGTCGTGAGGCGGCGGCACGACATCGACACCGAGGACTCGATCGATGTTCGGGTTCGCCGCAAGGCGGGCAACCAGCTGACCGCCGAGAAAGCGACTGACTCCGGTCACGAGGACGCAGTGGGGCGCCATGGTCGTCCAACCCCCGGGACTCATCGTGGGTGAGATCTCTCGCACCTGGGCACAGCGGCGCTGTGACGGAGCTTGCGAGGACGGAGCTTGCGAGCTCACCATTCGGCAGGAAAGGTGAGCTCGCGAACTCACTTGCCGAGCTTGCGACGCTGAACACGGGTCTTGCGCAGGAGTTTGCGGTGCTTCTTCTTCGACATCCGCTTGCGACGCTTCTTGATGACTGAACCCATGCGGCAGTGCCTTCCTGATCGGTACGGGTCGGGCGAATCATGACCGGTGCCCATCGTAGCGACGCGCAGGCAGTCCACCGCGCCCGCGTCGGACCAGGTTCAACCCGCGGCGAAGTAAGAGCTCCGGAGATACTCCTCGACGGCCCGCTTGGGCACCCGGAAGGAGCGACCGACGCGGACCGCCGGTAGCTCGCCGCCGTGCACCAACCGGTACACGGTCATCTTCGACACCCGCATCATCGCTGCCACTTCCGCGACGGTGAGGAACTGGACTTGCGCGAGGTCGAGCTGCTCCGGCTGCTCGGGCGCCATCCGATCACCACTTCCGTGGGGTCGCACCGGACGGTCTCCTGCTCCACGGCCGGAGACGATCCTGGTGTTCAGGATGAGCTTAGCGGTGTTGGTGTGACGTTTCCGCCCCGCTCTTTCACTCTTTCGAGGAGTTCAGCTGTCGCGTCAGGGTGGCTGGTGAAGGCCGTCGGGTGAGTGCGGTGTCGCCAAGCGACCCAACTCGACCGACCGGTCCCGCGCGGCCTCGATCGCATCGATCAACGCGGCCCGAACCCCGTGCCGCTCCAGCTCGCGGATGGCCGCGATCGTGGTGCCGGCGGGTGAGGTCACGGCCTCGCGCAGGATCACCGGGTGGTCACTCGACTCGCGCAGCATCCGGGCTGCCCCGTACGCCGACTGCACGATGAGGTCGGCGGCCACCGCGCGCGGCAGGCCGAGCAGGATGCCAGCGTCGATCATCGCTTCGACGAGGAAGAAGAAGTACGCCGGCCCGGACCCCGACAGCGCGGTCACGGCATCCTGTTGCGTCTCCGGCACCCGCACCACGCGACCGACCGCACTCAGCATCTTCTCGACCTCGTCGAGCTGAGCGGACGTCGCGTGGTTTCCGGCCGAGATAGCGCTCATCGCCTCACCGACCACCATCGGGGTGTTCGGCATCACCCGCACCACCGGTGTGTCGGCCGGGAGGGCGCCTTCGAACAACGCCGTGGGCAGGCCCGCACACAAGGACACGACCAGGGTGCCCGGACGGATCGCGGCATTCAGCTCAGCGAGCACCGGAGCGATGTCCTGCGGCTTGACGGCGACCACGATGACGTCGGAGCGCTCCGCCGCATCCGCCACGTCCGCGGCCGGCACCCCGAGCCGAGCAGTCAGCTCGGTCGCCCGCTCCGGATGCCGCTCGGTGAACACCAGCTCGTCGGCCGGCTGCCCGGCGGCGAGCAACCCCGCCAGCAAGGCCTCACCGATCTTGCCCGCCCCGAGCACCGCAATCCGTGTCATGGCAGGTGCAGCCGGGCGAACAGCAGTGCCTCAGCCAACAGCGCCGCACGGTCGTAGCGGGTGCGACACCGGCGGGTGCTCACCTCGATCGCCACCGCCCCCTCGAACCCCGAGTCGGCCAGCCGCTGACACACCTCGGCGCAGGGCTGGGTACCTCGGCCCGGCACGAGGTGTTCATCGCGGGTGGAGCCGCTGCCATCGGCGAGGTGTACGTGGGCCAACCCGGCACCCATCCGGTCCAGCATGGCCAGTGCGTCGCTGCCCGCCGCGGCGGTGTGCGACAGGTCGAGGGTGTAGTGCCGGTGCCCGGCTGCGGTGGGGTCGAAACCCGGGTTGTAGGGAACCGTGCAGAGGCCGCCGCGGGCGACCGGAAACATGTTCTCGACCGCAAGTGCCACACCCGACTGCTCGCCTGCCCGGGCCACCTCGTCGGCGAACTGCGCAGCATAGCGGCGCTGCCAGCGAAAGGCCGGATGCAGGACGACCGTGCGGGCACCGAGCTGCACGGCAGCGATTACCGAATGCCGGATCCGGCCGATCGGGTCGGCGTCCCACACGCGCTGCGTGACGGCAAGGCACGGCGCATGCACCGCGAGCACCGGCACCCCGAACCGCTCAGCGAGCCTGCCGACCGCCGCGATGTCCTGGCTCACCCGGTCTGACCACACCATCAGTTCAACGCCGTCGTAACCCAGCTCAGCGGCGAGCTCGAACCCAGCCCGGACCCGTTCCGGATACACCGATGCCGTGGACAGGGCCACCGGTGGAGCCGGCGGTGGGTTCACGCCATCACCGTCCGATCAGCACGAGGACGGCCGGGGAGACCGTGAGGAGCAGGCCGACCAGCACGGCGAAGATCGTGGTGCGCGTATCGTCATTGCGCAGGAGTGTCCGCACGATGAGCACCAAGCCAGCCGTGACCAGCACCGCGGCAGCGATGGCCACCACTGGCAGCTCGCGCCACAGGAATCGGAATCCCACCCACAGTGCCGCGCCGCCGATCGCGCCGGCAATCCACTGCGCCACCACCGCAGCCCAGACCTGGCCGCTCGCACCGCCCTTGGGCCCACGGTCGCGCGGCGCCTCCTCGGCGTCGGCGTCCGGATCACCGGCGTCGCCCTCGGATTCCAGGTCGTCCAGGTCGTCGGCGAAGTCCGGGTCGTCAGGATCGGAACCGGCCGGGTAATCGTCGACCTGGAACGGTGCAGCCTGAGTGGGTGGCCCACCGTCGACCGGCGCCGCGGCGCGCCCCGAATCGGCCGGACGAGCGCCGTGCCCACCTTCCGGCCGCGCCGCAGCGGCGCTGTTCATCGTGGCCGAGTCACCCTGCTCATCCTCGGACTTCACCTCGGCCGGCACCCGTGGCATCGGTCCGGTGAGGCCCTCGTCGAGCGCGGGTGGTCTGGGCTCGCGAATCCGTGGGATGGCTGGGATGATCTCGGTGGGCCGCTCCCGCTGCCGGCCGACAACCGGCGGGCGCGCGGCGACCCTGGGCGAGACGACGGCCTGCTGCTCGTCATCACGACGGCGGCCGTCCCCCGATATCTCCCACGCCGCGGGGCTCGGCGACGCGTCAGGATCAGGCAGCCGAGGCGAAGCTATGCGCTGGCCGGCAAAGGACGCGAATGGCGCTCCGACGCTCGGCTCAGGTGGCGCGACGTCATCCTCCGGCTCGTCGGCTTGCCGCCGGCGACGTCGACGACTGGTCGCACCGGAATCGCCATGCTCGGCAAGGAGCTCGGCGACGGTGCGCTGACGCGGATAGTCAGTATCGGAACTCATCCCGTACACCGTGCCTTGAACGCGGTCAAGCGTCCAAGCCCACCCGGCGTGTCCTGCGCTGAACGGTCCATCTGGGCCGTCCCATCGAGCGTGTCGAGCCTTCTGAGGATGACTCCCTCACGCAGTGCCCACGGACAGATCTCGAGCTGCGCGACGCGCAGAGCCCGCATGGCAGCCTCGGCGACAAGGGCTCCCGCAGCCAGCTGCCGAGCCCGGCTCGCGCTCACCCCCTCGAGCTCGGCGAGGTCATCTGACGACATCCGAGTGATGAACGCGATCAGCTGGCGAAGCCCGGCGTCGGTCAGTATGCGGCGGACGCGGGGGCCGGCACTGGACGGCGCGGCGCCGGTGAGCCGGGCCAGCGAACGGAAGGTCTTCGACGTGCCGACCGCCAGCTCCGGTTCACCGGCACGCCGGAGCCGGCGAGCCACCGGAGCGAGCTCGGCGTCCAGGCGCGCGCGGAGCGTCTCGATCTCGCGGCGCGACGGTGGGTCGGAGGCGAACCACTCACGGGTGAGCCGCCCCGCCCCCAACGGTAGGGACGCGGCTGCGGCCGGGTGCTCGTCGCGGCCCGCGGCAAGCTCCAGTGACCCACCGCCGATATCGAGCACCAGCAGGCGTCCGGCGGACCAGCCGTACCACCGCCGGACCGCGAGAAAGGTGTATCGCGCCTCGTCCTCGCCCGGCAGCACCTGCAGTGCCACCCCGGTCTCGTCGCGGACCCGGGCCAGCACCGCGGCAGAGTTGGTGGCGTCGCGAAGAGCCGAGGTGGCGAAGGCCAGCAGGTCGGCGCACCTCGCGGCGGCGGCGGAGTCGCGGGCCCGGTGCACTGCACGAACCAGTGCCTCCGTGCCCGATCGGGTGAGAGCGCCGCTGGCGTCGAGGTTCTCGGCAAGGCGCAGCTCGTCCTTGTTCGAGGTCATCGGCGTGGGGTGGCCGCCTCGTTGCGCGTCCACCACCAAAAGGTGAACGGTGTTGGATCCGACGTCGAGCACTCCAAGGCGCACCGACCAAGCCTACGTCCCAGGAGTGACCGCCACCCGACCGCGCAACCACCAGCCGCTGCTCACCTCCACCCGGCCCCCGTTTCTCCTCTTCTCGTCGGCCACGACCAGAGGGTCAATAGTGGATCTTCCCGAACAACCTTCTGCCCGTGATCGTCGGGCTGGGCAATTCAACGCCTTCAGCCCCGACCGGCCCTTGCCTGCTACACCCGCGCTGAGCTGCGGTTACGGGTGCGATCACATCGCTGATGCCCGGCCTTCACCGGGACACACCGGCACCGCCGCAGTGAACCGACCACCCGGCTGCGTCTCGCGGCGGCGAGGTTGGCCATCGGCCGCCCGGTGCCCGGATGCATGCACCCGGCGGCAGAGTTGCCCGGATTCGGTAAGCAGTTCCACCTTAGTCATCGCGGTACAGTCCGTCCCGCAACGCGTTGCCGCGCCAGGGTTGGCGGCGCGAACGTAGGAGGCGCACACTCCGGAAGCCGTCCTGAGTCGCACGGTGGCGTATCTGCGTCCATCGGCGCTGCGAGATAGTCAGCGACGCTTGCGTGGCTATTTGCTGGCGAGGATGTCGTTGAGCCAGGTTTCAACGGTCCTGCTCACGGCGGCCACCTGGGTCAGGGTCATGCTCGCCTCGAAGCCGGACGAGATGTCGGTGGTGAGCCGGATGTGAGCTCGAAGTGGCTGCGGGGAGGTCTCCTCACAGTGGGCCCGAATGATCAGGAGGCCAGTGCGCGCGATGGACATAGTCCGATGATGAGCCTCGACCATTACGGTGGCGTGACACCTCGAGAAGGTCCGCGACGAGTTCGCGAAGCTGTGGCGTGGGTACCAGGCCCAGGTCGGCTTGAAGGAGGCGGCTGAAGCGGTCGAACGTGCGAAGGGCCTCCGACTGGTTTCCCTCGGCGAGGTGGACGCGGATGAGGGCGGCCTGGGCGCTCTCGCGCAGCGGATCAGCTCGGACGGCCGCACCGGCGGCGGCCGTGGCGTCGCCGAAGCGCCTCGCCGCGATGAGGCCGCCGACGAGTGCGTCCAGCGCGTGGAGACGGAGCTGGCGCCAGTCCTCCGCCTCGAGGAGGACCCAGTCGTCGTACCAGAGGGGCAGGAGATCGAGTGACAGGCTGGCGATCGCCGCCGCGCTGAGATCGGCCTCGGCGGGCGGGGTGGGTCCAAGAAGGCGGTGGGCAAGCGCCCGGGCGTCGCGGAGGTCGACCGCCACGCCCTGGGCCAGTTCCAGGCTTAAGGGGTTGACCTGTAGTGTCTTGCGGCTGGCCCGGTCCAAGCGGGTCAGGGCCGAGCGTAAGGCCGCGTACGCGCGGCTCTCGGATACCTCGGACCACAGAGTTCCGGCCACGAGCAGCCGCCCGACCGCCTGATGGTGCAGAGCCACGAACGCCAGCAGACGTTCTGACCCTCCGGAGACGGGTAGGACATCGTTTCCCGCGAGGAGCCGAAAGCCATCGAGAAGTGCGACACGCACGACGAGACCAGCACCGGCTCGGTACACGGCAGGCACTGCTTGCGCCTCCGTGCGAGTGAGGATGGTCACGGACCAGACGGCGGCATGGACCCGGGGACTAAAAACGTCCAGCTATCACTATCCTCGCTACCGCAGCTCTGCACAACCCCCACAGTAATAACTCTCAGCTACTACTCTAGCCGGGCTTCGCCCATCCCGACGGGCATGTTCCGTGGTCGGTTGGGTGGGTGGGCTCCGGTCGGCGCGGAGACCGTGACCGGCGGGCCGGTCCGGTGTGTGAACCGCTTGGAGCGGTTGGTTGGCCTACTGGCCGCCCGTCCGACCGGAACCCGCCATGACCGTAGCGCGCAGTGTCGCTGATATCCTCGACGATCACGTGGTGTTCGAGGTGGAGTCGATCAACCGGATATATTTCAACGTGTGGCAGCCGCGGCTGGCTTACGGCGGTGGGGCCCAGGGTTTCTTCGTCGGTCACCGCGGCCATCACTACGCCTCCACTACGCCCACCTCGCGGCCTGACCCACCGCAATCATCCTGGAGGTGACTCACAACCCACACAATTGAATCGATCATGACTGCCCTGCCGTTTAAGCCCTCTAACGGGGCATCGCCCCAGCCCCCATTAACGATCCTTGGCCGCTAGGGGCTGGGGCAAACGCGATGCTTGGAAGAAATTGCCAGTTGTGGAGAGTGAAAGCTCAGGTCAACGCGCTGCACACTGATTGCGCAGCGTGGCGTTCTGCGAAAAAACACCAGTCTCCTGGTGATCAAGGATCGCTAGTTACGACTCCCAGGGCCTGAGCCAGGAGCGCCGTTTTTCAGAACGACCCTGGGTCTCTTCGCTCAGGGCCGGACCGTTCACTGCGTTTCCGTGCCACTCAAAGCGCCCTGAGACGTCCTGTGCTGGTTGCTCGTCCCCCTAGTGGTCCTTACCCGGCTTGCCGTAGCGGAGGCGTCGGGGGGATGTGCTGCTATGACTCGCAGCTGGTGGGGACGTCCGGGGGCACGCCAACTGGCCCACAGCTGTCGGTGCCATCGCCGCCATTGAGCTTGTCCACAGCGTTGTCGTTGTCAGGACCGCTCAGGGCGTCGTTGCCAGCGCTGCCACTCAGGGTGTCCATGCCAATGCCGCCGCTCAACGTGTCATTACCAACGCCGCCGGTGATGGTGTCGTCGCCGTCACCGCCATTGAGGGTGTCGTCGAAAGCCGTGCCGGTGATGGTGTCGTTACCGCCGTTGCCGTTGATCGTTTTTCCGGGGTCCGCGCTGGTGCAGTCGATCGTGTCGTTACCGCCGCTTCCGGTCACGGTCGTGGCGGTCTGCGTCACTCCGGGGCCCACTTCGCAGTTGCTGGCGGCAGAGGCGGGGGTTGCACCGATCAACCCGCTCATGACCATAGTGCCAGCAACGAGGAACGGGTACAGCGTTCGTTTTCTCATTATTCTCCATATTCGTGCCGAAAACTCAGATGACAACATCACTCTGTCCCCGAGGCGTCACCGGCGCGTGACGCCTCCCCCTCGAGGCAGCGCGGCAGCTCAGCAAGGAGGCTCTCGCTGGTTGCGGCGCTTGTTCGGCGAGGGATCACCTGCACACTGAAGGCGGGACAACCTCGCCGCTGCTTGGATCTCGACTTGTGCTGAGTCGTCCACGGCTGAGCCCCGATAGACGAGGCGGCGGAAGCCGGGCCGGCGGGCACAGCGGCAACCCCGGTCGCCGGGTCGGCCCGGATCACCACCGGCGTTCACCGGTGTCGCTACGCCGGCGCGATGCTGCTGTTCCCCTACCTGCACCGGGTCGGCGCCGAGACCATCTTCGCGACCCTGACCGGGAGGCCGGGCCGCCGCTATGACGACTTCGCGGTGCTGAGCACCGCGACCCTGGGCTTCGCGTTGGGCGCGGGCACCGTGGAGGGAACCAAGCACCTGCACCGTGCCGAGGCCGGCGCCGCGGTCAAGGGCCTCAGCCTTCGAACTTGTAGCCCAGGCCGCGGACCGTCACCAGGTGGCGGGGGGCCGAGGGGTCGGCCTCGATCTTGGAGCGCAGCCGCTTCACATGCACGTCCAGGGTTTTCGTGTCGCCCACGTAGTCCGCCCCCCACACCCGGTCGATGAGCTGCCCGCGGGTGAGCACCCGCCCGACGTTGCGCAGCAGGTACTCCAGCAGGTCGAACTCCTTGAGCGGCAACGCCACGTCCTCACCGTTGACGCTCACGACGTGCCGTTCGACGTCCATCCGCACCGGGCCGGCCTCGAACACTGCGCCGGTTCCCCACCCACCCGACCCGTCGGCCTCGGCGCCACCCTCGACACCCCGGCGCAGCACCGCGCGCACCCGGGCGATCAGCTCGCGGGCGGAGTAGGGCTTGGTGACATAGTCGTCGGCGCCGAGCTCCAGCCCGACGACCTTGTCGATCTCGCTGTCCCGGGCCGTCACCATGATCACGGGTACGGCGGAGCGGGTGCGCAGAGCCTTGCAGACGTCGGTGCCGCTCATCCCCGGAAGCATGAGATCGAGCAGCACGATGTCGGCGCCGTTACGGTCGAACTCCTCGAGCGCGTCCTGCCCGGTGGCCGCGACGGCGGTGGTGAAGCCCTCCTTGCGCAACAGGAACGCCAGCGGGTCGGCGAAGGACTCCTCGTCCTCCACAATGAGCACCCTCGTCATTGTCATCCTCTCGGAAGTTCGCCCGGATACCCGCTTGCGGGGTCGAGCATCAAACCCGAAGACCCGCTTGCGGGGTCGAGCATCGATACCGGCGGCCGGACGCCGGTAGTTACGTCACCGCTAGTTACGTCACCGGTGCCGGCGCCGGTGGTGGAGCGAGCGGGAAGCCGCATAGTGAACGTGGAGCCGGTGCCAGGGCTGCTCCAGAGCCGGACCTCACCACCGTGGTTGGCCAGCACGTGTTTGACGATCGCGAGGCCGAGGCCGGTGCCGCCGGTGGCCCGCGAGCGCGCCGGGTCGGCGCGGAAGAACCGTTCGAACACCCGTTTCTGGTGTTCGGGCGCGATCCCGATGCCGCGGTCGATCACCGAGATCTCCACCCAGCCCTCGATCTGTCGACGCGTGACCGATACCGACGCCGCCGGCGGGGAGTAGGCGATCGCGTTCTCCACGAGGTTGGACAGGGCGGTGACCAGCAGGGTTCGGTCACCGTCCACCTCCAGCCCACTGGGTCGGTCCACGGTGATCTCGATTCCGGCGGACTCCGCGGAGAGCCGGCAGCGGGCCATCGCCTCGCGCAGCACGTCATCGACGTCGACGGCAGCGAGCTCGGGCAGTCGCTCGGCGCCGGTCAGCCGCGACAGCGCGATCAGCTCGGTGACCAACGCGCCCAGCCGGGTCGACTCCTTGAGGATCTTGGTGGCGAACCGGTGCACCTCGTCGACGTCACCAGCGGCGTCGAGCACGGCCTCGGCCAGCAGGCCCACGGCCCCGACCGGGGTCTTGAGCTCGTGGCTGACGTTGGCGACGAAGTCGCGCCGGGTGGCCTCCAGGCGCACCAGCTCGGAGTTGTCCTCGGCCTCGATCACGGTGAACCCGTCGCCGAGCGGTCGGACCCGGGCGAGCACCGCTGCGGGTTGACGGCCCCGGTTGCCCAACGGAGCCAGGTCGACCTCGGTCGGCAACCCGGTCGCCAACACCTGCTGGCACGCAGCCCACGCCCGCGCGTCAGGACGTTCGGCGCGGACCACGCCGAGGTCACCTGCCCGGGTGTTGCGCAGCACGACGTCTCCAGAACGCGTCAGGACAGCGAGGCCGGCGCCCGACGAGCGAAACACCCGCTGGAGCAGTTCGGCGAACGTCGGGCCGGGGGATGGCTCGACTGCGGACGAAACGTCATCGGTTCGCCGGCCCCATCGGAATCCGATCGCCACACCCAGGGCCAGGGTCGCGGCCGCCAGCAGCACACATACCGGTGCTGTCACGCCCACTCCGCGCGCAAGCTCATCGGGGACGTGCCGGACCGTGCTGTGTCAGGTGGCGACCTTACAAGCTCGGTCACGCCCGCATCGTAAGCAGGCCGACCAGGCCGGGGACCAGTCCGACGGCCCGACCGTGACCATGTCGACGGCGTAGTGCACCATATTTCGACCGCCGTTCACGCCACGTTCACCCCAGTGGGTTGGCGTCGTGGCGTTTGGTCAGTGGCCCTGGGCTGCCACCGCGGCGGCGGCAGTGCGCGCCGCGACCGGATCGAGATACGTCCCGCCGGGAACGGTCGGCCGCAGATCCTCGTCGAGGTCGTAGCGCAGGGGAACGCCGGTGGGAATGTTCAGCCCGGCGATGTCGGTGTCGGAGATGCTGTCGAGGTGCTTGACGAGAGCCCGCAGCGAGTTGCCGTGCGCCGCGAGCAGTACGACCTTCCCGGCCCGCAGGTCGGGCACGATCGCCTCCTCCCAGTAGGGAAGAAAGCGGGCGACGACGTCGGCCAGACACTCGGTCAGGGGCAGCGCAGGGCCCAGGTCCGCGTAGCGCGGGTCGCGGTCCTGGGAGAACTTCGAACCTGGCTCGATCGACGGCGGCGCCACATCATAGGAGCGGCGCCACAGCATGAACTGCTCCTCGCCGAACTCCGCCGGCGTCTGCTTCTTGTCCTTGCCCTGCAGCGCCCCGTAGTGCCGCTCGTTGACCCGCCAGTCGCGCCGAACCGGGATCCAGTGCCGGTCGACGACGTCGAGGGCGAGGTTTGCGGTGGAGATGGCGCGGCGCATCAGGGAGGTGTGGCAGACGTCGGGCAGCAGGTCGTGTTCGCGCAGCAGCTCACCGCCGCGCCGGGCTTCCTGCTCCCCGGTCTCGGAGAGGGGGACGTCCACCCAGCCGGTGAACAGGTTCTTGGCGTTCCACACGCTCTGGCCGTGTCGCAGCAGCACCAGGGTTCCCATGGCCATCACTGTGCCAGCAGCCGGTTCAGGAAGCCCCAGCGGTGAGCAGATCCAGCGCTGCGGCGCCGAGACCTGCGGCGGCGTGGGGGCTTCGACGCCAGTGGCCTGACTGCCGGGCCCGATCCACTCTCCCTGCCCCCCGGGTTCGATTGGCGGTCCCCGAGGACCGCAGGTGTCAGGCGGTATCGGCAGCGACTGCGGAGGACCGCAGCCGTTCGGCGAGCGCATGCAAGGTGTCCCGCAGCTCCACGATCTCGGCGTCGGAGAGCCCCGCAGCCTGCCCGACCGCCCCCTGCGTAGCCGCAGCCCGCTCCCGCAGCTCAGCACCTGCCGAGGTAAGGCCGATCATCACCGAACGCTCGTCGTCCTGGCGCCGGCGCCGCCGGATCAACCCGGTCGCCTCCAGCCGCTTCAGCAGCGGCGAGAGCGTGCCAGTCTCCAGGTGCAGGGCTTGACAGAGGCCACCGATGGTGGTGTCACCCCGCTCCCACAACACCAGCATCACCAGGTACTGCGGGTAGGTGAGCCCGATCCGACCGAGCGGCGGCCGATAGCATCCCGTCATCGCTCGGGACGCCGTGTACAGCGCAAAACACAGCTGCTCGTCGAGGGTGTACAGCGACGGCTCGGACTGGGCCATCCGCACACCGTAAGGCGCGCGGCCCACCTTCGGCACCCCGGATGTGGTGAGACGTCAGCCAATCAGCTCGGCCTCGGCGAGCAGATCGTGGTGGAGCAGCTCCGGGGCGTGCAAGATCTCCAGCCCCACGACCTTGCCGTCCTTCCAGTCCAGGAGGACTTCCAGCGGCTCCCGGTCCGGCGGCGCCGGGCAGACGACAGTATGCCGGCCTGGCGTCAGGTCGACGGCGGTCAAATAGATGTAGACGGCGTCAGCGACACGGTCGAAGGTGATGCGCACAGCGAGATCGTCGCGCACGCCGCACCAGAGGGCGGTGCGCTGGCCGACTTCGTCGCTGAGCTCCTCGAGGTTGCCCCGGACTCGGCCTCGAACGCCCTGGCCTGGCTTGGGCCGCTGCTGGCCGAGGACGATGTCGCGGCTGTGCTGCATCTGATCCGGAAGCGCTGCGCCCAGATCGATCCGGCGGGGGGGACGGATGCGATTGGCTGCTTGACAGACTCTTCGATCTCCCGGACCAGGTGACCGGTGCTGAGGTAGAGCTGGCGTGCCGCATGGCCGAGGCGGGTACCTTCGCCGGGGAGGGTCAGGCTTACACCGTGAAGGCGCTCGCCCCTTCCTGTCCGCAGACCGTTTCCGCACCCTGATCCGCACGATGCTGGACGGACTCGACGGGTCGCTCGAGGATGGGGTGGATCTGAACCGAGGGGAACTCCTGGCGGCGCTGGTTGAGTGTGGTACCAACGATCACGCGTTCGAGGCCCTCGATGAGCTGAGCTCGCGCGACGCCGACGAGCACGCCGGCTCGGACGTGCGCCGGGCAACTGCCATATCAGGGCACGGTTACTGGCAACGACCCGGCCAGTCGCGGTGGCTCTGCTGAGGGCAGCCCTCGGCGTCGACTCGCTGTCCGCCTACGCGATGCTCAGCGGCGGCAACGCTGGTCTGCTTGTCGCGGGCAGATGTCGAGGTAGGTCATCCGGTACCGGTGCGGCAGTCGCCCCAGGGCCGGATCGCCGTTCACTCCGGCTCCCCCCTCGCCGTTCTCGTCGTCGTCGGGCAGTCGGGGGTGAATTCGGTCCCACACACCCCGCACGTGATCGGACCAGCAGCCAGCACGCTCGGCGAGACGCGGATGCGTCGGCCGCAGTCGCACACGCACGGCGGCGGGCTCGGCTTCTTCGACCACCCACCGGTGATCTGCGCGCATCCTTGGTGACCTCGATCCTGAGTTCTTCGGCCAGCGCCTTGAGCGTTGTGCCACCGGCCCTGCCTGGACATGTCCTTGATCCCGCGCACGTGGGCGAGGGCGTGGGCGGCCTCGTGCACAAGTGTCCCGAGTACATCGGCCGGGCCGCGGGCGAGACCCTCACCGCCGACGACGCCGACTGGCTCACCCCGTCCCGGCTACGGACCTGGCTGCGCAGCGTGGGCTATACCGGCCGCACGGATCCCGCCGTCCTGCACGCCCACCTGGTCACCGCTTCGCGCGGCGCCACCGGCCCGGCCGGCGCCGCGGCCGCGTCGATCACCCAAGCGTTCGTCGCCGCGCTGAGCGCGATCGTCGCGCAAATCCACGCCCTCGAAGCCGAGATCGCCGCGCAGCCCGGCGAGGACACCGACGCCCACATCTTCCTCAGCTTGCCCCGCGCTCAAGCGCTACGCGCCGCCCGGCTGCTCGCCGAGATCGGGGACTGCCGCGCCCGGTTCCCCACCCCCGAGTCGTTGGCCTCGTTGGCCGGGGTCACCCCGTCCACCCGCCAGTCCGGCAAGATGAAGATCACCACGTTTCGGTGGTCAGCGGACAAGCAGCTGCACGACGCGGTCTGCGACTTCGCCGCCGACTCCCGCCACGACAACCCCTGGGCTGCGGACCTCTACAACCAGGGCCATCACCCGCGGTCACCGCCACCCGCACGCCGTGCGGATCCTGGCCCGCGCCTGGATCTCTGTGATCTGGCGATGCTGGCAGGATCACAAGCCCTACGACCCCGCCCGTCACCGAGCCCTCCAGGCGCTGCTCGACGACCAGACCACGGCGGCGGCCTGACCCTTTCTGAAGCGAGGCTGGGTCCGGGCAGCGCCCGGCCCCCGGAGGGTCCGGCCCGCCAGGGCCGGCAGCAGTTCCCCCGGTGGACCGGGCCGTCACTGGTGCGCTTCCCGCCAGGCCTGATGAACCTGCGGGCGCAGCCGCCCACCCTCGGGCACCTCGACGCCGTTGGCACGGGCCCAAGCCCGGACCTGCGCGGTCGACGTGGCCGGCGTGCGCGGCGACGATCTCGGCGAGTCGAGCGCGCTCATGGACCGAGCCCTGCAACTGCTGACCGACTACGTGCCGTGCAACCACCGTACGAGAACAAATGTTCATACGTGACGTGGGTCAGTCGAACAGGTGCTCGAACGCCTTCAGGTTGGCCAGCGACTCCCCACGTTCCGACCGCCAAGCGTGCTCCCGACGGATCGAGGTCGCAAAGCCCAGCTCCAGAAGCGTGTTGAAGTCCCCGTCCGCGGCTTCGATCACCTGCCCGAGGACCCGATCCAGCTCGTCAGCTGTGACGGCGTGCAGCCCGATCCGGCCGATCAGGTGGATGTCACCGATGCGGTCGAGGGCGTAGTGCACCCCGTACAACCGGGCGTTGCGCTGGAGCAGGAAACGATAGACGGCGTCGTGCGCCTCATCGGGTTGGCGGCACACAAATGCCTGCACGAACAGGGAATGCTCGCGAACCAGCAGCCAGCAGTGCGTCTGCAAGCGGTTGGTACCGGGCAGCGTCGTCAGGAACTGCCCCCGCCCGGGGCGATGATGGTCGACCTCCAGCCCGCGCAGCGCCGCCGCGATGCACTCCTCCACCTCATCGACGTTCATTCGCAGCGAGTCAGACCCCGGCGGTGGCGGGAACCAGCCCACCGTGGCGGTGGACGTACTCCGCGGACGCGCCCGCGTAGGTGTCCAGCAGGGCGTCGGTGGTGCGGTCCCAGGAGAAGCGACGGGCGTGCCGGACGGCGCCGCAGCCGAGCCGGTCGCGCCGCTGGGGGTGCAACACCACCGTGCCCAGCGCGTCGGCCCACTGCTCCGCGCCGTGCCCGGGCACGAGCAGCCCGGAACGACCGTCGGCCACGGCCACCGGCAAGCCGCCGACGTGGGCCGCCACCACCGGGGTGCCGCATGCCTGCGCCTCCAACGCCACCAGCCCGAAGGACTCGTTGTGGCTGGGCACCGCGACCACGTCGGCGGCCCGGAAGATCTCCGCGAGCGCATCGCCGGCCTGCGGCGGCAGGAACCGCACCACGTCGGTGAGCCCGAGCGACCGGGCGAGCCACTGCAGGGCGGTCGGCTCGGCCAGCCCGCTACCGGACGGGCCGCCAGCCACCAGGACGACAAGCCTGGAGCGCAACATCGGGTCGCGACGCAGCAGCTCCGCGGCGGCCCATAACAGCACATCCGGGGCCTTGAGCGGCTGGATGCGCCCGACGAACGCGAGCACCACAGCCCCCGGGGCGATCCCGAGCCCACGTCGCGCAGCGCCGCGGTCGCCCGGGGTGAAGCAGGCCAGGTCGACCCCCGGCGGGATGGCCACGGTGCGGCGCGGGTCGGCGTCGTAGAGCTCGACGAGCTGGCGCGTCTCGGCGTCGGTGTTGCCGATCAGCCGGTCGGCCTCGGCGACCACCTGGTCCTCGCCGATCACCCGCACCACGGGTTCGGGCACATCGCCTGCGGCGAGGGCGGCGTTCTTCACCCGGGCGAGGGTGTGCGCGCTGTGCACGAGCGGCACCCCCCAACGGTCCCGGGCCAGCCAACCCACCTGCCCGGAGAGCCAGTAGTGCGAGTGCACCACGTCGTAGTGCCCGGGCTCGTGCCGGGCCTCGGTGCGCAGTACACCGGCGGTGAACGCGCACAGCTGGGTGGGCAGGTCGTGCTTGCCGAGGCCCTCGAACGGTCCGGCCGCGACGTGGCGGACCAGCACGCCGGGTGCCAGCTCCACGACCGGGGCGTGCTCGGAGGAGGTGGCCCGGGTGAAGATCTCGACGTCGACGCCGCGCTGCGCCATGCGGATCGCGGTCTGCACGATGTAGACGTTCATGCCGCCTGCATCGCCGGTGCCCGGTTGCTCCAGCGGCGAGGTGTGCACCGACAACACGCACACCCGGCGAAGGCGCCGCACGGCGCGGGTGGGGCTGTCGTAGACCACGCCCCTTCCTAGCACGCGCCGAGGTCATTCATGGAGGAGAGCAGACCGATCAGGGCCCGGACCGGGTCGGACGCGTGCCACTCGCCGTTCCCGTCCCGCCAGGCGGGGACGATGCAGGCACCGGTCGGGGGGCGGTGCAGCACCACGGTCAGCGGGTCGTGGCGCCACAGCCGGCCCTCCGGCACCCGGACCCCCAGGGCGTTGCAAGTCACCACGACCTCGGCGAGGTCTGACCAGCGCACGGCCACCCCGGCGCCCTCGACGTCCGCTACCACCACGTCGGAGGCCAGTGGGAGGTCGAGCAGGTCGGCGAGGGCAACCGCATCCCCGCCGGTGACGAGCTCACCTGCCGGCAGTACCGACGCGAGCCAGGGCGCGTCGAGCACCACCGCGACGGCGACGGCGCCCACCGAGCCGTCGAGCGCGCGGACCCTGGCCGGCGCGTCGAGGTCGTCCGGGTGGACGTGCCCGGCCACGACGGCGCCGGCGAGGGCGCCGTGGGCGGCGGCGACCAGCGCCGGAGCTGGGTGGCGGGCCGGGTCGCCGAGGCGGGTGAGCAGGTCGGCCGCATCCGGGGCGTCGGCAATCGTCAAATCCGCACGCACCCCGATCGCAACCAGGAAGCCCTCGTCGATCGCGAGCGCGGTGCCGTTCTCGAGCCCGGGCGCGGTGCCGTTCTCGGGCCCGGAAATATCGGCTCGTTCGCCGGCGAAGGGCACGGGGTCATAGAGGGCGCCGAGCGCGGTGGCCGAGGGTAGCCGCCAGTGCCCCGGGCGGTGCCCGCCGAGCACGGCGTTGCGGGCCAGCCACCACGCCGTGTAGGACCGCGGCCCGGTCACCGCCGCCCGCGTGGCGCGCCCGTTGGCCAGCAACGCCAGCGCTCCACCGCCGGCCGCATCCGCAACCCACGCGTCATCGGCGATCAGGTCGAGATCACGCACCGCCGCCATGCGCGCCGGCGGCGCATCGAGCGCTTCCCACCAGCGCTCCTCGTCGTCGAGATCGTGGTCCGGGCCGGCGGGTTCGTCGTCGACGAGCACCGCGAACCCGTCCAGCACCCCGACGTCGGTGAGCACCTCGCGAGGGAACCGCGCCGCCCAGGCCCCGTCGAGCACGCCGACCGGCGCGTCATCGACCAGCAACGGGCGCAGCACGGCATCGGGGAGCAACAGCTCATCGGCGCGCGCGGGCAACCCGTCGGCACCGGGCAGGGCAAGTGCGGCGAGCCCCTCACCAGTGGTGCGAGCCTCCTCGACCAGGTGCAGCACGGCCTGCGCGAGCGGTCGGGTGTCGAGCCCGGCTTCGGCGTCCGCCACCGACCGCTCGACGGCCGCGCGCAGCGCCGGGTGATCGAGCAGCGCTGCGGGATCGGCCGTCGCGGCGCCGAGCCGGGCCAGCAACGGATGGACCGCGTCGAGATGGGCGACGTGCAGCCCCGGCAACCCCAGTGCTGCGACCTCCTCGACGGCCCGGCTGCCGATGGTCGCCGGCAGCAGCACGGTCGCGGGACCCGCGACCGTGCGCCCGTCGGCCAGCGGCACCGGCAGGGCGCGCAGCTCGTCGAGCAATCCTGGCACCGTCTCCGCCGCCGGGGCGATCTCGTCGTAGACCGCACACCACCAGGCGGCGGACGCCTCGACACCGAGCAGCCGGGCGATCGCCTCACCCGCACCGAGCCGGTACACCCCCAGCTCGGCCAGCGCCGCGGGCGCCCGGACCGGCGCGAGCAGCCCCGGGAACACACCGGTCTGACCGAGCAACGCAGGCAGCGCCGCCCCGGGCAGGTCGGCGCCCGGCAGATCCAGCCACTCCGCCCGCCCGGGGGTGAGCTCGCGGCCGCGGGTAGCGCCGGTGGAGCGCGCATCACCACCACCGACACCGGACAGCCAGGCGGCGGCTCGAAGCTCACCCAGCACCAGCTCGCGCAACCGCGCGTCCAGCTCGGAGCGTGGGAAACCCGCCACCGGCACCAGCGCGAGCCGGTGCACCGGTTCGACGGCCCGCACCAGCTCGACGTAGGCCGCGGCCGCCTCAGCCAGCACCCGGTCGGTGACCGGACCGGGGCGGACGCGACGCCGGTCGGGTTCGAGCGGCACGGTGGCGAGCAGCCGGGCGGGCAGGGCCAGCCGCTCGGCCGCGGCTGTCGGGGCGTGCAGGACGTCACCGTCCAGCGGGTCCGGGTGCCCGTGACGATCTATCGGCAGGGCCCAGCAGACCGCCCAGTCCGCCCGCCCGCGCTGTTCGACCGCGAGCGTGGCGGTGTCGACGGAGTCCAGCCGCCCGGTGCGGCGGGCCAGCAGCCAGCGACGCGGACCCGCCGCGTCCCCCTCGATCAGCACCTCGTCGCCCACACCGGGGACGCGGCGAAATACGGTATCGATGCTCGAACCCGACTCCTCGGTGTCACCCCCCACAGCGATCTCGACCAGGTCGGACAACGCCAGCAACAGGTCCGCCGCCCCGGCGCGAGCCTGCACCAACAGCGCCGTACCGTCGTCGCCGGGAGTCAACGGCAGCCGCACCTCGGTGTCGTAGCCCATCGGCACCGGCGGCTCATCCAGGTCGACCGGCCAGGCCAGCCGCAGCACCGGGAGCTGCCCGTCCCGACGGGCCAGCTCGGCGGCCGGTCCGGGCAGCGCGGCCACAGCGTCGGCGGTGCGAGTCGCGGAGAAACCGACCCCCCCGTCGACGCCCACCACGCGCGGTGCGTCGGACAGGGCGAGGACCGCGGAGAAACCGACCCCGAACCGGCCGATCGAATCGGCGACATCCCGTTTGGCCGATGCGCGCAGCGACGCCAGCGCCGCGATCCCCGCGGCGTCCAGCGGTGCGCCGGTGTTGGCGACCCGCAACTCACCGCCCTCGACATGCACCCACAACCGGCCGGGAACACCCCCGGCGCGGGCGGCGTCGGCACCGTTCTGCGCCAACTCCACAAACCACGTGTCGGCGTAGCCGCCCAGGCGCAGGTCCTCCTCGGCGTTGGCGTCCTCCCGGAATCGGGTCGGTGAGGCGGCCCATGCGGCCAGGACGGCGGCCCGCAGCGCGGCGGTGCCATAAGGATCGGGCAACACGGAGATCAGGACTCGACCGGCTCCAGGTCGACCCCGTCGTCGTAGACCAGCTCGGCGACGGCCACCGGGGAGATCGACTCGAGCACGACGTCGGAATGCGCGCCACAGCCGAAACCGACCGCGACGACCACACCGTCCGCGGGGGTAAACGCGTTGGCGCACACCCCGAACGCGGCGCGCAACGACCCGGCCAGCGGCAGGAAGAACCCGCAGGTACCGCACTGGGCCGGCGCGGCCCGCGCCATGTCCGAGGCGGGCCCGTGCGGCCCGTCCAACCAGCGCTGGGCCGTCTCGTCCCGACCGGTGCGGCTGAGCACCGTGGTGCGTCCCAGCCCGACCTCGAGCGCGACCTCCTCGACGGCCGGATCGTCGGACGCCAGATACCCGGGGACCAGCCGTTCGTCGCCCTCGGGTGCGGGCAACAGATCGCCGACACCGAGGTCGCCGGGGCGGATCCGCTCGTGCCAGGGCACCCAGCTGGGCGCGACCAGCGCGTCCGGTCCGGGCACGAGTACGACCTCGCTGACGGTGACCGGAATGTTGGCGTCGTCGTCCCCGCCCGCCCAAGCCATCGTGACCGACCAGCGCCAACCGCGGTAGCCGCCGTGGCGGGCCACGAAGTAGTGGGTGAGCGCGCCACCGGACTCCGGGACGGCCTCGAGATGCTCGCCCACGGCGTCGGCAGCGGTCTGCGGGCCCACGTCGTAGGCGGCCTCGGCAACCGCGGCGGCCCGAGCCTGCGCCACCGCGTCCACGAGCAGGCGGGGCGCGTCGAGGGTCGAGAGGAGGCTCACCTGCCCAAGTGTGCCACCCTCGGTGTCCGTGCCCCCGCGCCGTGCACTTCTCGTGGCCCTCACGCTCGTGCTGACCGGCTGCGCGGCCGCGCAGCCACTGTCGGCGGTGATGTTGCGCCCGGAGGTGCTGGGTGAGCTGTCCCACGACCCGACAGCCTGGACCCAGGGACTCGAGATCTCCGGTGGGGTGCTCTACGAGGGCACCGGCCAGGTGGGCCGCTCGCAGCTGCGCGAGCTGGACCTGGCCACCGGCGAGCTGCGCCGCGCGACGCAGCTGCCGGACGGGCTCTACGGCGAGGGCATCGCGGTGGTCGACGACCGGATCTGGCAGCTCACCTGGCGAGACGGCGTGGCGCTGGAGTGGGACCGCGCGACGCTGCGCCTGCTGCGCCAGGTGCCGATCGACGGTGAGGGGTGGGGCCTCTGCCGGGAGGGTGACCGGCTCGTCCGCAGCGACGGCACCGCTAGGCTCCGCTTCCACGACCCGTCGACCTTCACCGAGGTCGGTTCGGTGGCGGTCACCCTGGACGGCGAGCCGGTGTCGGCCCTCAACGAGCTGGACTGCGTCGCCGGGCAGGTGTGGGCCAACGTCTTCCAGACCGACAGGCTCGTGCGGATCGACCCCGCCGACGGGCGGGTCACGGCTGTGGTGGACGCGACCGGCCTGCTCGACGGGCCCCGACGCGCCGACGCAAACGTGCTGAACGGGATCGCTGCGGCGGGCGGCGAGGAGTTCGTGCTGACCGGCAAGTACTGGCCGGCGATGTTCCGCGTCCGGTTCGTGCCGCAGGCCCTGACCCGGACACGGACACGGGCTCGAATCAGTCTCCACGACGGACGCCGATGCGTCAGAATGGCGGGGTGGCGCACTCCGGTTCCTCCCAACCTCGCCGGGGGCCTCGCAAGGGGCGGCGACGCTGGATCACGGTCGATGGCCGTCCCGCCCGAGACGGCGGGCCCGACGATTCCATCCCGCCGTCGCCGTACGAGCCGCGGCGGCGCTACCCGTGGCACGACGACCCGCACTACGACCCCACCGCGCATCGCCGCACAGCACCGCCACCACTCCCCCCGCCACTACCCCACCCGCAACCACCCCACCCGCAGGCATCTCCCCCACCTCCGCCCGTCTCGGGCCCATCCACCACCGCCACCGACCCGCAACCAAGCCTGCGAATGCCGCGCAAACTCACCGTCACCCGGGTGGCCGCGCTGCGCGGCAGGCAGTTCGCCGAGAACGGGGTCCGGGCGTTCCGCCGTGCCGCCACCGCCGACGGTGCGGACCGCTCCGGGCTCACCGCGCTGACCTATGCCACGATGATGACCTACGCGGTCGACGCCGCGGTGGCCGTCGCGCTGGCCAACACGCTGTTCTTCGCCGCGGCCACCGCGGAGAGCAAGGCGAACGTCGCGCTCTACCTGGTGATCACCGTCGCTCCGTTCGCACTGGTCGCCCCGGTGATCGGGCCCCTGCTCGACCGGCTTCAGAGAGGTCGACGGGCGGCGCTGGCCGGGTCGTTCGCGGGGCGCGCCGCACTCGCCGTCATCATGGCGTTCCAGTACGACACCTGGCTGCTCTACCCGGCCGCGCTCGGGGTGATGGTGCTGAGCAAGTCGTTCCTGGTACTGAAGGCGGCGGTGACCCCGCGGGTGCTGCCCTCGACGATCACCTTGGTCACCACGAACTCGCGGCTCACCACGTTCGGCCTCGCCTCCGGGGCCGTGTTCGGGGGCATCGCGGCCGCGGCCGCGGCGCTGTTCGGCTCACCCGGTGCACTGTTCTACACCGCTGGGCTGGCGGTCCTCGGCACCGCGCTGTGCCTGCGGATCCCGCGCTGGGTGGAGTCCACCGCGGGCGAGGTGCCCGCAGCGTTGCGCACCACCGCACGCGGGCGGCGTTCGATGGGCCGGGCAGTGGTGGTGGCGCTGTGGGGCAACGGGTCGATCCGGGTGCTCACCGGGTTCCTCACGCTGTTCGTCGCGTTCGTCGTCAAGACCCAGACCGAGGCGGACCCGAACCCGACCCAGCAGCTGCTGCTCATCGGCATCGTCGGCGCGTCCGCCGGGGTGGGCGCATTCGCCGGCAATGCCGTGGGCTCGCGGCAACGTTTCACCCGTGGTGACGGCTCGCGCCGCGCCGGTAACACAGTCGTGCTGGTCTGCATCGCGATCCCGGTCATCGCCGCAGCCGCGGCGGCGGTACTGCCCGGCATCGGCAGCGCGGCGGTGGTGGCCCTGACAGCCGCCACGGGCAGCGCGCTGGCCAAGGTGTGCCTGGACGCCGTCATCCAGCGCGACCTCCCCGAGGAGTCGCGCGCCTCGGCGTTCGGCCGCTCGGAGACCGTGCTCCAGCTCACCTGGGTGCTCGGTGGCGCGTTGGGTGTGCTCCTGCCGCACACCACGTACTGGATCGGCTTCACCGTGGTTGCCGCGGTCGTGACGCTCGGCGGGGTGCAGACCGCACTGCTCAGCCGGGGGCGTGGCCTGCCCTTCCTCAGCCCGCGGGGTGTGCCAGCGCCGCAACCGGCGCAGGTGGTCTGACCGAAAACCATGGGACCCGATCGCGCTCTTCGCGCCGAGCCGCGGTGCCCCGATCGTGTTCGGGCGGTTCCCAGCCGTGCGCAGAGCCGGCCGCGCCCCAGGACCAGCACCATTTCCGTAGGGTGTGGGCGTGCTCCGCCGCATCGCGCCCACCCTGGTCGCTGTGTTGCTCGTGAGCAGCTGCGGCATCGGGAGCCCGCCGCGGGTCGACTTCACCGCCGGCGCGAGCACGGTCGCCGCCAAGCCGGCCCAGTACTGCGACCTCGAGCTCACGGTCTGCGACGACGACGCCACCGCACCCGTCGAACTCCCGGTCCCGGCCGGGACGGCACTGCGGATCGAGGTGCCCGACGAGATCGCCGAGACCCCCTGGCACGTGGTCTTCCGCTACCGGGACGCAGCGGGCGAGCAGATCGATTCCCGCTCCGCGGTGTTCACACCCGGCCAGCGCGCCGAATACGTCCTCGAACTACCGGCGCCGACCGACCGCCTGCTGGTCGCACAGGTGCAGCAGTTCGGCCCTGCGCCGCAACCGGATCCGACAACCGGCGAGCTGGACTTCCCCATCCGAGCCAGCTGGGTCCTTGTTGCGGCTACCTGAACCCCGCACAGCAGCCGTAACCCGGCCGCGTCAGCCGTCGAGATCGCGGGCCACCGCCCGCACCACCTCGGCGGCCAGCTTCGACGCGCGACGGTCGGGGTAGCGGCCCCGGCGCAGGTCGGGTTGCACCTTCGTCTCGAGCAGCCGGATCATGTCCTCGATCAGGCTGTGCAGGTCCTCAGCGGGACGGCGGGCGGCCTCGACGACCGATGGCAACGCATCCATCACCCGCACGGACAGCGCCTGCGGCCCCCGGCGCCCCTCGGCCATGCCGAACTCGACGCGCTGGCCGGGCTTGAGCGCCGCCATCCCAGCCGGCAGCGCGGCCTTGCGGACGTAGACGTCCTCGCCGCCGTCCTGCGCGAGGAATCCGAAACCCTTGTCGGCGTCGTACCACTTGACCCTACCGGTCGGCACCTTGCTCACCCGTTCCTCGATAGACACGACGAACGCGCCCTGGTGCCTGGACCGTCGCACTGGGTAAGTGGCTCGCCGAGCGACACCGGAACGCGCCCGCTCACCCTAGTCTCCGGCGCCACCGCGCGCAGCCAGTTCAGGCGTTCCTGATCTTTGCCGCCGCACTGAGGTCGAGCATCTCGATCGAGCGCTCGCGCATCTCGACCTTGCGCACCTTGCCGGTGACGGTCATCGGGAACTCGGTGACGACCATGACGTAGCGCGGGATCTTGTAGTGCGCGAGCTTGCCGGCGGCGAACGCGCGCACCGACTCGGCGGTCAGCTCCGCGGCGCCCTGCCGCAGCGTCACCCACGCGCACAGCTCCTCGCCGTACTTGACGTCGGGCACGCCGACGACCTGCGCGTCCAGCACGTCCGGGTGGGTGTGGAGGAACTCCTCGATCTCTCGGGGATAGATGTTCTCCCCGCCCCGGATGACCATGTCCTTGATCCGACCGGTGATGGTGAGATAGCCGTCGACATCCATGATCCCGATGTCACCGGTGTGCATCCAGCGCGCGGCGTCGATGGCCTCGGCGGTCTTGTCGGGCTGCTCCCAGTACCCGAGCATCACCGAGTAGCCGCGGGTACACAGCTCGCCGGGCTCGCCGCGGGGCAGCGTCAGCCCCGTCTCCGGGTCGACGACCTTGACCTCGACGTGCGGGTGCACCCGCCCCACCGTCGAGACCCGCAGCTCGATCGAGTCGTCGGCGCGGGTCTGGGTGGATACCGGCGAGGTCTCGGTCATGCCGTAGCAGATCGTCACTTCGGTCATCCCCATCCGGTCGACGACCTGCTTCAGCACCTCCACCGGGCATGGCGAGCCGGCCATGATCCCGGTCCGGAGCGAGGACAGGTCATAGGACTCGAAGTCCGGGTCGTTGAGCTCGGCGATGAACATCGTCGGCACCCCGTAGAGCGCTGTGCACCGCTCCTGTGCGACGGCGTGCAACGTCACCTTCGGGTCGAACCTGGGGCTGGGGATCACTATCGTCGCACCGTTGGTGATGGCACCGAGATTGCCCATGACCATGCCGAAGCAGTGGTAGAAGGGCACGGGGATGCACACCCGATCGTCAGAGGTGTACCCGCACAGCTTCCCGACGAAGTAGCCGTTGTTGGCGATGTTGTGGTGCGACAGCGTGGCGCCCTTGGGGAAGCCGGTGGTGCCCGAGGTGTATTGGATATTGATCGGGTCGTCCGGGCTCAGCGCGGCCTGCGCCCGCGTGAGCTCCGCCCGGTCACCGCCGCGGCCCGACTCGATCAGCGCGTCCCAGTCCGGGGTACCGATGAGGATCACCTGACGCAGCTCCGCACAGCGCGGCCGCACCTCGGAGATCATTGCTGCATAGTCCGACTTCGGGCAGCTCGGCGCCGCCACCAGCACGGAGATCCCGGCCTGGTTGAGCACGTACTCCAGCTCGTGAATGCGGTACGCCGGGTTGATGGTGACGAGAATGACGCCGAGCTTCGCGGTGGCGAACTGGACCAGCGTCCACTCGGCCAGGTTCGGGGCCCAGATGCCGAGCCGGTCGCCCTTGGTGAGCCCCGCGGCGAGCAGCCCGAGCGCGACGACGTCGATCTCCTCACGCAGCTGCCCGTAGGTCCACCGGCGGCCGGACCGCACCTCCACCAACGCCTCCGCGTCGGGCTGCGCGGCCGCCACCCGATCGAGGTTGTCGGCGATCGTATCGCCGAGCAGGGGCACGTCGGAGGTGCCGGAGGCGTAGGAGGGAACGACCGGGACAGTGGACACGACAGGGCTCCTCTGGCGGTTGCTGCAGTGCGAGGTGCATCCTGCGACGGGATCGGGTGCCCCCGCCACCTCCATCGAGGTCACCGGAGTAGACCTGGCACAACGGGTGGGTATCGGATGTGCGTCGCCGAGAACGAACTGATGGCCACGCCGTGCTCGTCCCTCGTGGTGACCACGGCACTGTCGGCGGCGTAGGCACTCTCCCCAGACTCCTCAGGGGCGAACAGGTGCCGAGGCACGGTGCGAACAGCGTCCGCAACCCAATCGCTACGGATCGCCCCCAGCTCGCGCAGCTCGCCTACCATCACCACGCGCAGCGCGTCAGCCTGCGGGGTCTCGTGGGTGTTCATCTGACGCGCTGTAGTCATGCAGTTACTCTTTCAGACGTATTGTACGGGGTGCGGGTCTGAGTCGCTCCCTCGGCGGCGTCGGTGGGTGGGTTGGCGGGTGCCGGGATCGACAATCTGATCAGCGTCGAGGGGGCGATCTTCAGGGCGCCGGCCAGTGCGACGATCTCAGAGAGGGTCAGCTCATGCTGTCCGTGCTCGATGCGGTGCAGGGTGGAGGTGCTCATCCCCGCCAGCCCGGCAATGACCCGCAGCGACTTGTCCCGGGCATGACGAACCCGCCGGATGTGGCGGCCGATCGTGCACGTTTCGTCAGCGTCCATCTCGGCACCCTGATTCACCGGGATAGACCTCCGCCGAAGCCTCGGGGAGCGATCTCGGGGTGGTGCACTTTGATGGGGATGTGCCCGCCAGGCTACCGACTGGCCCGCCGGTGTATGGGGTGGCTGTGGTGGTGCGAGCTGGTCGTCGCCGAGGTACCCGGTGAGCTGCTGGCTGGCCCCGGCGGCCTCCCAGATCCCGGTGGCGAGCTGGGCCGCCCGGGAGACGTCGAGCCGCACCGTGATCCGAAAGTCCCCACAGGTCAGCAACTTAGAGCCCTCCTGAGGGCTCGCCGTGGCTCGCGAAGATTCCGGGGCCAGCCGCGGTGCCGCGCGCGGGTCTGGTCATGGAATCTTCGCGTCAGATGCAGACTCACGGTACCGTCGCGGCGGGCGATCGCTTGCACGATGCCGTCAGGGTCGACGCTGGTCAGACCGTGCACCGGCACGATCCAGTGCTCCCGGCTGAGATCACCGGTCACCGGGCCACCCCGTCTGGGGCAGTATCGCTGCCGGCGGCGCGTTCAGCGAAGTGCTGCTGGGACAGCCCGTTGAGTATGTGCTGGTCGGCGAAGCAGTGAACGATGACGCCCTCAGGTATGGGTCTTTCCACGGCTGGTGACCTCCGGTTTTGGTCGTTGTGGTGGCAGTAATCTTCCGGCTGGGCGGATCGCCGCCTATCTCGCCGTGTTATCACCAGGCTGTATAAACCTGATAAACCTGCGTGACTCGCCGCGCTCACTGTGTAGGCCGCCGCTGGCACAGCGGTGACGGCGTTTGGCAGACCAGGCGGCGCGCGTAGCGGGCCTTCGTGTCCGCCGACAGGTCCGTCAGCGCAGCTCTTGAGCACAGGTGAGTGCTGCGCGGCGCTTCCGCTCCTCGGCGCTGGCGCGCCAGCGGTCCGAGTCGGCTTGCCACCGACGCGCAGCTCGTCGGCATCGGCGCTGACGCGACGTCTGAATCCTCGACAGCGGCGGACAACCGTGTCCCAGTAAGGTCACCACAACTGGCGTTACCACCTCAGGAGCACGGTTCATGGTGTCGAGCGCGTTTGATCCGCTCCGCTTCCCCGAGGGATTCTGGCTGCTCGACGACGTCGGCAACGCTTTTGATCACCGCGACATCGGTGCCCTGTTCACGCTCCTGAGCAAGCACGCCGGTGCCAGTCAGACCCGGATCGGAACCGCCACGGGCATGTCTCAGGGCACCGTCTGCCTTATCATGAACGGCAGCCGCGTGGTGAGCGCCATCGACGTTCTCGAACGCATCGCGGACGGACTGGCCCTACCCGACGAGGGTCGGCTCCGGCTCGGCCTCGCACCGCGCGGCAGACTCCTGGGCGCGCAGGGGTCCCGGAAGGAGGACACCACGAAACGCCGCACCGCCATCACCCTGGGTCTCGTTGCCGCGGTCAGCCCGGAGACCCTCGCCAGCGTGTTGCGGGACTCGGCTGGCGAAGCGATGGAGTTCACCCGTGGCACGGCCACGTCCTCCGTCGGCACGGGCACCCTCGACCATTTCGAGGCGGTGCTGATCGACCTCCACCGATCGTACTGGGCGACACCACCTGGCGAGCTCTTCGCCGTGGCCCGTACCTACCGGCGGCGCGTCGATCAGCTCATCCGGGGTCGCCACACGCTCAAGGAAGAGCGAGAGCTCTACGTTTATGCCGCCTGGCTGTCCGCGCAGCTGGCCTTGCTCGCGCATGCTTTGGGTTTCCCGCTGGCCGCTGAGGCGTATGCCATCGACTGCTACGAGCATGCCGATCAGGCCGGGCACAGCGTGCTGTGTGCCTGGGCGACCGAGATCATGGCCACGATTGCCATGTATGCGGCCCAACCCGGTAAGGCGGTCCTGGCCGCCCAGAAGGGGATCGACAGAATACCCAATCATCACCCTTTGGCGGTAATACTCCGTGCCCAAGCGGCCCGTGCCTGCGCCCGCGAAGGCCGGCCTGCCGAGTGCTTCGAGTTACTGGCCGAAGCCCAGGAACTGCACGAGCGGCTGCCCGCCAGACCACCAGGCCGACTCCCGGTCGATAACAACACATTAGCCTCGCATGCCATTACCACTCGAACTGCCTCTTCCTACATCTGGCTAGCCGACTACAAGCAGGCCGAGACGCATGCCCGAACAGCGCTCGCGGTGGGAGAATCGGCTTCTCCGGCGGGCCGTTCGCCCATACGAGAGGCTATCGCCCGCATCGACCTGAGTATCGCACTGACTCACCTCGGATCGCTCGACGAGGCCACCGTACACGGCAGCCAGGCATTGTCCTCGGCGCGAGTACGCGACTCAGTGCTGTCCAGGGCGGGCGAGCTCGACCAGGCGCTCATGACCTGCTTCCCCCAGGAAGCGATCGCCCAGAGCTTCCATGAGCAATACCGGCAGATGATCAGACGGTCGAACGAAGAACACATCTAACAAATTATTCCGCTCAGGTGCGAACTAGCCATTCGCAAGCCCTGTCTGAAGCTGATGGTCAAGCAGTCGAGGCCGTCGAAGCGCGCGTTGGCGATCCCAGTCTTCTCGGTTTCACCGCCCGCTCATCGTAATCGTTCGGGACGCTGTGTGGTGCTGGAACTGCTGTTGAACACGCCTGCGGATGCAGGTGGAGCAGGGTGCTCGCGCAGGGCAGCGGACCGTCGACAGGTGAACGACTCACAGCGCATCCGACAGTCGCTAACCGGCGTCGACCGCAGTGGTGAGCCGGCGGGCAGCGCGAAGACGGCCCAGCGGGGACAGCCGCGATCTGATCCTGGACAGTGCACAGATCAGACCACCTGGCGTCCGGGAGATCCGGCGCCGAGGCAAGAACGGGGTCTGGCGGCAATCGATCATACGGCGATCCCGCTGCCGTGCCGCCGCCCGGGTTCCTCAGGATCCGGTCGGCGACTCCTTACCGCCCGGCAGGTTGCACCCGGACGGGGAGGAGGCCGGAATCCCGTTCGGCTGCCTGGATACCCTCCAATGATGCACGACCCCCGGGTCCTCCTCGATTCCACCACCGACGCCGTGCGCAAGCTCGCCCGACGCGGCTTTCACCTGGATGTGACGTCACTGGAAAAGCTGCTGAGCGGGCGCAACGCCGCGATCGCGCGCGGCGATGATGCACGGGCGGAGTCCCGGCGGCTCTCCACCTCCGTGCAACGCGCCGGGCAGGCTGGGGGCGGGCAGGCGGGCGACGACCCAGAGCGGCTGGCCCTCATGGCCAAGGCTCGCGAGCTCAAGGGCGTGGTCACCACGGCCGAGGAGGAGCACCGCTCGCTGGAGGCGGAGCTGCAGAACATCCTGCTCAGCATCCCGAACCTGCCAGCCGACGAGCTCCCCGACGGCGCCAGCGACGACGACGCCGAACACGTCAGCAGCTGGGGCGAGGCGGTCATGCCGGACTTCCCGCCGATCGACCACGTCGACCTCGGCGAGCGCCTCGGCATCCTCGACCTGGGGCGGGCCACCAAGCTGTCCGGTCCCCGGTTCGCAGTGCTCAAGGGACGCGGCGCAGCGCTGGAACGGGCCATCGCCCGGTTCTTCCTCGAGCTGCACACCGAGCGCCACGGCTACACCGAGTTCTCGCTGCCCGCGCTGGTCACCCGGTCGACGATGACGGGCACGGGACAGCTGCCGAAGTTCGAGCAGGACCTGTTCAAGACCGAGGTGGCCGACCGGGAGCTCTTCCTCATCCCCACCGCCGAGGTGCCGCTCACCAACCTGCACGCAAAGGAGACCCTCGCCGTCGAGGATCTTCCGCTCGCCTACACCGCGCACACCCCGTGCTTCCGCTCGGAGGCCGGCTCCTACGGCCGCGACACCCGCGGACTGATCCGGATGCACGAGTTCGCGAAGGTCGAGCTCGTGCGGATCGTCGACGCCGACCGCTCACGCGCCGAGCTCGAGATCATGCGGGGCCACGCCGAGAGCTGCCTGCGCGAGCTCGAGCTGGCCTACCGCGTGGTCAAGCTCGCCGCCGGCGACATCGGGTTCGCCGCGGAGTTCACCTACGACATCGAGGTGTGGCTGCCCAGCCAGGGAAAGTACCGGGAGATCTCCTCGGTTTCGGACTGCGGCACGTTCCAGGCCCGCCGGGCCGGCATCCGGACCAAGACCAAGGACGGAAAACGGGGTTTCGCCGCGACGCTCAACGGCTCGGGACTGCCGATCGGCCGCACGCTGGTGGCGATCCTGGAGCAGGGCCAGCAAGCCGACGGATCGGTGCGGATCCCCGCCGCGCTGGTGCCCTACACCGGGTTCGAGGTGCTCACGCCGGGCTGACCGAGCGCCCGTTGCGGCGCCTCTATCAGGACCTGCGCCAGCTTGACCATGTCACGGTGAGCGCTCGGTGCGAACCTCTCCGCCTCGGATGCCGAAGACTCCGCAGATGCGCCGCGTTGACGGCACGTCTTTCCGCTTCTGCGGCCCTCGGAGGTGTGCATGTTCACTCTGGTCCTGATCGGGATCCTCGGAGGCCTGATCACCGGCATCTCACCGTGCATCCTTCCGGTGCTGCGATCATCCTTCTCAGCGGTGCGACCACCAAGGAACGCACTGCCGCGCCCAACGCCGCCACGCCCGTGCCGGCTACGGCATCGGCGGCGTCTGGACCGCGGAGAACCAGTACCTGACCGCCGGACCGGACGCCCGCGTCGTCCTGAACTACCGGGCCTGTTCCGTCAACATGGTGCTCGGCGGGGCGGGCACGATCACCGTCGACGACGGTGGCGAGACCCGCACGATCGCCGTCTCGGGAGCGCCCAACCTCTATCCGCTGCTCGCCGCCGACGATCTGCGCGACGGCCGACTGACCGTGACGGCCTCCCCCGGCGCCGAGATCTACACGTTCGCCTTCGGCTGATCGCTTCTCCCTTGATGGACAGGTGCCGGGTGGTTACAGACCAACTCACGGTTTGAACCGTCCACTCCGGAATGCTTCGGGCGCACGTTCGTCCTCGGCGACGACCCGGTGAAGCTGGCACTGCAAGCCGACCTGCCGCGAATCTTCGCGTCCGGCCGTGCCCATTTCGACGCCCACCCTTCACCACCACCACCGCGACCGAACGGCCCGGCGAGCGAGATCGTGCACGTCCCGGCCGGCACGCCGGCGGACCGATCGGTCGTCAACGAGGTCGTCCCGCTCGATCAAGAACACGGATGAGAGGATCGACGAAGCGACGACCACCGCACCTGTCCGCGCCCTGGGGCGCCAACCACTGTCGGTGGGAATTCACCCGACCACGAGGAGATGGCGATGGCAAAGGTGCTGTGCGTTCTGTACGACGACCCGGTGGACGGCTTCCCGCCCGCGTACGCCCGAGACGGGCTCCCCACCCTGGGGCGCTACCCGAACGGCCAGCTGCTCCCGACGCCGTCGGCGGTGGACTTCACCCCTGGCGAGCTGCTCGGCAGCGTGTCCGGCGAGCTGGGACTGCGCGGATTCCTGGAGGACCTGGGCCACGAGCTGGTCGTGACCTCGGACAAGGACGGGGCGGACTCGGAGCTCGACCGGCACCTCGTCGACGCCGAGATCGTCATCTCGCAGCCGTTCTGGCCGGCGTACCTGACCGCGGAACGGATCGCGAAGGCCCCGAACCTGAAATTGGCGCTCACCGCGGGCATCGGCTCTGACCACGTCGACCTCGACGCCGCCATCGCCCACGGCGTGACGGTCGCCGAGGTGACCTACTGCAACAGCATCAGCGTCGCCGAGCACGTCGTGATGATGATCCTGTCGTTGGTGCGCAACTACCTGCCGTCCCACCACTGGGTGCGCGACGGGGGCTGGAACATCGCCGACTGCGTCGCCCGCTCCTACGACCTCGAAGGGATGGACGTCGGCACGGTCGCGGCCGGGCGCATCGGGCTGGCCGTGCTCCGGCGGCTGGCCCCGTTCGACGTGCGGCTGCACTACACCGACCGGCACCGGCTCCCCACCTCCGTGGAGGAGGAGCTCGGCCTGACCTTCCACGCCACCACCCAGGAGATGGTGCCGCACTGCGACGTCGTCACGATCAACGCGCCGCTGCACCCGCAGACCCAGGGCCTGTTCGACGACGCTCTGCTCGCGACGATGCGCCGCGGCACCTACTTGATCAACACTGCCCGCGGCCTGATCGTCGACCGCGACTCGGTCGTGCGCGCCCTGGAGAGCGGGCAGCTCGCCGGGTATGCCGGCGACGTCTGGTACCCGCAGCCCGCGCCGCTCGACCACCCGTGGCGAACCATGCCGAACCACGGCATGACCCCGCACATCTCCGGGTCGTCGCTCTCGGCGCAGACCCGCTACGCCGCCGGCACCCGGGAGATTCTGGAGTCGTACTTCGCCGACACGCCGTTGCGCGAGGAATACCTCATCGTCGACGGTGGGAAGCTCGCCGGGGCGGGGGCGCACGCCTACAGCACCCGCAGCTGAGGGTCTGCTGGCCGCCGGGCCTCAGTGCCGATGCTTCGGCCCTCGACCGCCGGGCCTCGGTTATCACCCGCGGTCGAGACGTTCGCGGCGCGCGACGAGGATCGCCCAACGCGGGTCACCGTCCGGGAGCGCCCGGAGCAGCCGCTCGGTGAGCTCCACGTCGTCGAGACCCTGCGGGCTCTCCGCCAGTGTCCACTGCGCCTCGATGTCCCCGCGATCCAGAACGGCGTGGCGCAGCGTGGCCTGGAGGTGCTCACGTTCCTCGCGAATCCCCGGACACTCCGATCGGGGCAGCAACGGGCCCCGGTGAGCGCGCGCGGCATCGCGGATCCGGCCCTCGCGCAGCGCGCGGCGTACGGCGAGGAAGTCCGCGTCCACCCGGGCGTGCAGGCGGTAGGGCTTGGCGCGAACGACAACCGCACCGAGCTGGACGCGAAGCCGGTGCACCTCGGCTCGTGCCGTGATCGGGTTGCCGTCCTCCCCGTAGGCCTCGGTCGCCAGCTGTTCGGCGGTCAGGCCGTCCGGGTGCAGCGCCAGCAGGGTGACCATCTCGGCATGCCGCTGGCTCAGCGGGAGCGTCCGGCCGCTGAGCTGCGCCTTCGGCCGCACCGTGCCCAGGAAGGTGAGCCTCAGGTACGGCACGTCCGACGGGCGTGACCCGTTCGTGAGCAGGTAGCCGTCGGCAAGTGGTTCCAGGACACCCTCGACGCCGCCGGCCAGCGAGACCCGCAGGCCTGGTGCCGGCCGGTCGACGCGCCTGGGCAACGTGTGGTCGGAGTCGAGATCAGGGGTGAGCACCCGGCCGGTCGGGGTGACCAGCGCGCGGCCGGCCCCGGACAGGTGCTGGGCGTAGCGCCGGAGCAGCCGCTCGTCGCGACGCACCATCTGGAGCTGGAGCTGACTCTCGGCCAGTCGGGCGGCCGCGGAGACCACGGTGATCGTGGCCGGGTGGAACGTGCGCATCGGTCCTGTCACGTCGACCACGCCGATGACGCACCCGGTATCCGGGTCGCGCACCGGACTCGCCGCGCAGGTCCAGGAGTGATAGGTACGAACCAGGTGCTCCGCGGAGTGGATCTGCACCGGCTTCCCGGATGCCAGCGCGGTACCCATCGCGTTGGTCCCGATGGCGTTCTCGGCCCACCGGGTGCCCTCGGTCAGCCCGACCGGCTCGGCCAGCCGCAGCACGTCGGCCTGGCCTTCGCACCACAGGATGTGGCCGTCGGCATCGGTCACGATCATCATGTGCATGGCCTCGTCGGCGATGTCGACCAGGGCATGGCGCAGCAGGGGCAGAGCCTCGGCGAGCGGGTGTGCGCGGCGGATCTCCCAGACCTCCTCGCGACCGAAGACCTGGGGTGGGTCGGCGCGATCTGGATCGATGTGGGCCGCGAGGGAGCGGTGCCAGGAGTCCGAGACCACCGGTCGGGGCGCTCCCGGCTGCTTCTCTACCCCGCCTTCGAGCACCCCACCTTCAAGCACCCCACCTTCAAGCACCACATCGCCTTCGAGCACCGCATCCCGAATGCGGGCCAGCAACCTGGCGCGCTCGACCGGATCGTCGACGGCCTGAACGCTCCCGTCTCCGGCGGCAAAGGTCATCCAGACACCCCCTGGCGGCGTCGGCAGTGGTGGCTTGCTGACTACCAGAACCGTACCTGCGTGCAACCTCATTGCAACCCCGGCTGTTCTAGCGTCCGGGATCGACCGCCACCAACCCTGGAGGATGCACATGGCCGTGTACGCAAAGCCGGGTGACGCGGGAAGCGTCGTCTCCTACCAGCCCCGCTACGACCACTTCATCGGCGGCGAGTACGTCGCGCCCGTCAAGGGGCAGTACTTCGAGAACCCCACGCCGATCACCGGGCAGGCCTTCACCGAGGTCGCCCGCGGCACCGCGGAGGACATCGAGCTGGCCCTCGACGCCGCCCACGGCGCCGCCCCCGCGTGGGGCAAGACCTCGGCGGCCGAGCGCGGGAGCATCCTCAACAAGATGGCCGACCGGATCGAGGCCAACCTCGAGATGATTGCCATCGCGGAGGCCTGGGAGAACGGGAAGGCCTGCCGGGAGACCCTCGCCGCCGACATCCCGCTGGCGATCGACCACCTGCGCTACTTCGCGGGAGCGATTCGCGCCCAGGAGGGCGGGATCTCCGAGATCGACAAGGACACGGTCGCCTACCACTTCCACGAGCCGCTCGGCGTGGTCGGGCAGATCATCCCGTGGAATTTCCCGATCCTGATGGCGATCTGGAAGCTG
>Ga0136617_10000154_pt1 | contig 50715 bp, 42 predicted proteins | sample AntDrymUQ3222106_2_FD_129672 | JGI IMG/M metagenome (GOLD analysis project Ga0136617, IMG submission 129672) | Polar desert sand microbial communities from Dry Valleys, Antarctica - metaG UQ322 (21.06) | ecosystem: Environmental > Terrestrial > Soil > Desert | place: Antarctica: Dry Valley... | reverse complement strand
TTCAGCGGATTCGATTGCGACAGCGCGATGATCGTGATCGCATTCCAATCGTTGCCGATGCGGAGTTTGCCCCGCTGATCCGAGCGATCGCGCGACTTTAATTTCTCAGACATAAGAACGATTGAGGGTTTAAGGTGCTTGCAAAGAAACGCTCACGAGGCGTAAAGGTAAGAGCACTCACTAGATAATTGGTGCCCCCGCAGGGATTCGAACCCCGAACCAACAGATTATGAGTCTGCTGCTCTAACCGTTGAGCTACAGGGGCACACTTGCTTTCAGGATTGCGCGGGCGATTGTAACCAAATTTTCGATGGGTTCCAAAATAGAGCGGCTCTTACACTGCCGACACTGCGGCGGCTCTGCCGCTTCGGCACGGGAAGCTGAGAGACATGAGGCTACCTCTCAAGTTAGAATATCTCAAAGGTCAGGAAGGGTGGTTTACCCCCGCCTGGGGTTGGTGAAAGTCACGCGGGGTAAACCACCCTCCTGACCTGCGAATTTTACGGATCCGAGAGATCACGCAATTGGTTCAGAGAGCGAAGGAAACACACATGGCGCAAGCAGAGCAGATCGTTCGTCCTGAGGCCGAAGGAGCCCGACTCTCAGGCGGGAAATTGAAAGTCGCTGTGCTGGGTGCAACCGGTATGGTGGGCCAGCAGCTAATCAGGCTTCTATCAGATCATCCCTGGTTTGAACTCGTTATAGTTGCTGCCTCTGCGAATTCTGCCCGGAAGTCTTACGCGGAAGCTGTCCGCGGCCGGTGGACAATGGAAACTCACATCCCGGATGAAGTTGCCGCAATGAACGTTTGGGATGTTCAGGAGGTGGACGAAATAGTTTCCCACGTTGATATCGCCTTCTGCGCCCTCAACCTTGATAAAGAAGGTGTGTTGAGGTTGGAGGACGCATACGCAGCCGCGGGAGCGTGGGTTACGTCCAACAATTCGGCATATCGGCCAGACCCATTCGTGCCCATGGTGATCCCGGCAGTTAATGCGCATCATCTGGATCTGATCCCGCGTCAGCGCCAGGAAAAAGGCTATCGAACCGGCGCGCTAATAGTGAAGAGTAATTGCTCAATTCAAAGTTATGTGATCGCACTGGAACCGCTCCGGGAATTCGGCATCGAAAGCGTAAGTGTCCACAGCGAACAGGCGATCTCGGGCGCCGGCAAGACGTTTGAGACTTTCCCCGATATTGAACGAAACCTGATTCCGCTGATTAACGGGGAAGAGCAAAAATCAGAGGTTGAGCCGCTAAAGATTTGGGGCAATGTCGGCGTGAATGGAATTATTCCGGCATCGGGCCCAAAGATTAAAGCGAAGTGCGTAAGAGTCAGTGTCCTCCATGGACATACAGCTTACGTGTCTGTGAAATTCAGAGTAACACCGACGATGGCTCAGATCCTTGAGCGCTGGGAGAATTACGGATCGCCTGATCAAGCGGGGTCAACAGCAGGGCAGCGCGGGTGCCATACCAGCGGGCGTGCGGGGTTACCGTCGGCGCCCCGCAAGCTGATCCATTATCTGCCAGAACCCGACCGGCCCCAGCCACGGCTGGACGTGATGACTGAGAACGGCATGGCAGTCAGTATTGGACAGGTAAAGATTGATACCGAACGGTTAGTTTCCTTTACCGGCCTTTCTCACAACCTGATTTTGGGAGCTGCCGGTGGCGCTGTACTAGCCACAGAAGCAGCGGTTGCCAGACAACTCGTCTATCGCAGAATCTTGACTTTTAATGAAGTACCGCTGCCGGCATACCAATGAACTCCGAAACGCTACCTGAGCCGCGGATTCGCGCGGATGAGCGCGGATCAGACCTTTACCAAATGTATAATGAATTCCAGCTTTGACTCTCAAGCTCGTCAAAAAATTCATGGACCAAATTCAAGATGATTTGAAAGGCAAGACTGAGACCTTGCAAGGGACAAGACTGTCGGTTATCGGTTGCGGCGCAATGGCTGAAGCGATCATCGCCGGCCTGCTGAAGAAAAATCTGGTGAAGACTGAGCAGGTGGTGGGCAGTCATCCGCGCAAAGATCGTCGAGAAGAACTCCAGAAGAAATATTGGATTCGGATTCTTGAGAGCAATAAGGATGCCGTCGCCTTCGGACAGGAGCCGGCAGGTGTTAACGAAGGTGATCAGTCTACCTCGATCGTAATCTTGACAGTCAAGCCACAACGGCTGGGCACGATCCTCCGCGAGCTGAAGGAGGCGGTTCAGGTGAACCAGTTGGTGATCTCCATTGTGGCCGGCGCGCGAATTGAGACGATTGCTGACGATCTGCAACACCGATCCATAGTTCGTGCGATGCCAAACACACCCGCTCAAATTGGACAGGGAATGACGGTTTGGACGGCAACGCCTGAAGTCACTGAAGCCCAACAGCGTCAGATTCACATGATCTTCGGGGCACTCGGGCGCGAGCTGCAGGTTGAAGAGGAAAAAATGATTGATATGGCGACGGCGCTATCGGCCACTGGGCCCACCTACACTTTCCTGGTGATGGAAGCTCTGATTGATGCTGGTGTCCATATGGGATTCTCCCGGCACGTGGCGGAAGAGCTGGTTCTGCAAACTATGCTCGGCAGCGTGCTCTTCGCACGTGAATCCCACAAGCATCCGGCCGAACTGCGTAATATGGTCACTTCACCGGGCGGCACATCGGCTGAAGCGATTTATCAAATGGAGAAAGGCAGCTTGCGTACTGTGCTCTCGAAGGCAGTCTGGGCTGCCTATCAGCGAGCTGGTTCGCTGGGTCGCAAGGCTAAAGACTAGTTATGCGTCCTTACTATACCTATGCGTAGTCATCTAATTCGCGATCTTTGGCAGCACCTAGATTCAGATGGCTCTCTTCAAAGTTGGCCGCTGTCCCAATGTCGCCAACAGCACTCTTGAAGGAATGCCACTTCCGCTCGAACTCAAGCGTGTGCTTCAGTGGTACTGGACGAATAGCGGAGGGGAGATTGGAGGGTATACCATCCACAGTGTGGAAGAGAGCCTTGCGAATGAGGACCTCCCAAGACTAATCGGCGCAAACATGCTTCCCATCGGGTATGCCTCAAACGGCGATCCTCTAGTCTTGTGCTTCAGCGAAGAGACATGTGCGGTTGGTCTCGTTAGCCATGATCAATTCTGGGAAGAGAGTAGTGACCCGGGAACGGCGTACGCCGAAGTAACCGGCTCCATCGACGAGTTCTTGTGGCGTGCCGCAGAGAGGCGCTACCTGCCTGTTGACTATTACGCGGCCTCAGAGCTGTTGGAGATGAGAAAGGAAATCGATGGCAATGAGGCCGCATAAGCGCTTGCAGCGGACCGGGATCAGCAGGTCTCATCGACAGCTGGCGTCTGATGCATTGTCGCCCGGTCGCTGAAGCGCAGCGATAGGTTGATCGGATACGAGTGTCTCGCCGTTGAGAGTAGCTAGTTTCATGAAAGAAAAACTTCAGGTTATGAAATTCGGCGGCACCTCGGTTGGTAACGCCGAATGTATCCAGCGTGCGGCGGAAATCATCGCCGCGTCCGCGAGCGATAGCGAAGTGGTAGCCGTCGTCTCGGCGATGAGCGGGGTAACCAACCGTCTCATTGAGGCGGCCCATCAGTCGGAGACGGGCGCCGTCACCGCCGGTGAGGAACTGGCAGCCTTACTTCGTAATCAGCATGCGGAGGCGATTGAAACCATTGTCCGCGACCACAGCAGGCGGGCTGAGCTTACTTCCGAAACTGAGCGCATCATTGAACAGATGGCCAGCTGGTGCCGAGGCACGGCGCTATTGCATGAACTGACGCCGCGCGCGCTCGACTCCATTGCGAGTACAGGTGAACGGCTGTCGGCGAGGTTGCTGGCCACGGCGCTAGTTGAGCTAGGAGTGCCGGGCGTAGCCGTCGAGGCGACGGAAGTAATCGTCACGGACGGCTCCCATGGCCAGGCCGAGCCGATAATGGATGCGACACGCGAGCGCGTGTGCCAACGACTACTTCCGCTGCTTGGCGAGGGTGCAGTGCCGGTAGTGACCGGTTTCACTGGCGCGACGCCGGCAGGCATACTAACCACTCTGGGGCGCGGGGGCTCAGATTATTCCGCGACAATTCTCGGTGCCGCGCTTAATGCAAGTGAGGTCATCATTTGGACAGACGTTGACGGAGTCTTAACGGCCGATCCTCGTCTCGTTCCCGAGGCGCGGACCCTGCGCGAGATCTCTTATAACGAGGCCGCGGAGCTGGCCTACTTCGGCGCGAAAGTTCTGCATCCGAAGACTCTGCGACCCGTTGCCGAGGCCGGCATCCCGGTGTGGATTCGCAATAGTTTCGAGCCGCAGCAATATGGGACAAAAATCACCGCCACGGGGCATCCGACAGCTCGCGGTGTGAAAGCGATTACCGCCATGAGTGATGTCAGTCTCATCACGGTGGGTGGGCGCGGCATGGTCGGTTTGCCCGGCGTCGCGGCTAAAACTTTCACCGCCGCGGCCAATGCTCAAGCCAACGTCCTGCTCATCTCGCAATCGTCATCGGGAAACGACATCTGCTTCATTATCAATTCAACTGACACCGCTCGAACAATTGAGAAGCTGCGCCAGGCCTTCGCCTTCGACCTGGCCCATCAAAAGGTGGAACATATCACCGTGAAACCAGACATTGCCATCGTCGCCGTAGTGGGAGACAGAATGCGCGGCCTCCCCGGGATCGCCGGGCGTACCTTCAGCGCTCTCGGGCGGCGCGGGATAAACATTATTGCCATCGCACAGGGCTCGTCAGAATTCAATGTTTCTTTTGTCGTGGAAGCCGGCGTGATGGGCGAAACAGTACAGTCGCTGCACAGCGAATTCGGCCTTGAGCTTCCGGCTTCTCGTATCGATTCAGTCGAAACTGACATCACGCTGACGAGTGTATGATGCCGACCATGAACCCTCAGTCAGCGGCAAAGACCACGGCCATCCAGCGTTGCATCGACCCGTCTTGCGGCACGCGCTTCCGGCTCGATGAGCGGATCTATGTTTGCTCCCGTTGCGGCGGACTGCTGGATGTCGTGCAAGAGTCAGCCACGGATACGGAACAGCTGCGAGCTCTGTGGACCAAACGCCTCGCCTCATTTGAGACACGTGACCGAAGTGGTGTGTGGCGCTACCGCGAGCTGTTGCCGTTCGCGGACGATGCCCCGATCGTCTCCCTCGCTGAAGGCAACACGCCGATCTACGATGCTCCAGTCTGCGCGGTCTACTGCGGACTTGACGCACTGACTCTAAAACACCAGGGTTGTAATCCGACCGGATCTTTCAAAGACACGGGCATGACTGCCGCGGTCACGCAGGCTCTCATCCTGGGCGTGCAAACAGTGGCCTGCGCTAGCACGGGGAACACCGCGGCCAGCCTCGCAGCCTACGCAGCACGGGCAAAACTGCAGTGCGCGATCCTCGTGCCGCGAGGCCAGATCAGTAACGCAAAACTGGCACAGAGTTTGGACTACGGTGCCGCGGTGTTGGAGTTGGACGGAAACTTTGATGACGCAATGAGGGTGATCCGCGAGCTGGCTGAGGACGAGTCAATCTATCTGGTCAATTCCATCAATCCGTTTCGCATTGAAGGACAGAAAACGGTGGCCGCGGAATTGTTGCACCAGCGTGCATGGCGGGTTCCGGATCATGTGGTGGTCCCGGGCGGCAATCTCGGCAATAGTACCGCCTTTGGCAAAGGCTTTGCAGAATTGATGGACCTGGGGCTGATTGACCGCTTACCGCGCCTGAGTGTGGTGCAGGCCGAAGGCGCCGCGCCTTTCGCAGATTTGTTTAAAGCTTTTCCGGTAAGCGCTCTTGGGATCGCAGGCGTCTCGCCTGCATCGCGTAACCAACACTCAGCCTCCGATTGGAACGCCTGGCCCGCTCTAACGCCGAACGAACACCCGCACACACTGGCAACGGCGATCAAGATCGGCGCGCCGGTTTCGTGGCAGAAAGCGTTGCGTGCGGTGCTCGCGAGCGGCGGAACGGTGCTGAGCGTGGGTGAGCAGGAGATGGCCGACGCGAAAGCAATCGTCGGACGAGAGGGAATTGGGTGCGAGCCGGCTTCGGCATCAACCGTGGCCGGCATCAAGCGATTGGTTGCTGATGGAGTTATCCGCCCAACTGAGGATGTGGTCGCGGTGTTGACGGGGCATGTCTTGAAGGATACGGACTACGCCATCAATTACCATGAGGAAAACCTATTTAGTGATGGCGACGATACAACTGAGCGGCGCAAGCTCGCGGGAACCTACCGCAATCCGCCTACTCTTGTGCAGGCAACCAAGGCCGCGATTCTTGAAGAACTGTTGCGACATACGGGAGGTTGGTAGGCTCAGAGACCGCAATCGCATTTAGAGCCCGCGAAGCGTGGCGAAAGCATAAAGCCTAGGGTGGAGCTAAGCGGAACCCTAGGGACGCGTGCAGGGAAGAATCGCAGCCCGCGAAGTGGGCGGCAGTGGCAACAAAAGAGACTGCGTCTAATCCGCGAACAACGTCATTCCTCGCTGTCGCCCGCTGAGTCGCGGGCTGTTTGAATCTTACTTGTCGCTAACCTGAGTCCGCTGCGCTCCACCCCAGGCTTTATGCTGTCGCCCGCTATCGCGGGCTGTTTGAGCGGTACAGCGTGCGCGGTACACGAGGATCGCTTATGTAGCCAGTATTTGGAGGGTCAGGTGGAAACCGGAGCAGCCAACATCCTTGCTGACAGCGGAAGGGGTAGTTCCGTTGGCGACCGCTCGTTCTCGGTACGCGTGCCGGCATCGACCGCTAACCTCGGGGCGGGCTTCGATTGTATCGGGTTGGCGCTGAAACTCTATCTGACGGTCAGTGTGAGAATCGTCCCGGAAGCGAGCGACGCATACCGTCTCCGCATAAGGGGAGAAGTAGCGGAAGGACTTCCGAGCGAAGCAAAGAACCTCATCATCCGCTCCCTGCGCTTTACCGCCGAGCGCGAGGGGTTGAGCCTGCCTCCCTTGGAGCTCGATGTAAATAACGAGTTGCCACTAGCACGCGGGCTGGGCAGCAGCGCAACTGCCATCGTCGCGGGTATAACGCTCGCGTCTTTAGTTTGTGATCGACAGTTGTCCAGCGAGACGTTTCTCCGTTACGCCGTGGAACTGGAAGGTCACGCAGACAATGTTGCGGCAGCATATCTCGGAGGCCTGGTGGTCACCTGTATAAAACCTGACGGGAGCGTTCTGGCCGTGAAGAGGCTTTGGCCGTCCGAATTAAAGGTGGTCGTGGTCTCGCCTGAAGCATTCCTGAAGACCGCGGAAACTCGGACTGTTCTCCCCTCCGGTGTGCAGCGTGAGGACGCCGTTTTCAATCTGCAGCGGGTAGCCTTGTTCGGTGCGGCGCTCGAAGCAGGCGCTTACGATCTTTTATGGGATGCGATGCAGGACCGCCTGCATCAAGCACATCGTCAGCGTTTAGTGCCGGGTCTTGCAGAAGCCCTGGCCACTCCGCCCCAACCTGGCCTCGTTGGCATCGCCTTGAGCGGGTCAGGGCCCAGCGTGGTTGCTTTGGCGCGTGATCGCTTAGGTGAGATCGGAGAGGCGATCGCTGAGAACTTTCGCCGGCGCAATGTTCTAGCGACGGTGCGCGTTTTGGAAGTGGACTACGAAGGATGCGCAGTGACGGCGCTGGCTTGAAGGGCCCCTTCTGAGATCTGAAATACTTTTGATTTGTGATTTAGATTTTGAATTTTGATTTCACAAATCGTCGTCCTCGGCCCGTGTCTCCCGTCACCCTAGGAAATCAAATCGGCAATCGCAAATCAAAAATCTAAAATCCCACATGCAATCGGATTATTTCAACACGGCGGCTTGAGGGCTCAACGAGAGTCGGTGCCAGCGTTGAAAAGTATTGATTGTTTCGGTCGTGTAAACCCTCACGAAAGCAGTTTGGAGGTTGAGGGTTTCCGGGCTGGGCCACTGCACCCGCACAATGGGGTTGAATGATGGAGGCGGTCCCTGCGAGGTCTTGGCAGGCTCACCTTTGCCTTTACTGTCATCGATCATCTTCTTGCCACTCGCATTCTTTTCCTCATAAGCAATCGATGTAGCAATTAAAGTCTCGCGTAGAGTGATACGGGCCTGCGTAGGTTTGTTGGTGGCTGCGTCATATATCGCCACGTCAGTCTCAAACGCTGTCGCTACTTTTGACGAGTCGGGCGACCACGCCGGCAAGGTTTCGGTTAGTTGATCGTCGAGCAATCGCTCGTTCCCATCGATTCCGATGAGACGCGGCCTGCCGGCCGGAAGCCTGAACGATTTCTCGCGCGTTTCCCATTCGTTTTCCTTGCAGGCCAAGGCGACGAGCGCATGATTGTCAGGAGCCCACGAATAGTAGAAGTAGATCAGACCCTCGCGCGCCGTCAGGGGTCGTAGATCGTAGCCATCACGATTGCAGACATAAATTTGTTCGGTGTTGAATGCCGCCACCAAGGCAAATGCCGGCGCCACGGATAACGAGGGCAGTGGAGACGAATCCGGTTCTGCGGCCAGGTCGATGGGCGGAGTTGGAGTGGGCGCCGGCTTTACGCCCTTGTGAGCAATAAAAGTTATCAAGTTGCCATCCGACGTCCAAGCCACAGTCTCCGGGAAGACGCATGAAAGGGTTGGCGGTATTAAGTTACGAAGAAACCGACCGTCGGCGGCGTAGAGGTCGATGCGAAAGGCCGAGCTCGGTTCGTCTTCTGTGCCGTAAAGGGCAAGTGCTCGCTGTCCATCAGGAGAAGCAACCGTCCGCAGTAAGGCATCATCCGGCCGGCGAGAAGTGAAGTCAGCTTGAATCGAAGCTAGTTTTTCGTTTAGTTCCGGAGTCTGAAGCTCAGCGGGAATTCCGATGTCGGCTTCAAATCGGTAGGCAAGCCGTTGGGCGGGAACATCGCGCAAAACGAGAGGACGCACATCCTGTCTGTTGGTGATTTCCTCACATCCCGTCATGGCGGTAATCAGACTCATTAAGATTGTGACTGTGAGTAATAACGTGGTGTTATTTCTGGGGCTTCCGGGAATTCTTGTGCCTCCCGTCAATAAGAACATCCCCCAGAAAGGGTGGATCTCTTTCTCGCGACGCTTCATGGTTTGGTCACTTAGAGCTTCAGGCAACTGCTTCAAATCAGCCGAGATGATATTGAGGCATCGAGAGGATTGTCAACGAACTATCCTTCGACTAGTAGTGGGCAGTTTAGAGTTCAAACCTTAGTTTGTGGTCGCGAAACGGCAACCTGAAGGTTGAACTCTAAACTTCCGGAATCAAACTAACCCACGACATCTTCCGCGCTAGTTGCTGCGTATTGACCGTGAGGGCAACTGGCCGTAGACAATCTCGTGCGCAAATGAGGGGCTAAGAGCAAGCAACGCGCGTATCGTGTTTCGCGGTGAAAGATGATCCTCGTCGCCCTCATCATCGTCCACACAATTGTGCTGGACGGCGCGGGATATCCGTCTGAAAAGAGGACTGTAATCGGGTGTTTGTGAGACGAATGAGCGGGCAGCCATTGTCCCCACGAGATCGCAGGTCAACTCTTCGGCTCTTTGTTCGTGGATTCTTATTTTGGTGAGGCCGGACGCCCGGTTGCCGACCGCGTGAAACAACGACCTTAGACTGTCTCCGTCGCCGTCTGCGATGTGCACGAGTTCATGGGCCAGCACGCTGATCATTGCTTCGTCGGACGGCAGACCGGCAAGAAATATTGTGCCGAAAGTGATCGTCCGTGGCCGCCTCAGGAAAACCGATGCATTGTCGCGCGAAGCCATGTCCGGCTTCACCCTTCTCACTATTTGCACTCTGCCAATCGCTCGTTGCATGTTCAGAGTAAAGCTTTTCCTTTGTTGCAACTTGTATTCACTAGCCAATTTCTCGATTGAGGCAGCAACCAAATCCCTGGCAACGGGTAACAGGCGTTGCGCCCGCTGCGCTCCAGTCACGGCTTCCACACTGTAAACCGGTAGAGATGGGCGGGCCTGCATCTCATCGATGGGGTGGCTACCCTTGGGATCCTTCTTTCGTTCCGTACAAATAACGTCTATTGCGCTCTCCACCAACGCGCGCGCATCTCGAGACAGGCTCTCGGGCAGCGCACTTGAATGTGAACCCTTTCTCTCCGAACGTCGCCCTTGACCGAAGCCGCTGCTGCCGAGGGCGAGAAGGGAGAATCCGAGGAGCAGAGCCGTGGAGACACGGAGATGGGGGAACCTACCGCATCTGCGGCTCGGCCGCCTCCCTGGCGGAAAGGCTTTGCCTTTCCGGAGAAGGGAAAGGGACTTGAGGCTGCGCCTCCCCAGTGAGGCGTAGCCTCGAAAACTAATTATGGTGCGTCCGGAAAGCCATAGGCATTCCGCAAGATGTGCGGCGGGGCCGCGTCTCCGCATCTCCTCGTCTCTGTGTCCGTGTTCCCGCAGATCCATCACCGATCGCTCCAAACTGGTTTGCGTTTTTCCACGAACGCCTTGATGCCCTCGTTGGCGTCTTTCGTCTTCATCAGCTCGTGCAGGTAGACGTTCTCGACTTCTGCCAGCGCCGACTTGATCGATTGCCCGCGGCCCAGATCGAGTGCCTTTCTGGTCATTTCAAGACTGGCGGCGGAAAGCTCGCGCAATTTCGAGAGCACCTCGAGAAGCTTGGGCTCAAGCTGATTAGCAGGGACCACGTGATTGACGAGCCCGATCCGGGCCGCTTCCAGCGCATCAATCAGATCTCCGGTCAGTATCAGCTCGCGCGCACGTTTATCGCCGATAATGCGCGGCAGCAGGACGGCCGCAACCGGTGGAAAAACCCCGAGCTTTATCTCCGGCTGGCCGAAGCGTGACCGTTCGCCCGCAATCACGATGTCACAAGCAGCCACTAGTTCGCAGCCGCCTCCCAGCGCCGGATGTTCCACAACTGCAATTGCGGGCCGGGCGATTTGTTCGAGCGTGCGAAAGATTGCATGAAAGGAGTCGAGCATCTGAAAAATGACCCCTTCGGCATGTTCTTCCACCGCAACTCCGGCGCTGAAGGCCCGACAATCCTTGTCCGCATCAAACACGATGGCGACCAACTGACGCTCGTTGCCACAGGCAACGAGCGCCTGGCCAATCTCCTGCATCATCGCGATATTAAAAACATTCAGCGGCGGACGCGCAAAGGTAATGCGTCCGACCCGATCCTCTATATTGAATTTGATGTGTTCGTAGTTGCTGGCCATGAAGTTATGGGCCTCTGCCGCAGGCCGACTCATTGTACGTGGTCGCAGGCGAACAGTGTAAGTAAAGTTCTCCGTGTGTAGTGGATCAGTTTGATTTAGGGAAGTTTAGAGTTCACCATTCAGCCGTTTCGCGGCCACAAATCTAAAGTTTGAACTCTAAACTGAGCCTCTCGGTGGACCTATTTGGTCAAAGCGATACCCAACCATGATTGATAGGTATGCCGTTGTTCAGGCGCAGGGTTCTCAACCGTCACAATTCGATAGGTAGCATCGACCCAGCCGCCGAGTTTAAGAGGTAACGAGCTGAGGTCGTCAAAGCGAAATATGGTTAGAATCGCCAAATCGCCCGGCGTCTTTTCTGTCATGCGGGCGTCAAAAAACTCTTTGGTGACGCGCCGGTTGTCCAGAGCCACGATCTGATCACCGGTATTCAATCCCTGCTCGTAGGCAGGAGAACCGGCGTATACGCGACTAACCACCAGCCGGTCCTCTTCCTGGACCAGATCAGCACCGAGGTATGCCTTCTCAACCGGCTTCTCAGCGCCGGTCGCGCCCGTTGTATCCAGTCTCAATCCCGCCGTAGCGAGCGACGCACCGTAGTCAAGCTCTTGGCGCCCTCGTATATAACTGGCGAAAAAATCTTCCAGGCTTGCGCCTGCCATCAGCTCGCTGACTTTCTGAAAATCAGCGGGGCTGTAGTTTCGATCCTTTTTGTGGAACTCGTTGTAGAGATGCCGCATTACGTCGTCCAGCGATTTTGTGCCTTTGCTAAGTTTTCGAATCTCCAGATCGAGTAGCAGTCCGATAATGGCGCCCTTGTCGTAATAATCCACTTGCGAGTTTACCGAATTTGCGTCCTGCCGGTAGTACTTGATCCAGGAATCGAAGCTTGCCTCTTCCGCGCTCATCACCTTGCGCCCTGGGACTTTCTGCAGGTCCTGAAATCCCTTGGCGGCCTCGGCGAGAAACTCCTTGTCGGTAATGAGGCCCGCGCGTCGCAGAATGATGTTCTCGTAGTAACTGGTGACGCCTTCCGCGACCCAGAGAAGTTTGGTGTAGTTCTCTTTTGTATAGTCAAACGGGCCGAGGGCGTCGGGCTTAATACGCTTAACGTTCCACAGGTGATAAAACTCGTGCGCTACGAGGGCCAGGAAGCTGCGATAGCCTGCCTCGGGTTTGAAATTGAAACGACGAAAGCTAAGCGCGGTTGAGTTGAGGTGCTCGAGCCCGCCACCGGCATTAGCTCGCAGGTGCAGGATGAAGGTGTAGTCCTTGTAGGGAATCTCCCCACCCATTAGGTCAATCGACGCCTCGACGATCTTCTGCACGTCGCGCCGCATTCTTTCGGGCTCGTAGTTGCCATCGCCGTCGATCACAATGCGATGGGGAACGCCTTTGACGTCGAATGAAAGCGTTTTGAAACTGCTAACTTCAACGGGTGAGTCGTAAAGAATGTCGAAGTTCTCGGCGCGGAAAGTATTCTTAGGTCCGGGCGCAGGAGGAAGCCCGGTGGCTACTTTCCATGGTTGGGGCGCAAGAATCTGCAAGGTCGAGGGGGATTTGAGAAAGCCTTCGAGGTACATCAGGAGAGCGGCATTGTTCCAGAAGGCGTGATCTGAATTCAGTTGATTGGTTCTAACTGATAGCTCGTTTGCGTAGACACGATAGGTGGCGCGCCAGTTGCGCGAGCCGTTTGTTGCAACGCGCCAGGAATTTTTGTTTAACTTTTCCCACTGCAGAGCACCACCGTTGGCATCGACCGCGACAAAATCCTGAACGTGTCGTGCAAACTCGCGAATCAGGTATGAGCCCGGGGTCCATACCGGCATCACCAACACTTCGGCCGGTGGGCCCTCAACTCCAGCCCCCCGTTTTACCCGCACCTCGACCTCCAGCATGTGAGTATGTGGTTTCAGCATCGAGACTGTGAAAGCGATTTCAGGTCCCGACTCCTGGGGTTGCGCTGGTTGGGCTGAGGCGGAAATTGCACCAGCGACCAGAACTGCCAACCGAAGTGCGTAATAAGGTCTTGTAAGCATCGTATTGTGACCTTTGTGATCAAATGGATCTGTTAGAAGGGATGTTACTACGAACGAGCATGCCGTCTAAAGGAAGGCAGTTGTGATTGCAGTTATCTGTAAGCTTCGTGGGCCTTGGAAACGAGTCACAGGTTACGGCAATTTTCTAGTGAGGAACGGGGCCCACTATCCCTGTCACCTTGAAAAGGTATTGCCTTTAGCAAGAACTCTCAACTCCAACGACTCAGGGTCAGGAAGGCGGACCCTGTCCCCGCTCCTACGCTGAATAGCTTTCAAGCATGAGGCCGGCCGTCCACCTTTGTCACGGGAGCAGGGTGGATAAGGTTGAGAAGCTGATTTGCAGTTGAAATGGTTCTTAAGCTTGAGGCGGGGACAGGGTCCGCCTTCCTGACCTGTAAATTTGCGGAGTTTGAATTGTCAACTTCAAGGTTTAGTGGCAGCGAATCTTGAGCGGGGGGCGCGCTTCGCTATGCCCCTTCCTAACCGGCGAATTTGCTGAGCCGGCGGGCGACATTTCGTTCGAGATAACTTAATATCGCCTCGCTCTTAAAACAAGCTCTCGAAAAGGGGACTTCATGTTCCGCAAACTAATTGCCACTTCACCCACTTGGGTAACTATCCCGATTCGCCTGGCGCTGGGGGCCGTAATGATAGGCCATGGTGCTCAAAAGGTCCTGGGCAGTTTTGGGGGACCGGGATTCGAAACGTTCGTTTCAGGCACGACCCCTTTCGGCTTCATGCAGCCCACCTGGCTGTGGCTCGGCGCTGCCGCTGTTTCGGAACTCGTCGGCGGACTTGTTATCGTGTTGGGACTACTGACGCGTGTGGGAGCGTTCTTTGTAGCGTGCACGATGCTCACGGCCGTAGTTGGTGTTCATTGGGGCTTCTTCTTTGCTCCCAAAGGCATGGAGTATGCCTTATCACTCTTGGCGATGGCCCTGGCACTCCTGATTTCGGGAGGTGGCATGGCTTCCGTCGACCTGGCCCTGTCAAGAGGCTCAAGCGGCCGCCGCAGGTAGGGCCATTTGAGATTTTAGATTTTTGATTTGCGATTGCTAGTGCGGGTACTCACGGTTATAAAACTTTCTGCAAATCGAAATTGGCAATCTAAAATCTAAAATCAATGAAGCGCTCTCCTCTCGTCGTAATCTTCACCACAGTCTTCATCGACCTGCTGGGGTTCGGCATCGTCATCCCAGTGCTCCCCTTCTACGCCGAAGGCACTCAGTTTAATGCCACCCCTCGCACGGTCGGACTACTCTTTGCTTCTTACTCGGTCATGCAGTTGCTCTTTTCTCCGGTCCTGGGGCGACTCTCGGACAAGTATGGCCGGCGTCCGGTTCTTTTGATTTCGATCATCGGCACCGGAATCGGGTTTCTGATTCTTGGCTTTGCCACAACGCTATGGATGCTTTTCGTCGGAAGAATTCTCGACGGAATTTCGGGCGGAAACATCTCCACGGCGCAGGCTTACGTCGCCGACATCACCACCAAAGAAGATCGCGCCCAGGGTATGGGATTACTCGGCGCAGCTTTTGGTCTTGGGTTCATCTTTGGGCCGGCAATTGGCGGCATATTGAGCCGCTGGGGCATTCACGTACCTTTTCTTTTTGCCGCTGGTCTCTGCTTCGCAAACGCCATTCTGCTTTTTTTCACTCTGCCCGAGACCGTAACGCCGGATCACCCCGCGCGTGTCTCCGCAGCACGTGGGCGCGGATTCACGCAACTCATTAATTCACTAAAGCAGCCGCGACTGGGCTTCATACTCACGATTTATTTCTTGTTCATCGTCGCTTTCTCGATCATGACGACGTCGTTTTCGCTCTACACGATGTTTCGTTTTGGGTATGGCGCGCACCACAACGGCTACCTCTTTGCTTACGTGGGACTCGTCGCCGTGATCATTCAGGGTGTACTAATCGGCCGGCTGGTAAAACGATTCGGTGAACTCTGGCTGGTGATCGTGGGCGCGCTGTTTTTCGCGGTCAGCCTTTTTGCTGTGCCCTTCGTGGGACCAAATGCCGGCGGGTTGCTGGCGCTGCTCATCGGCGGCGGGATCTTCTCGCTGGGAAACTCCCTGTCAACGCCGGCTTTGAATAGTCTGGCGTCAAAAAGTGTGGGAGCCGCGGAGCAGGGAAGCGTGCTGGGAGTGACTCAGTCAGTGGCAAGTCTGGCGCGTGCGGTAGGTCCGTCGATCGCGGCCCTGTTGATTCACAGCACCTCGCCAGAAGTGGGCGCCGACGGCGTTGCTCATTACATGAGCGACCGCTCGCTGTCGTCACCTTCTGGACCGGCTCGGTGATCATGTTTATGGCTTTTCTACTGGCAGTCTATTTCCGGCGAGTGCACGCTCCTGAGTATTCAGAGACCGACGCGGTCGCCCCGGCGTAGCGATGCAGCCGGTTCTTAGTGCGCAGACAGATGGGCCGACTTTGAGCTTCGATTGACGATGCGATCCACGAAACTACACGAACGAGTACGAAATGTTTGGAGTTGTTGTTAGTGTCATTTCGTGTGGTTTCGTGGATCGTGTTCGCTTGTCTGGCAAAGCTGCGCTGCCCAAATGGAGTTCAGAAAAATCTGCGGATGAGATAGAAGATCAAACTTAGGGAGGGAAACAATCAGCATCGAGACAATCGGAACATAAACGTGGACGCGCTCGCTTTCGTACCTAATGTCTCCCGGCAGCCGCCCAAACCAGTTGAGTCCTCCCGAATAGATCAATAAGCCGGCCAGCATCAGGCAAGCGCCGCCAACAATAACGAGTATTCCCACCCAGCGATTCATGTTCACCTTATGCCCATCTCTATTTCGCGGAACCCGATCGCGCGACTCCGGTCTTAACGATTTCGTTCCTAATGTCTTCGAAGGTCAACCCGGATAGTTTCCCGCCGCCGAACATTTCATTGTTGGTGACATCCGCAATAGCAAAGGGCGGGGTGGAAAAACTTTCGAGTTCTTCGTCCGTTTCAAAGCTAACCTCGGCCAGAACTAATCCAAAGAGATCACCGAGAAACATATCGATAGTAAACTTTCGTCCCTCCCACTCGAAGGGATAACGATTCTTGCGAATCTCATTGGCTTCAAAGACCGATAACACCTGGTACTCAGCGGCGTTGAGATAAGTGTTGGTGATGATGGTGCGCGAAGGGTCTGCCGGATTGGGCGCAAACTTCTGCGTAAACTTCACTGTCCATTTATTGGTCCTGGGATCTCGCACCTTGCGCAAGCGCAGGCGGGTGCCGGTGATGTAATTGTCGGTGATCTGTACGTGCGGATCGGCACGCGTCAACCCCTCCGGCAGATCCTGCAACAAATAGCGTCGCTCGCGCTCGAGGCGCGCATACTTGCTCTCCGGCACAAACGTGTTCTGATCTGTTAGTTTAGCGACGCCCATGGGGTACCTTGTGACGGCAGCAGCCCGATGGTGCGAATGACCCGTGCCGGGCCCACCTCCACGATCGTGCCACTGCCCACGAGCGGAGACACTCGAAGAAATCGAACTTTACATCCAAACCATGGCATGTAAAGTTAAGGTCGTAACTTTACATATGAAGCCTCGGTATGTAAAGTTAAGGTCCTAACTTTACATGTGACGAATCCAGATGTAAACTTGGAGCAGGTCAATATGACGCCAAATCAACCCTTTAAGTCTGGAACTCATAGACAACAATACCAATATAAGAGTTTTACGCCAACTCGAATCAATAGACCCTTTGGCTGGGAAGATCCCAATATCGACGTGCTGCTGGAGGATGCTACGAGGCTGCTTGGCGAACTGAATGCCTACTCACATCTCGTGCCCGACGTTGATTTTTTTATTCGCATGCACATCCTCAAGGAAGCCACCACCTCGAGCAGAATTGAGGGCACGCAAACCAACATTGACGAAGCCGTTTTACTGGAGGATGAGATAGCTCCGGAAAGACGCGACGACTGGTTAGAGGTTCAAAATTATACCAAGGCGATGAACCATGCCATCGCCGGACTCGAAAAATTGCCTCTTTCAACGCGACTGCTTCGGGAGGCGCACAAAATATTGATGTCTGGAGCACGCGGCGAACATCGCAATCCTGGTCAACTACGCAAAAGCCAGAATTGGATCGGCGGATCAAGTTTGAAAGACGCAGTGTACATACCGCCTTCACACCAGGAACTACCAGAACTGCTCACAGACCTCGAGAAATTCTGGCACAACGATAAACTTGCTATCCCTCACCTAATCAGGACCGCCTTGAGCCATTATCAGTTTGAAACTATCCATCCCTTTCTTGACGGTAATGGGCGAATTGGCAGACTTCTGATAACGCTCTATTTAGTTGATAAGAAACTTCTCACCAAACCAACGCTTTACCTTTCTGAGTTTTTTGAACGGAACAGAGGGTCATATTACGACGCTCTTACGGTAGTTAGAACTTCCCACGACATCGAGCATTGGATCAAGTTCTTTCTGACCGGTGTTTCGGCGACTGCTGCGAACAGCAAGCAGACCTTCGAGAAGATCGTCGCGCTGAGGCACGTATGTGAAGAGAAAATCTTACAACTGGGAAAGCGAGCGCCTAAGGGACAGGCGCTGCTAAGACACCTCTATTCCGAACCGGTAATGAGCGCGACTCGAGTTGCCGCGAGATTGGAGGTTACTCACCAATCTGCAAGTTCTTTGATCAGAGCTTTTGAGGAAATGGAGATTCTTCGAGAAGCTACTGGTGGGAAAATGAACCGGCTTTTTGTTTTTTCGGAGTACCTTCACCTATTTTCGACTCAGGTACCTCGCAGTCAAACCCGAGCGTCAAGGCGGTAAGCGCCAACTCCTTCATTAAGCCTCAACCAGTTCCGGTTCCGGTTCTCGTAAAAACTCGTAAGGCTCCACGATCTTGCCGGCAATTGCCGAGGCCGCCACGACGTAAGGTGAGGCGAGATAGAGTTTGCCGGGGCCACTGCGCCCGGGGAAGTTGCGATTTTGCGCGCTGACCGTGACGGTTTCGGCGTTCGGAGACGCACCGGGCCCCGCATTGATGCAGGCGCCGCAGCTGGGATCGATCAATTCCGCACCCGCCTTTTCAAAGATATCCAAATACCCTCGCTCCCGGGCGTACTGTTTGATCTTCTGGGACCCGAACTGCAAATAAAGATGAACCCGGGGTGCTACGCGTTTGCCTTGCGCAAGTGCGTTCTTCAAGACCTCAGCATACATATCCATATCGGCCATCTTGCCGCCGGTGCATGAGCCACCATACGCGGCGTCTATGCGTACTTCTTCACCGAGTTCATCGATAGGAATTCCATTTCGCGGGTCGCCCGGGAGGGCCACCATGGGTCGAATCTCGTCAAGGTCGATTTCAAAAACGGCGGCATACGCAGCATCCGGATCACTGTAGGTGAACCCCTGGCGTACCTCCGCCGCGTCGAGACCGCGCGTTCGCACGATGTATTTGAGGGTAACCTCGTCTGGTTCAATGATCCCGGTCGTGCCTCCTGCTTCCACAGACATGTTGGTCAGAGTGGATCTTTCATCCATGGCCCAGTTCTTTAAATCCTCTCCGGCAAACTCCAGCACTTTGCCGATGCCTTTGCTCGTTTTCATGTATTCGCTGGCGAGGATGACCAGCATCACGTCTTTCGCTGCCACGTCGGCGCGCTTCTTTCCTTTTAGAACGTAGCGCACGGTTTCCGGCACGCGGATGCGAATGTCTTTCGTGTACCAGGCGTTAGCCATGTCCGTGGAGCCGACGCCGAAAGCGAAACAACCCAGAACGCCCGCCATGCACGTATGCGAGTCTGTACCGATGACGATTTGACCCGGCAGGGCAAGATCCTCAACGACGGCGTTGTGGCAAATCGCTTCCGAACCGCCCTCCGGACTTTCGCCGTAGAGGCGTATGCCTTGCTCCTCAGTGAAACGTGCCTGAGTGATAGCCAGGCCATCGGCACGCTCTAGTAGTCCCAGCTTTCGTTTCTCTTCCGGCATTACGCGACCGAGAAAAGTGAGGTGATCGCGAAAGGCGTAGACACTTTCAGGTTCAGTGATGCGTGCGTCACGTCCGAGCGCCTGTTTGAAAAGCGACTCGGCCATCGGGGTCACGTACTCATGCGAAAAACGCACGTCGGCAACTGCAAACAGCGCGTCGCCGGGCTTCACCGCCTCGACGCCGATTTTGCCAGCACTCACAAACGCATGCCGCGCAATGATCTTTTCGACCATGGTCATCGGTCGCTTCCCGGTTTGGATTGGCGGCGGCAAAATTTCGCCGGCCAGCCGCGCCTTGTTGTAGTTGAAGAGACCGCCATGTTCGACGATCTTCTGCGCGACAGGGTCGAGCCCTTTGGTAAACTCAGTTAGCGGAATCTCCTCGCCGCGACGGATGCGTTCGAGAAGGGTGAAATCGGTGGATGTTAGCAGCCCGATGTTCTGCGAGTTCTGGCCGTAGATCTTTTCAATGCTTTTGGCGATCACGAGCTGAATGCCCGCAGCTTTCTCGGCGTAGGGTGCCGTCTCACGCGATGATCCACAACCTTTAGATAGCCCGGAGACGACGAGGGCGAAGCCGCCACGCTTCACTTCGTCTTTCTTGACCGCTCCTTCGCGCATGCCGACGTAAACGTATTGGCCCAACGTTTCATCGTAGTAGAAACAAACCCAGCCCGGCGTAATCTCGTCGGTCGAGATGTTGCTCATCAACGGTAGAGCATCATTAGCTAACCGCTCCGTCAGCTGGCCTTCGAGACGCTTGCGCTCGCGGCCCTGGGCCTCGAGTTGTTGGCGGATAAGCGACGTATCTTCAGTTAGAAACAAAATGCGGCCAGTGAACTTCGGGTTGGTGGCTGGCTTGTCGACCTCAGGCATTAATACTCCTCTTGTTCTTCACAGGGTCTTAGCTCACGGGTTTGTCTGTTGCCAATTATAACCTCAAGTTCACTGAAAGCTTGAGCCGCGAGGCTGGAGGGCACCGTCGCAGTTTGGGCAGCGTAGCGTTCGTTGTGCTGTCGCCCAGGGCGGTTTGGTGGTATTAGTGGCGAAGCGTAGCGATTATGAAAGCGGTCCACGGAGCCACGTGAGTCGTGCAATGCCTAGCGAGTAGGTTTAGAATACCCACATCTCCCCAAAAAGTTCGCCCGACCCATACATCTAAGGTAGTCGATGAGAACCAGGGCTATTCGAGTTTTTGTGAGTGTGGCACTGCTGGCGCTTGTCGCCGCCCCGATCAGCACACAAGAGGATCGTCGGCACAAGGAGCTACCCAATTTTCATAAGGTTAACGACATGGTTTACCGTGGGGCCCAGCCGAAGAGTGGGGGGTTGGAACTCTTAAAGCAGCTTGGCATAAGACCGTCGTCAGTCTTAGGGACGACGATGCCCGAGCGAAACAGGAAGAAGCCGGCGCGCGTATGGCCGGGTTGCAATATTTCAATCTTCCGTTCGAGCGGTGGGGCCGTCCCCAAGACAAAGAGATGGAGCAGGTCCTATCAATTATTAACAACCCTGCCAACCAACCCGTATTCGTTCATTGCAAGCACGGAGCCGATCGAACGGGAGTCGTCATTGCTGTCTATCGCATTACGCATGACGGATGGACGAGCCAACAGGCCAAGGCTGAGGCAAAACGTTACAGCCTGAAGCCCTGGCAAGTCGGCATGAAGGACTACATTCACGACTTTCACAAACGTCAGACAGCTCCCACCATTCGACGAAACCCATGATCGATAGAATTAAGTGGACCGACAGGCGCTTCGATTTCACTTTTCCGGCGGAACTCTATCCGGAAATGATTGAGCGGCTGAGGGGCACGCCCGCGCGACTGGAAGATCGAATTGGTTCCTTGCCGGCGGAAGCACTACAGCGCAGAGACGGGGAGAAATGGTCAATGCAAGAGAACGCCGGTCATCTTCTCGACCTCGAATCCTTAGTCGTGGAGAGGCTTAACCAGTATGTGACAGGCGCTACCGAGCTTCATGCTGCAGACATGTCAAACCGCAAAACTTATGAGGCGGTTCACAACAGTGTTCCAGTCGCATCAATCCTCAGCGACTTTCGCGAACAGCGAATGAAGATCGTTGCTCGTCTCGATGGTCTGGATGCCGAGGTCTTCGCCGGGAGTGCGTTTCATCCGCGCCTAAAAGTGCAGATGCGACTTGTGGATATGATATTTTTCCAGGCTGAACACGATGATTATCATCTGGCTCGAATCAGCCAACTGATGCGGATCTTTGTGAAGTGATCGATTTGGCAATCCGTTAAGAGCAACTAACGGAATCGGCCACCCCGCCAATAAGGTTTTGCACTCCATCGAAAGATACCTAACTGAGGTGGTTAAGCCCAACCAGATTTTCACGCAAACTAGCCCGGCTAGGATTGTTGTGTTTGCCCGGTATGTCGAATACTATTCCGTTTCGTTTGAATTGGCACATTGTTCGCGGGCACTTCTCCCATGACCCGAATCAGGGGCTTACCTGACGTCCTCTTCCAAAGCGGCCAATGGAAAACAACTTGACAAAGACTCGCCAATAGAAGGCACCTGAGGCTTGCAGGATACAATCAGTGGTCAAGCTATTCTTAACTGGAGTTACTGTAATGAATCGAATCGCTCTGCTTATTTTCTCCCTCTTACTACTTTGCGCCAATTTTTCTGCCCTGGCCCAGGCCGAGTCGCCTCTCCTGCTACGCAATCCGTCCATCAGCCGGGAACAGATCGCTTTCGTCTCAGCCGGTGACATATGGATCGTCGGGCGCGAGGGCGGCGACGCACGCCGCTTAACGGCCGGCACGGGCATCGAAACTGATCCTGTTTTTTCTCCCGACGGGAAGCAGATAGCCTTCACGGGTGAGTATGACGGAAACACTGACGTCTACCTTGTCGAAGCAGCAGGCGGCGTGCCGCGCCGTTTAACTTATCATCCGGGCGTAGACTCGGTTACTGGTTGGACGCCGGACGGTAACAGCGTGCTGTTCCGCTCGCAGCGCGACAGCTATACTTTCGCTCCACGGCTCTTCACCATGCCGCTTGCTGGCAGTCACCCGATCGAGGTGCCACTTCCGCAGGCCTCCGAGGGTCGTTATTCCCCTGACGGTAGGCGTATGGCTTACGTCCCCCTACTGCGCCCGTTTGGCCAGTGGAAGGGTTACCGCGGCGGGCGTACTACGCCCGTTTGGCTTGCCAACCTGGCTGATTCCAGCATCGAAAAACTGCCCCGTGAGAATTCAAACGACTTCAACCCGATGTGGTTTGGCGATAAGGTCTACTTCCTCTCGGACAGGAACGGCCCAGTCACGATTTTTTGCTACGAGACAGGGTCGAAGAAGGTTACACAGGTGGTGAAAAATACGGGGCTCGACATTAAGTCGGCAGCGGTCGGGGACGGAGTGATCGTCTATGAACAATTCGGCTCGCTTCACACGCTCGATCTGAATTCCGGAACCGCCAAACAAGTTCCGGTACGCGTCGCGGGCGATGTTTCCTCAGTGCGGCCGCGCTTTGTCAAAGTCGCCGCCAACCTGCGAAACGCGTCCCTTTCGCCATCGGGCGCGAGAGCTGTTTTTGAAGCGCGCGGCGAAATTATGACTGTGCCGGTCGAGAAGGGCGACGTGCGGAATCTGACGAACACCTCTGGTGTGGCCGAGCGAGATCCAGCCTGGTCACCTGACGGAAAGTGGATCGCATACTTCTCTGACGAGTCTGGTGAATATTCGCTCCACTTACGATTGCAGAGCGGAATGGGCGATGTTCTTAAGATCAACCTAGGAACCCCGCCTTCGTACTTCTACTCACCTGTCTGGTCACCCGACAGCAAAAAGGTCGCTTATACCGACAAGAGACTCAACCTCTGGTATGTAGACGTAGAGCGTCGAACTCCACCGGTACGCATTGATACAAATACCTACGACAACCCGTTCCGGGTGATGGATCCTGCGTGGTCTCCCGATTCCCGTTTCGTTGCCTACACCAAGCAACTCAAGAATCGTCTCGGCACGGCCTTCGTCTACTCGCTCCAGGACAACAAGAGTCGTCAGGTCACGGACAACATGAGTGACGCGCGCCTTGCCCAGTTCGATAAGGATGGTAAGCATCTCTACTTCACCGCAAGCACCAACTCGGGGCCCACTTCGGGCTGGCTTGATATGTCCAGCTTCGGACGTCAGGTGACCCGCTCCATCTACGTCGTCGTTCTGCGCAAAGACCTCCCTTCTCCGCTTGCACCCGAAAGCGATGAGGAGAAGATTCTCGAAGAACAGAAGTCAAATAATCCCGAGGAGAAGGGCGAGCCGCAACCGGGGCCATCGCCTTCTCCTACCCCCGATCCACTTGCCGACTCCACAGCCGACTTGACGGGTGACACTCCTGATGGTTCCTCCTCGGGAACAGTTGAGAAGCTGTCTCAAGGGCAGGAATCGGGTCAAGCTACCCCCACTCCTGCCGCAGGACGCGCCGCGAATAAAAAGCCCGATCCTGTTCGGATTGATTTTGAAGGTATAGATCAGCGCGTCCTGGCGCTGCCGATTCCGCCGCGCAACTACGTGGGCATGCGGGCAGGCAAAACTGGGACGATCTTTCTTATCGAGAGCGGACCCGCGACCATCGACACACCCGGAGCTATCCTTCACCGTTTCGAGCTCTCGAAACGCAAAGTCGAAAAAGTCTTAGAAGGCCTGGTTTCCTTCGACCTCTCGGCCAATGGCGAGAAACTGCTCTACCAGCAGAGTGGCCCTCAAGTCCCTCCGGGGGGGACTGCCGGGCAGGGTGGCCGGTGGTTCATCGTGTCGGCAACGCAACCGCTCAAGCCAGGCGAAGGCTTAATCAATACGAGTGCCATGGAAGTTCGTATTGACCCGCGCGAAGAGTGGCGGCAGATGTACCGGGAGGCGTGGCGGATCCAGCGGGATTTCTTCTACGACCCGAATCACCATGGGCTTGACATAGCAGCCACGGAGAAGAAGTACCAGTTGTTCTTGAATCGACTTGCGCACCGGGCTGACCTCAACTACTTGCTGCAAGAGTCGCTCGGTAACATGGTCGTCGGGCATCACAACACCACCGGTGGTGACCTACCCGAGCCGGCGCGAGTCACGGGCGGTCTGCTTGGCGCCGACTACCGCATTGAAAACGGGCGCTATCGTTTCGAACGCATCTACAGCGGCGAGAATTGGAACCCAAACCTGCGGGCACCCCTCACGCAACCGGGCGTTAACGTTCGTGAAGGCGAGTACCTGCTCGCCGTCAACGGCCGTGAACTTCGGTCCTCCGATAACCTCTACAGTTTCTTCGAAAGCACGGCCAACAAATCGGTCATCGTCAAGGTCGGAGCCAACCCCGCAGGCACGGGCGCGCGGGAAGTCACTGTGGTTCCGGTCGCCAGCGAAACCGGACTTCGCAACCTTGCCTGGATCGAAGGCAACCGCCGCAAAGTCTCGGAGTTGACTGGCGGGCGCGTCGCCTACGTGTATCTACCGAATACGTCGACCGCCGGCTACTCGAACTTTAATCGCTATTACTTCGCCCAGATAGACAAAGACGCGGCCGTCATAGACGAGCGCTTCAACGGTGGGGGCACAGCCGCCGATTACATCATTGATTACTTGCGTCGCCCGTTGATGAATTACTGGGCGACGCGCGAAGGCGCAGATTTCACCACCCCCGTCGGTTCGATCTACGGTCCGAAGGTGATGATCATTGATGAGTACGCGGGCTCGGGTGGTGATGCTCTACCCTGGTATTTTCGACGCGCGAAGATTGGCCCTTTGGTAGGCAAACGCACCTGGGGTGGACTCGTCGGCATCTACGATTACCCGCAACTGATAGATGGCGGCAACGTCACTGCGCCGCGCGTCGCCTTCTATAGCCCGGAGGGTGAGTGGGATGTAGAGAACAGCGGCGTCGCACCGGATGTGGAGGTCGAGCTTGACCCGAGAGCATGGCGGCAAGGGCGTGATTTGCAACTGGAAAAGGCGGTTGAAGTCGTCATGGAAGCCTTGCGCAAAAACCCGGCGCCTGAGCCTCGTAAACCTGCATACCCTAATTACCAGAGGGAGACGAAAGCGAAGCAGTGAGTATTCTCAGCTGAAGGGCGGAATTCGTGATCAGAAATCTGCCGCAGGAGCAACCAATGCGAAGTAGAACTTACCTGCTAGTTCTCATTTATGTCTGCTTATCACCAATGACGGCCACCACCCAGCAATCGCTCGATGCGCTGATCGGCCGCGAGATTAACTCGCTCGTCGAAACCTACAAGTTGCTCCACGCAGCGCCGGAGCTTTCCCATCGCGAAGAGAAGACCTCGATCTTCTTCGCCGGCCAACTTCGGGCTCTGGGATACACGGTGACAGAGCGGTTGGGCAAATTTGATCGACCAGAGTGGCTCGGCTATGGCGTGGTGGCGGTGATGAAGAATGGCGATGGGCCTACAGTGCTCTTGAGGACTGACCTGGATGCTTTGCCGGTCTCTGAGAAAACTGACCTTCCCTATGCGAGCAAAGTCAGAACCAAGAACGACGCCGAACAGGAAGTCGGTGTAATGCATGCCTGCGGTCATGACATTCATATGACCTCCATGCTCGGCACTGCGCGGATGCTCGCCTCGCTGAAAGATCAATGGCGCGGTACGCTTGTGATCGTCGGCCAACCGGCAGAGGAGACCATCGATGGAGCCAGGGCTATGGTTAAAGATGGTTTCTTTACCAGGTTTCCCCAACCCGACATTGCGATTGCTCTGCACGACAGTCCTGACCTGGCAGCCGGCACGGTTGGTGTAGTGCCTGGCTATGCACTCGCTAGCTCAACCAATGTTGATATCAAGATTCGCGGTGTTGGAGGGCATGGTTCCCGACCGGAATCAGCGAAGGATCCGATTGTGCTGGCGGCGCAGATTGTGCTCGGCTTACAAACAATTGTTAGTCGGGAGAATTCGCCGCTCGATCCAGCGGTAATAACCGTGGGTTCCATCCACGGCGGCACCAGGTACAACATCATTCCAGATGAAGTGAATCTGCAGTTGACCGTTCGCGCTTACAAAGAAGCTGTGCGGCAAAAACTTCTCGCAGCGATTGAGCGCGTCGCAAAAGGCGTCGCCATGGGAGCGGGATTTCCCGCGGAGCTCGCGCCCATCGTGAAAGTCAGCGCGACCGAGGTCACCACCGCCACCTATAACGACCCCGCTTTGACGGAAAGGTTAGCTGCTGTTTTTGTGAAAACTCTGGGCCAGGAAAACGTCGTCAAGACGTCGCCGGTTATGGGAAGCGAAGATTTTGGATACTTCAGTATGGATCAAAAGATTCCCACAATGATGTTCTGGCTCGGAGCGGTGGATCCCTTGCAAGTCAAACGGAGCAAAGAGGGCGGTGCCGCGCTTCCTTCTCTTCATTCCCCGCTTTTTGCTCCGGTTCCGGAGCCCACACTGCGGACTGGAATCAAAGCCATGACCTCGGCCGTTTTAGATTTGATGAAGAAGTGAGTAGAAGGTAGACAGTTGGATTAAGAGCACGCGAAGCGTGGCGAAAGCGTAAAGCCTAGGGTGGAGCGTAGCGGAACCCTAGGTAAGTGTTTAAAAAGAAGCAAGCCCGAAATAGCGGGTGACAGCCGACCAATGATCTTGTTTGTGCGATATGTTTCATCGACGATGTCTCTCTTGTTGACACTGCCGCCCACTTCGCGGGCTACGAATTTGGTTTGGGCTAACCTGGGCTCACGCCCCAGGCTTAATGCTTCCGCCACGCTGGCGGGCTCTAAATCCGCCGCCACTCGTTGCGCTGGGTATGTCACCCAAACGCTGACACCGAAAATGATACCCACTAACTAATATGTTGCACATTCACAACGGAGATTGCTCCGCGGACATTGCCAGGAAATCAACGATGCCCGGCGAACATTTGGCCTGGCGTGAAGCGTTAATCGAAGGCCCGACGCCGGCCGATGTTTCAGGAGCAGAGTGGCGCAGGCTGCGCGCACGGCACCTGGCTGAGTCTTATGGAGTTAATCAGAGCGAAGCCGAGGGTCAACTTCTCGCTCAAGAAGAAAAGCTAGCAAGCTACGTTAAGCACGACGAGGTAGTCTTGTGGTTTGAACACGATCTCTTCTGTCAGACCAACCTGATCTATCTGCTCAACTGGTTTGTGGAACGCGATCCCGGGAGTACAAAACTCAGTTTGATCTGCATCGGAGAATATCCCGGGCTGGCCAACTTTCGTGGTTTAGGTGAACTCCGCCCCGAGCAGCTGGCCTCGCTTTTCGATGGTCGGCATGAGGTGTCAAACGCAGTACTGAAGCTCGCCGGCGCAGCCTGGCAGGCGTATTGTTCTTCTTACCCCACTGCTATCCAAACACTGTTGGAAACGGATACTTCCGCGATGCCTTTCCTGAATCCCGCTCTTCAACTTCATCTCGAGCAGTTCCCTTTCGTCAGCAACGGTCTTGGACGCATCCAAAACCGTGGCTTGGAATTCATTCATGACGGAGTACTTAGCTTCGTTGACTTGTTCCCTCGCTTCATCGCCGCCGAGCCCACTTACGGTTTGGGCGATGCCCAGTTTTGGAACAACCTCAGACGGATGAGCGAAGCACCAGAACCCCTCTTGAATATTGGGAGTGGCAACGCGTCTGATCCGAAACTCACCTCAGAAAGCGTCCATCAGATGAATTTTGAAATCACCGAAGCGGGCGACGCCGTACTTAATGCCAGGGCTGACTTCATCGAAATGAATGGAATCGACACCTGGTTGGGCGGAGTGCATCTCTTGGGAAGAACTGATCTTTGGCGATGGGACGATCAGAAGCGGAAGCTCACCTACCTCTAGAGTAATCTTAGGCCTTGGGGCAGCTGCGCATTCAGCCGAAGAGACGATCCACGAAACTACACGAATCACGAATTGTTGTTAGCGTCATTTTGATGTGATTTCGTGGATCGTGTTTGGAGGTACGTGGGCTTGGGAGAACTGCGAGATGTCCGACCCTCTTGAAATAACCGTTCAATCCCTGGACAGGCAAATCTTAGACAATTCGACGATTGGGCCAGAGTTGTTTGCCCGGTTGCTTGCAGCGCAACGGGAGTTGGGTCTGCTGCATGGCGATCGGCCTACGTGCCCTTTCCTGCGGCCCCAGATACTTGCTCGAACTCAATATGCAGCAATCGAGGCGGCGGCCGAAATAATCGCCGGCGCTTTCGAGAAGCTGGTTGCCAGAGCACTTGAGCACCCGTCGCTATTGAATGAACTCGGATTAACTTCCGCCGAAGAGCAAATGGCCCGCATCGATCCCGGCTACTCCACCTTGTGCGTTACCAGCAGACTCGACGCTTACCTGACCGATACAGATTTTCAGTTTCTCGAGTACAACGCCGAAAGTCCGGCGGGAATCTCCGATCAGATGCAACTCGAGAAGCTTCTTCTGCAGCTGCCCCACATGAGAACTTTCCTGGACCAGCACGAGCACTGGACTCCGAAGCCTCACGTACGGTTGTTGGATTCTCTGCTGGCAACTTATCGCGAATGGGGAGGACAAGAGCCGAGTCCGCAGATTGCCATCGTCGATTGGGAAGGTGTTTCGACCGCAAGTGAGTTTGAAGTGTTGAAGCAGTACTTTGAATCGGCGGGCTACCAGACCACCATTGTCGACCCGCGCGCCCTTGATTATGACGGCGAACGCTTGAAGGCCGGAACGTTTCGCATCGACATCGTTTACAAACGGGTCATCATTCATGAGTTCCTGGAGAAGTTTGACGATACGCACCCGCTGTCGCGCGCTTATAGCGATCGTAGTGTTTGCATGGCAAATTCCTTTCGCTCGAAGATGGCACACAAGAAAGCGGGCTTCGCAATTCTCAGCGATCCGCAGTACGCCGACCTGTTTACGGACGTTGAGCTCAATACTCTGCGACACCACATTCCCTGGACGCGAATTGTTCGTGAAGGCACCACCTCATTCGATCATAGCGAGCGCGACTTGAATGAGATTCTGAGAACGGAACGAGAACGACTGGTGCTAAAGCCGAACGATGACTATGGCGGGCATGGTGTGGTAATGGGTTGGGAATGTAGTTCGGATAAGTGGGAACAGACAACCGCCCAGTCGTTCGATCAGGACTACGTGGTGCAGGAACGCGTGCCCGTAAAGAAGGTTGCCATACCAAGGTTCGCTGACCAAGGTGTCCGAAGCGATGAGATGTTTATAGACTTTAATCCTTTTTTGTTTCAGAACCGGATGGAAGGCGGCTTGGTTCGCTTGTCGGCCTCATCGCTTTGTAACGTCTCGTCGGGCGGTGGGCAGACTGCGCTGCTGGTGATGGAGTAGAACAGACTTCAGTCTGTTATTGCTGTACACCACATTCACGGACTAATGTCCCACTCTAAAGTCCTTGGTAACATATAGCGAGGTACTGCTTCAGTCCCTTAGGGACTCAATGTTTATAGACCGTGGTACCGATGGAAGGTCGTAAGCTGCGAAATATCTTGCTTGCATCACATATCGGTAAGAACATTTCGCTCCTCTGGAGCTGGAGTCATGTCTTCGATCCAACGGTCTATAAACATTCCATCCCTACGGGACTGGTTTAGTGCTAACAACTTTGAGCAAAGGCTACTGACCCGACGGATTTGTAAGCGCGCTTAGAGATAGGACACTGGAGTCAACTACCTCCTATGGACATCGAATCTGTCCGCAAATTCTGCCTCTCGCTACCTCACGTTACAGAAGGAGTCCAGTGGGAAAATGACCTGCTGATGCGCATCGGCAACAAGATGTTCTGCGTGCTTTCGCTTGAGCCGGCCTCCGACCACTGTATGTCGTTCAAGTGTACACCGGAGAAGTTTGCCGAACTGGTCGAACAAGAAGGCATCATGCCCGCTCCTTACGTTGCTCGTTACCATTGGGTGGCGCTTTCACGGTTTGATGCGTTGCCGGAACGGGAACTGAAGAGTCTGCTTACGACAGCCTATGAATTGGTGCGAGATAAACTTCCGAAGAAAGTCAGGGATGGGCTCACTGCGGAAGCCTCTGCAAAGAAGGGCGCGAACGCAAGGCCATCGAGTCACAAGCACCGCGGCTGACGTCCCCACCATTTTCCATTTTCCATTTCTCATTTCTCATTGGTCATTCGCAGATTCAACTTGGAAGTGCAACAGATCGTTGTTTGAAAAATACTTCGTTTGGGGTCCTGTAACCTAGCGTCTTACGAGGCCGGTTATTTAAAAGGTCTTCCACCTGTTGAAGTTCTTTGTCTGTGAACTTGGCGAAGTCGTACTTTTTGGGAAAGTACTGCCGGACGAGACCGTTGGTGTTCTCGACCAAGCCTCGTTCCCAACTGGCATAAGGATGCGCGAAGTAAATGCGCGTCTGGAGCCCCGCGGCAATCAACTCGTGGTCACCTCTTTACCATTGTCTACCGTTATTGTGTGCACCTTAGCAGCAAGCGGCCCTAACAGCTCGATACTGTTGTCCTTCATTTCTGCTGCAGCTTTAGTGGCTAGCTTGCGCAAACGGGTCAGCTTGGATTTACGTTCAACGGCGCTGAGAATGCCGCCTTTGTGGCGAGCGCCAACGATAGTGTCAGCCTCCCAGTCGCCAAATCGGCCTTTGCGAGCAACGATCTCTGGACGCTTATCAATGCTGGTACGGTTGGGAATCTGGCCCCTGCGGATGTATCCGCTATAACGCTTACGCTGCTTTTTTTGGCTGCGCAAATGTTGATGCAGCGTGCCGCCGCGCCGCTTCTCAGCATAGACGTACAGATAGATGCTTTCATGGCTCACGCTAGGTTCTTAGAAGCTTTAAACGCCCGGAGATTTGCTCCGGACTCCAGTCCTGGCGCAAGAGCCGTTCCACCAGTTGCCAGGTTTCCCAGGCAATACGCGAACTATAGTCTTCGCACTGTCGGTCGTAAGCGAGTTCATTTGCCTGACCAGGACGATAGCCCTTCTGCCCGCGGTTGCGCTGCAACTCGCGCGAGATCGTGCTTTTATGGCAACCGATCAGGACGGCAATCCGAGACTGGTTATGTCCGGCTTTCATCAACACTTTTATCTGGTATCTTTGTTCACGGGTAAGCTGCGTATAGTTCATTTGTGTGCTTCTTTGACTTGGCGGTTGGAAAAGCACGCTTACGCTATCGCAGCTTGCTCTTAACCACTAATCTCAAAGTTGCACTTCAAGTTGAATCCACCATTGTAAGAACGGGTTCGAGATGGCTTTCTTCTAATGAAAAATCGTGACCGATCTCACAGGATAGATCTGTCAACGATTTCCTTAAATGACCGAATGAAAAATGAGAAATGACAAATGGAAAATGACCCCTTCCACTTTCCCAAGATGAATTCTTAACTGGACTCTCAGGACAACCCCACCCCGCCTTTCCGATTCCAAGAGGCACCACTCCCCATTCCCACGGTGAATATCCTTCAGCCCGGAGGCTCCCATGAGGTCCAAATTCTCCTTATTGCTCCCTGCGTTTCTCCTCTTCACTACCGTTCAGCTGACCCAAGGTAAGACTGCTCCTGAGGTGCTCGTCCGCAAGGCTCTATCTGCAGATGCAGGGGAGTCGGTACATGCCATCTCGGAGTTGCGCTCGATGGGACCAGCCGGTCTGACTTTATTGTCGGAGCGGTACGCGGTTGAAATCGAACGCCAGATTACAGATCCGTCGGCGGCTGCTACTCCTGAATGGCGTCGCCTTGCAGCCGCTCTCGATGCTGTCAGCCAGCAGAAGGACAGTTATGTTTCGGGACTCTACTGGTATACGGATTTTACCCACGCCAAAGCAGCAGCTCGCGCCACCGGCAAGCCGATCCTCTCGCTGCGTTTGCTTGGCAAACTCAACGAAGAGTTTAGCTGCGCAAACAGCCGGTTTTTCCGTACGGTCCTCTATCCGAATGCCGAAGTGTCGAAGATGCTTCGGGACCGATTCATTCTTCACTGGCAATCAGTGCGTCCGGCGCCTCGCATAACGATTGATTTTGGTGACGGCCGCAAGGTGGAGCGAACGCTGACCGGCAATAGCATCCACTACATTCTCGACGCTAACGGAGTTCCGATCGATGCCCTGCCGGGTTTGTATGGCCCAGCAGCCTTCCGGCGATCGCTTGACCGCATCGAGAATGTCTTCAAGGAGTTGGCAAAGCCCGGCGACAGGAAATTGGCTCACCATCGCGAGCGTCTCAACGCAATCAATCTGGACTGGGTTGCAGACATACAGAAGAGCGGCGGCAAAATTCCGCAGGGCCTTGTGTTGGTACGCTTTGAGGATGGGCGCCCGACGGCGATCGAGGTTGCGGCGCGCGCGATAACCAAAATGGTAACTGAGGCAAGCATCCTGCGGTCCATGACCGCCGGTGCCGAAGCGCTGGGAGCCGTAACCGACGAGCCAGTCTGGAAAAAGATTGCGATGCTCCACCTGGCCGATGCGAAGTTGGATGCCCGCAGCATTAGCCTGATCAAACGGAAAACGGAAGACGCATTCATGGCTGATGGATCACGGACGACGCTGGAGGTAGCCCTGGCGAATCTCGTTCAAAAGCTGGAAATGAATATTGCCCTCGACACCGTACGTAACGAGTATCTGCTGCACCCAAAACTGCACGCCTGGTTCATGACTGACAGCAGACGAGACAATGTCGCCGCATTGAACGAGAAGGTCTATGCCGAGTTGTTCCTGACGCCTGCCTCGGATCCATGGCTGGGATTGTTTTCAGCGGAGACTTACACCGCGCTGGACAATGGTGGGGTGGTGCGATGAAAGCTACAGTACTCAACGAGCGCTGAAGGCGCGGCAGAAGGTGGCCAGGGGCGAGCGCGCCTTAGCGCCCGCCCCTGGATCAAGCCCAATACAATCAACCAGCCCCGAAAGGGCGGCAGCACCTGCCCTTTCAGGGCTGGGACCATTTCTGAGGCGTTCCAGGCGCTGCACCGCCTACGGCTTTGCGCCTGGCTACCTTCTGCCGCGCCTCCGGCGCTGTTGAATGGCCAACTCCACTAGTGTGACTGGGAAGATAGCAAGCCCGCTATTTCATCTTTGAAATGATCGCATCCGCAAACTCGGACGTCCTGGCAGTACCGCCAATGTCGCGCGTTCGCACTTTGCCTTCCGCGAAGACGTTCAACATTGCCTTCTCAGTTCTCTCAGCGGCTTCGCGCTCGTCAAGATAGCGCAGCATGAGGATGCCCGATTGAAGCAATGCGGTGGGATTCGCGATCCCCTGTCCGGCGATATCGGGAGCTGAGCCATGCACAGCTTCAAACACTGCTCCGAGCTCGCCGATGTTTGCGCCCGGCACCAGGCCCAGACCGCCAATTAGCCCCGCACACAAATCCGAAACGATGTCACCGTAAAGATTCTCCAGCAGCATCACGTCAAACTGTTCGGGTCGCATTACGAGTTGCATGCAGGCGTTGTCGATGATTTTGTCGTCGGCCTCGATTTCGGGATATTCCGTCGCTACTTTCCTGAAGCAATCCAGAAACAAGCCGTCAGACAATTTCATGATGTTAGCTTTGTGACCGCAGGTGATTTTCTTGCGACCTTCACGCCGCGAATATTCGAAAGCATAACGCGCAATACGTGTGGACGCCTTTTCCGTAATGATCTTCAGGCTCTCGACCACTCCGGGAACCACGACGTGCTCCAGACCCGCATACAGGCTTTCCGTATTCTCTCGAACAATCACGAGGTTAAGCTCAGGATAGCGACAGGGAACGTTTGGAAGCGCTCGAATGGGGCGCAGGTTGGCATAAAGATCCAGCGCCTTACGCAGACCTACATTGACCGAGGTAAAGCCTTTGCCAATGGGCGTGGTGATCGGACCCTTGAGCGCGACCTTGTTACGCTTGATTGACTCGAGCAACTCTGGCGGTAACGTAGTGCCAAACTTTTCCAGTGCCTGGGCGCCCGCATAGTGAGTTTCCCAGGCGACTTCTACGCCCGCTGCCTCGATGATACGGACCACAGTTGATGCGACTTCGGGGCCAATGCCATCGCCCGGAATCAGTGTGATAGTATGTTTCATAATCGTTTTGTCAGGAGTCCGTCGTCGGTGCTCAGTTGTAAGCCCCTGCAACTAATTTTGCTTTTTCCTACCCTCAGCGTGTGTGAAAATCAAAACACAGGATAAAGCCACAACTGACAACTGACAACTGACTTTGGTTGGGGAGTCAGTTAAGCTTGAGGTTAGATTTAATATGTTTTCGAATCCCGAAGGGATTTAAGTCAATAGCCGTGGGCGAGCGTTTGCGCAACGCCCACGGAGGATCTAACTTAGATCCTTCCGGGATGATGTGCCGAAATCCAAACTGCCCACAACGCTGACTTTGGACAGACAGATGACTCAATTCCGAGAAACCGCAGAGGTGCTCGTCATAGGCGGCGGCGTGATTGGACTAACCATCGCGCGTGCACTGGCTCTGCGAGGGGTCAGGAACGTAGTGTTAGTCGAGCGCGCCAGACTCGGAGCAGAAGCTTCCTCCGCGGCTGCGGGAATGCTGGCGCCGCAGGCTGAGGCCGACGATGTGGACAGCTTTTTTAATCTTTGCTGCCAGAGCCGCGATATGTACCCTACTTTTGCCGCGGCTTTGCGCGAAGAGACCGGAATAGACGCCGAACTCGATCGGACCGGAACGCTTTACCTGGCTTTCACCGAGCACGACTTGAGAGAAATCGACCACCGCTATGACTGGCAGGGCCGCCTAGGACTGGCCGTTCAAAAGCTCAACCCAACCGACGCGCGAACTCTGGAGCCGGGCATTTCTGAAAGCGTCCGCGGGGCTTTGAAGTTTCCCAACGATATTCAGGTCGAGAACCGGCGCCTGCTGAGCGCGTTAATTGCCGCCAACGAAAAGCAGAGTGTGCGGCTCATGACGGGCACCTCGGTGGAATCAATCCGATGCAATCGCGGAAGAATCGAAGGTGCGGTGACTTCGCGCGGTCTCGTCAGTACCGACACAATCGTAGTTGCAGGGGGTGCGTGGAGTTCTTTTATTAAGGTCACGGACACAGCCTCGCCGATTCCCCGCATCGAGCCGGTGAAGGGGCAAATGGTTTGCTTTAACTCCAGACCGAGCATTGCACGTCACGTCATCTATACCCCGCGGGGGTATCTTGTGCCACGGCGCGATGGTCGCGTCCTTGCTGGAACAACTACGGAACAGGCTGGCTTCGATAAAGAGGTCACTGCTTCCGGAGTTCATTCCATCTTGTCTAACGCCCTGGAAATCTCGCCGCGGATTTCTGATTTGCCGCTCGTAGGTGTCTGGTCGGGATTGCGTCCGCGTGCCCAGGACAGTTTGCCGGTGCTCGGTCCCGGCGCGGAAGTCCGAGGGTTAGTGTTTGCCACTGGACACTATCGCAACGGCATTCTGCTCGCACCGATCACCGGAGAGTTGATTGCCGGCGCGATAGTGGATAATGTCGTTTCGACGGAGCTCAATGCTTTTGGTCCCGATCGTTTCGCCGCTGTGGGCGTGAACCCCTGATCCCGTATGAAAGATGCAGGTAGTTAAGAGTTCAAGCTTTAGGTTGCGCGTTGCCCATTACGCAAGCTAAAGCTTGAACTCTAAACTACTTGTTCAACCCGTGAACCAATGAGCCGCTTTATGAATACTCAATGCGTGAGATCTCTGGTTATAGTCTTTGCTTGCACCCTGTTCGCGCCTTCGTCTGCTTTTGCCCAGGACGTCTCACTCCCGAGATTGCCGGAGATCCTGCCGGACCCGCAAACTGCTCAGGCCTTGTACGAAGAGGCGAATAGCTACCTTGATAAAAAGTTTGCTGAATTCAACAAACAGAAGCTCGCCTACGATCCAAAACTGGATGCCACGATCAAACAAGAGCAGAAAGATCTTGCCGCGCGCAATGCCGTGGTGCTTGAAGCGCGAGGTGATGTTGGTGACATAGATCGTTACTACCTGGGCATGCTTCATCACCTATCCGGCAATTCGGATGCGGCCCTCAAGGCAATGCGCGGCTTCATTACCGCCAGTCCCTCCGGAAAGAAGCCACAGGTAGCGCGCGCCGTGGTGGTGCTGCATGCGATCAGAAAGAATCTACTTACCGAAGCCGAAGGTGTGGTTGAGGCTTATGTAAAGACCCAACCGCAGGACCTCGACGAGCTCTACGGGATGGAAACGCTGCTCACCGATGCTTTTCACCAGTCGAAAGATTATGAGCGCATGGCTAAGCATGCTAAGGGAATGGGAAAGGCGGTGACGCTCGCGATAGAGTCGAAGAAACTTACCGGCTACAAACGAGACGAAAGACTATTCAAGTCAGCATCGTTTCTGGCTGACGCCTTAGAGAAGTTGAACAAGCGAGCGGCTGCGCTCGTAGTCCTGCAAGACCTGTTTAGGCTTTCAGTCGCAATGCCGTCCGGCAATCTAAATAAGATGGCGCGGGTACGGCTGGCCAGCCTGGATCCGTCGACGGATCTCCCCAAGGTCCTGGAGATAACAGGACGCAGCAGCGAACCTGCCAACCCGCCAGAGATTGTCGCGACCGAATGGATAGACCAGAAACCAACTAGGCTTTCGGAGCTGCGAGGGCAGGTAGTGTTGTTGGATTTTTGGGCGCCCTGGTGCGGACCCTGTCGCTATACCTTTCCCAAACTGCAGAGATGGCACGAGACTTATAAAGATAAAGGGTTGGTGATACTTGGTCTTACAAACTACTACGGTCATGCCGATGGTCGCAAATTCACTCGCGCGGAGGAGCTAGCCTATCTTCGCGAGTTTAAGAAGAAGAACCGGTTGCCTTATGGGTTTGTGGTGGCAGACTCGCCGATAAACGATTTAAATTACGGAGCCTTCTCCCTTCCAATGTCATTCTTGATCGACCGCCAGGGCCGGGTGCGTTTTATCGCGCTGGGTGCGCATGATTTAGAGACAAATGAGCTTGGCAAAATGATCAAGCAACTGCTCGCCGAGCCTGTGCCTGCGCAGGTGATTACGCCGAAAGCTGATGACTCTAATAGAGAGTGATATGCGAAGTGTTGTTTACCGAATTCACACCTGGCTCGGGATGATCGTAGCTATACCCGTGCTCGCCTGGGCCTCAAGTGGACTGCTTTATGCCTGGCCAAATACGATTGAAGGCGGCTCAGTCGCAAACATCGAAGCCGCAAAAGTGGTTATTACGCCCGGTGAAGCCATGGCCCGCGCCAATCGGTTTGCCGGCAGACAACTACCAACCACCGCGCTTACCCTCCTGATGCGGGAAGGCAAGCCGGTGTACCAGGCGATTGGCGGTATGGGTGCCGACTCGCTTTTAATTGATGCCGGCACCGGTGTGGTTAGCACGACCCCACCTTCCGGACCCCTAACTCGCTACTTTCGCCAGGCCCATTTCTATTTTTTCGCAGGCAGCTGGCAAGTGCCATTGCTTATTCTTTTTGCGGCTCTGGCGTGCGCCTCGGCGGTTTCCGGCATCTATTTGAATCTAAAGCTCTGGCTCAGGAAAAGAGTGTAAGCCATTGGAGACCTGCTCGGAAAAAGGCATTTCACGCAAAGACGCAAGGGGACAAAGACGCAAAAAGAGCCTCTTGCAAACGCGTTTATCGCTTCGGCATTTCATATCTTTGCGCCTTTGCTCCCTTTGCGTCTTAGCGTGAAGATGTTTCCCGACAGACTCTCCCAGGGGCGCGGAGGAGTAACGCCTTGGCTTCGCCTGGTCGTATGATGGATTAAACAAACTAACGGGAACGCGCAGCCCGCGAACCCGGAAGCACATAAGATTTAATGGAAGGTTCAAACATCACTATCGGCATCGCCTTTCTCGCGGGAATTCTTTCATTTCTCTCGCCCTGCGTTTTGCCTCTCGTTCCTGGCTACGTGTCGCTGATGTCGGGCGTCAGCATCGATCGGCTCAAAGAGGGTGGCACTCAGACAGGTGCTCGACGGGCTGTCATTCTCAATTCATTGGCTTTTAATGTAGGGCTTTCGGTGATCTTCGTGGCCCTCGGAACTACGGCCGGATTAGTTGGCGCCGCAATCACCAGCAACCCCTGGGTTAGGATCATCGGCGGAATCATCATCATTGCCTTTGGTCTGCAGCTAATCGGCTTGCTGAAAATCTCCACGCTCTACAAAGACACTCGTTTCTTTTCTGACGAGAAGCCGCGCGGAATGCTGGGCTCGTTCGCCCTCGGGATCGCTTTTGCTGCCGGATGGACTCCCTGCATCGGTCCGATCCTGGGCGGCATTATTGGGTTGGCGGCCACCAGCGGAGGTTGGCGCAGCGGTCTGCTACTTTCGGCGTTCTACTCTGCCGGACTTGCAGTTCCATTTCTTTTAACCGGGCTGGGCATTAATCAGTTTCTAGCTTTCTACGGAAGATTCCGCAAACATCTGCACAAGGTGGAAGTTGTTTCCGGTGTGATCCTGATTGCCGTGGGACTGCTGGTGGCCAGCGGATATTCAACCTTACTTGCCAGCTCTACCCTCGCAGGAATTCTGCCGAATGCCGAAAGCTGGATTAAAGTAGACACGCGCGCACCGTCAACCGCCGCGGCGCCGGAAAACAGAAGCAGTTTTCCTCCAGCTCCCGAAGTTGAGCTACAGACCCTGGATGGTAGAAGCTTTAATCTGGCAGAGCTGCGCGGTCGCGTGGTGCTGCTGAATTTTTGGGCCACCTGGTGTATCCCCTGCCGTTCAGAAATACCGGAACTCAATACGATGCATCGCGATCTGGAGTCGCGCGGATTATCGGTTGTTGGAGTGTCGACTTATGACGGCGCGGATGGCGTGAGAGATTTTTGGAAAGACATCAAACAGGACTACACCGTGCTGCTGGGAGATCGGGGAGTGGAATCGAGTTTCGCTGTCGCGGGACTGCCTACTACGTTTATCCTCGATCGCGAGGGTCGCATTCGCGCCAGGATTGTGGGCGAACGAAGCCGCGATGCTTTTGAAGCTGCCGTTAATCCGCTGTTGGAGGAAACCGCAACCGCTCAGCAAAGGTAGGTTAGATACGATCCACGAACTCACACTAAATGACACATAACAGGATTTCGTGACGGTTCGTGTGATTTCGTGGATCGCTGAAAAGTCTTCATATTCTGAAACGTTTTCCGCTGCAATAGAGGTCTCAGGAGTTAATAGCCATGATCAAATTTTTTACCCTTATCCTTCTGCTAATGGCACTCGCGCCTGCGGCGGCCCAGGCGCAGGCCGGACACGAATATTCGCCGCTCGAGGAGCAGACGGTCGGTTACAAGAACTGGACCCTAAAAGACCTCAAGGACGACCAGCCGGTGGATCTGCGTACGTTGGTCCAGGGTAAGAAGCTCGTCATGGTCGTCTACTTTGCTCCCTGGTGTGGCAATTGGAAGCATGAAGCCCCGGTGGCCGCGAAGTTACATGAGAAGTACAAGGCCCATGGGTTCGAAGTAATTGGCGTCAGCGAGTATGCCTCACGCGACGATGTGCGCGCTTTCTTTGGCCCAACTGGTCCGCCTTATACCGTGGTGACTGAATCGGAGATGCGCGAGGATCGTGAAAAGACCGCCCACCATGGCTACCGGCAACTCACCGGCGATACGCGGCGTTGGGGCTCGCCCTGGAACATTTTTCTCGACCCGGCAACGCTTACAAAGGAAGGCGACCTGCTTACCGAAAAGGCCTGGGTGGTCAATGGTGAGTTGATCGAAGCGGAGGTTGATAAGTTCATTGCCGAACGTTTGGTCCCGAAGACTGCTGCCGCGATAGAGCCTTGTAAGAACTAGATAATAGGCAGCGACCGGTAACAGAAGAGGCGCGGAGCGCGGGCTCGGCGCTTTTTCTTTGCTGGCGTCAGAGAACGATCCACGAACTTACACGAAATGAAACCGGCATGATTTCGTGTCGCTTCGAGTGATTCGTGGATTGTTCCTTTTTCGAATTGACTTTTCTTAGTCCGCAGCGGACGACTGATAATAGCCCAGCACTTGAGTGCCGTGGACTTGCTCTGAATTTTCACAGAGCGTGAAACGGACTGAAGAAACTCCTTCAACGATGAATTGACCGTATCCAATATCAGTCGTCCGTTGCGGACTCAAGGCAGAAAGAAGAAAATGAATTAGGCACTGCTATCTGATCTCCCGACTTTGCCTTCCGCGGTTTCGTTGTTAAGATTGCGAGTTTTTCAAAACTGAACTTCCAAATAGCTTAATAAGTAAACAACTAATGAAACTTCGCTTGCTTTACCATGGCCATTGTTTCGACGGAGTGGCCTCCGCCGCTACCTTGACCCGCTTTTACAAAGAGAGAATTCGTCCTGACGCCCAAGTCGAGTACAGAGGTCTCCTTCACCGCCCGGGCACGCTTTTCGACCTCGAGATGTTTGACGGCGACGAGAATGCCATTGTTGATTTTAAATATGCTGCTTCCGAGCGTCTGACCTGGTGGTTTGATCATCATGAGTCGGCATTCCTCACGCCCGCAGATGAGGCGCATTTTCGGGCCGACAAATCGGGACAGAAATTTCTCGACGCCACCCGCAAGTCGTGCACTGAATTCATTGCCGATGTCGCGAGTTCTCGGTTTGGTTTCAACGCCGAACCGATCAAATCCTTGGTCGAGTGGGCCCACATCATCGATGGGGCACTCTATGAATCCGCGGCCCAGTGTGTGGAGTTGAAAGAGCCCGCCTTGCAATTGATGCAGGTGATTGAAGCCGATCCGGATGATAATTTCATCGAGCAGTTGATACGCGAGCTGACTACCAGGTCTCTGGAAGAAGTTGCGACCAGCGCAGAGGTGCAGCGTCGCTTTCTCCCCATCAAAGAACAGCATCTCGAGACGCTCGAAGTCATCCGGCGCAAGGCCTCGTTCGCCGATCGTGTGGTGCAGTTTGACCTGGTCGACGAAGGCTACGAAGGCTTCAACAAGTTCATTCCTTACTACCTCTATCCGCAAACCACTTACTCGGTTGCCTTAACCAGGGGTGCCCTGCGTACAAAGATCTCCGTCGGCTCCAGCCCCTGGGCTCCCGTGCCGCGCACTCACAACATCGCGAAGATCTGCGAACGCTACGGCGGCGGCGGCCACGCCGTGGTTGGAGCGATTTCTTTTGGGCCGGATGAAGTTGAGCGTGGGCGAACAGCGATGCGGGAGATTGTTGCGGAGCTCTCAAATCCGCAAAAGCCAATTGCGCAGGAATTACGCTGAAAGCGTTGGCTAATTCCACCCAGGGTTGCAGCAACCCTGGGATTCAGGTTCCAACCTATGCGCTTCGTTAACTCTGAAAGAGTCCGCGACGTCGCCTTCTCAGCCATTCGCCAACGCTTTCAGCGTTATGATTCTTGATACATAGATCCCAGGGTTGCAGCAACCCTGGGCTGCAACTCGCCAACGCCTTCAGCGTATTTCGTAAGTTGTCTGTCTAATGAGCACCTCAATCAAAGTCCAGTGACAATCACACACTGACCTTGTGTTATCTCAATAGGCGGTACGACCGTTTCATGCCGACTGCCTCCTGCTTACTACCGCGCCATCAGTTTCTCAATTTCCTCCGCCTTTTTCGGCACCTTGTTGGTCAGCACACGCGGGCCATTGGCGGTGCACAACACATCGTCTTCAATGCGCACGCCGATACCTAGATACTGTTCGGGAATGCCTTTAGTGTTCGGGTTAATGTAGAGACCGGGCTCGACTGTCATCACCACACCCGGCTCAAGCGCGCGCGATTTCTTGTCGTAGTAGTAGCGGCCCACGTCGTGCACATCAATGCCTAACATGTGTCCGAGCCCGTGCATATAAAACTGTTCGTACTTCTTTTCCTTGATCAGCTCTGCCGGATCGCCCTGGAGTAAACCCAGACGCACCATACCTTTTGTCAGCACCTCGATTGAATGACTCTTAAGGTCGTCATGCGTGGTGCCGGGCCGGACCATCTCGACACAGGACATCTGCGCATCCAACACCAGGTCATAAATCTCGCGCTGAGCTTTCGTGTAACGACCACTAATGGGGAAGGTGCGGGTGATGTCGGAGGCGTAGCCTTTGTATTCAGCGCCAGCGTCGATCAGAAGCAGATCGCCACCTTTCAGTTCGCCATCGTTGTTAATGTAGTGAAGAATAGTGGCGTTTACGCCCGCGCCGATGATTGAGGTGTAGGCCGGTGCGGCAGCACCGAGCCGGCGGAAAATTTGTTCGATAAGCGCTTCGATCTCGTATTCCTTCATCCCGGGCCGCGCAGCTTTCATAGCTTCAACATGGGCCTCGGCGGCAATGTCGGCGGCGCGCTGCATCAGTTCGATTTCTTCCGGACTCTTGAGAACGCGCATCTCATGTACGATGGTGGCCGGGTCGATGATAGTCTGTGGCGGGTGGATCGGTTTTCGATTGAGCGCGCGCATCCGCGCAATCTCCCGGATGATCGTATGGTCGAGATCAGGATTGACGCCGAGGCGATAGTAGAGCTTCTCTGCGCCGTCAAGAATTTCCTGCAGCTTTCCGTGGAACTCGACTATCGGCAACGACTCGTCGGCGCCGTATTCGCTCCTAGCCCCTTCCACTCCGGCGCGCCGCCCATCCCAGATTTCTCGCTCCGGATCGCGGGGGCGAACAAACAAGGTAAACTTCTGCTCGCGAGCGGGCGACACAATCGCAATCGCTTCCGGCTCTTCGAAGCCGGTCAGATACAAAAAATCCGAGTCCTGGCGAAAGCGATATTGCGTGTCATTGGAACGCGTGGCCTCGCGGGCGCCGGGAATGATGGCTACGGACTTCTGGTCCATGCGACGCATGAATTCCGCAAGTTGCGGTCTGATCATTGAAGAGTCTCCTGATTAAAGATACGAGAAAGGAGCCGCCATTGTAACCGAGAGGAATGAACTCAGGAAACGTACGACCGAAAAGATATCCAAGCACGGCTTTAGGAAGTGTCGCCCGCTGTGGCTACTGGTCCAGTCTGGCCACAAGCCGTCTAAGGCAGCAATGCGATCGTCGCTACGGCTTCGCCGCCTGATGTGAGGAAGCGGCTACGCCCTTCCGTCCGAGCTGTTTTTGATGAATGGGGCTCCGCCCCGGGGGGGCATAGCCCCGAGACTCAAATAGTCAGCTTACGGCGGGGCATAGCCACCGCCTCACATCGGGCGGCATAGCCGTAGCGACGAGCCGAGACTTTTTTCGACTCCGACCTACTGCGAAACTGAACTGCCCCGCCCGCTCCCGCAGGCTCCACGACTCGCGCTCCCATGCTGTCCTCGCCTATGCCGGAGAGCCGGTTTGTTGGATAATCAACCCGAGCGCAATGAGCACACAAGTTCTCCAATTAGAACAAACCCGTGAGATCGTTTCCTACGATCCCGGCACCGGCGCAGAGTTGGGTCGCGTGCCGCTGGCTTCTCCCGAAGAAGTGGCTCAGGCCGTAAGTCGGGCCCGAGCAGCGCAGCCGGCCTGGGCTGGTCTTTCGTTCAAAGAGCGGGGCCTCGTGATACTCAAAGCGCGCGAGATCATGCTGGGGCAGATAGAGGAACTGTCTACGCTGATTTCGCGCGAAACCGGCAAGCCGGTATCGGAAGCGACGTCGATGGAGGTAGTGCCCACGCTTGAGGCAATGCACTACTTCGCACATCACACTGCCGGCCTCCTGCGACCACAAAAGATCGACATTGGCCAATATGGTTTGATGGGTCGCTCGTCTCGGATTATTTATAAGCCGATGGGGGTTGTAGGAATCATCTCACCATGGAATTTTCCCCTTGGCACACCTGCCGAAGAAGTCGTGATGGCTTTAATGAGCGGCAACGCCGTCGTGCTCAAACCCAGCGAGCTTACTCCGCTCACGGCTCTCAAGATTGGCGAGATCTTTACTCGCGCCGGTTTGCCTGAAGGTTTGTTGGAGATTGTGACCGGCGATGGCTCGACCGGCGCCGCACTGATTGAGGCCCGCGTCGACAAGATCATGTTCACCGGCAGCGTGGCCACCGGCAAGCGCGTTGCCGAGGCCGCGGCGAAGCATCTCACGCCCGTGGTGCTTGAGCTGGGCGGTAAAGATCCGATGGTGGTGTTGGCAGACGCCGACATTGAAAACGCCGCGCGCGGCGCTGTCTGGGGTGCTTTCGCGAATTCCGGTCAGGCCTGTGCTTCAGTCGAGCGCTGTTACGTGCACGAATCAATCGCGCCGCACTTTCTCGCGCGCGTGCTGGCGCAGACGCAAGCCCTGCGGCAGGAAGTGGGCACGAAAGAAGGCACCGACGTCGGCGCTATGACCAATGAGAGACAACTGCGAATTGTCGAAGAGCACGTGTTAGACGCGGTCGAGCGCGGTGCGAAGGTAATTACTGGAGGAAAACGCTCTAGCCGGAGTGGCTATTTCTATCCGCCCACGGTGCTGACGAATGTAGATCACCGGATGACGATCATGCGCGATGAGACTTTTGGTCCCGTGCTCCCGGTAATGACTTTCAAGACTGAGGACGAAGCCATCCAGCTGGCAAACGACAGTGTCTTCGGTTTGACTGCCAGCGTTTGGACCAGGGATATTGCTCGCGGCCGTCGCCTGGCGGAACGCATAGAGGCCGGAACTGTGATGGTCAATGAAGTGCTCTATACACACGGTATTGCCCAAACCCCCTGGGGCGGAATCAAAGAAAGCGGATATGGCCGCACCCATGGACGCATGGGCCTACTCGAGCTCGTGTCGCCGCGTCATATTCACGTCAACCGCATTTCGTTTCTCCCGGACCTCTGGTGGTTCCGCTATGATCCTGGTGCTCAAAAACTCTTTCAAGGTTTAGCAACTCACTTCACCACCGGCTCCCTCCTCAAGACCAGCCGGCTATTGCCGTTAATGGTTCGACGTCTTTTCCCGCGCCGTAAATAAGTCTTTTCCCACTCCGAAATAAGACTAAGATTATCAGTGTCGTCGGGGGGCGCAGCGGAACAAGAAGAATCTCTCTCCCCGTGCAAAAAGGGCGAGACAACTGCCTCGCCCTTTACTCAAAAATAATGTGACGGTGAACGCGCGAAATTCAGTGATTCCCTCTTCCCCGTTCCTCCCCAAACGCCCAGAGAACGTGCGTAAACACTTTGTGACCATTACCGAAATCAAGCTCGTAAAGCTGCACACGCCCCTGCGGCGAAGATCGGATCAGCCGGCCCCACTGCCGCGGCCCTTCAAGATCGATGTCGTTCATCGCTGGGGGCGTCTCGCCAGCAGCATCTTTGTGCCCGAACACGGTTTGCCCGACGGTGCCTGTGCTATCGCCGTGCCCATAGATTGAAAAAAGCTGATCGAAGTCGTGTTGGTTCGGGTGCTCGTTGCTGAGCCCGTACGCACCCCCACCGTCGGGGTCATTGGTGTAGTCCATACAGGATCCGAGGTTCGGATTGCTGAAGTTCTCGTCTTGGTGATCGAGTCCGAAGTCGTGGGCGATCTCCTGGCACATCACAAGCCGTCTCCAGGCAGGTGTATTGTACTGCGCGGTGTTGAAGTAAGTGTCATTAACTTTAGTGAGCGCTTGCGTGATATGGCTGCCGCTGGCCCAGATTTGAGCGATGCCGAGCCAGCCAGTGCTACCGTAACTAGCATTGCACGCCTCTATGCGCCCGCTGGTAGGCCGGCATTGTCTTGGTCTGGTGCCGCCTGTCACCTTCGTTAGGTTTAGCACTGAAGATGCGCTCCAGTCCGATATCGCCTCGTCCAGGTACGTATCCCAAACGGAATTCACGTTGTCGCCCACCTGTAAGGTGAACGGGTTGCTAGTTCGGGCCCAATGGTAGCCATTCCACGAATGATTTGCGGATGTGACAGTTGTCAGCGCGGCGAAAATAAGTAGAACCAACATCGCCGCCAGCGTAGTTTGACGCGAGGGTTTGCGCATGAAGATTTTCCTTTCTAAATGGTAAGGTTTATCCCGATGTTCGATTGCCGAACAGAATTCGGGTCCGTCTCCCACGTGGCACGGAGGATAGGACAGGCAATGGTGACGAGCCGAGAATATGACTGGACGCAGCGATATGTCAACCCGGAGGCGAGGACCACGGAGCAGCAGCCCACAGAGAAGAGGCCACGGAGGGGAGGACAGGATAAACTTCAATCGCGCTCGAATAATAAAGTGTGCGCCTAGACTTGGTCGACACTTCCAAAGCATCGATCGGAAAACCCTAGATACTACCCACGATATAGGCCTCCGGCTTCACCTCGCAAAGAGCAGGCGGTATGATGACTGCAATACCATATCGATAAGGAGACAATATGAATCTGACAGAGTTTTTACTGGCAGAGCTGGACCGCGAGGTGGAGCGTTCGCGCAGCGCTCTGGAGCAGGTGCCAGAGGGCAAGTACGACTGGAAGCCGCACGAGAAGTCGATGATCTTTGGCTATCTGGCAAACATGGTGGCCACGATTCCTACGTGGATTGCCATGGAGATCACGCAGGACGAACTGGACGTGGCTCCAGCGGACGGCTCGACATGGGAACAGAAACGGATGGACACGAGCGATGCGTTCCTTGAGGCCCTCGACAAGGCCGCAACTGACGCACGTTCGGCTCTCGAGAAGACCACTGAAGAGCACCTGCTGACCTCCTGGCGGTTACTGGCCCGGGGACAGGTCGTCTTGGAGTCGCCACGCCACGTGATGATCCAGGACACCATTAATCATTGGGCGCATCACCGCGGGCAGATGACAGTCTATCTGCGTTTGATGGGCGCGAAAGTCCCAGCCCTCTATGGACCATCAGCAGACGACAATCAGTTTCGCTAGTCCATCAATCCAACGCATTCGAATCCTCAGATTGCACGGACGACGGAAGCAACCCAAACCGCTGTGCGGGTAGGCCCCGGTGCTGCGGCTCACTTGCCCAGGCGGGATGCTGCTTGTTCTTGTGGGCTTGCTGACCGGAGAGTATAGGAGGCTCAACTTCAGCCACGCTTCATGGCTTTCCATCGGGGCGCTCTTCTATCTAATCCTGTTTGGCTCTATCGTGGCTTTCACTGCCTACAGTTGGCTCCTGCGCACGGTCTCTCCGACGCGGGCAGCAACATATGCCTACGTGAATCCGGTAGTGGCGGTTCTATTAGGATGGATCATTGCGAGCGAGCCTCTGACAGTGCGCACGCTGATCGCCGCCGCCGTGATCGTCGCCTCGGTTGTATTGATAACAACCTACGGAAAGGAAAGAGCGGAAAGGTCGAGCGCGCACACCAGCCTCTCTGACGAGGAAGGAGTTTCGCCTGATCCCAACCGTTGCCCAAATCATCCTTGTGCATGACTAACGGGTGAAGCCGCTACGAAGCAGTCGGAAGGCGAGATTGATTACGACCGTTCCCACAGAAGGCGCAAATGGACTATCAATTTCCGTTCCGGCTGCGCCGCCTGATGTGAGGCGGTGGCTTGGCCCCGCCGTACTCGTCTTTTTCAAAGACTTTGGGGCTAAGCCCCATCGGCTTGCAGCCCCAATAATCTGACGCCGGCTTTGACGGAAGGGCGTAGCCGCTTCCTCACATCAGGCGGCGAAGCCGTTAAGACGCACACCAATAATCTAATTGGTTTTGATAATATATTTCTTGGCGAACTGGTTCAGAAGCTCAATCGGTTGGGAACGATGAAGAGCAGGTCACGTATAGGCACTTCTGGATTTGGCATCGCGAGAGTGAAATATGCCCAATTGTTTTCTTGCGTCGAGGTTCAACATACATTTTACCAACCGCCCAGAATATCTACGCTTGCGCGCTGGCGTGAAAACACGGCTCCTGACTTTGAGTTTGTTTTGAAAGCCTGGCAGTTAATTACACACGACGGCAAAAGTCCTACCTATCGCCGCTTGAAGAAGAAGCTATCCGAACGCGAAAAGCAGGAAGCCGGATACTTCCGTGCTACCTCCATAGTTAAGGAGGCGTGGGAAGTCACGCTTGCCTGCGCCCACGCTTTGAAAGCCAGCACGATCTTGTTTCAGTGCCCAGCCAGCTTTAGACAGACCAAAGAAAACATTTCAAATCTGGAGGAGTTCTTTGGGAACCTCAACCGTCAGAAGATTCCCAACGAACAATTTAATTTCTGTTGGGAACCACGTGGCGATTGGGATAGTAAAGTTGTGAAAAGGATATGCGACGATCTGAATTTGTGGCACGCGGTCGATCCCTTTTCGTCTCAGAGCGTAACTCAGGACAAGCTCTATTTCAGGTTACACGGTAGAAACGGATGGCGATACGAGTATGAGGAAGGCGAGTTGCGGGAGTTAGCGGTAATGTTGCCAAAGCGTCCGGCGAAAACGAACACACCCTACGTCTTCTTTAACAACGCTCGTATGACACAAGACGCCTTAAGATTCCAGGCGATTCTTCAAGAGACTTAACAAAGCTCCTTCGACATTGCAAAGCTGACCGCTGCTGACGGCCACTTGCTGACTGAGAACTGCCCACCGACCACTGCTCACTTCCTTCCATTTCGATTCCGGGCCGGAGCCGTCCGTCCCCAGTCATCTATTCGCCGGTCTCGGGCGGTGCGAACGGCCGCGAGGATCTGCTTAATACCGACCCCATCGTAGAGCGTTCCTCGAAGGATAACGGCCGCGATGCGCCGGGTATTGCGGATGTCCTCGAGTGGGTTGGCCTCAAGGAGAACCAGGTCGGCCACCTTGCCTCGCTCAACTGTCCCCACCGATTCGGAAATGCGCAGAAACCTGGCGGAGCGTTGCGTGGCGCGCTCGATCACTTCAGCCGGTGTCATGCCGAGTTCACTGACAAACAGGGCCATTTCATCGTGAATCGAGAAACCCGGATAGACGTTCAGCACGGCCACGTCGGAGCCCACCAGCAGGTCCATACCGGCCTCATGCATCTCGCGAAGATCGCGACGGAGCACGTCGTCCCAAATTTTGCGCGAAAATTGGCGGCGCTGTTCGTCGGCCTCCAAAACCTGTTCGCGCCAATCGAGGACGAGATACTTCGAAAGATATTGTCGCCGCGGATCGAGCTTGCCGTTCTCGTCTTCGACGACGGCGCGCAGGCGCTCCGTGGATGGGAACGTCGCTTCAAAAAGTGTGACGAGCGCAGGTACAATTGCGATCCCTCGCTCAGCAAATTTGCGCCAGATAGCTAGCCTCTGCTCGCGAGTCTGGCCATCGAAAGTTGGATAGAAGCCATGGTCCACTCCGTCCTGGCCCGCGGCAAGCACAACTTCCGGTGGAATGCCGGTAACGTGGCCCACCAGGGGAATGCCGTGAGCGTTGGCTGCTTCGTTGAGCGCCAGGTAAGTCTCCCGATTTTGAACAGTTCGGATCTTAAGGAAATCAAGCTCACGAGCAGCCAGCTCAGCGACGATGCGGCGGGCTTGTTCAGGCGATGCGACCGGGATGCGAATCCGCTCGAAGGGCTCGACCCTTTCTTCCGGAGGATCTTTGCGCATGCGCTCGATGTTGCTCGCGGATTCAAGGTAAGGACCGGCTATGAGCATGCGCGGTCCAAGTCGAAGGCCGGCGCGCACGTCTCGACGCCAACGCAACAGTTCCTCATGCTCTCCGCCCATATCGCGGACGGTCGTCACTCCGTTCGCCACGAATAGCCCGAGTGCCGAGGCACGCGCTTTTAAAATGTGCGCGTGCATTTCGATGAAACCGGGAAGGAGAAACTTACCGGCGCCTTCGATCATAATCGCGCCCGTGGGGACAACAATCTCCGCCGTCGGTCCGATTGCGACGATGCGTTCATTCCGAATCAGCAGGGTTGCGTTTGCCATCGGCTGAGTCCCGGTGCCCGGAATAACCGTCACGTTTCGAATGGCAAGCACGGGGCGCGTTTGAACCGCAGTCGTTTGACTTTCAGCCCTCCGCGACTGGATGGTCGCCTCTGATAGACCATAGTGCCGAGATTGAGCGCTGGCAGGTGACCCGAGGGCTCTTAACGAAGCAACTGCGACTACCGTAATGGCGAAGAGTAATAACCTGGTCGAAGAATTGATCATTGAGAGTGAACTTAGCTTTAGTACCCAGTAAAGGAAGGCCCGAGCGTCAGAGACCTTGTTGGTGACGGGTGAAATTTGTATTACGAATTGATTTGCGAGTCAACGCCTCCTCTGAACAAAGTGACTCAGGAAAGCGAAAAGCGACATTGCCTCTAGTGTATTACATTCGAGTATCATTAGTCTCAGCAAGGTTTTTGGTTCCCGATCAAGAACGGAAGCGCTCCGTAACGGCTTCGCCGCCCGATGTGAGACGGTGGCTCTGTCCCGCCGTCCTGACCTTAAAAATAACTTGGGGCTATGCCCCATCCCGGCGCAGCGATGTGTCTTAGCCTGCGAAGCAGGTGAAAGCGTAAAGTCTCGCACCCCAGCGGGGCTGCCCCGCTGGGGAACCCCGCCCTGGGGCATGAGCCCCAGGAACAGATGGTTTTGGATTGAAGAGCCCGTGATAACGGGCGACAGGTTATGCGATACCTCTGTCGCCCGTTATCACGGGCTTGGTTTGTGTTGTTTCCTCCCTGGGGCTCACGCCCCAGGCTTTGTGCGCCTGAAAGCGCAAGTGGTCGGAGAGGTGAAAGTCCTCTTCAGGTATACGCTCTCCGGCCTGTAACCAACTGCAACTGCGTCGCCGCGAGGCGGG
>Ga0136617_10000153_pt1 | contig 50823 bp, 44 predicted proteins | sample AntDrymUQ3222106_2_FD_129672 | JGI IMG/M metagenome (GOLD analysis project Ga0136617, IMG submission 129672) | Polar desert sand microbial communities from Dry Valleys, Antarctica - metaG UQ322 (21.06) | ecosystem: Environmental > Terrestrial > Soil > Desert | place: Antarctica: Dry Valley... | reverse complement strand
GCGGGTCCCCGCCCTCTTAGCTCAGCTGGTAGAGCACTTCCATGGTAAGGAAGGGGTCGCCGGTTCGAGTCCGGCAGAGGGCTCTCCACCGAACGCCGCGCTAACGCGCGGCGTTTGTGCGTTCTGGGGGCGTTCTGAGAAGTGCTCACGCGTCCGCGGTGGGGGCGTCCTGGGGGCACGCGGGGCACACGCAGGCCACAGATGCCGCGGTCCTGCGAGCAGACGACTGGGGAGGAGCCTCGACTGTGCCGATCGCGACGGCCAGCAGGGCCGGAGAGGGCACCGTGACCCGCGTCGTCAGCGAGATGCGCACCGCGTCCGTCCGTGAGATCGATCTCACGGCCGAAGTCAAGTGGGGCGACGGCCGGGGAGGCTCGATTGAGGCGTCCTTCAGCGGGCTATCGCACGACGACCAGGTCGAAGCCGGTCTTCGTGTTGGTCTGCTCGGCGAAGGCGTTCCGAAGCAGGTAAGCCACGATTTCGAGTCCATGATCGAGACGTCGGACCCGCTCGCCCCACTCGCTGACCTGATGCTCACGCCGGCGGCGGAGGAGGCCGTCGGCGCGCTGCTGATCTCCGAGCGGCTACTCCGTCCGGGCAAGGCTTCCCACATCGACCGGTTTGCCCTCGGACCGCCGCACCTGGGACAGCGCCAGATCGAGCTGGTCTACACGGAGCCCGGCAATCACGAGCCCGGCACGCGCCGGATCGAGGGCGTCCGCCGCGCGCAGTAAACGCCCTCGATCAAGGCGGTTCAGTAGGGCACCCGTCGCGCGGGCGGAGAACTTCTGGTGTCAGCGTCTGGGCTCGCGAGCTGCCGTTCAAGCGCGGTAAAGCTGTCGATGAGCTCGGTGGCCTCGAAGGCACGGTTTCGTCCCCCGACGGTCGTCTGCGTGAGGACGCCGGCCTGAATAAGTCGCGGGATCGCTTCGTTGACCGCTTGCTGACTTCGTCCGAGAAGCGATGCTGCGCTCTGCACGGTGACAATCGGCGCGCCCGGGAGCGCGTCGAGCAATAGCTCCGTCGCCGAGTTCCGTCGCACCCGACCTAGGCGGCGCCGCCAATCATCCTGCAGTTCGTGAACTTGGCTCTCGTATGCCTCGGCGTCCGCGACCGCGCGCCGGCAGGCGCCGGCGAACAGCGAGATCCATTTGTTCATGGCCGCGACCGCCTCTGGGCTATCGGGACGCCCCTCGTAGCGAGTGCGCATGAGACCGTTGACGTAGTCGTCGGACCACGTCGCCAGCACGAGTGAGATCGGCGGAACGACCTTCGGCGCAAGGCCACGGCGGCGCAGGATGACGTGAATAAGCGCTCGACCGGTACGGCCGTTGCCGTCGATGAACGGGTGGATGGTTTCGAACTGGGCGTGGGCGACGGCGGCTTGCACGACCGCTGGCAAGGTGTCCTGATTACAGAACTCGCACAGGCCCTCCATGAGCTCGGGCACTCGCTCATGCGGAGGTGGAACGAATGCTGCGGAGCAAGGGTTGAAGCTGCTGCCGCCGATCCAATTCTGGACCTCGCGAAGCTTGCCGCCGTGGCGCTCCAGCGACGTGCCCGCAAGCAGGCGCTCATGTACACCGAGAACGTCGTCGACGGTGATCTGAGGTCTCGCACTGAGGGTCTCGACCGCCCAGTTCATAACCTCGATGTTGTTGAGCACCTCCGTCGCCGTCACGTCAGCTCGGCCATCCTCGAAGTCGCGGGCCAGTTGCGCCTTGAGCAGTCGGCGCCCGCCGATCTCCAGTCCTTCGATGCGTGACGACGCGACCGCCTCTGCTCGGAGCAGCAACCGAGCGATCGCCTCCGAGTCGGCGAGTGCGCTCGTCTTCTGATTGAGGCGCGCGATCGCCACTTCCGCATCGGTCACATGCGCCGCTGTGGATCCGACCAACGGCAGGGATTGGGATGCCAGAGCGTCGGGGACGTAGGCTTCGTAGTCACAGCCTTGGCGGTCGCGGCGAGGGAGTTCCAACGACGCCTTGGGAAGCCAACGAAGCTTTATTAGCTCGGCCATGTAGTCAAGGTTAGCTCAAATCCTTGAATAAGGCGACGGTTAGCTCAAGGTTTCGCGCAACGTGTCTGGTGGGGGACCACGCCGCGCGCGCTCAGGCCGCCGCACTCAAAAAGCGCGCAAACCGAGGGTTTCCTTGCCCAGAAGCAGGTGCGGCGGCGCGAACTCGCTCCCTGGGCCGTATGCGGTGTTCGGTAAGTCATTTGCCGGATGAGTCAGGTCGATGCTCATGTGGGGATCGTTGCCGCAGGCGCCCGCTGAGGAGCTCGCGCGCGAGACGGATCGTCCTGGCGTGTGCCGGCCCGCGTAGGGCGTCGACGACGAGTGCGAGCGTCGCGTAGAAGCTCTCATCCTCCTCAGCGAGCAGAAGGGCTGCGGGATGCAGCGGCTGGAATTCGAGCCCGCGGACCTTCCCGTTCGGGTGCGGCCAGACGGGCGGAAGCTCGGATGTGCTCGCCAGCTCGCTCTTCAGCGGTTCTGCGGCCCATGCGGTCGGAACGCCGCGCGTCTCGCCGCCACGCTCGGCCGGGACGACGTACCGGACAGCGTGTAGTAAGAACTCCTCCGCGTGCGGAGCCGAGACGCTGCGGCGTCGTGGGTCATATAGCCCGGTCGCCCCGAGCCGCCGCAGCGCGCGCTGCATGCTGGCGAGGCTGAGGTGGGTCTCACTCGCCAACGCACGGATGGATCTTGGGCGTTGCCCTGATGGGCCAGCCACACCAGGACGAGCACGTCTTGACCGCGGAGCATGGCCGCAACGTACCCGACTGACCCATGTATCGATACATGGGTCACGCCGTTCGCGCCGCCCAAGGACGCTCATACACGCCGGCAACTACGCCGATGAAGGTTCCTGGACCCCTGTACGTACAATGTGGGTACGACGGAGAAGATTGGAATTCGATGAGCGCTACGAAAACCTCACGCCTCAACCTTCGTGTGGCGCCCGCGGATGACGCCCTTTTGCGTCAGGCGGCCGAGCTGCTCGGCGAGAGCATGTCGGAGTTCCTCGTCGAGAGTGCCCGTGAACGTGCCGAGCGACTGGTGGCCGACCGGACGCGCTTCGTCTTGGCCGACGAGCAGTGGTCCGCGTTCTGCGCGGCGCTCGACAGGCCGGCCGAGGTCAAGCCGGAGTTGCGCGACCTCTTCGGACGTTCGCGTCCTGAGTGATGCCGCGGTTCGGCGACCCCGAGCCGCTCGCCGACCACCACGTTCTTGAAGGTTTCGCCTGCGGCGTCAAGTCGCTCAGTCTCTGGTTGCTCGAGCACGCCCGGCAGGCTGCCGCGGGAGGCTCCGCGCGGACGTACGTCGTCGTCGACGGGGAGCAGGATCGCGTCGTCGCCTACCACGCGCTCGCAGCCGCTGCGATCTCGCCGGCGGACGCGACAGCAAGGGCCCGACGAGGACAGCCGCGGTATCCGATGCCTGCGGTGCTGCTCGCACGACTGGCGGTAGACACAAGCGTTCAGGGGTCGCGGCGTCGGCGCGTTCCTCCTCCGCGACGCGATGGCCCGCGCACTCGGGGCATCCGAGCAAATCGGCGCACGCATCCTGCTGGTGCACGCGCTCCACGATGAAGCGCGGGCGTTCTACGAGCGCTGGGGCTTCGAGCGGTCGCCGACCCATCCCCTCAATCTCCAGTCGCTGTTCAAGGACGCTCGGAAGTCACTCGAGTGACCTGAGCTGCGCGGACTGACATCGCCGAGGCCGCCTGAGCCGGCTGCTCAGACGATTAGGCGGGTCTGCGTCTCGGCGGGTTCGTCCTCGAGCACCTGGACGCCGCCGCTGAAGATCTCGGGGTCGAGGAAGGCGCGCATGAGCTTCTCGTGGGCGCCGTGGCGCAGCGACTGCGTCTCGTGGCGCAGGGCGTGGGCGTATTCGGCGGGGTCGTTGCGCAGTTCGCCGGCGAGCCGCCGGGCGACGATCTGCTCGGCCGCCCAGTGGTAGACGGCGTTCGCGGCCGCCTCGACCTCGAGCATGCGGTAGGGGAGGTACTCGCGCACCCGTGCAGGCTTGAAGCCGGCGCGGCGGGCAGCGCGCTCGAGCGCCTTGAACTCGGGCCGGCCCTCGTAGACGGTGACGATGCCGCTCTCGGGCTCGAAATGGGCCTCGATCACCGCGTCCTCGTCCTTGCGCGCGATGTCGCTGACCCACCCGCTGGCGCGATGGCGCACGATCAGGACCTCGAGCTCGGCCATGTGGCCCGCGGCCTCGGCGATCACCGACAGCCGGGCGCCGGGCTCGACGGACACGCGCGCGCGCAGCGTGCCGGTCAGCCGCGCCCATCCGCCGCGGTTGGGCTCGGGCACGATCTCCTGCCAGAGCTTCAGGCGCAGGCCGGCGTCGGTGGTCACGGCGACCGGTGTGCCGGGCGGCACCTGCGCCGGGTCGATGACGAGCGAGACGCCGCGGTCCTCGCCGGGGTGCAGACGCACCGGTGACTGCTTGAAGCGGATCGCGCCGGCCAGCGCCGCGTCGGGGGCGGAGCTCGGCGGCGACGGCTCGCCCGACGGGCCAGCCTCGGCGTCAGGCTCCGGGTCAACGCGCGCGGGCGTATCGGCGGGCGCGCCGCCGCGCTCGAAGCCGGCGGTGCCGGGCGCGTCGAACGCGCTGCGCAACGCGTCGTTGAGCGCGCGCAGCCCGACCTGGTCGCGGGCCGTCACGGCTCGCCCAGCCCGCACGAGGTGCGCACCCGCCCGGCGCTCCTCGGCGGCGACAATCGGGCGCAGCACGCGCTCGATCGCCACGGACAGGCGCTGCACGAACGGATGATGCTCGTTGAGCCCGGAGCGATCGACCTTGACGACGACCTGCGGGCGGGGCGAGTCGAGCGCGGCGCGCTGGAGCTGCTCGAGCTCGTCACAGATCACCTCGCCGTAGAGATGCCGCGTGCCCGGCTCGCCCTCGTGGCCGGCGAGCGTCGTCTCGTGCGCGGCGCGCCCGGAGCGGATCACCAGCCCGCCCAGCCGCGTCGCGCGCGACGGGCTGAGCGGAATTGGCTGAGCGGCGCGCCGCACGACCACACGCGCGCGCACGCCCGCGACGACCTCGATCTCATCGTCGAAGAGCAGCGGGCGCTCAGGGTCGGGCTCCGGGCCCGGCAGCGTGACGAGCTGCGCCGGCTCGCCCGGCAGCTCCAGCCACAGCTCGCGCGCGGGATCTTCGAGCACGGGCCGCAGCTGCACGAGCTGCCCGACCAGGCGCCGGAGGCGCGCGTTGGCCGGCGGCCGCCCGGCCGCGAGCGGCACCGTGATACGCGTCCCCGAGCCGTCGAGACCGAGCTGCGCCCGCGCCGCCGCGCTCGCCGGCTCGTCGCGGATGTGCACGTAGGCGTACGGGTCATCACCGCCCGAGGGGAAGAACCACGACTCGACCACCCGCCCCTCGTGCACACCCTCGATCCGCCCGCCGCCCTGCGCGAGCCAGACGTCGCGCAGCCCACGCCCGAACAGCCCTCGCTGCCCGCGCGCGTCGGGCGTCACGCCCAGCGCTCCGAGCCGCCGGTCGACCGCAGCCGCGTCCATCCCGACGCCATTGTCTGAGCAGCGCAGCTCGTGCCGCCACTCAAGCAGCGCCGGCGCCCGCAGTCGCCGCATCGCCCGCTTCCACTCGGCGGCAAAGTCCGGAACGGGCGCGCCGAAGCGCAACACGATTCGCCCCGACGCGCGTCCGCCCGCGGCGATCGCGGCATCCGCGTTGGTCACGAGCTCGGGGACGATCTGGACGAGGTCGATCCCGCCCTGGGCGAAGTTCTCCCGGAAGTACCGGCCATTGACGCGGCCATGGCGAACGAGGGACGGATCGAGGCGCTGCGACACGACGCCGCGGACTGTAGAGGCGTGTGCGGTCGGTGCACCGCGGGTCAGAGTGTGATCGCGACGACCGGGTTGACGAGTTCGCAGTCGCTGTCAACGAGCGCGGCATTGATGATATTCGTCGCGCCGAGCCGGTCCCTGCCGTACCCGGAGTGGATGTGGCCGGCAGACCATAAGTCGCTGGATGCGCTCCAGCGCCTTGGTCAAGGCCCTGGAGCCGACGTGCGGCTGTCCGTCTGATTGGCCATTGTGATCCCCGTATCCACGCGGCGGGCCGTGGCAGATCAGGACGTCGGTGTCGGCGGGGATCAGGTCGAACTTCGAGGCGAGGAACGCCTCCCCGTAGCGCCGGGGAGCATTGAACGCCCAGTCTTGGAACCACGGCTGCCACGGGGTGCCCCAGAGCTTGAGTCCGAACAGCTCGACGCCCGAGTCCTCGAGGTAATGGCAGCGCAGTCCGTCGGGCAGCCCCCCTGGCTCAGGCCGGCGCGAGGATCCGGAGCCCGTGGTGAACGGCCCCGTCGGCGAGCCGGCGGTCGTAGGTCATGACTGTGTCGAGCACGCCGGCGGCGGCGAGTCTGACCGCGGTGGCCAGGTGGATCGCGTCGAGCGTCGCGACGGTCGCGGGAGGCAGCGTCTCGGAGGCCGTGAGAATTGCGTCGTTGAGCGGGATCAGCGCCACACCGCGCAGCAGCCGATCGGCGGCCTCGAGCGCGTCCTCGCGCAGCGCGAGGCGGCGGAGCTCGATACGCAAGAGCCGGCTCGCCACGTGCTGGTCGAAGCCGGCGAGCTCGCGCAGGACCGCCGGGGCATCAGGCTCGCCGAGCAGCACGCGGCCGACCGCGCTCGTGTCCACGTACACCGCCGCCACGGCTCAACCGTCGCGGTCGGAGCGGCCTTCGGCGAGGCGCGCGTCGGTGGTGCCGGCCGGCGAGCTCCTCGCGGGCAGTGTCGCGGCGATGGTTTCGAGGCGCTGGACCGGAACGCTGGAGCCGAATCGCTCGGCGAGGTCTGTGTAGGGCTCGGCTGCCGCGCCGGCGGGGATGAGGCGCGCCACCTGCCGACCGCGTTCGGTGACCACCAGCGCTTCGCCATCCTTGACGCGCTCGAGGTACTTGCTGAGGTTCTGCCGCAGCTCGCGGACGCCGACCCTGTCGCTCATGTGCGTCGCAATGTAGCACATACGCCGGTCAATCCTCCACGCTGCTCAGCCGCTCTCCCAGCCGCGAATACCGTCGCGAGGTATCCGGCGTCGCCGCCGCCCGCGCCATGACCGCCGCTTGCCCGACGATCAGGGTCGCCAGCCGCGCACGCGTCATCGCGGTGTAGAGCATCTCGCGGCGCAGGAAGTAGGCGCCGGCGGCGGCGTGGGCGATGACGATGGCCACGGGCAGCTCGATTCCCTGGCCCTTGTGGATCGTGCAGGCGTAGGCGAGTTGCAGCTTCCCCGCCTCCTCCTCGGGGAGGTGCACGACGGCGCCGCCGTCCGCCTCGACGACGAGCACCTCGTCGTCCTCGTTGTGGTCGAGGAGGCGGAGGATCGTGCCGTTCATGAGGCCGAGGTCGTGGAGGTTGCGGCCGGAGAGCATGAGCTTGTCGCCGACGCGGAGACGGCCACCGAGGACCGGCCGGCCCGCGGGGTTCAAAGCCTCTCGGAGGCGGGCGTTCAGGGCGTCGATCCCCAGCGCGCCGCGGTAGACCGGCGCGAAGACCTGGATGTCCGCAAGCGAGTCGACGCCGAAGTGCCCCGGCAGGCGCTCGGTCACGAGTGTGACGACCTCGTCGAGCGCGGCTCGCGGGTCGTCTCGCTCGATCAGGTAGAGGTCGCGCGTCATCGACTCCGACGCGGTGAATGACGGCATCCTCCCCTCGCGCACGGCGTGGGCGCCCCGCACGATCATGCTCCCCGCCGCCTGGCGGAAGATGTGGGTGAGCTCGGCGATGGGAACGGGCTTGGCCTCGACGAGCTCGGCGAAGGGCTTGCCGGCGCCGACCGGTGCGAGCTGGTCGGCGTCTCCGACGAGCACCACGTGCGTGCGCGGGCCGACGGCGCGGAGCACCGTGACGAGCAGCTCGAGGTTGGCCATCGAGGTCTCGTCGACGATCAGGAGGTCGGTGTCGAGCTCGTCGACCGTGGGTCCCTGGCCGGGGATCCAGCCGAGGGCGGAGTGGACGGTCGAGGCGTCGAGCCCGCTCGACTCGCTCATCCGCCGTGCCGCGCGGCCGGTGGGGGCGACGAGGAGCACCGACGCCTTCTGTTCGCGAGCGGCGGCGCAGATGAGGCGGATCGTTGCGGTCTTGCCGGTGCCCGGGCCGCCGGTGACGACCGAGAGCCGGCTCGCGAACGCGGCGCGGATCGCGGCGGATTGCCCGAGGGCCGGGATGAGGTCGTCGGCGGGTGGTGCCCCCGCCGCCTTGAGGCTCGCCGGCTCGCTCGCCAGCGAGCGCACGATCTCCGCGAGGTCGCGCTCGAGCCGTGCGATCTCGGGCCGGTAGGCCCAGACCGCGCTCGCCGAGTCGATCTCGAGCACCAGCTCGTCCGCGTCGGCCATTTCGTTGAGCCGGGCGGCGTCGGGCGCCGTGCCGAGCAGCTCGCCGGCGCGCCCCGCGAGCTCGGGCACCGGCAGGCACGTCGAGCCGGCCCGCTCCGCCTCGCTCAAGACGTGCAGCACGCCTGCGCTCGTCCTCGCGGAAGAGTCGGCGGCGAAGTCGAGCGCGCGCGCGATCGTGTCGGCCGTCTGGAACCCGACGCCGAACACGCTGGTGAGGTCGTAGGGCCGCTCGCGCACGACGCGGTGGGCGCGCGAGCCGTAGTGCTTCTCGATGCGCGCGACGAGCCACGCGAGGCCGTGCGGGGCGAGCAGGAGGTGCAGGGCACGGCTCGAGCGCAGCCCGTCCCAGGACTTGATCGCCTCGGTGATCCGCCCCGGACCGAGGCCGAGTCTGCGGAAGGCGGCGCGCGGGTCGCGGTCGATGACCTCGAGCACCGTCTCGCCGTAGAGGTCGAGCAGCCTCTCGGCTCGCGTGCTCCCGACATGCCTGACCCGCTTGAGGTAGGCGAGCAGTGCGGCGTCGCCTGTCGGCGGGAGCGGCTCGGCGGTCGCGACCTTGACCTGCAGCCCGTAGCGCCGGTCGTCCTGCCACAGGCCGTCGATGCGCACGCGCTCGCGCTCCTCGAGGTGGGCGATCGTCCCGACGAGCACGACCTCGTCGCCGGCGCGGTCGGCGTCGATGATCGCGAAGCCCGTCTCGTCGCTCGACCAGCGGAGGCGCCGGACGACGACCTCGTCCTGGAACGGCGTGCCGGGGATGCCCTCGATCACCGGTGGATTGTCGTGCAAGCGCCCGATGGCTCTCCTAGCCGCCTGCTCGGGGCCAATCGACCCCCGGCTCAGACCTTCCGGTAGCGCGCGTCGACGATCGAATAGGCGGCGAACCCGATGAGCCCCGCGGCGACGACGCCGAGGAGGAACGGGCCGTAGGACGCGTCGCGGAGGGCAGCCAGGGCGCCGTCGAGGCCGATCGCCTTGTCCGGGTCGTAGTCGATCGCGGCGCGGAGCAGGAAGTAGCCGATGAGCGCGAACACGACCATGCGCGCGAGGTGACCGAAGACGCCGAGGGCGGTGAAGAACCGCTTGACGTGCTCGCTCATCTGCTCGGTCTTGGACTTCTCGCAGAGCTTCTTCGTGATGCCCTTGTAGCCCTGCTCGAGCCCGACGGCGATGATGATCAGCGCGGCGATGCCCACGAGGATCTGACCGCCGGGCCAGCCGAGGACGCCACCGGTCGTCTTGCCGGGCCCGCCCGAGTCGCCGCTGCCGGACCCCATCAGGATCGAGATGGCGGTGATGCAGAGCGAGACGTAGCCGATCCCGCTGACCACGCCGTCGATGCGCTCCTTGGCGTCGTCGGAGGCCTCGGGACCGTGGCCGATCGCGGCGCGCACGAGTCGCCAGATCGCGTAGCCGGCCAGGCCGATGGCCATGAAGATCAGCAGCGCCTTGCCGAACGGCTGCTTGGCGATCTCGGAGAGTGCACCCTGCTGGTTCGTCGTCTCGCCGCCGCTGCCGAGCGCGAGCTTGATGGCGAGGACGCCGATGATCGCGTAGATCACGCCACGCGTGGCGATGCCGGCGCGCGCCAGCCACTCGAACTGCCTGCTCTGGGCGAAGTCATCGCCCTTGCCCTGCGCGCGGCGGATCGGTGCGCCGGGCGCACTCAAGTTCTGAGCCATTCGGTGCTTCTCCTAAATTGCGTCTCGATGACGCAGACGCTGAGCGCGCGGGCCACCGAGAAGTGGCCGGCTTCCCCTCGGGCACCTACCTGCTCCCGCTCATCGGCAGCCCGGAACATCAACCCCACAATCGCTGCCGCAGCCCGGACGCGCGGGCGATGGGGCGGTCGACGGCGGCGCGGATCGACTCCTCGGTCCCGACCAGCATGAGGTGCGTCCGCGCTCGGGTGACCGCGGTGTAGAGCAGCTCGCGGGTGAGGATGGGTGAGTCGGGGTCGGGGAGCAGGACGGCGGCGGTGTCGAACTGGGAGCCCTGGCTCTTGTGGACGGTCATGGCGTAGACGGTCTCGACGGCGGCGAGGCGAGTGGGGCTGAAGGTGACGATCTCGCCCTGGCGTTCGAAGGCAGCGGTGGGGCGGCCGGTGGTTCCCGACGTGACGACGACGCCGGTGTCTCCGTTGTAGAGGCGGATGCCGTGGTCGTTCTCGGTGACGAGGAGGGGGCGGCCGACGTACCACTGCTCGGTGCCGAAGCCGGGCAGCTCGCCGGCGAGCCAGGTCTCGATGCGGGGCATCCAGGTCGCGACGCCGTGAGGGCCGCGGCGGTGGGCGCAGAGGATCCGGAAGGCGCCGAGCTCCTGGATGGCGCGGGCGGCATCGCCTGCGCGGGCGGCTTCGATGACCTTGACGCCGGTGGTGACGGCGCCGTTGCGGACGACCGACAGCTGGTCGAGCGCGGCGGGGTCGCCGGCGTCGGCGTCGATCCAGGTGATGCTGTCGTCGGCGAGCGCGGCGATGGCCGCGTCCGCGTCGCCTGTGTGGATGGCGTCGGCGAGGCGTTCGATCCCGCCGCCGAAGCGGTGGACGGTGCGGAGCACGACGATGCCGTCGCCGACCGCGACGTCCGCGGGCGGCGCCGCGCCGTCGACGGTCGAGCCCGTCGCTTCCTCCACCGCGGTCCGCACGCTCGCGCTCATGCGCGGTCCCTCCGCGGCCGGGCCGACGATGTCGCCGAGCACGGCGCCGGCCTCGATCGAGGTGAGCTGGCCCGGGTCGCCGACGAGGATCAGCCGTGCCTCGCGGCGGACGGCCTCGGTGAGCCGGGCCATTAGCGACAAAGACACCATCGAGGTCTCGTCGACGATCACGATGTCGTAGGGGAGGCGGTTGCCGCGGTCGTGGCGGAAGCGGCTGTGGGTCCCGGGCTTCCAGCCGAGCAGGCGGTGGAGCGTCGAGGCCTCGAGCTCGAGCAGCCGCTCGCGGATCGAGGCGTCGACGTCGAGGCGCGCCGCCTCTCCGTGCACCGCCTCGGCGAGCCGGGCGGCCGCCTTGCCGGTCGGGGCGGCGAGTGCGATCAGCGGCGGCGCGATGCCCGCGGCGAGCGCCTGCTCCTCGAGCAGCGCGACGATGCGGGCGACGGTCGTGGTCTTGCCGGTGCCCGGGCCACCGGCGACGACCGCGAGGCGGCGCAGCACGGCCGCGGCGGCGGCCTGTTTCTGCCGAACGTCGGGATCCTCGCCCTGGAACAGCCGGGTGATCCCAGCGGTGAGGATGTCCATCCGCACGGGGATGTCCGTGGCGCCGGCCAGCGCCTCGAGGTCGGTCGCGACCTGCTGCTCCTCGCGCCAGTAGCGGTCGAGGTACAGCGCGCTGCCGACGAGTTGGAGCGGACGGTCGGCCCCCACGAGCCCGCTCGCCGCGACCCGTGCGATCCAGGCGGAGGGCTCGGGCCACGGCAGGGTTGCGAGGTCGATCGGGTCGTCGAGGTCGACCGTCGCCGTCTCGTGGATCCGCTCCAGGTCGACGAAGACGTGCCCGATGCGCGGGGCGCGCACGGCGAGCGCCGCGGCCAGCAATAGCGAGTCGTCCGCGTCGTCGATCAGGCCGGCGAGGCGGCGCGCGACATGGACGTCGGCGGCGGCGAGGACGCCGGCGTCGTTGAACTCCAGCAGCAGCCCGGATGCACCGCGTGCGAGGCGGATGTCGAAGCGGTCGCGCTCGTCCACGGCGGTCATGCGTCGGCTCCGACGGTCGCGGGCGAGGTCGAAGGAGTGGTGCCCTGGTCGAGCACGTCGCTCAGCGCCTCGACCAACGCTGCCGACGGCTGCCAGGTGAACACGCCGCACGGCACCCCGTCGACGACCGGCGTGTCCGGTCCCGTCATCCCGCGCATGAAGAGATACAGAACGCCCGCGAGGTTGCGCTCCGCCGAGTAGCCCGGCAGCCGCCAGCGCAGGTAGCGGTGCAGCGCGACGGTGTAGAGCAGCGCCTGGAGGCCGTAGTGCGAGTGGGTCATCTCGGCGCTGAGCGCGGCCGGGCGGTGATGCCACGCCGTCAGCTCCTCGCCCGGCAGAGCGAGCCAGTTCGTCTTGTAGTCGACGACGGCGAAGCGCTCGCCTTCGAGCCGAACCACCAGGTCGATGCTGCCCGCCAGGTAGCCGCGCACGCTCGAGCGCAGGCGCGGGTCGAGCAGGCGCTCGGCGTAGCCGGCCAAGGGATCTCCCGGCGACGCACAAGCGTGCAGCACGTCCGCGATCGCGGACAGCGTCAGTGCCGGGCCGCTCGGGTCGTCGCCGCCGACGAGCGGGAGCTCGAAGTCGAGCTCGTCGAGCCGGTCCGCCCGCCCCACGTCGCGCAGCGCGATACCGCCCGCCAGAGCTCCCAACGGCGTCTCGATCGCCGCGCGCAGCCCAAACACGACGCCCGCGAGGTCACCGAGATCGACGCGCCGCCGCGCCTGCGCGGCGGCGACCTGCTCGACCAATTCGATGTCGAGATCCGCCGCCGCGAAGTCCGTCGACTCGAAGACGCGGTGCACCAAAGTCCCCACCTCGACGCCGACCGGCATCTCGGCGAGCAGTGACGGCACCGCTCGGAGCTCGTCGGCTCCACCGCCTTCGACCGGTGGCGCGTGCGGCGCGGACTCGTCGTCGACGACGGCCTCCTCCGGCTCGCTCGCCACCCGCGCCTCGTAGGTGCCGGCGGTGATGTCGCTGAAGGAGGTGCGCCGCCACCACCAGTCCAGCTCGCGATCGAACGAGGACGCCGACAGCGCCGCGGTCGCGGTCACGTCCCCCGGCCAGGACACCGGCGCCCCGGGCACCGCGGGAGCGACGCTGAAACGGCCCGGTGCCGCGTCAGCCAGAGCCTGGAACCGCGCCGTCGCGGCCTCGTCGGTCGGAACCGAGTGGCCGGACGCCGCGACGTTCCCGTCCCCGTCGCGCGCGAACAGCAGCCGGCTCAGGGAGGAGTTGCGGCTGTCCCAGGAGCCGGCCCACCAGACCACCGCCTGGTGCTTCGCGCGCGTCAGCGCCACGTACGCGAGCCGGAGGTCCTCCCCGCGCTGCTCGTCGACGTGCAGTTGCACGTGCGCCTTCCACTGCGGGCCTTCGAGGCCGACGTCGATCGTCCGCCGGCCCGCGGCATCGTGAAAGGTCACGGGCTCGCCCTTGCGGGGGGCCGGCGACGGCTCGAAGAGGTCCGGGTAGAAGACGACCGGGAACTCGAGACCCTTGCTGCGGTGCATCGTCAGCACCTGGACTGCGTCGGCGTCGCTCTCCAGCCGGCGGCTGCGCTCCTCGTTGTGCCTGTCCTGCGCGGCCTCGAGGACACGCTGGCGCAGCCACGCGGTCAGCGCAGTCGCTCCCATCTGCTCGGTCATCGCCGCCGCGTGGAGGAGCTCACCGACGTGCCGGAGGTCGGTCATCCGGCGCTCTCCGTCGACCATCGCCAGCAGGCGGGCGGGCAGGCCCTCCTCGAGGGTGATCGTCTCCATCAGCGACGCGACACCCTTCGCGCGCAGCACGCGCGCCCAGTGATGCAGCCGCCGGTGCACCTCCTCCCAGGCGTCCTCGTCGGCGCCGGCGACCTCCTCGGTCGTCCAGCCGAGGATCGAGGTCAGGGCGGCCGACCGGGCGCGTGGGGGATAGGACGGCCGCTCGATCGCCTCGAGCACGCGCAGCCATTCGCGGGCCGGCTCGGTGCCGAAGACGCTGCCGGCCCCGTTGATGACGGCGGGAACGTCGACGGCCTCCAGCGCGTCTCGCACCCCTGACGCGTTCTTGTTCGTGCGCGTGAGCACTGCGATGTGCCCGGGCCGGATGGGACCGTCTCCGTCGATCGCGGCGCCGGACCGCAGCAGGGTGACGATCTCGGCCGCGACGTCGCGGGCGACGTACTCGCGCACCGGGCCGATGCGCGCGCAACCCCCCGGGGTCAGGTCCACGCTCGTCCGCGGCATGACCCGGATCCGGACCGGCGCCGGGTCCGGGGCCCCGTGCATCCGCGCGGCCTGGTTCGCGGGCGCGGCGCTGACCTGCCGGTAGACGATGCCCTCATGCCCGAGTCTCGCCCCGTCGAACAGCGCGTCGTAGGCGTCGAGCAGCCCCTGGTCGCTGCGCCGGTTGACGGTCAGCGTGGCTTGCGTCCCGGCGGTGTGCGCCGCTTCGAGATAGGCGTAGACGTCGGCGCCGCGGAAGGCGTAGATCGCCTGTTTCGGGTCGCCGATCAGGACCAGCGTGGTCTTGCCGTCGCCGAACGCGGTCTGCATGATCCGCCACTGCACGGGGTCGGTGTCCTGGAACTCGTCCACGAGCACGACGCGGTAGCGCCTGCGCAGGTGGGCCGCCGCGACCGGGCCGCTCGGGCCCTCGAGCGTGTCGCTCAGGTGGGTCAGCAGATCGTCGAACGTCATGACGCCCGTGCGCCGCTTGCGCACGTCGAGCTCTGTCCGGGCAACGTCGGCCAGCCGCACCCGCATCTGCGCGATCGGGTGATTCGGGGCGTCCTCGGGCTCGATCGGGGCAGCCGGGTTGTTGATCGCCGTCTCCGCGATCTTCATCGCCTCGGCACGGCCGAACGCCGGCGCGTCGCGGCGGCCGAAGCGGCGGACGTAGAGGTCGTCGACGACCTCTCCGGTCAGGTCACTGAGGTCCTCGACGAGCGTCACGTCGGATCCGATGTCGCCGAGGACACCGAGACCGCCGAGCACCTCCTGGCAGAAGGCGTGCGTCGTCGCGATGGTGGCGGAGTCGAAGTCGGCCAGGGCCCGCGCCAGCCGCTCGTGCCGCGTCCGCACCTCGTCCGGGCTGCCGGTGGCGAGCAGCCGCACGACCTCGTCGCCCTCCGGCGCCGCGCCCGCCAGCGCGCGCCCGACGCCCTGCTCCGCGCTCACGAGCCGCTCGCGGACCCGCTCGCGCAGCTCGCTGGTGGCCATGCGCCCGAACGTCACCATCAGCAACTGCTCCACGGGGATGCCGTCGGCGACGTAGCGGGCGGCCAGGGCGGCGATGGTGTACGTCTTGCCGGTGCCCGCGCTGGCCTCGAGCACGGTCACACCGGTCGGGAGCGGCCCGCAGACGTCGAAGGCGTCGCTCATCGGTGTTCGACCTGCTCCCAGCCGAGGATGGGGTCCCACAGCCGGCGCGCATAGCTGTCGAAGCCGGCGAGCGCCAGCAGCTGCTCGATCGACATTGCTTCGCCGAAGACCAGCTCGTGCTCAGGTTCCTGGTCCTCCTTCGGGAAGGCATAGGCGCTCGCCCACTCCTCCGCGGCGGCCTTGACGCGATCTCCCCCACTGTGGAGCGCCTGCGCGTAGGCGGCTGATGTCTTGCACGCGATCGGCAGTGGCTTGCGCAGCCCGGCCTCGAAGAGTCCCATCAGCGCGGTGAGGTGCTCGAGGGCGAGCTCAGGCGCGAGCCTCGGCAGCCGCACGACGGTGACGGCTGCGCGGCCGGCGCCGTAGACCGCGCGGCCGACAGTTGCCGCCTCGAACGGGCGGTCGGGGTGCGCTGCGGTGAGCGCGAGGAACCGCACCCACGCCACCACTCTCTGCCTGGCGTTCACGCGCGAGAAGGAGACGCTGCGCAGCAGGTCACCGCAGACGTCCGGGACCGTGCCGTTCAACCGCCGGCCGTCCGGGAGCATCACGCGCACGTCGACCGACCCGGGCTCGGCGGCCCCCGGGAGCAGCGCGGTGGTGTGCTCGAAGATCTCCTCCACCACCGGCATGAGCTTCGCGAGGACCGGCCCGTCGAGCCTGCCGGGCGGCAGGCTGCCGCGGGCACGTGCCGCCGCCAGCGACGCGTCCGCCGTCGCGCCCGCGAGCCGGGCGACGAGCATCTCCTGGCCGATCTGCCAGTTCTGGAGGGCATCGAGCTCGATCGGCAGGCCGTCGTCGACCTCGTCGGCGTACATCCCGAGGCTGAAGCCCAGCCTCTGGCGGAGGAACGCCTTCACGGGGTGGCGGACGAAGCCGAGCAGATCCTCGAACTCGATCACCGGGCCGGTGACGGGCGCAAGCGGGCCCTCCAGGAACGGCAGCGGCTGCGCGCGCTCCCTCTCCATCGCGCGCGCTCCGTCGAGGGTGGCCCGGTTGAAGCTCCATGCGCCGGCGCCGCCGAGCTCGCCGGGTGTGAAGTTGCGCGGGTCGAAGGCCTGGAGCGGGTGCCGGACGAGCACCTGGGCGCGTGCATCGCCCCGCGTGCTGCGGTCGATGACGTCCAGCAGCTCGCCGACCGGGACGGCAGGTGGGAGCGGCGCGTTCGTGCGCACGTCGTTGCCCTCGTAGGTGACGATCAGGCGGTCGGTCGCTGCCATCAGGGCGTCGAGCAGCATCTGGCGGTCCTCGCTGCGAGGGTCGCGCTCGCCGACGTGCGGATCGCTGAGCATGATGTCGTCGCCGTCGCGTGGGGCCTTGCGCGGGAACGCCGTGTCGTCGAGGCCGAGCAGGCAGACGACCCGGTGCGGGACCGAGCGCATCGGCACGAGCGTGCAGATCGTGAGATGACCGGTGCGGAAGTTCGCGCGCGTCGGGCGACCCTGCAGGCGCTCGGCCAGCAGGGCCCGGACCTCGAGCAGCGTCAGCGAGACACTGTCGCTGCCGGCCTCCTCGCTCACGACGTCGTCGAGGATGCGCTCCAGCTGGGCTCGCTGCCAGGCGTCGCGCTGCGAGGTCGCGGTGAGGGCGTCGGCGGCGGTCGCGATGGCGTGGGCCCACTCGCCCACCGGCATGGCGGTGGCGAAGGCGTCGACCGCGGCCTGCACGCGGTCGACGAGCTCGGCCATGCGTCCCGCCAGGTCGATGGCGAGGCTCTCGACGTCGTCGACCGGCAGCACGCCCTCGAACAGCCGGTGACCCTCCTCCGTCATCGTCACGCCGACGAGCACGCGGTCGAGCCCCTTCTTCCAGGTCCCGGCCGTCAGGTCCGCCAACTGGTACGGGGCGCGATGGGCGGCGTCGAGACCCCAGCGGATCCCGCTGTCGGCGACCCAGTCGCGGATGCGCGCGAGATCCTCGTCCTCGAGGCGGAAGCGCCGGCGCACCGGCTCGCGGTCCGCGAGATCGAGCACGTCCGAGGCGGTCAGGCGGCTTGCGGCAAGGTCCAGGAGCTGGGCGACGACGCCGAGCACCGGGTTGGTCTGGCGCAGCGAGCGGTCGGCGAGGCGGACGCGCAGGTCGGTCGGGCGCAGCTCCTCCGCGAGCGGCTCGAGCTCGTCATCCTCGACGACCTCGCCGGCGGCGAAGGTCGCCTGGATCAGCGGAGCGAACGTCTCGATGTCCGGGCACATCACGATCACGTCGCGCGGCTGCAGGGTGTCGTCCTCCTCCAGCCGGTGGAGGATCGCGTCGCGCAGGATCTCGACCTGCCGGGCGCGTCCGTGACAGGCGTGGATCTGGATGCTGCGGTCGTGCGGATCGAGGGGCGGCCGGGCGTCGGGGGCGCCGGGGAGGGGGAGGCCGGGCGGGGCGCGGTCGGCGCGCACGTCGGCCTGGATGCGGCCGAGGAGGGTCGTGTCGGCGAGCTCGACCGGGTGGTGGTGGCCAATGTGCTCGTGGGTGCCGAGCACGAGCTGCATCTCGCGCGCGTCCTGGCCCCAGGAGGCGAGCAGCCGATTCCCAGGGACCGTCGCGGTGCCGTCGTCGGCACGGCGGACGACCGGCGGCACACCGTCGAGCTTCTCCCACAGCGCGGGCGAGGGATGCAGGAGGAAGACGTGGACCTCGCGGCCGGCCGCGAGGGCGCGGAGGACGTCGAGGTGGCCCGTCGGCAGCCGCGTCAGGCCGAACAGCGAGATGCGCTCGGGGAGGCCGACGAGCGAGGGCTCGGTGCGCAGCCGCTCGCACGCGGGCTCCAGGCGCTCGGCCGGGCTCGGCGTGCCGAGCCGCTCGCGCAGCCGCTGCCACAGCTCCGCCTGCCACGCGGCCTCGTCCGGCAGGGAGACCTCGCCACGCCCCCAGCCGCACACCATCGCCGGGCGGTGCAGCGCGTAGCGGTCGAACCGCTCCGCGAGGTGGCGCACGGTCGCGAACCGCCGCGCGCGCCGGTCGGCGTCGTGCTCGGGGCCGAGGTGGCGCGCGAGGCTGTGCAGCCACGGCTCGTCCAGGCACTCGCCGACGACGTCGAGCAGCGGCCAGACGGCGCGTTGGGGCAGCCAGGGGTCCGACTCCGGGTCGATCCCCGACGCGGCGGCGACCGCGTCGCCGGCGAGGCGGCGCGGGAACGGGAACTCGACGTTCGCGCAGATGCCGTCGGCGCGGCCGGGCGTCGCGCCGAGGGTCGCCGACATCCGCTGCGTCAGCCAGCGCTCCATCCCGCGGGTGGGGACGGCGATGACGTCGGGCGCGAAGGGATCGGCCAGCGGCTCGGCCAGCAGGCGGCCGAGCGCCTCGATCAGGGCGTCGGCGCGTTCAGCTCGGTGGATGTGGAGCAAGGGGCGAAGCGTTTCACGGGGGTCGGGCGCACCGGGAAGAGTGTGCTTGGCATCAGAAGTCGCCCCCGGCCAGGCGTTCCTGACTCGGCCGCGGCGCTCAGGGCGCCCGCCCGGCCTCCTCGCGCTCCTGCGCCTCGACCTCGAGCGTGCCAAAGGTCTCCACGTGGTCGCGCATCAGTGAGCGGGCGCGCTCCGCGTCACCGTCGCCGATCGCCTCCGCGATCGCCGTGAGCTGGTCCGCCACGGCCTGTCGCAACCCGGCATCCACGAAGGGGGCGATCGCCACGATCACCCGCTGCAGGGACTTGTAGATGCCGAGCGTGATCGCCAGGCGGACCTGATTCTTCGAGGCGGCGGCCACCGCCTCGTGGAACTGCACGTCGAGGTTGGCGATCTGCTCCCACGAGCTGCCTTCCTGGGCCACGACTGCGCGAACCTGGGCGGCAAGCTCGTCGAGCCGCGCTCGATCGGCATCCCCGGCTCGTCGTGCCGCCCAATGGGTCGTCTCGCCCTCGAAGCTCGTGCGGAACTCGGCCAGCTCACGGGCGGTCGCGCCACGAAACCGCATCAGGGCCTCGAGCGCCTTTCCCACCATCTGACCGTCGGGCTGGGTGACGAAGATCCCGCCGGTGGAGCCCAGCCTGATCTCCACCATGCCCATCGCCTCGAGCACGCGCAGCGCCTCGCGCACGGTCGATCGGCTGACCCCGAACGCCTGAGCCAGGTCGCGCTCGTTCGGAAGCCGGTCACCGCTCTCGTAGCGGCGCGAGACGATCGCATCCTCGATCTGGCGCAGGACCTCGTCGAGGGAGCGGTGGCGCCGCACGGCGGTGAAGGCGAGTGGACGCTCGACGGTCACGGAAACAGCGTACTTCTGCCACCGCGCCGGTCGTTTCATCCGCTCGAACCGGGGTATGGTCCGACCATTCGGTGAGCGTGTACGTGGAGAAGGTCCTCGAGGAGGTCTCAGCCTGACCGATCAGCCACCCCGGCGCGTGGTGGTCGTGGGCGGCGGCGTCGCCGCGCAGCGGTGCGCCTTCGCGCTGCGCAAACGGGGGTTCGAGGGCAAGCTGACGATGATCAGCGCCGAGGCGGAGGCCCCGTACGACCGCACGCTGCTGTCCAAGGACATGCTGCGCGGCGACCGGGGCGAGCCGTGCCATCCCCTCCAGCCGGCCGAGGCGTACGGCGAGCGCGGGATCGACCTGAGGCTCGGCACCGCCGCCGTCGGGCTCGACGTGGAAGCCCAGCGGGTCGCCGTCTCCGACGGCGCAGAGGTCGCGTACGACCGGCTGGTCATCTGCAGCGGCGGCCGGCCCGTGCTCCCCGCCGCGCTGGCCTGCCCCGGCGTCCTGGCGCTGCGCGAGGCGGCCGATCTGGATGCGCTGCACGCCCGGCTCGCCGACAGCACCCGGCTGGCGATCGTCGGCGGCGGGTTCATCGGCGGCGAAGTGGCCTCCTCGGCCGTCGCGCGCGGGCTCGAGGTCACCCTGATCGAGGCGGCTGGGCAGCCGCTCGCCCCGGTCCTCGGTGAAGAGGTCGGCGCACGCATCGCCGAGCTCCACCGCGCGAACGGGGTGGACGTCGTGGCAGGAGCGGCGGTCGAGGCCGTCGACAGCCGTGACGGCGGCTTCGAGCTCACCTTCGCCGGCGGCCGCGTGCTCCGGTCCGACGCGGTGGTGGTGGGCGTCGGCATGTCCCCCGTGGTGGACTGGCTCGAGGGCTGCGACATCGCGATCGACGACGGGATCCTGACCGATGCCAACTGCCGCACGGAGGTCCCCGGCGTGCTGGCGGCCGGAGACTGTGCGCGCTGGTTCAATCCGCGCTACGAGACGTCGATGCGGGTGGAGCACTGGGACACGGCGGCCCGCCACGGCACCGCCGCCGCCGCGGGCGTCCTCGGCGATGACGAGCCGTTCGCGCCCGTGCCCTTCTTCTGGTCCGATCAGCACGGCGTGAAGCTCCAGTCGGTCGGCTCCACCGACGGCTGGGACGAGGTCGAGCTCGAGGACGGAGACGCACCGGAGAGCTTCGTCGCCCGCTACCGCGCCCGGGACCGGCTCGTCGCCGTGTTCGCCGCCGGGCAACCGAAGGCCATCGCCCGCGCGCGCAAGGAGATCCAGGCGAGCGGCACACAACAGGAGGTTCAGACGTGAGTCCACGAGTGACCATCGACGAGGACGTCTGCATCGGGTCCGGCACCTGTGTCGGGATCGCAGCCGCCGTCTTCGAGCTGAACGACGAGGGGGTGGCGCAGGTTCTGGACCCGACGGCGGCCGACCTTGGCGATCTCCAGCGCGCCGAGGACTCCTGTCCCGTCGCGGCGATCAGCGTCGAACAGAACTAGACAACCCGGATCGAAGGAGGACCCGAATGGCTGACACCGTCGTCACCGAGTCGAAGCGAGAGCGCAAGGAGCCGCTGACCGACCTGCTGGTCGTCGACCTCGACGTGCATCTCCACGAGTCGCCGGGCGAGCTCGCGCCGTACTGCGATCCCCCGTGGGACGTGGCACTCGAGAACATCAAGGATCGCCCCGAGACCTACCTCGACATGCCGTCGTTCTCGCCGGGCGTCAGCGACGGCTCATACCAGGCGAAGTTCCCGACCGCCCACGAGGGCGCGCGGATGGTGCATGACCAGAAGCAGATGCGCGTCGAGCTCGACGAGCTCAACGTCGATCTCGCGGTCCTGTTCCCCGACCACCTGCTCAAGCTGCCGGTCCTCACCCAGGCCCCCTACGCCTCGGCCATCGCCCGGGCCTATAACGCGTGGATGGTCGACAAGTGGACCTCGCAGGAGAAGGGCCTGCTCGGCGCCATCATCGCCGACCCCCACGATCCCCAGGATGCTGCGCGTGAGATCGAGAAGTACGCCGACCATCCGGACGTGGTCGGGGTCTACCTGCCGTGCGCCGGCATCGATCCCCTGTGGGGCCACCGCATGTACGACCCGATCTACCAGGCGGCGCACGACGCGGATCTGCCCGTACTGCTGCACAGCGTCACGATCACGCACCCGGTGTTCCCGTTCAACAATCACGGCTTCGACACCGAACTGGGTCGGCATGCCTGCAGCCACACCTTCTCGATCATGGCCAACATCGTCCACATGATCACGACCGGGGTGGTCGTTCGCTATCCGAATCTCCGCGTCGGCGTCACCGAGGCGGGCATCTCCTGGGTGCCCTTCCTGTGCAACCGGCTCGACAAGGAGTACCTCGAGCGCCGGCGTGACGTCCCCTTCCTCGAAGAGCGCCCGAGCCACTACCTCAAGCGCCAGTTCTGGGTCTCGACCCAGCCGGTCGAGGAGCCCGAGGACATGCGCGATCTGATCAAGATGATCGAGCTCTACGACGGCGAGGACCGAACCGTGTTCGCCTCCGACTGGCCCCACCACGACTTCGACCACCCGATGAAGGTCGATCAGATCCCCTTCCCCACGGAGGAGATGCGGCGCAAGGTGTTCGGGGAGAACGCGCTCGAGCTGTTCAAGATCGACTCCGCGGGGAGGAGGCGATGAGGGCTGAGCACGTCGTCGGGCCGCTGTCGGAGTTCCCGGACGGGAGCCACCGCGTGGTCGACGTCGACGGGCGCCAGATCGGGGTGTTCAACATCAGGGGCGACTTCCACGCGCTGCCGAACATCTGCCCCCACCAGACGGGACCGGTCTGTGAGGCCAAGCAGGTGGTGGGCACGCTGCTCGCCACGGAGCGGACGAACTGGGACCCCGAATGGGTGAAGGACGGCGAGGTGCTCGTCTGCCCCTGGCACGGCCTCGAGTACCACATCCCCACGGGCCAGTGCCTGGCCTTCCCCAATATCAAGCTCCATCGCTATGACGTCTCGGTCGTCGACGACCAGGTGGTCATCCGTCTGGGAACGAAGGCCGGCAAGTGAGCGAGGAGCCTACGGAACGATCCCGCCTGCCGCTGCTGGGACCGCTCGCGGTCGACGAGGACGCCGAGCGGTGCCTGGTGGTGGACGCCGGCGACCAGGAGGACTGGGTCGTCCGCTTCGACAAGAGCGACGAGTTCCCCGCGCGCGAGTGGGCCGACAACATGGTCAGCGTCTACAACCAACGGCTTCGCTCGCCGCGAGCGGGCAGTGACGCCGCCCGGCGTGCGCCGCCGCCCTAGCAGTCGCGGATCCTGCTCCCCGGCGGCTGGCAGAGGAAGTCGACGCTCGGCACGCCGGGGGACCCGATGCGGAAGCGCTGCACCCGGCCGATGCGCCCCGCGCGGGTGAAGCGGAGCTCGACGCGCGCGCCGCGGCCGAGCGAGCGGTTGCCGAACGAGCGGTGCAGGTTCACGGTGCTGCGGCTGCGCGTGACGCGCCGCGTGACCTTTCGGAAGCGGCAGCCCGGGCCGGAGCAACGCAGCTCGATCCGGGTGCCCTTGGGGAAGTCTTTGGCCGTGAGCTTCACGTTGACCGTGCGCCTGCCGGACCCGCGCCAGAGGTTGCCCACGAGGCCCGTGATGGCGGGGAAGGGCACGATCTGCGTGTCGCAGTTCTCGTCGACGCCGTTGCCGGCCCGCTCGCGCGCGCCCGGGCGGATCGCGGCATCCGCGTCGTTGCAGTCCAGCGGCCGCGGCGAGCCGTCGCCGTCGAGGTCGAGGTTGCTCTCGTCGGTACCGGTGCAGTCCTGGTCGATGCGGTCGTCCGGCGTGTCGGTGCCGCCGGGGCGGATCGCCGAGTCTGCGTCGTTGCAGTCGAAGGGCCGGCGCACGCCGTCGGCGTCGGCGTCGCCCTCGATCTCCTCGCACGCGCTGCGGGCGTCGATGTCGTCGCTGATCGAAGTGTCGGTCTCGGAGCCGCAGTTGACCTGCTCGAAGCGGCCGTCGCGGGAGATGATGTTGTCGTCGCCCGGGCCGCCGTCGAAGATGTCGACGCCGCCCCCGCCGAACAGGCCGTCGTTCCCGGCCCCGCCGTTGAGGATGACGGGCAGCGTGACACTCGCGGCCACCGCCGCGACGTCATCACCGTCGCCGAGGTTGAGCAGTACCGAGGAGATGCCGTCCTTCGGGCAGTCGACGCTCTGCAGGTCCGGGCTCACGTCACACATGTCGCCGCCCAGGACGTCGCCGCCGAAGCGGGTGAAGCGGATGCTGTCTCCCGTGTCGAAGCCGCTGATCTGGTCGACGCCGGCGTCGCCCGTATAGACGATGGTCGAGCCGCCGCTGATCGTGAAGGTCCCGGCCTCCGCGGTGGCGGGCAGCCAGCCGCCGGCGGCGACGGTCGCGACGAGCAGCCATCGCCTCAGCATGTCTGGGCCCTCGCCTCGCCCGGCGCGCGGCAGACGGTCTTCCGCGTCGGCAGCGCGCCGCGCTTGACGACGTAGGTGGACGTGCGACCCACCGTCTCCGCCGCGGTGATCGTGAGCCGCAGCCGCGTCCCGGCGCGCAGGCGCCGCTTGCGGAAGCCGTTGTGGAGCACGATCGGCTGGAGGTCGCGGGAGACCGTCCGGCGCCTCCGCTTGATCGGGCAGTCGCGGCCGCTGCAGGTCAGGGTGATGCGGGCGCCCCTCGGCGCGGTGCGCACCACGAGCGAGAGCAGGCGCGTGTACCGGCTCGCGATCGCCCACTGATTCGACACGAAGGCGCCGAGCTGCGCGAACGGGTCCGCGCGCCCGTCGCAGTTCTCGTCGACGGCGTTGCCGCGGATCTCGGGGACGTTGGGGCGGACCGTCGCGCTGGCGTCGTTGCAGTCGCCGGGCAGCGGGAAGCCGTCGGCGTCGCGGTCGAGGTTCGGGTTGTCGCGGCCGTCGCAGTTCTCGTCGATGCCGTTGTCGAACACCTCGGCCGCGCCGGGGGAGACGTTCCCCGCGCCGTCGTTGCAGTCGACGGCGGAGCTGAAGCCGTCGGCGTCGCCGTCGATCCCGCGCTCGCACTCGGCGATGATGTCGACGAAGTCGTTGTCCGCCTCGTCGGTGTCGGCGCCGCACGAGATGCGCTCCGGCCGCCCGTCGCGTGCCCTGATCACGTCGTCGCCGGTCTCGCCGAAGTAGTCGTCGGTCCCCGCGCCGCCGTCGAGCGTGTCGTTGCCCGGCCCGCCCGCGAGGACGTCGTCGACCTCACCGGTCGCGATCGCGTCGTCACCGATCCCCCCGGCGACGCTGATCGGGGCGGTCACCGCGATCGCCGTGAAGCGGTCGTCGCCGGTGCCGAGGTCCACCGCAAGGCTCGAGCCCCGCGGGCACTCGACCGTGTCCGCGGCCACCGCGCACTCGAAGCTGAGGTCGGTCAGGCCACCCCCGGCGCGGCTGATGATGTCGAGCGTCGCCGTCCGCTCGACCGTGATGTCATCCGCCTCCGCGAGGTCGTCGAGGATCGTGATGATCCTGGTGTCCGTGTCCCGGTTCACGGTCGCGCCCGGCGCAGCGGCCGGCAGCAGCGCGAGCCCGAGCGCGGCGATGGCGAGGAGGAGAAGGGCCGTACGCACCGACGCATCCTCTTCAATCCGTGAGGCTGGTGCAACCGGGAAGCGAAGTCGACGTTCGGACGACCCTGCGGCAGCAGGGCTCACGACACCGGCCGGGCGGGCCGAGCGAATGGTCGTGCGGCCCTCTCCTCGTCGGTCGAAGTTCCGTCAAGCCGACTCCTGCGCCCTCTGCGCTCGCGGGCTCGCTCCCGGGGAGACCGCAGTCTGGGATCCCGCGAGCCGGGATGTGCTCTGCATCGGTTGCGACCCGGGATGGTCGGTGCCGACCCGATCCATCACCGTGGTCGGTGCCCACGTCCCGGCGTGGCCGCCTATCCCGCCGCCGGCGGGACGTTCTGGTTCAGCCGGAAGACGTTCTCCGGGTCGTAGGCCGCCTTGATCTCGGCCAGCCGCTCCCACGTGGCGCCCGGGTAGGCGGCGCGGACCCGCTCCTCGCCCTCGTCGGCGAGGAAGCCGACGTAGCCGGCCGGGTCGCCCTGGCTCAGCTCGCTCACGAGGCCGGTGACCCACGCCTCGTGCTCGGGGCACTCCTCCGCCCGCGCGTACATCGCGACGACGTTGGCCATGATGCGGCGGTCGCGATGGGCGAACGCGGTCGCGTCCGCTGGCACGCGCGCCATCGCTCCCCCGAGGACGCGGAGCTGGACGACGGGCGTCGCCGCGGTCGAGCGCTCGAGCGACGAGAGGATCGACTCCGCGGTCCGCGGCGCGATGCGCTCGGCGAACGATGAGCGGGCGACCGCAACGGGCCGGTAGCTCTCGTCGGCCGGGGGATACATCTCCGGATAGGGCATCGGCCGCAGCAGATCGGCGAGCGGCGTCGCGAGCGCGCGGAACGGCGCGAGGGCGCGCTCGCCGGCCTCGACATCGCCCGCGTAGGCCAGCATCGCCATCACGACCAGCCGGCCGTGGTGCTCGAGCGCAAGGAAGGGGAGCGGCGGTGCGGGCATCACGTTCGCGACCGTCGAGAGCTCCTCCGGCGCGGCCTCCGCCTCGGCGATGAACGCGGCGAGCACGTCCGGACTCGCGGGCAGCAGCAGCATCCCGCCGACGATCGTGTCGACCTCGTGGAGCCGGAACTGCAGCCGCGTGGCGACGCCGAAGTTCCCGCCGCCGCCGCGGATGGCCCAGAACAGGTCCGGGTGGTGCTCGGCGTCGACTCGGAGCAGGCCGCCGTCCGCCGTCACGACGTCGGCGGCGAGCAGCGCGTCGATCGTCATGCCGTGCTTGCGGACCAGGAAGCCGACCCCGCCGCTCAGCGTGATGCCGCCGAGCCCGACCGAGCCGGCGTCGCCGAACCCGGTCGCGAGCCCGTGCTCGCCGGCCGCGGCCGTGTACTCGGCGGCGGTCAGGCCCGTCTCGGCCCAGGCGGTGCGCCGCTCGGCGTCGATCTCGAGGCCGCGCAGGGCCGAGAGGTCGAGCACGATCCCGCCCTCGGAGACGCTGTGGCCCGCGGGGCTGTGGCCGCCGCTGCGGACGGCCAGCTCGGTCCCGGTCTCACGCGCGAGCGCGATGACGCGGGAGACGTCGGACGCGTCGGCGGCGCGGACGACCATGGCCGGGCGACGGTCGATCGCGCCCATGAAGACGCTTCGCGCCTGGTCGTAGTCGGTGTCGTCCGGCGTGATGATCCGGCCCTTGATGTCGTTTGCGAGCTGGGGCGTCGAGAGCATTCATCGAGGGTCGCGTCTCGCACTGCTCCGGCCTATACGGGAATCCGCTGTTCGCCGTGGCGGTTAGCCACACCGCATCGCCCCGGGGTTACCCTGTCCCGATGGCCCGCAGCTTCCGCCTGGCGATCGACGAGGAGACCCTCACCGACGAGCTGTTCGCGTTCGTGTGCGATCCGCGCTCGACGCGTCTTCAGCGTCGGATCGTCGGCGAGTTGAGGGCGCTGGCGCCGGGGATGATCCCCGTGATGGAGATGATGATCCTCGACGGCGTCGACGAGCGGCACTACGTCCGGGATTACGTCGCCGCGATCATCGGCGGCGGCGCGGACCGCGACGTCTACTACGCCACGTAGGGGAGCCATGAGCGACTACACCGTCATCAACGCCGACGACGTCGACGACGTCTACGCCGGCTCCAGCGTCCCCGGCGAGTTCCGCCCCCTGAGCGATGCCCTCGGCAGCGAGCAGGTCGCCGTGACGCTGATCCGCGTGCCGCCGCACGCCGACTTCGAGCAGGGCACGGGTCACTACCACGAGGGCCAGGAGGAGCTCTACCTCGTGACGCGCGGGACGCTGACCATGCGCTTCGGCGACGACGTCCAGACGGTCGGCCCCGGGGCGGTCGCACGGGTCGCGCCGCGGACCAGGCGCTCCCACCGCAACGAGGGTGACGAGCTCGTGGAGATGTGGGCGGTGTCGACCCGGATCGACGACTCCGACTCGGTCAAGCTCGACGACTTCTGGGAGGCGTCGCCGGACGCCGTGCAGGAGCGGCCCGGCGACTGAGCTTCACGGCGGCGTACAGGAGATCCGCAGCTCCGCCGCCGCCTCGATCCGCTCGCGCGAGAACAGCAGCGGCACGGTGCGGCCCTTCGCCCAGCGCTCGATCAGGTCGCGGTAGTGCGGGCTGGCCGGGTCACCCGACTGACCCGGGTTGTTCATGACCAGCGAGCGGTCCCACGCGCCGACGTCGATCACCTGGCGGAACGAGGCGCCGGAGGCGACCTCGAAGAACGCCCGCGTGTCCTTGACGCCCTTTGGCGGTCCGTCGGTGCTGTAGCCGGTGTCGCCGACGGTCTCGCCGCCGCCGCTGACCGGCACCGGGCCGACCGCGAGCCGGCGGGCGAGCGCAGCGTCGACCGCGGGCGCGATCGGGTGCTCGAAGCGGGCGACGTGCAGCTTGCCCCACTCCCAGCGCGACCAGCGCGTCCCGAGCAGCGCCTCGGTGCGATCGATCGCGCGCTCGAGGCTGGTGAGCAGCGCGCGGTCGCGGGCGCGCCGCGGATGGCGGCCGAGGCGGCCGTCCGGGTGCTCGAGCAGCTCGAGGATCACCGTCGGGTCGCCGGGCCAGATCGCGTCGACGGCCTTCTGGGAGCCGAGCGCGGCCCGGAGCACCGCGGTCGGCAGCTCGATCGAGTTCCAGACCTCGAACAGCGCGGCGGCGCCGGAGTCCACCCGCAGCACGCGGTCCCAGCGCCGCAGCAGCCGGATCGCGCGCGCCGTCCGGCGGTTGCTGGGCTCAAGCCGGGCCAGCAGCGGGATCGTCCGCGCGGCCTGCAGGGAGCGGTGGTCGACCTGGAGGCGGCGGGAGTCGGCGAGCGAGGAGTCCCGTTGCCGGCGCAGCACCGACTGGATGCGGTGCAGCCGGAACGGCGCGGCCCACTCGAAGCCGAGCTTGCGCCGCCGGTAGGGGTAGCCGCGCGGGAGGTTCTCGGCGTTGGCCGTGGCGATCCAGCCGCGCTTCGGATCGCGCTCCGACGGCAGGAGCGAAGCGTCGAGGAAGCCGTCCCACTCGTAGCGCCCGTCGCCGGGCACGGGGAGCAGGCCGTCCCAGTTGCGGCGGATGGGCGAGAAGCCGCAGGGCTGCCAGCCGATGTGGCCGGAGCGGTCGGCGTAGACCTGGTTCTCGCCCGGGGCGCCCCAGCGGCGCAGGCCGCTGGTGAACTCGCTCCAGTTGCGCGCCCTCATGTAGGCGATCGAGGCGAAGTACGCCGACGTGCCCGGCTCGAACCACACCGAGCGCACCGCGAACGCGGTCCGCTTGCGCTCGTCGGCCGCGATCACCGGGCCGTGCCGGGTGAAGCGGAGCGTGACGCGCTCGGGCGCGGCGCCCTTGACCGGGATCTCCTCCTCGACGACGGTCATCGCCTCCCAGCCGTCGCGGTAGCGGTACTCGTCCGGCTTGCCCTCGCGCGTCTTGTAGACGTAGAGGTCCTCCTGGTCGATCGCGAAGATCGTGAGGCCGAACGCGATCTGCTCGTTGTGGCCGATCGAGATGCCGGGCAGCGCGGGCTCGCCCGCGCCGATCACGTTGAGGCCGGGGGCGACGATGTGCGCGAGGTAGCGCAGCGACGGCACGCCCTGGGACCGATGCGGGTCGTTGGCGAGGATCGGGCGGCCGGTCGACGTGCGCCGCCCGGTGATCGTCCAGTTGTTCGAGCCCTGGCGGACGCGCGGCCTGCCCGACGCGCTGCCCGCCCGCTCGTTGAACTCGACGGGCGCGATCGCCAGCTCGTAGACGTCGAGCACGTCGTCGGGGATGTCGTCGAGCTTGAGCCCGGCAGGGACCTCGTAGCGCCAGCGCGGCTCGAGCCGCTTGCGCAGCGCCTCGGCCTTGCGGCCGAACTCGCGCAGCACCAGCGCCCGGTCGACCTGATCGGAGAGGTTGGAGACGAGCCCGTGGCTGCGGATGCGCACGACGTCCTCGGCCGCCCAGCGCTCGGGCCGGTAGCCGAGCGCCTCGAACTCGACCGGCAGCGGCGCGGCGCCGCGCTCGACCTGGTCGATGTAGGCGTTGACGCCGTCCGCGAACGCGGCGGCGATCGGCCGCGCGTCATCGCCGTAGGCCGCGAACTCGCGGTCGATGTCGCCGCGGTAGAGGAACAGCCGCGCGGCACGGTCCTGCGCGAGGTAGGAGCGCCCGAGGGCCGCCGACAGCCGGCCGAGCCCGCGCCGGCGCGAGAGGTCGATCTGCCACAGGCGGTCGCGTGCGGCGTTGAAGCCCTGGAGGCGGAACGCGTCGGGCTGGTTGGCGGCGTAGATGTGCGGGATGCCCCAGCGGTCGACGATGATCTCTCCGGGCGCCGACAGCCCCGGAACCGAGACGGCCGCCTGCGCCGCGGCGCTCGCGGTGCGCGGCGGAGCGATCGCGTACGCCGCCGCCAGTGTCCCGCCGGCGGCCTCCACGAACCGCCGTCGCGTCAGCCTCTGTCCCATGGCACCCCTCCCGAAGTTCGCCGAGCCGGCGTGGCGAGACTACTCCGCGGGGCTGAGCAACTCCGCGCCGCCCTCGACGCCCTTCGCGACCGCGACGTCGTAGAACGCTCGCCCCGGCCGGTCCACGATCTTGTCGGCGAACTTCGCCACCTGGGTCTGGTAGAAGCCGCTGTGCTCGTTGGCGCGCATGTGCTCGAGCGTGTCGCAGAGGTCGATGACCAGCGCGCGGCCGTCCTCGCGCGTGAGCAGCAGGGCGCCCATGAACCCCTCCTCCTGCTCGGCGGCCGGTATGACGGACTCGTCGAACAGGCGGACCGCCTCATCGACGTCCTCGGGCTTGACCTTCACGGTGGTGACGCGCGCGACCATCAGCGGCTCCTCTCGACGATTGCTCCCGGTCACTCTGCCAGAGCGACGAGCTCGTCGAACGCCGCGTCGAGGTCGCCGCCGAGCGCCTTCGCGTCGGGCAGGACCGCCGCGTCGGCGAAGATCCCGAAGCAGACCTGCCCCGCGACCATGACGACGCCGATCGAGAGCGCGTGCCGGCCGGCGAGCGGCACGGCGGAGTGGACCTCGCGCAGCCGGCAGCCGCGCAGGTAGCGCGGGAGCGCCGGGCCCGCGATGCTCGAGATCGTGAGGTTGAACAGTCGTGGGTGCGCGAAGGCATGGGCTGCCGCCCGCTGCAGCGTGCGCGGGGTGCGGGCGAGGGTGCGGAAGGCGGCGTCGACGTGCTCCGCCTCGCCGTCGCGCGCCCGCTGCACGGTCGAGCGGTGGATCGCGCCGAGCCGCGCGACGGGGTCGGGCTCGTCGCAGGGCAGGTCCAGGAACAGGAAGGAGATGCGGTTGCCGGTCCCGCCGGCGTCCGTGCTCGCGCGCACGTCGGCCGGCACCATCACCTTGAGCGCCTGCGGTGGCTCCCCGCGGCGCTCCGCGAAGCCCCGCAGGCCACCGGCGCAGACGGCGAGCACTACGTCGTTGGGGCTGACGCCGAAGCGCCGGCGGACCGCCCGGAGGTCGCCGAGCGAGCGCGTCCCGCGGACGTGGTGGCGGCGCGAGGATCCGGCGCGATTCAGGGGCGAGCTCGGCGCCGGCGGGAGGAGCGTGTGTGCGAGTGTGCGGGCGCCGCCGCTCGCGAGCCCGGGCAGCCGCCCCGGAGCGCTCGCCAGGCGCCACGGGGTCAACGCGAGCGCCGCGCCGTCGGCGGCCCGGTCGACGACCGCGCGCGCGAGCCGCTCGCCGGGTGAGGGCGCCGGGCCCGGTGTCCACCCATCGCCGCCGCGGTCGGGCGGACCGTCAGGCGCGGCGTCGAACAGCGCGTTGCCGAGCTCGACCACCGCGGTGCCGTCGACCATGCAGTGGTGCGCCTTGCCGACGATCGCGAGGCGGCCGCCCGGCAGGGAGTCCGCGATCCACATCTCCCACAGCGGGCGGTCGCGCCGCAGCGGCGTGGAGAGGATCGAGTCCACGAGCGCGCTCAGGTCCTCGCCCCCGGCCGGCAGGAGATGGTTGGCTGGGTCGAAGTCAGGGTCGTCGACCCACACCGGCTCGTGGAGCCCGAACGGCACGGCCGCCAGGCGCTGACGGTAGCGAGGGACGCGCTCGAGGCGCCCGGCGATGTGCTCGGCGAGCTCGGCGAAGGTGGGGCGCGCCCCGTCCTGCGGGGGATCGAAGGCGGCCACCCAGCCGATGTGCATCGGCGCGGCGGGCGTCTCGACGGCGAGGAAGGAGGCGTCGAGGGCGGACAGGCGCTCGGCGGTCACTGCCTAGGTGGGGGGCTCGCCCACCAGCGGCTGCCAGTGGTCGGCGCTGAGCCGTGCGGCGTCGTTGGCGTCGCAGAACTCGGTGAGGAGCTGGGCGAAGCGGTAGGGGTCGTCGTCGTGGGGCATGTGCCCGGCGCGCTCGAAGCTGACGAACCGGCTGCTGGGTATCGCCTCGTGCGCGGCCTCCCCGTGGCGGACGGGGATGATCGAGTCGCGCTCCCCCCACACGATCAGCGTCGGCAGCACGGCGGCCAGTGCGAGCCGGCTGTTCGCGCTGACCCGCTGGCCGCCGGGCTCGATCACGGCCCGGACCGTGTGCAGGAAGGCCTGGCGAGAGCCGGCGTTGTCGAGCGACTCGAAGCCGCGGCCGAGCACCTCGATGTCGCCGCCGGGCCGCAGCCCGACGCGGCCCAGCAGGCCGCCGAGCCGGCGTCCGGCCCCGAGCAGCCGCCGCGAGGTGAGCGCGGGCAGCACATAGTCGGCGCCCGGCAGCGAGGCGGCGCGCAGGACGAAGTGCACCTCGCGGCCCAGCCCGCCGCTGGACACGAGCACGAGGCGGTCGGTGCGCTCAGGGAACTGGTAGGCGAACTGCATCGCGATGCCGCCGCCGAGCGAGTGGCCGACGACGGTCACGTGCTCGTGGCCGAGCGCCGTGACGATGTCGCGCGCCGCGCTGGCGTGCGCGCCCAGCGAATAGTCGCCGCGCGGCGTCGCCGACTTGCCGTGGCCCATGAGATCCGGCGCGATCAGCGTGAAGCGCTCGCTGAGCAGCGGCGCGACGCGCTCCCACGTCTCGGAGGAGTTCGCGATCCCGTGCAGGAGCAGCAGCGCCGGGCCGCTCCCGGCGGTCCGGTAGCTCACGCGGTCGCCGTGCAGCTCCAGCTCGTGGGGCTCGAGGTTCACCGCTTCAACCTAGCGACCCCTACGCGCGCCAGTGGCTGGCGGTGAAGAGCACGAGCACGGGGACGATCTCGAGCCGCCCGAGGTACATGAGCGCCGTCAGCACCAGCTCGGACAGGTCACTGAACGGCGCGAACGAGCCCATCGGGCCGGCGAAGCCGAGGCCCGGACCGGCGCCGCCGAGCGTCGTCGCGGCGGCCGCGAACGACTCGAACACGCTGACCTCAGTACCGCGCAGCGCCGAGTCGAACAGCACGATCACGGCGCCGGCGAGGAGCACGCCGACGTAGAGGAACACGAACACGATGATCGCCCGCAGCGAGCGCTCATCGACGACGGCGCCGTTGACCCGCAGCGGCGCGACGACCTCGGGATGCAGGGTCTGGTCGATCTCGCGTCGCAGCATCTTGGCGATCACGATGTGGCGGATCAGCTTGATCGAGCCGCTCGTCGAGCCCGCCGACCCACCGATCATCAGGAGGCCGAACAGCACGAGCGTGGTCAGCGGGCTCCAGAGCGCGAAGTCCGTACTGGCGAAGCCCGTCGTGGTCATCATCGACACGGTGTTGAACACCCCGTGGCGGACTGCGGCCTCGCCGGAGAGGATGTCCGCGCTCAGGAGACCGACCACCACCACCGCCGAGGCGGCGACGAGCAGCGCCAGCCCGACGCGCACCAGCTCCCGGCGTCCGGCTCGGTCATCGGCGCGGTGATCCGCAACGGCTCGGTGCTGTACCCGCACAGCTCCGACATCCTGCGCGCCGGCGACCGCGTGATCGTGTTCGTCGAGTCGAGCCGGGCGTCGATCGTGGAGCGCGCGTTGTAGGTGGGCGCGCCCGCGACGGCGGGCGCGCTCCCGATCCTCAGGCGGCGGCCGGTTCCGGGTCTGGCCGTACGATCACGGTGTCGACGACCGGGACGATCTCGTCGGCGGGCATCACGGTGGCCTCGGCGTGGGCGCGGAGCGCCTCGGGGCTCTCGGCCTCGTAGACGCAGAACGTGCCGAGCTTGCCGCTCTCCTCCTGGAGGACATAGCTGCGGATCCAGCGCACGCCGGAGTCGGACTTGTCGCCCTCGGTGGTCGAACGCTCGGCGGTGGCGCCGAGATCGTCGGCGGAGGCCCAGCCGTTGCGACGGGCGATGACGTAGAGCTGCATGTGTGTCTCCTCCGGGCCGGTCGCGGCCCTGTCGAATCGCGTGTCGTTGAAGCTAGCGCGGCGGAGCCGCGCTCGCGCTGCGCGCGCTGGGCGCACTAGTGTCTCCCGCTTGCTGAGCCGCTGGGCAGGCGTCGCCGCCGCGACGATCGTGGCCTCGGTTGCCGCCGCGGCCGTGGGGGTGCCGAGCGCGGCGCTGTTCGCCGCGCTCGCCGTCGGCATCGCCTATGCCCTGTGGTTCGGCGGCGCCCACCCGCTGGCCCCGCCCCCGCCCGTGCTGACCTTCGGGCAGGTCGTGATCGGCGTCGCGCTCGGGGCGCAGCTGACGGGCGACACGCTGTCGGCCGTCGTGAGCGACTGGCTGCCGATCGCGCTCGTCACCTTCGCGACGCTGCTGATCTCGCTGGTCGCCGGGCTCCTGCTCGCGCGCGCGACCGGCCTCGATCGCCCGACCGCGCTGCTCGGGCTGATCGCCGGCGGCGCGAGCGGGATCGTCGCGATGGCCGACGAGCTCGGTGCCGACGCCCGGCTCGTCGCCTTCATGCAGTACCTCCGCGTGCTGATCGTTGTCGTCACCGCGCCGCTCGTCGCGACGGTGCTGTTCGGCGCCGGCGGCGACCTGGCCGCGCCCGAGCGGGGGAGTGCTGGCCTCGCCGCCGACCTCGCGTTCACGGCCGGCTGCGGGGTCGCCGGCCTCCTGATCGCCCGGCGGGTGCCGATCACCGCCGGCAGCCTGCTGGTGCCGCTCGTCATCGCCGCCGCGTTGAGCGTCAGCGGCATCACCGAGGGCGCCCGTGTGCCGGACCGCATCCAGGACCTCGGCTTCGCCGCCATCGGCCTCCAGGTCGGCCTGCGCTTCACGGTCGCGACGATCCAGCAGGCCGGGCGCCTGCTCCCCGCCGTCCTGCTCTCGCTCGCCGGCATGATCGCCGCCTGCGGCGGGCTCGCGTTCCTCGTGCTGCTCGTGACCGACGTGAGCTTCTCCGACGCCTACCTCGCCACCACGCCCGGCGGCCTCTACGCCGTCCTCGCGGTGGCGATCGGCGGGGGAGGGAACGTCGGGTTCGTGCTCGCGGTCCAGGCGCTGCGGCTGTTCGTGATGATTCTCGCCGCGCCGCCGCTCGTGCGCCTGATCACGCGCTCGCGCCTGGACCCCGCTCCGTGACGCGGCTCGGCTACGGCGACTCGCCGAAGGTGCGCCGGAACTCGCGGCTGAAATGCGCGCGCGAGAGGCCCGCGGCGGCGGCCATGTCGTCGACGACGAGCGGCTCGAAGTACCGGGCGTCGGCAAGGTCCTTCGCGCGTAGGAGGTGGCGGGCGGGCGGGGCGTAGACCATCGGCTCCCAAGTATCGCGCGCGTGAGAGAGTCACCGTCATGCCACGGACCCTCGCGCTCGCCCTCCTGCTCGCGTCGACCGCTCTCGCCCTGCCTGCCTCGGCCGCCGCTGCTCTGACCGCTCGCGGCAGCGTCGAGCAGGTGCACGTCACCGGCGCGCGGCCCGGCACGCAGCTGACGCTGCTGGACCGCCGCGGTATCGCGCGACGCTCGCGACGGGCCGGGAAGGTCGGCGGCGCGGTGTTCCGGAACGTCAAGCCCGGCGCTACCGCGTGCGTGGCGAGCGCGTCCGCGTGCTCTCGACCCGCTCGGCGCCGCCGTCGACCAAGCGCTACCGGCAGCGGATCTCCACAAACGGCTACGGCTACCTGACCACGCGCGACGGCACGCGGCTCGCGATCAACGTCCGCCTCCCGAGCGGGCCGGGCCCGTACCCGACGCTGGTCGAGTACTCGGGCTACGGCTACGCCAACCCGGACGGGGCGGAGAGCTCGATCGCACAGATCGCCAACCTGCTCGGCTACGCGGTGGTCGACGTCAACATGCGCGGCACCGGCTGCTCGGGCGGCGCGTTCGACTACTTCGAGCCGCTCCAGGGCCTCGACGGCTACGACGTCGTCGAGACGGTCGCGCGCCAGCCGTGGGTCGCCCGCGGCAAGGTCGGCATGGTCGGCCTCTCGTACGGCGGGATCAGCCAGCTCTTCGTCGCCGCCAAGCGCCCGCCGAGCCTGGCGGCGATCACGCCGCTGTCGGTGCTCGACGACACCGCCACGACGCTGTACCCGGGCGGGATCCTCAACACCGGCTTCGCGCTGTCGTGGGCGAAGGCCCGCGTCCGCGACGCCAGGCCGGCGTCGTCCACGGGCGGCCAGGCGTGGGCGCTCAAGCGCATCCGTAGCGGCGACCGGGTCTGCAAGGCCAACCAGGCGCTGCACGCCGAGGCGGTCGACCTGCTCGCGAAGGTGCGGGCGAACGACCACTACGTCCCGAAGGTCGCCGACCCCCTCGCGCCCGAGACGTTCGTGGACAAGATCCAGGTGCCGGTCTATCTCGCCTGCCAGTGGACCGACGAGCAGACGGGCGGGCACTGCCCGACCCTGCAGCCGCGCTTCACCGGCACGCGCCGCAAGTGGTTCACGTTCACCAACGGCACGCACGTCGACTCGCTCGATCCCGCCACGTTCGTACGCTGGTTCGACTTCCTCGAGCTCTACGTCGCGCGGCGCCGCCCGCAGCTGCCGACCGGCGTTCGCGATGCCGCGCCGGTCATCTTCAGCACCGCCATGGGCGTCCCGGGCGTGACGCTGCCCGACGATCCGATCCAGGCCCAGCCGAGCTACGCCGCGGCGCTCGCGGCGTTCGAGGCGCTCCCGCCGGTGCGGATCCTGTTCGACAACGGCGCCGGCAGCACGACGCCGGGTGCGCCTGTCCCCGGGTTCGAGCGCTCCTTCGCGCGCTTCCCGCCGCCGGGCACGCGCGCGCGGTCGTGGTACCTCGCCGCCGGCGGGGCGCTCGCCGAGGCCAAGCCTGCCGCGGTGGGCGCCGACCGGTTCACCTGGAGCCGCACGGTGCGGCCGCCGACGAACTTCACCGGCGGCCCCGCGGGCGGCCCGAACGGGCTGTGGACGGCGGCGCCTCCGTACCGCTGGTCGCAGCACCCGGCGGGGACGGCGCTGTCCTACGTGTCCGCGCCGCTCGCCACCGACACCGCGGTGGTCGGCGGCGGTGCGCTCGCCGCATGGATCCGCTCCGCCGTGCGCAGCGTCGACCTCCAGGCCACGGTCTCCGAGGTCCGCCCCGACGGCCAGGAGACGTTCGTGCAGAGCGGCTGGCTGCGCACGAGCGTGCGCAAGCTCGACGCCCGCAGGAGCACGCGGCTCGAGCCCGTCCTGAGCCTGCGGCGCAGGGACGTCGCGCCCCTGCCGAAGCGCCGCTGGGCGAAGGTGACAGTGCCGCTCTACTACCAGGGCCACGTCTACCGGGCCGGCTCGCGGTTGCGGATCACGCTCGCCGCGCCTCGCGGCGACCAGCCCGTGTGGAGCTTCGGCGAGCTCCAGCCGCGCAACCGCGCCTCCGTCCGGGTTTCGCGCGCGCCCTCGCGGGCGTCGCGGCTGATCCTGCCGGTCGTCCCCGGGCTCGACGCGCCGACCGCGCTGCCGCCGTGCCCGGCGCTGCGCGGCCAGCCGTGCCGCCGCTACGAGCCCTGATGGGCGCGCCGCTCGACGCGTGGCAGGTCGGGCCGTGGAACCGCTGGGCCTACCAGCACGTCGACGAGCTGGTGCCGACGGTCGTGGTCCCGCGCGGCGCCAAGGTGCTGAAGCTGCCCGAGCGGCCGCTCGCCCTCGACCTCGGCGACTTCCTCGACACGCAGTTCGTCGACGGGCTCGCCGTCCTGCACGACGGCGCGCTCGTGCTCGAGGCCTACCGCAACGACATGCAGCCCGACACGCTGCACCTCTCGCAGTCGGTCGGCAAGTCGGTGCTGGGGCTGCTTGCCGGCGTGCTGGCGCTCGATCCCGCGACGCCCGTCACCGACCACGTGCCCGAGGTCGCCGGAAGCGGCTACGAGGGCGCGACGGTCCAGCACCTGCTCGACATGACCGCGGCGATCGACTTCGACGAGGACTACGCGACGTTCTGGCGCTACGACGTCGCGTGCGCATGGCATCCGCCTCACCCGGAGGCGAGCGCGGAGACCATCCTCGAGTACCTCCCGACGATCGGGCCCGCCGCCTGGCGCCACGGCGAGCGGCTGCACTACGCGACGCCGAACACGGACCTGCTCGGGCTCGTCGCCGAGCGCGCCGGCGCCGCGCCGGCGGCCGAGCTGATCGCGCGCGAGCTGTGGGCGCCGCTCGGCGCGGAGCGCGACGCACTGCTCACCGTGGACACGGCGGGGACGGCCGCGATCGGCGGCGGCTTCTGCGCCACGCTGCGCGACTACGCGCGGCTCGGCGAGCTCGTGCGGCGCGACGGCGCCGGCGTCGTGCCCGCCGGCTGGATCGCGCGGCTCGGGGCCGGCGACGACGGCGCGTTCGCCCGCAGCACCTGGGCGACCGAGGGGGCGAGCGGCTACGGGCTCCAGTGGTGGCGGATCGACGGGCGCCCGGTCGCCCGCGGCATCCACGGGCAGCTGGTGGCGGTGGACCGCGACGCCGCCGTCGTCGTCGCGATCCTCTCCTCCTGGCCCGAGGCCACGCCCATCGCGCCGGGGCTCAGGCAGCTCGCGCTCGTCGACGCGGTCTGCGCGCAGCTACGCGCGCTCTAGCTCCTCCTCGTCCCCGGTGTACATCGGCGGCGGGTCGACCCGGAACGCCCGGGTGATGATGAGCAGCGCGACGAAGCCGGCCGCCAGCCAGCCGAGCCCGATCTCGAACGTCAGGCTGGAGAGCTGGGTCCACAGGTACAGCGTGAACGCCATGCCGAGGAACGGCAGCACCCCGTACTTGAAGATGTCAGCCCCGGTGCGCTGCCCGCGGTCGATGATGTAGGTCTTGATCACGGCGAGGTTCACGAATGAGAATGCCGCCAGCGCGCCGAAGCTGATCATCGAGGACACGGTGGCGAGGCTGATGAACAGCGCGGTGAGGCCGAACAGCCCGACCACGAGGTTCGCCGAGACCGGGGTGCGGTAGGTCCGGTGCAGGCGGGCGAAGAGCGGCTTCGGCAGGCTGCCGTCGCGGCTCATCGCGAACAGGATGCGCGAGACGCTCGCCTGGCTGGCCATCGCGCAGGCGAACGCGCCAGCGACGTAGGCGGCGGTGAAGAACGAGTTGAGGAAGTCGCCGCCGATCCCCTTCATGACGGCCGCGCTGGCCACGTCCTGGGAGTCCTTGAAGGCGGCGTTGTCAGGGAACGCGAGCTGCCCGAGGTAGGACTGGAAGATGTAGACCGTCCCGCCCGCGAGCGCGCACAGGATGATCGCCTTGGGGATGCGCGAGCGCGGGTTGTCGGTCTCCTCGGAAAGCGTCGAGACCGCGTCGAAGCCGAGGAAGGAGAGCGCGAGGATCGCCGCGCCGGCGAAGATCGCGCCGACGTCCATCCCGGACTCCACGAACGGCGCGGTGAACGACTGCACCTCGACCTCGCCTGTGATCTCGCCGATCGCGAGCGCGGCGAAGACGACGATGAAGACGAACTGCGCCCCGACCAGCACGAAGTTCATGCCCGCCAGCAGCCGGATCCCGAGGATGTTCAGGCCGGTCACGATCAGCACGGTCACGACGATCCACACGGGCTGGTTGATGCTCGGGAAGTAGTCCTCCATGTACAGCCCGATGACCAGGTAGTTGATCATCGGCAGGAAGATGTAGTCGAGCAGCAGCGCCCACCCGACCATGAAGCCGACGGGCCGGCCGAACGCGCGCGAGGCGTACGCGTAGGCCGAGCCCGCGATCGGCTGCACGACGACCATGCGCCCGTAGCTGTAGGCGGTGAACAGCATCGCGATCGTGGTCACCAGGTACGCGGCGGGCAGGTGGCCGTCGGTTGACGTGGTGACGACGCCGTAGGTCGTCCAGACCGTCAGCGGCACCATGTAGGCGAGCCCGAACGCGACGAGCGCCGGGAGCCCGAGCACGCGCTTGAAGTGCGTCTCCGGCTCCGGTGCGCGGTCGGCGGGCGTCTCGATGGCGCTCATGGTCCCTTTCCTGTCGGGGTGAGGAGCGTGCGCAGCGCACGCCCGGCGGCGAGGTCGTCGAGGGCCGCCGCCGCCTCGTCGAGCGGGCGCCGGCCGGAGATCAGCGAGTCGAGGTCGAGCTCGCCGTCCATGTAGAGGTCGACGAGCAGCGGGAGGTCGCGCTGCGGATCGACCGAGCCGTAGTTGGAGCCGAGGATGCGCTGGTTGGCCTCGGCCAGCGCGAGCGGGTCGAAGCGCGCGGTCATCCCGGCGGGCGGGAGGCCGACGATCACCGCCGCGCCGCCCAGCCCCAGCGCGGAGATCGCCTGCTCCGTCGTCTCGATCTTGCCGATCGCGTCGAACACGAAGTCGAGCCCCTCGGGCAGCGGGTCTCCCGCGAGCATGGAGTCGGTGGCCCCGAGCCGCGCGGCGACCTCGAGCTTCGACGGATCGACATCGCAGGCGACGATGCGCGCCGCCTGCGCCAGCCGCGCGCCCTGGATCACCGACAGGCCGACACCGCCGCAGCCGATCACGGCGACGCTGGCGCCGGCCGGCACCTGGGCGGTGTTGCGGACCGCGCCGACGCCGGTGGCCACCGCGCAGCCGACGATCGCCACGACGTCGAGCGGGGCGTCGCGGCGGATGCGGATCGCCCCGGACTCGGGGACGACGACCCGCTCGGCGAACGAGGAGACGCCGAGGTAGTGGTGGACGATCTCGCCGTCGCGGCGCCAGCGCGAGCTGCCGTCGAACAGCACGCCGCCGGGCGCGACGACGGTGGCGACGAGCTCGCATTGCCACGGCCGGCTCGCGCGGCACTGGCGGCAGCGCCCGCACTGCGGCACCCACGAGAGGATCACGTGGTCGCCGACCTCGAGGCCGGTCACCTCCGGGCCGAGCGCTGACACGACGCCCGCGCCCTCGTGGCCGAGCACGACCGGCATAGGTACGTCCCACTCCCCGCGCAGCACGTGCAGGTCTGACCCGCAGACACCCGCGGCCACGATCTCGACCTCGACCTCGCCGGGTCCGGGCGGGGCGAGCTCGAGCTCGCAGATCTCCACGGCCTCCCCCGGACCGCCGAGCACGGCCGCGCGGGTCAGGCGCACAGCCGCCGGCCGGCGATCGCCAGGCCCTGGGCGCAAGCGATCAGGTCCTCGACGAGGACGAACTCGGTGACGGTGTGCGCCTGGTCGATGCTCCGCGGGCCGTACATGACGGCCGGAGTATCCGCCTCGAGCGCGAACGTCGCGCCGTCGTACCAGCTGCCGAGCCCGCCGAGCGTCAGCGGGAGGCCGAGCGCGGCGTTGGCGTGCAGCAGCGCCTGCACGCCCGCGGCGTCCTGCGGCGTCTCGGACGGGTTGACCTCGCTGTGCCAGGCAAACGTCGGCGGGTGCTCGGCAAGCCACGGCTCGGCGTCGCACCACTCGCGCAGCGAGGTCTCGACCTCACGGCGCACGCCCTGCGTCCAGCCGTCGGCGTCGGCCTGGGCCGGGACGATCAGGACCGCGAGCGTGATGTCGGCGCGGTCCGGCAATGTCACCGACCAGCCGGAGTCGGCGACGAGGCGGCTGACCACGATCTGGGGATCCGGGAGCAGGGGGTGGTGCATCCCGCTCCACTCGCTCCGCAGCCGCTCGACGCCGGCGAGCAGATGTCGCGCCATCTCGATCGCGTTCACCGCGCCGCCCTCGCGCCAGTCCGCGGGCCCGTTCTCGGTGTGCCCGGCGCGCCCCGGCACGACGACGTTGCAGTACGTGCTGCCTCGGCAGGCCGGCCACACCTCGAGCCCCGACGGCTCGGGCACGATCGCGAAGTCGGCCGCGACGCCGCGCCGCACGCAGGCGAGCGCGCCGACGCCGCTGGACTCCTCGTCGGTGTTCGTGCACACGATCACGTCGCCGCGCAGGTCGCCCGTGGCCGCGAGCGTCTCGGCCGCGATCACCATCGCGGCGATCCCGCCCTTCATGTCGCATGCGCCGCGGCCGATCAGGCGGCCGTCCTCGACCCGCGGGCGGAACTGCTCCGGCTGCCCGGGCACGACGTCGATGTGCCCGTTGAGCAGCAGCGAGCCGCCGCCGCCCGAGCCGCGCAAGCGAGCGGCGAGCTGCGGGCGCCCTTCGAAGCCGATGCCACCCGCGGGCGCCAGCGGGTGGCTCGCGACGTCCTCGGGTGCCGGCTCCCAGACCTCGACCTCGGCGCCCGCCGCGCGCAGCCGCTCGGCCAGCGCCCCCTGCAGGTCGGCCTCTTGCCGGGCAGGGGCGGCCGGGTCCTCGCGGCTGGTCGTGTCGTAGGCGATCAGCTCGCACGCGAGCGCGACGATCTCGTCGCCGCGCTCTGCGATCCGCGCGACGAGGGCGCGCTCGCCGGCGTCGAGAAGAACCTGCCCGCCCACGCAGCTACTTCTCGCTCTTCTCCGCGTCCTCCTGCGCCTGCTCGCGCAGGACGAACTTCTGGATCTTCCCGGTGCCGGTCTTGGGCAGCTCGTCGACCACGATGATGCGCTTCGGCACCTTGAACTTCGCGAGGCGCTCGCGCGCGAACTCCTGCAGCTCCTCGGGGTCGGGCTCCTTCGAGCCGGCCGCGGTGATGAACGCGACGGGGACCTCGCCCCAACGCTCGTGGGGCGCAGCGACGACCGCGACCTCGGAGACGGAGTCGTGGGCGCTCAGCGCCTGCTCGACCTCGATCGTGGCGATGTTCTCGCCGCCCGAGATGATCACGTCCTTGAGGCGGTCGCGCAGCTCGACGTAGCCGTCCTCGTGCACGACGCCGAGGTCGCCGGAGTGAAACCAGCCGCCCTTGAACGCCTCGCGCGTCTCGTCCTCGTCCTGGTAGTAGCCCATCATCACGTTGTCGCCGCGCATGCAGACCTCGCCGAGCGTCTCGCCGTCGGCGGGCACGTCCTCCATGTCCTCGTCGACGACGCGCAGCTTCTCGCTGACGACGGTGCCGACGCCCTGGCGCGAGCGCAGCTTGGCCTGCTCGTCGTCGGCGAGCTCGTCCCAGTCGGGGTTCCACGCGCACACCGCGAGCGGCCCGTAGGTCTCGGTGAGCCCGTAGAGGTGGGTGATCTGGAGCTTCAGCTTCGCGGCGGCCTCGAGCAGCGTCGGCGACGGCGGCGCACCGCCCACGAACCCGAACACCTCGGTCTCGAGCGGCTCGGCCTCGTCGGCATCGACGATCGTCGTCAGGACGGTCGGCGCGGCGCACAGGTGGGTCACGCCCTCCTTCGCCAGCGCGTCCCAGATCGGCTTCGCCTCGACCTTCGGCAGGCAGACGTGCTTGGCGCCCATCGCCGTGACCGCCCACGGATAGGCCCAGCCGTTGCAGTGGAACATCGGGAGCGTCCACAGGTAGCTCGAGCGCGGCGTCAGGCGCGCCTCGGCGATCACGCCCAGCGCGTGCAGGTAGGCGCCGCGGTGGTTGGTCATCACGCCCTTCGGGCGGCCGGTCGTGCCCGAGGTGTAGTTGATCGAGATCAGCGTCCGCTCGTCCTCGGGGCGCTCGAGGTCGATCGGGTCGGCGTCGGCGAGCAGCTGCTCGTAGTCGGAGTCCTCGTCGCCCTCCTCGACCCAGACGACCCGCGGCGCGTCGTCGCCCATCTCCTCGAGCGCCGGGTCGAGCGCCTTCTGCAGCGGCCGGTAGGCCACCAGCACCTTCGCCCCGCAGTGCTCGAGGATGAACGCGTACTCGGGGGAGGCGAGGCGGGTGTTGAGCGGCACCAGCACGCCGCCGACACCGGGCACGGCGTAGTGCAGCTCGAGCATCGGCGCGATGTTGGGGAGCAGCACCGCGAGGCGGTCGCCGGCCTCGATGCCGAGCTCGTCGCGCACGGCCGCGGCCGCACGGCGGACGCGCTCGTAGTGCTCCGCGTACGTCCAGCAGTTCTTGCCGGAGACGACGGCGGGGCGTTCGCTCCACACGGCGGCGCTGCGCTCGAGGAACCGCAGCGGGGTCAGGACGGAGCTCGAGACCTCCGCGCCCAGGTCTTCGACGGACTGCTGCTCTTGCGTGGCCATGCGGACTTACCCGCCTTCTGCCCGGAGGGCGTCGTCGATTCCCGCTGTCTGCATCGCCGACCACGAGTCGGCGACGGCGTGCGAGAGCAGCACGAGGTCGCGCAGCTCGCCGTCCTGGTCGCGCACGTGGTCGCGCAGCAGCCCCTCGGCCACGAAGCCGAGCGCGCTGAATATCGCCACCGCGCGCTCCTGCTCGATCACCACCTCGACCGTCAGCTTGGTCAGCCCGGTCTGCACCGCCTGCAGGAGCGCCCAGCGGGCGAGCGTCCGGCCGAGGCCGGTCCTGCGCAGCTGCGGATCGACGACCAGCCGCACCTCGCCGACGTGGTCGGACCAGCCGGAGTGCGGGATCACCGCGACGTAGCCGACGACGCGGCCGTCCTCGTCGAAGGCCAGCCCGCGGCGCCCGCGGTGGTTCGTGACCCAGCCCTCGACGGACGCGCGGTCGAGCACGGGCTCCTTGAAGAACGTGCGCTCGGACTCCGGGACGCGCTCGAAGAACTCGAGCAGCGCGTCGAGGTCCTCGGGCGTGGGGTTGCGGATGTCCGTCATGCCTTCTCGCTGTGGTCGGCGAGCCAGCCCGCGATGGTGGGCAGCGTGACCTTCGCGGCCTTGCGGCCCGCCACCAGGCCGGCGTGGCCGGCGGACAGCCGCAGCTCCTCGGCGTCCTTCGAGCCGACGAGGTCGACGATCGGCTCGGCGGCCGCGAGCGGGACGATGTGGTCGCGCTCGGCCATGATGTTGAGCACCGGGCGCTTGATGGCCTTGAGGTCGACCTTCTCACCGCTGAGCACGAGCGTGCCCTCCATCAGCGCGTTCTTGCGCACGAGCTCCTCGGTGGTCTGGCGGAACGCGGCGCCCGGGAACGGCACGTGGTCGCGTGCCCACTGGCCCATCGCCTGGTAGCCCTCCATGAACTCGTCGTTCCAGAGGTTCTCCCACAGGTTCGCGTACTGCGCGACCTCCGCGGTTGGCTTGAGCAGCTTGAACCCGCTCTCGATGACGTCGGGCGGGACGTTGCCGGTCGTCTCGATGATCTCGTCCGGGTCGAGGCGGCCGTCGCGCACGAGCGCGGTGATCGTCTCCATCTTCGTGAAGTCCACGGGCGTGGCCATGAGCGCGAGGTTGCGGATCGGCAGCTCGGGATGGCGCGCGGCGGAGATCAGGCTGAGCACCCCGCCGAAGCAGTAGCCGAGCAGCGTGACCTCCTCGGTGCCGGCGGCCTCGCAGGCGGCGGCGATCGCGTCGGGGATGCCCTCGTCGACGTAGTGCTCGAGCGTGTTGCCGGCGTCGGCCTCGTCGGGGATGCCCCAGTCGAGCAGGAAGACGTCGAGCCCTTCCTTGAGCAGGAACGCGATCGCGCTGTTGCCGGGGTAGAGGTCGAGCACGTAGCTGCGGCTGACGAGGCTGTGCACGATGACAACGGGCGTCTTGACCTTGACGTCGTCGTTGCGGTAGCGAAACAGCTCGGCCTTGTGCCGGCTCCAGGCCACGTCCTTCGGCGTCTGCCCGAGCTTCGGGCGGCTCGTGCCGGCGGCGTACTTGAGGCCGTTGCGGCCGCGCTGGGCGGCGCGCTCGACGTCGCGCTGGACGCGGCTGAGGATGTCGCCGGGGGCGAGCGACGGGCTCACGGCCGGCGCTCCTCCAGCTCGCGCACCTCGCGTTGCAGCGAGGCGACCTGCTCGGAGAGGCGGCGCACGTCGGTCGCCGTCGGCAGGTTGACCATGTGAAGGATCCGGCGCGAGCGCCGCTCGACCTCCTGCTGCGCGCGCCGTGCGAGCCGCACATTGAGCGTGATGAGGTCGCCAAAGACGTCGCTGTGCGCTCCGGCCTCCACCGGCCCGGCGGCGCGCTGCTCAACGGCGTCGAACGCCTTTCTCCACAGGGGCTTGTCGGCCACGAGAGGAGTGCTACCCACTTTCGCGCGGCTTAGGGACCATATTGCTAGCATATGGTCATGGCGCGCCGCCAGACGCTGGTGCAGTTGTCCGACTCCCTGCTCGAGCAGCTCGACCGCCGTCGGCAGCGCGAAGGACGCTCGCGGTCGGAGCTGATCCGGGAGGCGGTCGAGCGCTATCTCGAAGCCGATCGCGAGGCCGAGATCGACCGGCGGATCGTGGACGCCTACACCCGCCGGCCGCAGCAGGACGCGTGGGGCGAGGCTGCTGCCAGGCGGCTCGTCGGAGAGGAGCCCTGGTGAACCGCGGCGAGGTCTGGTGGATCGAGCACCCGGAGGCGGGCCGGCGGCCCGCGTGCATCCTCACGCGTCAGGCCGCCATCGCTGTGCTCACCTCCGTGCTCGTAGCGCCGGCGACGAGGACCGTGCGTGGGATCCCGACCGAGGTCCCGCTCACGAGCGACGACGGCATGCCCGCGGACTGTGCGCTCACCCTCGACAACGTCACCTCGGTGCCGAAGGCGTTCCTCACGCAGCGGATCACCCGGCTCCCCGAGGCCAGACTCGACGAGCTGTGCGGCGCGCTCCGCGCCGCGACCGGCTGCTAGATGGCTGATTCCACGGCCCGCGGAGCTGTCGAAGGTCAACGGCGGCTGGGTAGGAGGCGGGAGCGAGGCGACGAATGTCGTCTCGATGGCGCATACCGCCATCGAGGTGACACTCGTGGCCGCCGGGCCGCTTCGCACCCACCCCTACCCAGCCGCCCTTGACGTTCGCTGCGCTACTCGCGCTCGTACAGCGCGTCGATCTCGTCGGCGTACTTGTCGGCGATCGGCCGGCGCTTGAGCTTCATCGTCGGCGTGAGCTCGTCGCCGCCCGGCTCCCACTCGCCTTTGAGCAGCTTGTGGCGCTTGATCTGCTCGACCTTCGACAACCGCTCGTTCGCCGTCTCGATGGCCTCCGCCACCGCGTCGTCGACCGACCCGTCGCCGAAGCTCGCGACCGCGTCGGGGTCGGCGACGATGAGGGCGACGTTGTACGGGCGGCGGTCGCCGATCACGACCACGGAGCCGATCAGCGGGCTCGTCGTCTTGATTGTGCTCTCGATGTTCGCGGGCGACATGTTCTTGCCCGCGGCGTTGATGATGAGCTCCTTCTTGCGGTCGACGATCGTGAGGTAGCCGTCGTCGTCGAGCTCGCCGATGTCGCCCGTCTTGAGCCAGCCGTCGTCGGTGAAGGTCTCGCGCGTCATCTCCTCCTGGCCGCGGTAGCCGGCGAACACGCAGCCGCCCCGCAGCTCGACCTCGCCGTCGTCCGCGAGCCGCAACTCGACGCCGGGCACGGCCGGCCCGACCGTGCCGATCTTCACGTTCTCGGGCGGGTTGCAGGCGCCGATCGCGTTCGTCTCGCTCATGCCCCACAGCTCGCCGAGCGGCAGGCCGATCGAGTGGAAGAACTCGATCACCTCGGGCGGCGTCGGGGCGGCGCCGACGTTCACCGCGGTCAGCTGGTCGAGGCCGAGCTGCTCGCGCAGGGCGGCCGGATCCTCGACGCCAGGCCCGGATTCGATCGCGGCCTTGAGCTTCTCGAAGATCCGCGGCACGCCGAAGAACCACGACGGCCGGACGTCGGGGAAGTAGCTGACGACCTCGCGCGCGTCCGGGCAGCACGTGACCGTGAAGCCGAACTGCATCGGGAAGTAGTGCGAGCAGTTGCGCTCGGCGATGTGGGCCATCGGCAGGTAGGAGACGACGTTGCCGCCGCGCGGGAAGTGCAGCACCGCGTCGTAGCCGCTCATCGTGAACAGCATGTTCCGGTGGGTGAGCTGGACGCCCTTCGGGTCGCCGGTCGTGCCCGAGGTGTAGATCAGCGTCAGCAGATCACCGGGCTCGACGGCCTGCCAGGCGGCGTCGAAGTCGAAGTCCGCGTCCTCCTCGAGCTCGTCGAGGAGGTCGACCTCGATCACGTGCTCGGTGCTCATGCGGTCGCGGAAGCTCGGCTCGACCACGCCGATCTTCGCGCCCGAGTCGCGCAGGAGGAAGTCGGCCTGCTCTGACGAGGAGGTGTTGTAGATCGAGAACGGGACCGCGCCGAGGTGCATCGCGGCGGCGTCGAGCAGGTGGAACTCGGGCCGGTTGGAGAGCATCAGCGCCATCGTGTCCCCGCGGCGCAGGCCGAGCCGGTGCAGGCAGCCGGCGAGCCGGCGCACCTGCTCGGCGTACTCGCCCCAGGTGATCTCGATCTCGCCGCCCTTGGTGCGCAGCGCGACCTCGTCGGCACGTTCGGCGGCGGTCGCCTGGAAGGCGGCGCAGACGGTGGATGGCTCATTCGTCACGCGACCACAAGGTACCCGCCGCTAAACGACCGGCGGGTGGGCCGCCGTCGCCACCACCGCCGCCAGCGTGTCCGCCTCCTCGGCGCGCTTGTCGGGGCGATGGCGGAGCACGCGCGCGAAGCGCAGCGCCACGCCGCCGGGGTAGCGCGTGCTGCGCTGGATGCCGTCGAACGCGATCTCCACGACGAGTTCGGGGCGGACGCGGACGACCCAGTCGCCGCGGTCGGTGGCGAGCTCGAGCAGGCGCTCGGTCTGCCAGGTCAGCATCTGGTCGGTCAGCCCCTTGAACGTCTTGCCGAGCATCACGAACGCGCCGGGGTCCGAATCGTGGCGCGCGCCGAGGTGGAGGTTGCTCAGCCAACCGCGGCGGCGGCCGTGGCCCCACTCGGCGGCGAGCACGACGAGGTCGAGCGTGTGCACCGGCTTGACCTTCAGCCAGCCGGCGCCGCGGCGGCCGGCGGCGTAGGGCGCCTCCAGCGACTTCACGATCACGCCCTCGTGGCCCATCGCCAGCGCCTCCTCCAGCACCGCGCCCGCGCGGGCAGCGTCGTCGGCCAGGCGCCGGGGCACGCGCAGCGCGTCCGGGACGATCGCGGCGAGCACCTCGGCCCGCGCCGCGCCCGGCGCGTCGAGCACGTCGGCGCCGTCGGCGTGCAGGACGTCGAAGAACAGCGCCGACAGCGGCAGCTCCCGGCTCGCGGTGTCCTGGAACAGATGGGGCCTGCCGTCGGCACGCAGCGCGATCGCCTCGCCGTCGAGCACCGCGCTGCGCACCGGCAGGGCCAGCGCCGCGGCGACGATCCCCGGCACGCGCGCGGTGACGTCGTCGAGCGTGCGCGAGAAGACGCCGACGTCGGCGCCGTCGCGGTGGACCTGCACGCGCATGCCGTCGAGCTTCCACTCGACCGCCGCCGGGCCGAGCCTGTCCATCGCCGCCGCGATGTCCGCCGCCGGCGAGGCGAGCATCGGGCGCACCGGGCGGCCGACCTCGAGCCGGAAGGCCGCCAGCGCCTCGCCCCCGCCGGCCAGCGCCGCGGCGGCCACCGCGCCGAGGTCGCCGCGCAGCATCAGCGCCCGTCGCAGCGCCGTCGCGGGCACGCCCGCCGCGCGCGCGGCCGCCTCGGCCATCACGCCCTCGAGCGCTCCCTGGCGCAGCTCGCCGGAGAGGAGCGCGCGCAGGAAGCGCTGCTCGCGCTCGGTGGCGCGCGCGAACAGCGCGCCGAGCGCGGCCCGCCGGGTGGTCTGCGAGCCCGGGCCGGCCAGCGCGCCGATGGCGGCGCACGCCGCGTCGACCTCGCCGACGGTCAGGGAGGGCGCCGCGGCCGCGGGCGGCAGCGCGCGCAGCGCCGCCCACCCGACGCCGATCTGCCGCTGGCGCAGCTCGCCCGACAGGTACGCCACGGCGATCGCGGCCTCCTCGGGGGAGGCGAGGCGCAGCGCCCCGGCCAGCGCCTCGACCTTCCCGCTGCGCGCGCTCGTGGCGGCGACGGTCTCCGAGACGGCGGCGAGGTCGGCGAGCAGCACGCCGACATCGTCACAGCAGCGGGCACACGGCGTCCGCCCCCGGAGACCCCGCGGGTCCACCCCAACCACGGACGGAGCCCGGCATGACGGCTGATCGGGTGCCCACCGGAACACGGGGAATCGCCGTATCGCGCTACCCTCCGGCGCCGTGCAAAGCACCCTGGGCTCGATCCGTCTGTCCGAGGTCGTCGGAGCGCTCTCCTACGCGCTCGATCTCACTGAGGGGGAGCCGCCCGGTCACGCGCTGCGCTCTTGCCTGATCGGCATGCGGCTCGCCCAGGAGCTGGGCCTCGACGCCGGGACCCGCTCCGACCTCTTCTACGCGCTGCTGCTCAAGGACGCCGGCTGCTCCGCGAACTCAGCCCGGATGGCGGCGATGTTCGGCGCCGACGATCAGTTCGTCAAGCGCACGTCCAAGCGCATCGACTGGTCCGCGAAGCTGCCGGCGCTGATGTGGTCGCTGCGCACGGTCGCGCCGGAGGGATCGCTGCGCGACCGCGGCCGGCGGCTGAAGGCCATCAAGGACGAGGGCGAGTTGACGCGCTCGCTGATGCAGGCGCGCTGCGACCGCGGCGCCGAGATCGCGCTCCTGATCGGTCTGACCGTCGACACCGCAAAGGGGATCCGCGCCCTCGATGAGCACTGGGACGGCCGCGGACAGCCGGGCGGGCTGGAGGGGGAGGAGATCCCGCTGCTCGCGCGCATCGTCTGCCTCGCCCAGACGGTTGAGATCTTCCACGCCGCCGGCGGTGTCGCGACGGCCTGGAGCATGGCCCAGGCGCGCAGCGGCGGCTGGTTCGACCCGGCACTGGTCGACACGCTCCGTGCCTGCCTGCACGACGCCGCGTTCTGGGAGTCGCTCGGAGACGCCGACGTCTCCGCGTGGGAGCCCGAGGACCGGGTGCTGCACGCCGGCGACGACCACCTCGACCGCATCGCGGTCGCCTTCGCCGGGGTGATCGACGCCAAGTCGCCGTGGACCTACCACCACTCCGACCGCGCGAGCGTGATCGCCGCGAGCCTCGCCGGCACCCTCGGCGCCGGCATGGTGGAGGTGAGCGACCTGCGGCGCGCGGCGCTGCTCCACGACATCGGCAAACTCGCGATCTCCAACCGCATCCTCGACAAGGCGGGCGGGCTGAGCGCCGCGGAGTTCGCCGTCGTC
>Ga0136617_10000152_pt1 | contig 51078 bp, 50 predicted proteins | sample AntDrymUQ3222106_2_FD_129672 | JGI IMG/M metagenome (GOLD analysis project Ga0136617, IMG submission 129672) | Polar desert sand microbial communities from Dry Valleys, Antarctica - metaG UQ322 (21.06) | ecosystem: Environmental > Terrestrial > Soil > Desert | place: Antarctica: Dry Valley... | reverse complement strand
TGGTTATTATCGTTTTGACAGTGTAGCAATCGGACAAAGCTATAGCTTTAGAATCGAAAGCAAGCGTTTTAGCTTTACGCAGAACGTGCAGGTTCATTCAATAGTTGATAATACAAATAATATCGACTTTGTTGCTCTCGATGACGCATTATTACAACCGAATTAGTCATAATATTGATATTCAATAGCGACAATTCAGTTAGGAATGATCAGAAAAATCGGCACGCAAAATATGCGTGCCGATTTTTATCTCTTTTGAATTTTATTCAGTGTATATTTTCAATGAATTAAATTCTCTCATTTTGGGAACTTGTTCATTAGCCTTGTTGATGCGGGGAGGCATTAACAAGGCTATATTTTTGTAGGAGCTGTTTGTAAGAAAAAAAGCCTGTCTTATCAAAGGACAGGCTAAACAACACTTATTTATAATTAACAATTTATGGAGGAGAAACTCATTAACAAATAAATACACGCATCGGTTATTAAAAAGTTCCAAAATTTAAATTTAAAGTTAAATTCCGGGCGTGGTTAGATAATTACATTAACGTAAAAGGCTGTAAAATAAATATTTACGGTTTTTTAATTAATAAAAAGGAGTCCTTTTTTATTAATTCGGTTTATTGAATTAGTGTCAAAATTAATTTTCTGCAAAGTCACTTTGTGTCTTGTCGAAAGCGACAAATATATTTTTCCTATCGAACTATAAATATACTGAATTATTTTCATTAATCTGCGGTTTAAGAACTCCGGCAGTATAAAACCCAAACTGTATGATTTGCACCTTTTTGCATATCGAAATTACACTTTAGAATTAATGAGCGAGATTTTAATCATTGGCGGCGGCGTTATTGGTTTGGCGATTGCGCGAGAACTTCATAAAAAGGGCGCGAGGAAAATCAGAATTTTAGAGCGCGTCAAACTTGGGCAAGAAGCGTCTTTTGCTGCTGCTGGAATCCTTGCTCCGCAATCCGAAGCAGAAAAACAAGATGATTTTTTTCATTTCTGCGACGACTCCAAAAAACTTTATTCGCAGTTTGCCCTAGAGTTATTTGACGAAACAGGCGTTGACATTGAACTTGACCGAAGCGGAACGCTTTATCTCGCCTTTTCTGAAAACGATAGTGTTGTAATTCGACATCGTTTTGAATGGCAGAAAAATGCTGGTTTGCAAGTTGAATATTTAACGGCGCGGGAAGCAAAAAAGGTCGAGCCGTTCGTTTCGCCAAACGTGCGCGAAGCCTTATTTTTTCCGAATGATTGGCAGGTCGAAAACCGAAAATTACTCGCGGTGCTGCAAAAATATGCCGAAATAAACAAAATCAAAACGGTTGAAAACGCGGAAGTAAAAAATATTTTGATTGAAAAAGGAAAAATTGTCGGCGCGCAAACAAATAATAAAAAATATCTGGCGGAAAAGGTTGTGTTGACAACGGGCGCGTGGACTTCGCTCATCAAAGCGGGCGAAAACGATTTTGCATTGCCTGCGGTTAAACCGATTCGCGGGCAAATGTTGAGTTTTCATACGGCAAAGCGATTGTTTGAAAAAGTTCTTTACAGCCCGCGCGGGTATCTTGTGCCGCGTCTCGACGGCAGAATTTTGGCGGGCGCGACGGTCGAAGATGTCGGCTTCGACAAAAGCGTCACCCAAAGCGGGGTTGATTTTTTGTTCGACACCGCTTTTGAAATCGCGCCGAGTCTTATAAATTTACAGCCCGATGAAAAATGGGCAGGTTTGCGCCCGTTTGTTTCGGACGGTTTGCCGGTTTTGGGCGAATTTTCAGAAACAGAAAATCTTTTTATAGCGACGGCGCATTTTCGTAACGGAATACTGCTTGCACCGCTAACGGCGAAGATTTTAGCGGATAGAATAGTTGAAAATTCGCAGTCGAAGTATTTGGAAATTTTCAGCCCGCGCCGTTTCGGAAGAAAAATCAAACCACAGATTTCACAGATTGGAAAACTTTAAAGAATCCATGCGATGCATGTAATCTGTTGTAAAAAATCTTATGCGTAATTTTTTAATTTTATTTACACTAGTTTTTGTTTTAACCGTCAGCAGTTTCGCGCAATCGCGGCGTGTCAACCCGAACGCGCGAGTTCCCGCCAATCCTTCAACCGGCGAAATAAAAAATTTAACCGTCGAGCAAATGTTTACGGAAGCCAACACTTTCGCCAAGATAAAATTTGCTGAGTATGAGCAGAAAAAAATTCCTTATACCGAAAATCTTTTTAAACAAACTGTTTTAGAACAAAAGCAGCTTGCGGCGAAATACGCGACGGTGGTTTCGGCGCGACAAAATCTAGCGGACGCGGATTTTTATTATCTCGGAATGCTGAACTGGCTGGCGGAAAACTCACCTAACGCCCGCGACGCTTTTCAGAAGTTTCTCACTACGGAAAACCCGGCGGTTGAAAAATTGCAAACTGCGCGTTCAGTCGTCGCGGTTGTTTCGGCGCGGCAGAAAAATTTTGACGAAGCCGAAAAACTTCTCGCCGAATACTTAAAAACTGAACCGGCAAAATTGAGCGAACGCGCGAAAATGGAAATAGAGCTGGCGAAAAACTATCGGGAAAATAAAAATTTGGAACGTGCCGCGCCGCACGCCGAAGAAGCGTTTAATGCCGCTAAAACCGTCTTCAAGGATACTTCTTCACGCGCCCGCGGGCTTAATGACTTGCTCGATGCCGGAAAGACGCTTTTTGAAATTTATAAAGAAAGCGGCAAGCAAAAGGAAGCCGAAGCCGCACTCGAAGATCTGCGAAAAACCGCCGCGCTTGTTGAATCAACCGCTCTTTATTACGTTGCCGTTGACGAAAATATCAAATATCTGATTGAAACAAATCGCAAGCCGCTCGCGCTTCAGATGTATTCTGAAACGCTTGCACGGGCGAACAAGGATTTTACGGCAAAACCTTTGCAGGAAGATATTTTGCGGCGGTTGAAAAAACGCGATAAGCATTACAAACTTTTAGGCGATGTCGCGCCTGAGTTGACGAGCGTTGACCGCTGGTTTCCGGGCGAAGCGAAGACGATCGCCGGTTTGCGCGGGCGCGTCGTATTTCTTGATTTTTGGGCGACGTGGTGCGCTCCGTGTCTCGACGCTTTTCCGTCGCTGATTGAATGGCATCAAACGTTCCAAAAAGACGGCTTGGAAATTTTGGGCGTCACGAAATACCACGGCGTAGCCGAAGGCTTTCGGGTTGACAACACGGCAGAACTTGATTTTTTAACACGCTTCAAAAAAGCGCAGCGCCTGCCTTATGATTTTGTCGTGGCAAAAGACAGCGGCAACCAATACACTTACGGCGCAACGGCGATTCCGACGGCGGTATTGATTGACCGCAAAGGTGTAATTCGCTATATCGAAACCGGCTCGGGCGCAAGTGGGTTGGAAGAAATTCGTGAAATGATTGTTAAACTTCTGGCAGAAAAATAGTTTCCTCTCGATAAATGCCAAAACCCGATAAATTAAAAACGCAAATCTTTTACGACCGCATCGCCGACGTTCACAATCTGGTGATGAAAATCAACGGTTATCAAGGTTCGATTGCAAAACGCTTGCGTTCGCTTGATTTAGATTTAAACGAAAACTCTCTTGTTTTAGACGCCGGAAGCGGAACGGGCGTCGTTTCACTCGGATTTTACAACGCCGGTTTTCGCCCGAAAAAAACCGTCGCCGTTGACCTTTCTTTTAACTCTCTGAAAATTTCGAAAGAGCAATTTGAAACATACGAAAAAACCGATGAAACGCGCGTTTGCATAGTGCAAGGAAATGTACTCAAACTTCCGTTTGCCGACGAAACTTTCGATGTAGTTTTATCGTGCGGCGTTCTGGAATATGTCTCGCTTGACGAAGGATTGCGGGAATTTGCCAGAGTTTTGAAACGGGGCGCAAAACTCGTTTTAATACCCGTCAGACCTTCGCTCATAGGCTCAGTTTTGGAGATTTTGTATAAATTTAAAACTCATTCAATCGAAGCGACAAAGAAAATCGCCGGACAGTATTTTGAAATTTCCGGCGTTCACAAATTTTCGTTTCTTGAGCCGATCGGCTGGTCGAAAATAGTTTTTCTTTTCCAGAAAAAATAAACACACCGGCAATAATAATTAATAAATTTTCGCAAAAAAAGGCAGTAGAAAATCCTGCCTTTAACGCACTAAAATCTGCGCGTTCTTAGATTTTCGGTTTGGTAAATTTACTGTCTTCGATTGCGACGTTATTTTTGATTTCGGTTATTGTAACTACAATTTCAAATTGCGGCATTACGGTGCGCATTTTAAACGGCAGTTTTACGCCGTCAACTTCCCGGAAATCTTCAAAAAAAGTTTTAGTCGGCGTTTTCCCCTCGGGCGAAATAAAAGTGGCGTCCTGACGCACGAGCAATCCGCTTTTCGTATCAAAATAAAATGTTTCGGGCGTTAAGCTTTCCGGCGTTCCGACAAGAACGTAAGCGTTCGCTTCGCCGACTTTCTCCGTGCCTTTCTGTTCCATTTTCGGATACAGTTGAGCCAGATTTACTTCGCGGTAAAAATTGTTGATAAGTTTGGTTTGCGCTAATTCCTCGCCTTGTTTGTCGCGGTTTCCCTGTAGCGGATTAACGGTCCAAGCGGTTTGCCCGTCAAAGCCTTCGACCAGTTCGCCGATTCCGGCAAGCGTACTTTTAGTTAAAGACTTATTCGGCGCGACCGCATAGCTTTCAAACGAGCCTTTAATGCCCATCGGGACAATTTCCATTGTGCCTTTCATCGTTCGGCTTTTAATTTTTTCGTGAGCCGTTTTTCCGCCAAGCGCCTGCGCGTATTTGGTTAAAATTTCCTGTGCGGTCGGCATTTTGGCTACTATTGCTTTCGCGTCAGCCGGTTTTGCGTCCGCGGTGGGTTTAGTCTGAGTTGTCGGTTTAACAACTTCTTTCTGCCCGAAAGCGGTTGCCGAAATCGAGAATATAAGCGTCAATAAAATTGATAATTTAAGTTTCATTTTTTTCTTTTATTTTCCTTTTAATTTTTCTTTGTAATTTGTTCGATTGCTTTTTCAAGCTGTAAATCTCGTCCTTCAAGTAATGCCTGTCGGGTTTGTTTTGACTCGATATCGGGAATGACGCCGCGGTTTTCGATCAAGATGCTTTTCGGAGATTTATAATCGGCAATGACGTATTGAAAAGTCGCGCCCGTCGGCAAGCGGTCGAAAACCGACGGCAAAACCGCGCCGGCGGTTGTTTCGCCGACAATCGTGGCACGTCCGATTTCCTGCAATCCGGCGGCGAAAATCTCGCTTGTCGAAGCCGAGCCGTAATCGGTTAAAACGACAACTTTTCCGTCATACGCGCCGCTTTGCGGATAAACAATGAATTTCGTTTCGTTTGCGCGGCTCTTCATCGTACCGAGCGAACTTTGTTCTTTGACCAGAAGCCCTGCCACGCCCGTCGCTATTCCGCCGATGCCGCCTGGATTTCCGCGCACGTCAAAGATGATTCCGTCCACGTCCTTCATTGAGCGAACCGCTTCTCTGATTTTCGACATTTGCGGCATCACCCACATATTAAAACGAATGTAGCCGATGTTATTCGGTAATCGTTTCGTTTCAAAAATGACTTCCTGCGCCGGAAAGTTGCCGACGGCTAACGACATTTCGCTTTTGTGTTCGACGCGCGCGATGTTAAAAACTTGCGGTTGATTTTTGCCGTTGAGAACTTCGATTTTAGCTTGTGTTCCGGCATCTCCGTTGATATAAGCCAGTAGAATTCGCTCTCGATAAAGCTTTTTTTGCGCCTCGGGCAAAGTTCGATTGGAAAAAGATTTCTCGAGCGGCGTGAGCAGTCCGGCAATTGTTTTACCGCCTATCTTTCGGACGGCAAAACCTGTTTCTAGACCGGATTGTGCCGCCGTCGAACCAATTTGCACCTGACTAATGACAGCAAGATTATCGAGCATTTTTAGTTCAATACCAATCACGCCCGCGCTTGATTTAGCGGTTTTCGTTTCGGCGGGCGGCATAAAAACCGCGAAGTGCGAAAGTTTCAACTCGCGAAGCATCTTATTCAAAATGGCGTGAAGTTCCGCGTCAGATTTTGTCGCTAATGCCAGCGGCTCATAATTTTCCCGCGTCTTTTGCCAGTCAACGCCGCCGAAAGTCGGGTCAAAATGTTTTTCGTTAATCGTGTTCCAGACTTTTTCAAACGATTGCTGCCGAATGTCGCTCGCGTCGGGCGTAACCGTTTTTTGCGCCGCAACCGGCGCTTGCGCATTTGCTGAGAGAAAACACAGAAGAATAAAAAAGTGGAGTAAGAATACTTTTTTTAACATAAATTTTTGTTTGCTAATGTAGTTAAGATGCGAAAAACCTTCGTCCGGTTAATACGAAAATTATTTTTCTTGGGTTTCAATTTTGCAGACTTAAAAACACAGGCTAGAATTAGGGTTGAATGATTAACCTTACTTTATTAGAACAATTTATCGGAGAATGAATGAAATTTTATAGCGATATTTTAGGACTCATTGGCAACACGCCGCTCGTTAAAATTAGTAATATAACCAAACAATACGGCATCAAAGCGCAAGTTTTCGGCAAAATGGAAAGTCTCAATCCGGGTTATTCGGTCAAAGACCGCATCGGAATTTCGATGATTGAATACGCCGAAAAAGAAGGCACGTTAAAACCCGGAGGAACGATTATCGAAGCGACTTCGGGTAATACGGGAATCGGTCTGGCGCTCGCTGCGGCGGTTAAAGGCTACAAATGTATTTTCTCTCTAACCGACAAAGTTTCGATGGAAAAAAACCGTTATTTAAAATCGCTCGGCGCGGAAATCGTCGTTTGCCCGTCCGCCGCAAAGCCTGGAACGCCCGACCATTACGTCGAAACGGCAAAGCGTATCGCGTCGGAGCTTCCGAATTCGTTTTATCCAGATCAATATAATCATCCGGCAAATCCGATGGCGCATTATTTGACAACGGGACCGGAAATCTGGAGCGATACGGATGGACGCATTACGCATTTTATCTCTTCTATCGGAACGGGCGGAACGATTAGCGGAACGGGAAGATATTTGAAAGAGAAAAACCCTGAAATAAAAATCATCGGCGCCGACCCATACGGCTCGATTTTCAAATCTTACAAAGAAACAGGACGCTTTCCCGAAGCGACGCCGTATCTGGTCGAAGGAATCGGTCAAGCGCTTCCGGTTGGAAACGCTGATTTGAAAATTGTTGACGAAATCATCAACATTAGCGACCGCGAATCGTTTGAGTTTGCTCGCCGTCTTTCGCGCGAAGAAGGAATTTTCTGTGGTGGCTCAACGGGAACGATTTTTGCCGGAGCGCTGAAAGTCGCCAAAAATTTAGACGAAGATGCGCTGGTTGTTTTTATCGTCTGCGACACGGGCGAGCATTATTTGACAAAGTTTCATTCCGACGAATGGATGAAGGAGAAATTGCTGCTCGAGCCGCAAAAAATAACTGCCAGACTTATTACGGAAACAAAAAATTCTGGCTCGCCCGAAGAGTTGATTTTCGCTTCACCCGATGAAATTGTCAGTTCCGCGTTGGCGAAAATGAGTGAAAACGCGGTAACCCAGATTCCTGTTTTGGAAGAACAAAAAAGCGTCGGCAGTTTGCGCGAAAGCAAAGTTTTGACAAAACTACTCGAAAATCGAGACTTGCTCGACGCGAAAGTAAGCGAAGTAATGGACGAAAGTTTTCCTATCGTTGATGTTGACGCGAGTTTTAACGAGATAAAATCGATACTGCAAAAATCACCGGCGGTTTTGATAGAAGATTTCAAACGAATTACGGGAATTATTACGAGGTCGGATGTTTTAGATTTACAAAAATAGCTGATGATCTGCTGGAGCAAACGCTCTGATTATTCAAAGGGTAAGGATAAAGCGATGAACGACGAATACGGAGACCGGAAAAAATTAATCGGTGAAGATTCGGCGGGTTTTCAGATGAAACCGCAAACGGAAGACGCAACTAAAATTTCGCTCGCCGCGCAAACGTTTTTTATAGAAGACAACGATTTGGACACGCTCTTAACGGAAGATGAACTTGCCGAAAAAGAAGAACCGAGCGAATGGAAAATGCCCGAGCCAATTTTTCGCACGTCGAGCGGCAAGTCTTTCAAAAAATCAGACAATCAGCCGCCATCTGATTTGCTTTTCAGTGAAACCTCCAACTCCGAAGAAAACTTAAACGCCGCGCCGGTCAAGCCGCAGGCGAACGATAAAATAACCGAAAAATCGACCGTTAATCTTGAGTCTGACAATTTCAATAAAATTTTCGTTGTGCTGACAGCAGTTATTTTAGTCGTCGCTCTGCTCGCAACACTGTATTTCTGGCTTTTTTATAAGTCCCAGGTGTGAAAAATAAAATTGAAATTTAGTTCTTAACAAAATGCGACGTTTTTACGCCGAACCCGAAAACTTCACCGGACAGACAATCACGCTTTCAAATGAAGAATCAAGACATTTGCGCGACGTTTTGCGTCTGCGAGAAGGCGAAAACGCGCAGGTTTTTGACGGCAAAGGAAAAGAATTTTTGTGCCGGATTGAGGAAATTGTAAAGAAAGAAAGCGTCTTAAAAATTATCAGAGAAGTCGCGCCGATTGCGCCGGAATCGGATTTGAATTTAACGCTTTCGGTTGCGCTTTTGAAAGGCGAAAAATTCGATTTGGTTGTGCAAAAGGCGGTTGAATTGGGAGTTACGAAACTCGTTCCGCTCGAAACCAAACGCGCCGATGTAAAAATAAAAGAAAAGGAAAAAAAACTCGAACGCTGGCGCAAAATTATTATTGACGCGACGAAACAATCGGGACGCGCGAAACTGATGCAAATCGAAATACCGCTTGGATTCGAAGAATTTATAAAAAACTCAGCGTCTCGGCGTCTCGGCGGTAAAAACTTAATTTTATTTGCCGAAAGAAACGGCGAAGCTTTTTCAACCGTCAAGCCAAACAAAAAGTTTACGGCAATCATCGGCGCGGAAGGCGGCTGGGACGATGCGGAAATCGAATTAGCGCGGGCAAACAATTTTCAAATCATAACTCTCAAAGGCAGAATTTTGCGGGCTGAAACGGCGGCAGTTTCCGTCGCCGCGATTTTGCAGCATCGTTTCGGAGATTTAATTTAAGGTTGATTTCGGTTAAAAAATTTATTCACCGCCGAGACGCGAAGAAATTAAAAGTATAGTAAAGAAACGGGTGAAAAGTTTATCTCTTTTTCAAATCTATGAAAAAACTCAGCGTCTCGGGGGTTCAATTTCTCATCGAGCCGAAAACCGCGAACAACGGAAACAGAGCGTTCAAGCATCTTGAATATGCCCGGAATGAAAGGCATCGATTTTATTAAATTTTGTTTATGAATATTTCAAAAAAAGTAAAAATGTTTGCCGCAATACTACTGTTGGCATTCTGGATTTTTAACGATTCGGCGGCAGCGCAGAACTACCTGCAAAATATAAAGCGTGATTCGGCGCGTTCGGATAAACGGACTGGCGGCAAAATCGAAAAAACCGCGCTCGCCGCAGGTGACGGCGACGTTAAAATTACGGTCAATGTTCCGTCGTTTCAATTGACGCTCTGGCAAAACGGCAAAGAAGTTAAAACTTATCTGGTCGGCGTCGGAATGCAGGATTTTCCGATTATAATCGGTTTGCGCGAGGCGTCTCACGTTATCTGGAATCCGGATTGGATTCCGCCCGACAGCAGTTGGATAACCGAAAGCAAAAAAGTAAAAGCGGGTGAGATTATTAAACCTACAGACCCGCGAAACCCGCTCGGCAAATTAAAAATTCCGCTTGGCGGCGGTTATTTGATTCATCAGGCGAAAGGCGTCGGCGATCTGGGAAATCTTGTTTCTCACGGCTGCATCCGAATGCTCAAAGCCGACCTTTACGATTTGGCGGAAAAAATCGTCGCGGCGCGTTCGCTTCCCGTTTCGCAAAAGCAAATCAATCTGGCGAAAATTACAAAAACAACTCTCACCGCAGAACTTGACCCTGCAATTCCGGTAGAAATCACATACGACACGCAGGTTGTCGAGGGCGGACGGCTTCGTATCTACCCGGACATTTACGACTATAAAACGAAATCGGTTAAAAATCTGCGCGAAGAACTCGAATCAAACGGCATTGACACATCAAAGCTGACCGATAAAACGCTCGAACGAATGCTAACGCTGGCAGCGGTGAAAAAACAATTCGTCGTCAGCACCACAAACATTAAAGCCGGACGCGCTTTGACAGCGGGGCGAACATTTCCCGTTTTGTCTCGCGCAATTGAACCAAATACGAAAAGGCATCCAACCGCGCGCAGGCGTAATGCTTAAAGAAAAAGGTAAAACTTTTTGTCGCACGGGCAAATTTTCCGAAATGTAAATGCAAAAACGTGTTTATTTGGTAAAAATATCTTTTTTATTATTTTTGCTTGTTTTGATAACGCCGAGCGCTGCGCAGGAAAAATGCGGCTTGCAAGTGAAAGAAGCGCCAAGCGTTTTCGGCTTAAAGCTCGGAATGAATCCGAAACAGGCGCAGAGCGTTTTCGGTAAAAACTTAAAACTAAAAATTAAAAAAGAAGGCACGTTTTTTCAAAATTTTATAGAGAAAAAGCCTCCTTTCTTTCTTTCAGGAACGCGCGCGATTTATTTGCGTTTTTTTGAGGTGAGACTTTATCAAATCGAAGTTTTTTACGAACCGCAAAGCGAAAGAAAAACGCTTGAAGAATTCGTCGGTGATTTGTCGGCGAAATTTAATTTGCCGTCGAATTTTTGGATAACCGAATATGGAAAAGCCGCGCTTGATTGCGGGGAATTTTCAATTGTTGCCGACAATGTGTTGAATCCGCGCGTGGAATTGACCGATAAAATCATTCACGCCCGTTTTGAAGCCGCGCAAAAAGATAAAAATAAATAATTTATGCTGCAGGTTATCAAAAAAGGTTGAACCGCAGAGATAATAAAATCAATATAAATAGAAAGAGCGATTTTGAGAAATAATTTTCTGACTTTCTCTGCGTCTCTGCGGTGAAATAATAACCGGCAACTTGAATTATTTAGTTTGTTTATCTTCAACCGGAACTATTCGCAAAATTTTATCGTCATCTTTCGTCGCGTCGCCGCGCCCATCGCGATTCGATGTTGAAAAATATATCGAGCCGTCAGGCGCTTCCGATACTTCGCGGATGCGACCGTATTGTTTTTCAAAAAGACGTTCCTGACTCGTCACTTTCCTTTTATCAAGCACGAGGCGAATGATTGCTTCGCCGCGTAATGTGCCGAAAAAGAAATTTCCGTAAAACGCGGGAAATAATTTTCCGCGATAAAACATACCGCTTGCCGGAGCGACCGCCGGAGAATACTCGACCAGAGGCGTTTCCATGCCTTCGCGCCGCATATCGTGGCTGATTTTCGCCCAGCCATAATTTTTCCCTTTTTCGACGATATTTACTTCATCGCCGCCTGACCGTTTGAAAAGCGAAACGCCATCAATCATTGACGGTCCGTGTTCGGTTTGAAACATCAATCCAGTTTCCGGCTGAAAATCCATTCCCTGCGCGTTACGGTGTCCGTAAGTCCAAATTTCGGGACGCGCTCCTTTTTGGTTAACAAACGGATTATCCGCCGGAACGCTGCCGTCGTCATTTAAGCGCAGGGTTTTTCCGCCGATTGTATTTAGCTCCTGCCCTTGACTTTGATTTGTTGCGTCTCCGGTCGTGATGTAAAGTTTGCCGTCCGGTCCAAAACGCAGGCGCGTTCCGGCGTGAAAGCGTGCCGCCGGAATTTTTTCGATTATCGTTTTGGCATCGGTCAGCGCATTGCCCGTTTCGCAGTAACGCACAACTTTTACTTGCTGCCTGCCGTTTTCTTGATAAGCATACGCAAGATATAAAAAATGATTTTCGGCAAATTTCGGATGCAGTATCATTCCCATTAAACCGCTTTCGCCGGAAGGTTCAACTTCAGCGATTGTCGCAACCGGTTCGGCGCGGAGTTTGCCGTTTTCCAAAACGCGCACTCTGCCCGGTCGCTCGGTAAAAAACATTCTTCCGTCGGGCGCAAAAACAATTGACCAGACAACTTCCAAATTAGCCGCAACGGTTTCAACTTTAAGTTTCGGCGAATTATTTGGCGTAACCTGAGACAGTTTATTTTCGACTGTATCTGTCGGCGCAGCTGCCGCGCAAGAAATAGAAACCGACGCTGTTATAAAAAAAATAGTTAATCCGATGAGTTGTTTTAAATCGTTCATTTAACTCGCGCATCCCAAAATATGTATGTTTGTTTGATGCGAAAAAGCGCGAATATGAGCGCAACCTTTAATCGGGATAAAATGAAAAATGTGTAAAAATTTTTGAAGCGTGGGGTTTAGTTGAGAGAATTGAAATGCCGAGGGTCGGAGTCGAACCGACATGGGATTGCTCCCGCTAGATTTTGAGTCTAGTGCGTATACCAATTTCGCCACCCCGGCGTAAGAATAATAATCATAGATTCTTACTAACAGCGCGTCAAGTATTTGCAAAAGCATAATAATTGATAAAAACTTTTCTTATTCTTCACCAGAAAAGTTAATGACAAATTAAAAACAAGCTCTTCGTTTTGCAACCGCGCCTTTTGGTTATAAACTTTATAATTAATCAAGGCTGCCGGTTATTCCGTTGATTAATAAAAGAGACGGGTAAATGGCAGCGCCGAATAGGAAGGCAGCATCTGATTGATTAACAATTTTGAAAGGACAGCTATTATGAAAAAATTAACATTTATCAGTTTTATAATTTTTGCTTTAGCTTTTACGGCTTTCGGTCAAAAAACCACAATCGTAAAAGGTAAAACTGCGGTTGTTACAACGACCGTATCAACCGCTGGAGAAAAAGGCGTCCGCGCCGCTTTCGAGCGTTTGATTGAAGGCATCAAACAAGTTGACGCGGAAAAAGTGATGAGCGTTTATCAGAACTCGGATAAAATTCTTTTCTTCAATAACAACGGAACGGCGACTATCGGTTGGGAAAATATGAAGAAAAACCGCGATTCGCTTTATGACAAGATTGCGAACGTCACCTTAGACCCGACCGGTCTGCGCGTCGAAATGCTCGGCAAAGACGCCGCGTATCTCACCTGCAAATGGAAACAAACGCAGGAATACAGCGGAAAATTAGAATCGGCGTCGGGCAGAATGACGCTTGTTTTTCGGCTCATCGGTAAAGATTGGAAAGTCGTTCATCTGCATACTTCGCCCGATAATCCGGATGCGAGCCGTCCCGTCTTTCCGTCTGAGAGAGAAACTCAGCAACCAAACCAATGAAAAAATTCGTTTTCTCAATTCTTGTTTTCGCTATCGTGTCATTTGTCAGCGCAAGTGATATATTTGCTTGCTCTTGCGCGCCAACAGGCGACGCGCCACTTAAAACACAAGTAACCGAAGCATATAAAAAATCTTCAAATGTTTTTTCAGGCGAAGTTATCGAAATAACTAAAGGCGCAGACGCCTTTTCCGCAAATGTAAAATTTAAAGTTGATAAATCCTGGAAGCAGAAACTTTCCGGCGAGTTGACGATCACAACCGCGACAGACAGCGCATTGTGCGGCTATTTCTTTGAAGTAGGAAAGAAATATGTTGTTTATGCTAATGGCGAAAATTCTAAGCTGCGCACCGACATTTGCACGCGCACGGCTTTGTTAAAATCGAGTAAGGACGTTGCCGTTCTCAACAAAATCAAAAAATTAAAAAATTAAATTTGTTCTAAAATTACCTGTGCGGTCGCGTGTTCAGTCGTGTGCGACATTGAAAGATGAACTTGATTCGCGCCGAGATTTTCTAAAATTTTCCGCGCCGCGCCGCGAATCCGTAAATCAGGCGCGCCCGTTTCGCCCGAAACGATTTCAATATCGTGCCACGTAATGCTCCCGCGCCAGCCTGTTTTTAGCGCCTTCAAACACGCTTCTTTGGCGGCAAAACGCGCCGCGTAAGATTGCGCCGCCGCCGCGCCTTTCGATTCACAGTAAGCGCGTTCTCGCTCGGTAAAAACGCGCTCGACAAAACGCGGCGTTCTTTCGATAGTCTCGCGGATGCGATAAACTTCAATAATGTCTATTCCGGTTGAAATAATCACAGAAGAAATTTCAGATTCCAGATTTCAAATTTCAGATTCGACTGATGAGACATTATCAGATTTTGGTTTCTACTGGCGAGAGAAAAACGGCGTAAAAGTTTTAATTTGTCGCGTTTTGGAAGAAAAAGGTTTTGTCAACGGATTTTCAACCCGGCTTGGCGGCGTTTCGCCGTTCCCCGAAAACGATTTGAATTTATCCGGCTTCGACATTGATTCAAAAGAAAATATCTCGGAAAATCGGCGGCGTTTTTTGCGATTGTTTGACGGTGATTTCAAAATCGCTTCGGCTTGGCAAACGCACAGCGCGGACGTGCGAGTTATTAAAATTTTTGACGATGCGAAAGACGTAAATCAAAAAGCCGACGCGCTCGTTTCAAATTTTTCGGGCGTTTTGGTCGGCGTTAAAACCGCCGATTGTGTTCCGATTTTGATTGGCGATGCGAAGACAAAAGCGTTTGCCGCGATTCACGCCGGTTGGCGCGGAACTGTTCAATCAATTATTGTTAAAGCAATCGAAAAAATGCGTGAAAATTACGACACGAATCCAAAAGATTTGATTTGCGCGATTGGACCGGCGGCAACCTGCAGAAATTATGAAATCGGGCAAGATGTGATAGACGCTTTCACGGAAAATTTTCCCGAAAGCAATCATCTACTTCAAAAAACGCGCAACGGACATGCGCTCATTGATTTACATTTAGCCAACAAAGAACAGATTCTTTCAACCGGAGTCGCGCCCGAAAATGTTTTTACAGCACCGTTTTGCACAATGGAAAGAAGCGATTTGTTTTTTTCTTATCGCACGGAAAAAAAACTTTACGGCAAAACCGGACGCCTTATGTCGGTTATTGGTTTGAAGAAAAGTTAAGCGAGCCGGACAAATTACTTTTCCCTTTTACCGTCTGCTTTATTGTCGCAAATCAGCAGCCAAATTTTTCGGCTTTTCATACGCCGCGTGAATTCTGTAGCCGAGCAAGTAAGCCAAAATCAGCGCGAACACAAGCGGATAAGTAATGTCAGATTTCACAATCATATAAAAATGAATCACTCCGCCAATCGCCGCAACATAAGTTAATTTATGCAGTTTCACCCAGTTTTTTCCGCCAATTCGTTTTATCATCCAGTTCGTCGAAGTTACGGCAAGTGGAATCAAAAGAAAGAAACTCAACATTCCGACAGCAATAAACGGGCGTTCCCAGATGTCGCCCGCAATCGCCGAGACACTCAAACTTTTATCGAAAATGCTATAAGTTATCAAATGCAAAAAGCCGTAAAAGAAAGCGTAAAGCCCCAGCATTCTTCTGAATTTAATCAAACTATTCCAACCAAAACGCTTGCGAAGCGGCGTAACCGCCAAAGTGATAAGTAGAAAAACAAGCGTCAATACGCCTGTCGTGCGAAGAAAAAACTCAACCGGATTTGCGCCCAAGTTCCCATAAATCGCATCCCACAAAAGCAGCGCGAGCGGCACGAGGCTGTTGATGAAAATTAAAATTTTATTGAATCTTATGTCGGTCATTAACGGTGAACGGTGAACGATAAACGGTGAGTTTTTTATTAATCACTCACCACTCACAGTTCACCACTAAAAATTCTTTTTTAAGTCCATTCCTTCATAAAGTTTCGCTACTTCATCGCCGTAGCCGTTAAACATTAAAGTTTCGCGACGCGTGTATTCGCCGATGCGTTGTTCGGTGGCTTGCGACCAGCGCGGATGTCGAACGTTCGGATTGACGTTTGAATAAAATCCGTATTCTTTCCGCGCGGCGATGTTCCAGGTTGTCGGCGGCTCGGTTTCGGTCAGAGTGATTTTAACGATTGATTTGATGCTTTTAAAACCGTATTTCCAGGGAATGACGAGACGAACGGGAGCGCCGTTTTGATTCGGCAAAAGCTTCCCGTAAAGACCCGTCGCCAAAATTGTCAAAGGATGAACCGCTTCGTCGAGACGCAAGCCTTCGACATACGGAAAATCAATTCCCGCCGCGAAACTCGACTGCATTTGTTTCGCATCGTAAAGAGTTTCAAACGCAACGTATTTCGCTGTGCCGAGCGGCTCGACATCTTCGAGCAAAGTTTTCAAAGGAAAACCAATCCACGGAATGACCATCGACCAGCCTTCGACGCAGCGGAAACGATAAATGCGTTCTTCCTGCGTAAATTTCAGCAAATCTTCGATGCCAAAGGTTTTAGGTTTTTGAACAAGCCCACCGACTTCAATCGTCCAGGGTTTGGTTACGAAGTTTTCCGCTTTTCGGGCAACGGCGGTTTTGCTTGTCGAGAATTCGTAAAAATTATTGTAATTCGTGATGCTTTGAAAAGGCGTCAATTCTTCGCCCAAGTTCGTTTCGTTTGATTTAATAATCTCGCTGATTGGCGCCGTTACAACTTCTTTCGGAGGCGGCGGATTTATAAAACGATAAACTCCGGTTGTCGCAAGCGTCGTTCCGGCTAAAACTCCGGCGCGGATAAAATTTCGGCGGTTCAAAAAAGTTTCTTCCGGCGTAATCTCGCTTGCTTTCGGGTCGTCCGGTTTTTTGATAACCATAACTTTTGTATTCGATGCGAGTTGGCAGGCGGTTTCATCACTAGAAATTCTTCTTATTTATATTATATTATGCTACGATTTTATTCCCTAAATCTTCCAACCGCACAAAGGAGAAATTTTATGAATGTCTCGCGCTTTGCATTTGTTTTCGTTTTGCTTTTGCTTGTTTGCAGTTCAGTTTTTGCACAAACCGCCGCGACAACGCCGAGTCTGCCGAATCCTGAGAAAGAGAAAGCTGTCAAAGAACTCGAAACAAACGCGCTTGATTTAATCAACCAGGTTACAGGCGATGCGACAGCGCTGAAAAATTGGGAAAATCGGGCGTTGATTGCGGCGCTGGCGGGCGACTTGCTCTGGGAAAAAGACAAAAAACGCGCCCGCGAACTTTTTCGCAGCGCGGCGAATGAACTCGTTCAGGCAAACAATCAGCCTGTTGACAAATCGAAAACCGACAGCAATATGATGTTTTTCGCGGCTTTCAGCGACACTTCGCCGCGCCGGACGATTTTGCGGACAATCGCCGACCACGACGCGGATTTGGCTTTGCAGTTTTTACTCGATACTCGTCCGCCGAAACTTCAGGAAGCGATAAACGCGCAAAATGTGTTGAAAGCGCAACCGGCTCAGCCGAATCAACAGAAAAACATTAACGACATTATGAGCGGTCGGGCGCAGCAATATCAGGTGCAGCAGGAAATTTCGCTCGAACAAAGTTTTGCCTCCAAAGCCGCCGAACAAGACCCGAAAAAAGCCGCCAAACTTTTGCGCGACAGTCTAGCCAAAGGAGTTACGTTTGAAGTTTTCAATTTACTCGAAAAAATACACAAAAAAGATGCCGAACTTGCCAAACAGTTGACCGGCGAAGTCATCCAAAAAATTCTCGATATGGATTTCAGCAAAGACGAATCGGGACGCAGCATCGGTATGCAGTTTCTGATGAAATACGGCGCAAAGAAAAGCCAGCCGAAGACACCAGCGCCGGCAGCGGCGACAAAGCAAAATCAACCGACGGAAAAAACCGATGACAAAACACCCGAATTCAAAGTGGACGAAAAATACTTGAAAGACGTGGCAACCAAATTCGCCGATTATCTGCTTCAGGCAAACGGTTTTGAATCGTTTATCTTGTTCGGTTCGATGATGCCGACGCTCGAAAAATACGTCCCGGAAAAAGTTCCGCAGCTCAAACAAAAACAAGCGTCGGTCAGAAAACAAATGCCGCCGGAGATGCAGGCGATGGAAGAGAGTTTCGGTTCGATGATGGATAATAACACGGACAAGGCGCCGGAAAAAATGATTGCCGACGCCGCGAAACTTCCGTCATTCGTCCGCGGTCATACTTACAATCAGGCAATAGACAAAATGATCGAAGCAGGAAATGCCGACAAAGCGCGTGGATTGCTGCAATCCGCACCCGAAGGAAAGGAGCGCGATGACGCGCTCGCATATTTGGATTCGCGGTTGGCTGAAAACGCGATTGAGAAGGGAAATCTCGACGAAGCGCAGAAAATCATCAATCAAATCGGTTCGGACACGAAAAGAGTCGAACAACTTGTCGGTTTAGCCATCGGATTTCACAAAAAAAATACCAAGGAAAGCCACGAAACCGCGCTGAAAATTATGGAAGACGCGCGTCGTCTGGTTAATGAATTTGCCGAAAACAAAGACGAAGTAGCAGGCGTGTTGAGACTCGCCGCCGGTTACGCCGTTATCGAACCCGACCGCGCTTTTCCGCTTTTGAGTCCGCTCATCGAACAGGCAAACGACGTGATAAACGCCACCGCAATTTTGGCGAAATACAACAAACGCGAGACGATGTTTAAGCAAGGCGAGATGCTTCTACCGCAGACTTTCAGTTACGGCGGCGGCAATTTTTCGCGTTACGCGCGAGAGCTAAAAATTCTGGCGCAAACCGATTACGGACGCACGAAAAATTTGATTGAACAGTTTCGCCGCGACGACGTGCGCGTTTTATTAAAGATGCTTTTGGCGCAAAGTATTCTGAGCGACAAAATCGGTTTTGAAGGAACTTCCAATTTCGCTGGTTTCGACTCTGGTGAAGGCGGAAGTATTATGATTGCAAACTGATAAAAAGAAAAATCGAAAAAGAATCGTTTCCTAATAACTTCCGACAACGACGTTTGATTTAACACCGCTCGCTTCCTGCGCGATTTTCACGCCGACTGATGCGCCGATTCGCGTTGCGCCTGCTTCGATCATCGCTTTCGCGTCTTCGATTCCCTTCACGCCGCCCGATGCCTTCACGCCCAAATCTTTGCCGACGACGCGCCGCATCAAAGAAATATCGGCAACCGTCGCGCCGCCTTTAGCGAATCCAGTCGAAGTTTTGACGAAATCTGCGCCCGCGTTTTTTGACGCCAAGCACGCGCGAACTTTTTCTTCGTCGGTTAAAAGCGCGGTTTCGATAATGACTTTGCACAAAATTCCGTTTTCGTGCGCCGCTTCCGTAACGGCGCGAATGTCATCTTCAACCGTGCAGTCGTCGCCGGATTTTAACGCGCCGATGTTGATGACCATATCAACTTCGCGCGCTCCGTTGAAAATTGCGCGGCGCGTTTCGTATGCTTTAACGTCTGGAATCGTTGCGCCCAAAGGAAAACCGATGACCGTGCAAACCGGAACATTTGTCCCTTTGAGAAATTCGCTCGCCTTTTTTACCCAAGTCGGATTAACGCAAACCGACGCAAAGCCGTATTGCGCGGCTTCATCGCACAATTTTTTTATATCGCTTTGGCTTGCTTCGGGTTTTAGTAAAGTATGGTCAATCAAACTTGCCCAATCGTGCGCTGTTGCTGTTTCGCCCAGGACTATACCGATGCGCGATGCGCCCGCGTCAACAATTCTCTGCACGTCGGCGCCGCAAAACGACGGACAGTAATTGTCTGCACCGCTGTCAATCCGCGCTAGAACCAAATCCGTAATTTGCTCGACAAGTCGTTCGTAATTGCCGTTTGTTATATTCGTCATTGTTTCGCTTTTAGCATTTGTATTGTCGCTCAATCGCTTCAATTTTCGCAACCCGTTTTTTATGCCGCTCTTCGGTTAAATCGGTTTTCAGCCACGCTTCGACAATTTCTTTTATTTCGGCAAAAGTGTTTTGTCCGCTGCCTAAAGTTAAAACATTTGCGCCGTTATGCTGGCGTGAATTTTTGGCGAGCGCGACATTATAACAAGCCGCCGCGCGAACATTCGGCAATTTGTTTGCCGTCATCGCGCTGCCGATTCCCGCGCCGTCAATGATGATTCCGACATCAGCTTGTTTTTCCGAAACGGCTTTTGCAACGGCGTGAGCAAAGTCGGGGTAATCAACCGCGTCGGTTGAATTCGTGCCGAAATCTCGAACCTGCAAACCCGAATCCGCGAGAAAAATTTTCAGTTGTTCTTTAAATTCAAATCCGCCATGGTCACAGCCGACGGCGACCGATTTAACTTTTGTTGACGAGCGCCGTGAGAATTTTTTTATTAAAATAATCGCTTTTTCTTGAATTATGTCGCTGGCAAGCGGCGTAAATCTGGCGTTGTCGGAAATGCGAAGTTTCGCGCCTGTTTCCAAACCGCGCAAGTCGTCTTCGGTAATCAAACTTTTCGCCGATTCGTCGCGGTCAAATTCCTTGCCGATTTCGTCTTTCAGAGAATTGACGACAACACGCTCCGGCAAATGTTCCTTTGATTGTTCTTCTTCAACCGGAACATTCGCTAAAACTTCCTTGACCAGCGCCCGCACGCGCTCGCGCGTTTCTTCTTTTTCAGACATATTTTCGTGAGTGAAAAAGTTAAAAAGGTTAAAAGTGAAAAAGTAAGATTACTTACCGACAATTTAGCTTTTTCACTTTTTCACTTTTCTCCCTTACCGTTTGACGTTTTGCACTTGCTCAAATAGTATTTCCAAAAACCGTTTCAATCAAATCAGAAAAACTATGTCAACCGAATTTTCCAACTCGAATTTAGAAGTTTTGCTTTCAAACGAAGAAATAAACTCTCGCGTTAAAGAACTAGGCGCGGAAATTACCAATGATTACTCCGGACGAGAACCGATTTTGATTGGTGTTCTAAAGGGCGCGTTTATTTTTATGTCCGATTTGGCGCGGGCAATTAACTTAAAAATTTCGGTTGAATTTATGGCTGTTTCGAGTTACGGTAAAGCGCAAAAATCTTCGGGCGAAGTGCGGATTATTAAAGATTTGGATGTTGCCGTCGAAGGAAAGGATTTAATCGTCGTCGAAGATATTGTTGACACGGGCTTAACGCTTTCTTATCTGCTTGCAAACTTACAGTCGCGCGGGGCAAATTCGGTCAAACTCGCCACGCTTTTAGATAAACCCGAACCGCGCATCAACAAAGAACTGAAAATTGATTATTGCGGCTTTCAAGTTCCGAATAAATTCGTCGTCGGATACGGCTTAGACGCGGCGGAGCGTTATCGAAATCTGCCGTTTATCGCGGTTGTAAAAAATCCTGACATAGCGTAAGGCTTTTCTTGACACGCAGCGCTGGAAACCGCTAACTTACATTCAAAAGAAAACTTGTGAATAGAGAAAAAACAGAATTACAATTTCCGAGCCGGATTGAATCAATAGACAAAGCCGTCACCGCGGCGGCGGATTTCGGCAGACAGTCGGGTTTTTCCGACGACGCGCTGCACGGCATTGATATGGCGGTGCGCGAAGCGGTAATTAATGCCGTTCGGCACGGAAACAAGGAAGATGAAACAAAACCGGTTGAAATCGTGTTTAGTAGCTCAAGCGAGGGTTTTGAAATTACCGTCAGAGATTTCGGCGCGGGTTTTAATGTTGAAGATGTTCCCGACCCGACAAACCCGGAAAATCTAATGAAAGAAAGCGGGCGCGGCATTTTATTTATGCGCGCATTTATGGATCGAGTCGAATGGTTAAACCACGAGGGCGGCGGGATGATTGTAAAAATGCTGAAAAGGCGTTAAAAAGTTTATTCAATTTGGCTTTTCACACGAATCTAGTCTAAAATCGGCAATCAAAACTTTTTTAAATAACTTTAAAATCAAAACGAGGAGAAAAAAATGGCTGAACTTAACATTTCGGAACGTCAAGCGGGCGACGTAACAATTCTTGATATGAGCGGCAAGGTAACGCTCGGCGAAGGCAGCGTCGCGCTGCGCAACACGGTTCGTCGTCTGCTGGGCGAAGGCAAAAAGAAAATTCTTTTGAATCTGGGCAGCGTCGGCTATATTGATTCGAGCGGCATCGGCGAGCTTGTTTCGAGTTTTACCGCCGTTAACAAAGAAGACGGAACGCTTAAACTTTTGAATTTAACGCAAAAAATTCAAGACCTCCTGGCAATCACAAAATTGCTGACCGTTTTCGACGTTTTCGAAAACGAGGGCGAAGCGCTCAGCAGCTTTAGCTAAAACAAAGATTTTCAAGTTCGATAAAAAAAGGGTAAAGGGTGAGTTTTGTTCGTCCTCTATCCTTTTGTTTTTGCTTTTTGAAAAGCATCTCTGCCCGAAAAAAAATCATCTTTATTTACAGCAAAGACACAAAACGCGCAAGGAAATTTAATTTGTCGATTCCCTTTTAATTTCTCTGCTTGTTTTGTGTTCTTTGCCTTTCAAACTTTCAACCGTAATCGATTCAATCAAAAACCAAAATGAAAAGAGCCTTATTTTTTGTCCTGATTTTAATTTTCTCTGTCAACGCTTTTGCTCAAAACGCACAGTCCGGTTTTGAGTTAAGCGGATACGGCGTGCGCGTCGAGCCAGACAAGCGTTTGATTGCAGTTTTGGCAACGCTCGAAGCGGCGAGAACAAAAAACGATTCGGGCGCGGAAGTACAAATAATAAATACGCCTTTGTCTGCGCAGGGTGAAAAATTTCGTCAACAGTTAAGAAGCGATTTGGCAGGCTTGAACGAAGATTTGCGACAGAAAATCAGCGGTTTCGTATTGCAATACAAAAAGCGCCGCCCGCAGGCAACTGACGCGGAAATCGTCGCACCATTTGTTTCGATGGCTTACACATTAGGACCCGTGCCTGATTTAAGCGACCCGGTTCGCACGACGGATTTGCCGGGGGATTTGTTGGAGGTTTTAGATTTCGCGCCGCTTGTCCGCGAATTTTATCGCTCGGCATTGAGCGCAAAATTTGACGAATACATTAAAGAATATCAAAAAACAGACAGCGAACTGCGAACTTCGGCAAAGGAAATGGTCAGCAAATTGCTCGATTATCTGCACACAAAACCGCAATTAACTTTTGTTGAACGAATCAAAACCGAATCAAAAGACCCGAAAACAAAAAAGACTTTGCAAAAAATTGAAATGCGCGAGCGTGAACGGCGATTTTACATCGTGCCGGAAATGCTCGCGCCGCGCGGCACAATAAATTTTCTCAATATCGGCGATGATTATTATGTTGTAGTTCCGCCGGAAACCGATTTGAGTTCGTCGGAAGCACGTCGCGCCTTTTTGCAGTTCGTGCTTGACCCGCTGGTTTTGAAAAACGCGAAGGATGTTTTGACGTTCCGCGAACGAATAAAAACGCTGCTCGACGAACGCCGAAAGCAAAACGCGACCGTTTCGCCCGATGTGTTTCTAGCGGTGCTGCGTTCATTAGTCGCGGCGGTTGACGCGCGTCAGTACGCTTTTGAAAAGTATCAAGCCGCAACGCTTGAAGCGCGCCGTAATAGTAGAAAACCGATTAGCGAGCAAACCGATGCGCAGGGCAGAAAAATATCCAAATTAACCGAAGAACTTTTCGTTATCAACGGCAAATTTGTAATGCCCGCGGTTGATGATAGAGTCGCGCTCGAACTTTCCGAAGCTTATGAAAAAGGTGCGATTTTAGCGTTTTATTTCGCTGACCAATTAAAGGGTTCGGAAGACGCGGGCTTTGATATTGCAAGCTCCTTGCGCGATATGATTTTGTCGCTCGACGCGGCGAAGGAAACAAATCGCCTCGCGCAATTTGCCGATGCACGGAAACGCGCTTTACTGGCGCGTGAAGAGCGTCGAAAAAAAGCCGGAACTCAAGAAATGGTTATCGACAATCCGGTCACGAAAAGATTGCTTGATATTGACAAAATTACGCTGGCGAAAAATTATGCTCAAGCCGAAACGGAATTAAAAAAACTGCTTGAGGCGAATCCGGGCGAATCGCGCATTTATTACGCTCTCGGTCGCGTGGCGAGTCTTTCCGCCGAAGGTGCGAACGAAACAGAAGCGCGACGGCATTTGTTAGAGGCAAAAGTCGCATACGAAAATGTCATTCGTTCCGCAACCGCGAACACCGATAAAGCATTGCTTTCATTGACTTATGTTGCGCTGGCAAGAATTTACGAATTTTACGACAATAACATTTATGCCATCAAACTTTATGAAACCGCCATCAAAATCGGCGATACGCCGGGCGGCGCATATAACGATGCAAAAACGGCGCGGGAAAGATTGACGAAAGAACAGTAGAAAGTGAAAAAGTGAAAAGGAAAAGGTTTATTAGGGCTTTTCAATTTCTCGCGTTTTCACGTTTCCACTCTTTTCTGCTACTTTTACGTAATGACTTCTGAAAATTTCCGAAGCGGTTACGTAGCTCTAATCGGGCGTCCGAATGCCGGAAAATCAACGCTTTTGAACTTTCTTGTCGGCGAAAAAATCGCCGCCGTTTCAAACAAGCCGCAAACAACACGTCATAAAATCAAAGGAATTGTAACGCTCGCGGACGGTCAAATCGTTTTTGTTGATACGCCCGGCGTTCACAAACCCGGTTATCTACTCAACCGAAGAATGATGTCGGTGGTTCACGACGCGATTCTTTCGGTTGACGTGGTTGTGCTTTTACGTGACGCTTCGGTTTCGACGGGCAACGGCGACCGGTTTGTTTTGGATTTAATCAAACAATCGGAAAAACCCGCCGTTCTCGTTCTCAATAAAATTGATAAAATCAAAGACAAAAAAGAAATCCTGCCGCTTATCGAATACTACTCAAAAGAATATGAATTCGAGGAAATTGTGCCGATTTCCGCGCTCAAAGGCGAAGCGATTGATAATTTATTAAAACAAATCGGCAAACATCTTCCCGAAGGCGAGGCGATTTTCGCCGCAGACGAATTGACCGACCAATCTATGCGAACGCTGGTTGCGGAAATGGTGCGCGAGCAAATTTTGCGGACAACCGGAGATGAAATCCCTTATGTAACGGCGGTTGTCACCGAAATATATGATGAAACAGACCCGAATGTAGTCAGAATTCATTGCGCGATTTTCGTTGAAAGAAGCTCGCAAAAAGGAATTATCATTGGTAAACAAGGTATCAAGCTGAAAAAAATCGGAACCGAAGCGCGCGTTGATATTGAAAAACTTCTTGGTAAAAAAGTTTTTCTCCAACTTTTCGTCAAGGTCGTCGAAGACTGGCGCAATCAAGCGCAAAATTTAGACGAAATCGGTATTATGGAATAAATAAATTAAGTAAGAATACACAAATGGACACGGGTAAAAAATGGCTTGCGCTTGAAATTAGGGTTGACGAAAAAGCCGCCGAAGCAATCGAGTTTGCCTTAAACGACCTCGAATCGCTCGGCACGGAAATAAATAATTTAGGTAAAGCGCAAAGCGAAACTGTTTGTGTAATTGGATATTTCAATGAAAGACCGAACGGCGAAAATGTTCAAAATCAGTTAAACGAAGCATTGCGAATTTACGGTTTTTCGAGCGACGCCATCGAACAAACCGAATGGCGTGAAATTAAAAATATCGATTGGTTAGCCGAATGGAAAAAACATTGGAAGCCGACGGAAACCGAGAAATTTATCATTGCGCCGAGTTGGGAAACAATCGGAAATACGGAGAAAATTGCAATCAAGATTGAGCCAAGTATGGCTTTCGGAACGGGAACACACGAAACCACGCGGCTTTGTCTGCGAGCAATCGAAGAAAATTTCTCGCCCTCAATGAGTTTTTTAGATGTCGGAACCGGAACGGGAATTTTAGCAATCGCGGCGGCAAAAATTAAGTTTCAAGTTCAAAGTTCAAAGTTCAAAGTCAAAGACTCGGATTCTCAAACTTTGAACTTTGAACTTAAAACTTTGAACTCTATTTCTGCTTGCGACACGGATGAAGATTCGATAAAAATTGCCAAAGAAAATGCCGAATTAAATGATGCTAACGAAATTAAATTTTACGTTGGCACGATTGATAAAACCACGCCCAAATTTGATTTCGTTTGCGCGAATGTCACGGCTGATGTAATCATTCCGCTTTTGCCTTTGTTGATTGAAAAGAGTGGTAAAACACTCGTTTTATCGGGAATTTTGAAAGAACAGGAAAATTTAATTGTCGGCGAGCTGAGCAAATTTCAAATTTCAAATTTCAAAATTGAAGTTGACGGCGAATGGATTTCGATATTAGTGGTGAGTGATTAGTGGTGAACGGTGAGTGATGAAATTCACCACTCACCGTTCACCACTAAAAATTAATTACTCTTTCTTCGGCGGCGTCGCTCGCGGAATGTCGCCGTCGTCGGTAATCGTCAAAAGCGGCTCGCGCGGTTTTGGTTTGATTTTTGTTTTTCCCAGACGCAAAACGGGCGGAACTTTCGAATTCGTTATTTTGATGGTTGAGAGCGTATCGGAGCGACGCAAAATCGAACCGCCGCGCCCGCCGACCCAAAGGTCTGCTCCGCCCCGATAAACTATTGCCTGCAAAGAATTGCTCGTGATATTCGGCTGGATTTCCCAAGTTTTTCCGGCGTCTTCGGTGCGCACAACCGAGCCTTGTTCGCCGACGGCGACAGCTTCGAATTGATTGTAAATCGAAACGGCGTAAAGATTCACTTTTACCGCCGATTCCTGGTCTTGCCATGTTTCTCCGCCGTCTTCGGTTCGCAAAATCGTACCGTTTGCGCCCACCGCAAGACCGAATTTTTCGTTATGAAAGCCAAGCGCATAAAGATTTTCGGCGAGATTGGTTTTTACTTTTTTCCACGACAAACCGCCGTCGCTGGTCAACAAAATCGTGCCTTTATCGCCGATTACCACACCTCGTCTTTCATCAAGAAATTTAACGTCTTCAAGCCACAGGCGCGTGCCGGATTCGAGAACTTCCCAGTAAGCGCCATTTGAATCAGAGCGAAGAATCATTCCGTTCGCGCCGACGGCGAAGCCTGTTTTTTGATTGACAAAATAAATTCCAAGAAGGTCTTCCTTAACATTTGAAACGCCTTTTCCCCAACTCGCGCCGCCGTTATTCGTGCGTAAAATCGTGCCTTTGTCACCCGCGATAAAACCGCGTTCGTTATCTGTAAAATAAAGCGCGTTTAAGTTTTCTTCGACTCCCGAAAAAACGGGAAGCCAGTTTTTGCCCGCGTCATTTGTAATCCAAGCGCGTCCGCGCGAGCCAACTGCAGCGCCGATGTCTTTATCGAAAAAAACAATGTCGTTAATGTGTTCGCGCCCGCCTTCGGAAAGGCGTTGCCAGCTGTAACCGGCGTCGTCCGAGCGAATGATTAAACCATTTTCGCCGGCTGCCCAGCCCGTGTATTGGTCGGCAAAAAACATTGCGACAAGTTTCGGATTTGTCCGCACGTTAAACGGCAGCCAGGTTGTTCCGCCGTCGCCCGTAAGCCAAACCATTCCGCCCGCGTCGGTCATAAAACCGTTTTTTTCGTCGGCAAAACAAACGGTCAAAAAATCGGCGCGACTGAAAACATTAATGCGCGTCCAGGTTTCACCGCCGTCTTCGCTTCGCGCGACGCAACCGCCGTAACCAACGACAACGAGTTTTTCGGCGGAAAGATAAGCCGCGCCGGTCATCAGAGAATTTTCACACGCACGGCTCGATTTCCAATCTACGCCGCTGTTTTTAGTGGTGACAATTGTTCCGTTCGCGCCGACGGCAACGCCGATTAACGAATTAAAAAAAGATGTTTTTAGAAGATGTTCGCTTGTTCCGCTCGTTTGATTTGTCCACGTTGCGCCGCCGTCCAAAGTTCTCAAGGTTTTTCCGTATGTGCCGACAGTCCAGCCGTTTCGAAAATTTTCGCCCGTAAATGCAACGCTGTAAAAATGGTCTTTACTGCCGGTTTCTATCTGTTTCCATTCTTTTCCGCCATTTACGGTTGAAAGAACCGTGCCTCGCGCGCCGACAATCACGGCGTTTAGTTTGTCTTTAACGAATACGCCCGAGAGCGCGACTTCACTAGGCGAGATTTGGTTTTGCCAGCTAAAACCGCCGTTTTGCGTAAGCAAAATCGTGCCATCCGCGCCGACGGCAATTCCGTTTTCCTTGTCTCCGGCAAAGTGAACAGCGTGAAGCGCATTACCTTGTGGAAGCGGATTCTGCCAGACCCAACCAAGCGCATTTTTCTTTTGCGCCGAAATGGTGAGCGGCAAACACTGAGCAGCGAGCAGAATAAAGGGAAAAAGAAAAATAGAAGATTTTAGAAAAAAAAGACGCGGAAAAGAGAAAAACGAAAAATCGTTTCTCTTTCCTTTATTTTCCATTTTCCATTTTCCATTTTCCATTTCTAAATTTCTTTGATCCCGATTTCAACAACGGCTTCGTCTAAAACCCGCTCGTCAATTCTTCCCAACTCTGCCGCTTTTCGCGCCATTTTATCGGCAACTTCTTGAATTTCGTGTCCAGCGTGTCCTTTTGTCCACTGCCAGGAAATCTGATGTTGTTGTGCCGCACTCTCAAGTTTTTCCCACCAATCGAGATTTGCTTTTTTACGAAATTTTCCGGTCATTGTTTCAACGACATAACGCGAGTCGGTCAGAAGTTTGACGCGGCATGGCTCACGTAATGTTTTCAGTCCGATGTAAGCCGCCGCGATTTCCGCTTGTTGATTGGTTGCTTCGCCCAGATATTCGCCAAACGCCCGCCAATACCCGCGATAGCCAAGTAGAGCGACCGCCGCCGCGCGCGGCTTTATTTTGCCGTTACCGAGACTTGAACCGTCGCAGACGATTGTAACTTCTTTCATAATATAATCGTGCGGAAACGCAGGCTTCTAAAAATGTTTTTGATTCAGAAACGAAAAGTGAGAAATGAGAACTAAAAGTCGAACTTAATTCTCATTTCTCACTTCTCATTTTTCAACGCTTAAATTTCCGTTCCTTAAAATCAGCCGCCGTTGATTTCGTCAAATTCTATTTGCTCCAAAATTTGCTGCGCATCTTCGTTATCAAATTCAAAAGCCTGCTGTTCGAGGGCGTTGCGGGCGATTTCAAAGTAAAGCGTATCATCAAGCAGCGGCAGGAGAAAAACAACGGGCATAATCGTTAAGGTTTCGTAAGCTATGGCTCGAATTTGAGCAAGGTCTGATTGGCGAATGATTTCCGCTATCTCGCCGGCTGAAAATCTTTCGGCAAGAACGTCGGCTAAACGGTCAAGCGCATTAAAGTCATTGTGCAGAATAATGCGTTCGGCAAGCTGTATAAAAACTTCCGCCGACGCGGTTTGCGCCTGCAAAACAGTCGCGCAGATTTCCGCGATTTGTTTAATCTCTGCGAGCTTTTCAGCATCCTTTTTTTCTTCCGCATCTCTCGCCTGCTCGTCGAGGGCAGCCAACAAGCGGCTTAATTCCCAATCTGCGTGAGCGTCGTAAGAAAATTTTTGGGCTTGAACGGCAGGCGAACTTCCGCTTTTTTCCTGAAGCACGCCGACCAGCATTTTTTTTGTCATCGGACGCAAGCCTTCCCAAACACTGGTGACTCGCGCGCCGAAATCTTTAATTGTCATTTCAATACTTAAGTCTGCAATAAAACTTACGGTTTGTAAATCTCAAGCCAAAACTAGATGTTCGGGCTTTGACTTCGAATCTTCGATGCCTGCTGAATCAATCTGGTTTCCATTTCTTTGCGCGTTTCTTCGCAGACTTCTTTGTCATCATCGGCTTCAAAAACTTCAACCAGCGCGAAAGGCGTTCCGCCCAAACGCCGAATTTCCCACGCTTCATTACCGGCGCCAGAAGCACGAGAGAACCAGGCGGCGTCAATTTCGGACGAAATAATTTCCGCATCGCTGAAAAGCGATTTTAATGAATCAGACAAAATTTCTTTGCTCGGCGCAGAAAGCAAAACACGGCGTAAATTCCAACCGTGCTTTTTGTACTGCGCTAAAATTTCTTTTGCCCGTTGTTCGTCAATCATCTCTTTGGCTTAATTTCACGCGGAACTTCGAGCGATTTATTACCATCCTGCGGCGTAATATTAACATTGGATTCGGAATCACGAACAATGTTACTTTCAGAAGTATTGGCGGCGTCCGGTTCAAACTGCGATTTTCCTTTACCGGGCGATTTATATGTGCCTTTGAAAACATCGCCGACTGCCAGTTTCCAACCTTCGTCTTCTTTAACGAACGGTAAATCTTCCCATCTTTTATTTTTTTGATTATAAACTTCAATCGCGCCGAAATTATCCTTCACGCGCTCGTCGCGGATTTCCGGCAGCGAAGCGGCAAGCGTGGGCGCCGTGAAACCGTTTTCTAAAGCCTTTTCAACCGTTTGGTTGGTTTGTTGCGCATAACCTTCGGCAAAGTTCAGCGTGCCTTTCGACATCATTTTTTTGATTTTTTCCGTGTCTTTGGATTTAACCGCATCGAAAAGCATTTTGAAGGATTCGGTTGGCGTTTGCGCACCCGCGGTTTGTGTCGCGGTTTGTTTTTGACACGAAAAACTCAATAATGCAAAAACCAGCAAAACACTTGCTTTGATAAATTTACCTCTAATTTTATATCTCATAAATTCCACTGTTTTATCAATTATTTCAAAAGTATAAAGAGAGTTTCTGCAAAAGTAAATTTTAAGTGCGTGTCCAGCTCGTCCTCGTTTCGACGAGAATTTTGCGGTGAAAATTTACCTTGCATAATGTTAATGATTTATGTTAAACAATAACGAATGTTGAATCACTGTAAATTCAACGCTTGCATTCCTTGGACGACAATCTTTCATATCAAAAGTCCAGCCAACGAAAAATCTTTTGAAATCATCTTTATAACACTGACTAACCGATGTTTTCGGCATAGTCATTTTGAAAATTCGTCTATATTTTAGGCAGAGCGCGACGAGCGAAAAATACGGTCTGCTATTGACGAGGAGAGAAACAAGAATGAAAAACGAAGCCGCTAAAAAGAAACAAACTACCGAAAAAACGGTTCTTCTTGACCCGGACAGAAAAAGTCCGCGCGCCAAAGATTTTGAAGATAAACTTTCCGCCTTTATTGTCGGACAGGAGCGCGCCGTGCGCCGGATGAGCGGGCTTTTCCAGATTTATCTGGCGGGAATGAACAATCCTTCGCGTCCCGTCGGCACGATGCTTTTCTTAGGTCCGACCGGTTCGGGCAAAACCCGCGTTGTCGAAGCAGCGGCGCAAGTTTTGTTCGGCGAACCGTACGCGGTTGTTAAAATTGATTGCGCCGAATTTCAACATTCGCACGAAATTGCCAAACTTATCGGCTCGCCTCCGGGCTATCTCGGACACCGCGAAACTTCGCCGATGTTGACGCAGGAAAATCTCGATAAAGCGCACACCGAAGACACGAAATTAACTTTTGTTCTTTTCGACGAAATTGAAAAGGCATCGGATGCGCTCTGGCAGCTTCTTCTGGGAATTTTAGATAAAGCGACTTTAACTTTAGGCGATAACCGGCGCGTGGATTTTTCAAGAAGCGTTGTCATTATGACTTCCAATCTCGGCGCGCGCGAAATGAGCGATATGATTTCGGGCGGAATCGGTTTTGCGCCCGGAAAGGGAAACAAAGGTCCCGAAGACAATGAAATTGACGCGAAAATTTATCGCACCGCTTTAGAAGCCGCAAAACGAAAATTTTCGCCCGAATTTATGAACCGCATTGACAAAGTTGTGGTTTTTAGAAGTTTGAAGGAACATCACCTGAGACAAATTTTAAGTATCGAGCTTCGTGACGTGCAAAATCGTATTACCGAATCTGCCGGAACGAAATTTATTTTTGAATGCACCGAATCTGCCAGAGAATTTCTTCTCGGCGAAGGCATTGATTTAAAATATGGCGCGCGCCATCTGAAACGAGCGATTGAACGTTTTCTGGTTTATCCGTTGTCAAATCTAGTGGCAACCGAACAAGTCGAAACGGGCGATATGGTAACGGTTGATTTTGACGAAAATGAAAGCAAACTCATTTTCACAAAACAATCCGGTAAAATGATTATCAACGATTTGGAAGCGGATTTTCTTGACGCCGAACTCGAAGTCAAATCCGATGCCGTCGGTCTGCCGCTTCCGCAAGCAATGACCGCCACCAGGTCAACCGGCGAAAATCACGAATAATAAATTTCAAGGAAAAGATGAAGCGAGACGAGGGACAAGAAATATGTTCCTCGTTTTTATTTTGCGTTGATTATTTTCACAAAATTACTGTCCAAATACTCACGAATTTGGTCGCGCACGCGGCGAAAAACTATGAGTCTGGTTTCTTCGTCGCCTTCCGCTTCCGCCGGGTCATCAAACGAAAAATGAACGAGTTTTGTTCGAGCAGGAAAATAAGGACAATTTTCTTTCGCGCTATCGCAAACGGTTAGGACATAATCAATTTCTTTTCCGATAAACTCATCAACGGATTTAGAACGATTTTGCGAAATATCAACCCCTACTTCTTGCAAAACTTTTATTGCTTCGGGACGCACGAAGCTTGGTTTTGTGCCGGCGCTGTAAATTTCGTGTTCGTTTTGTGTAATATCTTTTAGCAAGCCTTCCGCCATTTGGCTTCTGGCGGAATTTCCCGTGCATAATATCAAAACCTTCTTCTTTTCGCTCATATTATTTTTCGTCTTTTAAAAGCCAACCGAAAACGAAGGTTGCCGCAAACGCGCCTAGAAACTGCGCCAGTAAAAACATTGGTACGTTATTCGGATTTATTCCCGCGAAAGTATTTGATAAGGAACGCGCTAAAGTTACCGCCGGGTTTGCAAAAGAAGTCGAAGAAGTAAACCAGTAAGCCGCGGTTATGTAGCTCGCAACCATTAAAAAAACCAAGTTAGGACGGAATTTTATGCCCGATTGAATGACGGCGATGAGTCCGAAAGTTGCGACAAACTCGCTTAAAAACTGCGAGTTTCCCATGCGGATTTTTGTCGAAGCGGCAAAAGCAGGCAACTCAAACATCAAATTTGCCACGCCGACGCCAAAAAATGCGCCGAGAATTTGGCATAAAATATAAAATGGAGCTTCTCGCCAGCTAAAATTTCCGCGAAAAGCCTCGGTTAAAGTTACTGCCGGGTTAAAATGCGCTCCTGAAACGTCGCCGAAACTCAAAATCAAAAAAGCTAAACCCGCGCCCGTCGCAATTGTGTTTGCAAGCAGCGCGATTGCTAAATTGCCGCCCGCGAGTCTTTCGCCCATAATTCCCGAACCGACCACAATTGCCAGTAAAAATGCCGTGCCGAGAAATTCGGCGAAGAGTTTTCTCGGTAAATTCATCAAACTTTTTCCAAAGCGTTTTGCAAGTCTTCAATTAAATCTTCCGCATCTTCAATTCCAACCGAAAGACGAATCAATCCGTCGGTAATGCCGGTTTGCAATCTTTTTTCACGCGGAATTGTCGCGTGCGTCATCGAAGCCGAATGCTGAACGATTGTTTCCACGCCACCGAGTGATGTTGCTAACGTGCAAACTTTTACATTATTGACAAACCTTTTTCCTTCCTCGACGCCGCCGATATCAAATGCAATCATTCCGCCAAAACCATTCATTTGCTCTCTAGCAATTTCATAATTTTGATGTTTCTCTAAGCCCGGATAAAAAACGGCTTTTATTTTTGAATGTTCGGATAACATATCTGCAATAGCAGATGCGTTATAATTGTGTCGCTCCATTCGTAAAGCTAAAGTTTTTATTCCGCGCAGGACGAGCCAAGCAATTTGCGGCGCGATGTTTCCGCCATAAAGTTTCGTTGTGTGCAGTCTCGCTTCTTCAATGATTTCCTTTTTCCCGACCATTATTCCGGCAGTTAAATCACTGTGACCGCCGAGATATTTTGTTGCGCTGTGGACAACGACATCAATCCCGAATTCTAAAGGTTTTTGGTTAAACGGCGTAGCAAACGTATTGTCGGTAATCGTAGTTATATTCTTTTCTTTCGCAATCTCTGCAACTCTGGTTAAATCTGTTATTTTCAAAAGCGGATTTGAAGGAGTTTCAATCCAGAAGATTTTTGTATTTGCTTGAGCGGCATCAGCGTAATTTTCCGCCTTTGCCGCGTCAACAAATGTCGTTTCGATTCCGAATTTTTCGGCTAACTCATTCAGAAAAATCGTAGTTGTCGAATACATTGATTCGGGCGCAACAATATGATCGCCAGCTTTCACTAAAGTTAAAATTGAAGCGGAAACTGCCGCCATTCCCGAAGCAAAAGCTAAAGCCGATTCGCCATTTTCGAGTTCCGCAAGTGCTCTTTCGAGCGCGTCTTGTGTCGGATTACCGAGCTTGCCGTAAAAATAACCTTCCTTTTGGAAATTGTGAATTGCCGCGCCTTCGTCGGCATCAGAAAAGGCAAAGACCGACGCCGAATAAATCGGAACTGAAACCGCTCCGTGATTCTGCGTCAAATCTTCGCCTGCGTGTACTGCCTGCGTGAAAATTGATTTTCCCAACATTATCTCTCCAAATTAACAACAAGATGTTTCAACCGAACGATTGATGCTAACTGGATTTATCTCGGGGACGCAACTTGATTCGGTGATTTTCTCTCCCGTATTTTCTTCAATCACTTTGCTACCACAATCGCACGGGTCAGACTGCATCAAATTGTCTTTCAAAACAACAAAAACTTCCCATTCGTTGCCGTCCGGGTCGCGCACCCAAGTTTTGTCTTGAAGCGCATAACAACAATTCGTCTGCATCTCGTCTTTTGTTACAAGCCCAACTTCTTCCCAATGCTTTTTAACTTCCAAAACATCTTCTGTCGTCGCCACTTGGATTCCTAAATGCGATAGAGCACCACGCTCTTTGAAAGAATTTTCATTTAAAGTAAGATTTAACGGAGGATTTTGCACGTCAAATTTTGCGTAACCCTGACGAACTTTTGACGGTTCAATACTAAAAAGTTTTTGATAAAACGCAACGCTGCTTTCAATATTTTTTACATTCAAAGAAAGATGCGCTTTTAAGGCGGTAATATTATTTTTCATATTTTTATTCTCCTTTCATATATGCTATTACATATATGTTAAAACGAATATATTCTTGAAAATATCATTTGTCAACACAAATTTTGTGTTTTGTGATATTTTTAATTTATGAACGACAAAATTCTTAAAAGTATGGAGACGTTTTTTTTAGCGTTAGCGGATAAAACACGCCTTCGATTATTAAATTTAATGCGCGAAAACGAAGTTTGCGTTTGCTTTTTCACGGAAGTTTTAGGCGAGAGTCAACCGAAAATCTCGCGCCATCTTGCCTATTTGAGAAATGCGGAGATTGTTTCGGCGAGACGTGAAGGCAAGTGGATGCATTACAAAATCTTAATGCCTGAAAGTGAATATGGCGCGCGAGTTTTGCGCGACACGCTCGAGTGGCTCAAATCTCAAGGTGACATGCAAAAGGATTACGAAAAATTAGAAAGCGTTTGTTGTTCGATAGAAGTTCCAATAACAATTGCCCGCGCTCCAAAACCGGAAACATTTGTTAAAGCGAATACGAATGTAAGACAGAGTGAAGAACTAGAAACCTTTCTTTTGTGATTTCTCTTTTTGATCTTTTGGATACGGACAATTTCGGCAGCTGTTTCCGCAGCAATAGCCACGTTTTTCAAGAAAATATTTTGTGAGAATCATTAATCCATTTTCAAAGTAAAAATCAACGCCTTCGATAAATTTTTCTTGCTTTTCAACTTTAGATTCCGGCTGGTTTGTCATATAAAACTAAAAATTCCTTGTTGCCTTCCGCGCCTAAAATCGGCGAGTCAATAACATTCAAAATTCTCAAACCGATACTTTCGGCAAATTGATTCGTTTTTGCAATAACCTTTTCGTGTTTTTCTTTTTCGCGGACAATTCCGCCCTTTTCGACTTCGCCTTTTACAACTTCAAATTGCGGTTTTACAAGCGTTATGATTTTTCCGTTTTCTCCTAAAAGCGGCAAAAGCGCAGGTAAAATTTTTGTGACGGAAATAAACGAAACGTCCATTACAATTAAATCAAACTTTTTCTCAAAATCTTCCGGCTTTAAGTAACGGGCGTTTGTATTTTCACGAACGTCGACGCGCGGGTCATTTCTGAGTTTCCAGTCAATCTGATTTGTTCCGGCGTCAATAGCTATAATTCGTTTTGCCCCATTTTGTAAAAGACAGTCGGTAAATCCGCCGGTGGACGAACCCACATCCAAACAAACATATTCGTTTGGGTGAATATGAAATTCTTGCAATGCCTTTTCGAGTTTTAAACCGCCGCGCCCGACATATTTATTTTCTTCCGAATTTCCCTTAATTCTAATTTTCACATCGCGCGAGAAAATTTCCGATGGCTTTTCAACGCGCTTTTCATCGACCAAAATAACGCCGGACATTATTAATGCCCGCGCTTTTACCTCTGACTCGGCAAAATTGTTCTCGATTAAAAGTTTATCAATTCGTTCTTTCTTCACTTTTCTAAAATCGCTTTTTGAAATTTTTATTTAAATTGTTCCTTTTCCGGTTTAGAAATTCTAATTTTGCGTGTCTTTTCAGTTTCAAAATTTAGATGATATTCTATGATTTAAAGCCCGCAATCTAAATTTAGCAAAGATGAATACTGAAATAAAATTATCAAAATTTGCGCGTTACGCTTGGTTTGTTTTGGCTTACAACATTGTCGTTATACTTTGGGGCGTTTTTCTACGCGCTTCAAAATCAGGCGATGGCTGCGGACAGCATTGGCTGACCTGTAATGGCGAAATCATTCCGTCCGCGCCGGAACTGAAAACCGTTATTGAATTTTCGCATCGAATGACGAGCGGTTTAGCGTTTGTTGCCGTTTTGATTTTGCTCGTTTGGGCGTTTCGTAAGTTCGCAAAAGGCTCGCCGGTGCGCAAAACCGCGCTTGTTTCTTTTGTATTTATCATCACCGAAGCGCTCGTCGGCGCTGGTCTGGTTTTGACGGGCAATACCGCCGAAACTTTAACCGCATCGCGTCCTTTCTGGATGACCGGACATCTCGTCAATACTTTTGTTTTGCTAGCTTTTTTGACTCTCACGGCTTGGTTTGCGTGCGGCGGCAAATCTCTTAATTTAAAAGCGCAGCCGAAAGTTTTGTTATTTTTATTTCTGGCAATTTTAGGAATATTTTTCATCGGAATGAGCGGGTCGGTCGCGGCTTTGAGCAGTATGCTTTTCCCGTCAACAACATTGGCGGAAGGTTGGGCAAAAGATTTTTCCGAAACGTCGCACGTTTTGCTGCGCCTGCGCCTCAGTCATCCGATTTTGTCAATATCCATTGGTGTTTTTCTGATATTTACGGCAGGCTGGTTTAAGTCAAAAGCAAGAGAGAATTTTTCAATCAATCGTTGGGCAAACACTTTGACCATTTTAATTTTGATTCAATTTGCTTCGGGCGCGTTGACGCTTTTGACGCTTGCGCCGATTGTAATGCAGCTTGTTCACCTGCTTCTGGCTGATTTAGTATGGATTGTTTTTGTTCTGCTTTCCGCTAATGTTTTAACGGAAGAAAATTTTTCAGCCGCTCATCAATTTTCTGGCAAAACTCAAAGCGCGGTTCAACAAATTTAATCGAAACATTTTGTTATAGATAAAAGCGGTCAATTGATAAAAAATACGACAGCTTTTATTTTTTATTTGACATCGAATTACGCACGCTGCATTACATTGCTGTCAGCATTTATATCCGTGCTATTTGTTTTATGTTCTTCGGGTTTCGAGCAAAACGAATATCCTAAAATTATGAGCAGAGCGAGAATTAACAGCGGCATCAACCATTTCAGAGGCGAAGAATCGTCACTGTTTTCATAATCGCTAACATGGCTGAGGTTTGTGTTCGTTCTCGATTCAACTGCTTGCGGAGTTTCCACAACGTTCATTCTATTGCCGACATTACCTCTATTCGCATCGATTACATCAGTTGCGGATGTTCCAATGCGGTCGAACGCATTTCCGGCGCTAACGCCTGCAAATGAACTTTCGTCGGCGGTTAAATATCCGCCTGTTTGTGAGAGTAAGTTGTTTTCATCGGGCAAAATTCCGTCGGGCGTTAAGTTATCAACTACGCGCGGCAGCATAAAAGCAGTTGCCGAAATTGCGGTTTGATAATCGGTTCCGCTTCGGTTGGCAATTTCTTGAATTTCTTCGTTTCCCAGCGCCGATTCGATCTGCTCGTTTGAGATTGTTGTGTTCGCGCCTGAATTTACCCACGAAGAAGTTACGCCGTTCAAACCCGCTTGATTAAAGCGTTCTAAAAACCCCGCAAAGCCGCCGCGCGATTTGTCCGTCATCTTAGCCAGCAAAACGGAAAGAAGGACGTTCGCCTTGTCGCCTAAATTAAATTTCCCCCGCGCTTCGTCAACAATCGAATCAAACAGAGACATTTTCTTTTTCTCCTTTTTTATGTTTTATAAAACTTTTTACTTGATTAACAGCGATTAATTTTATTCGAGTTACCGCAAAATTTCTCTAAAAAATTATGTTTCGCTTTCCCGCCATTGTTTCCCAAGCGCGACTAATTCGTCAAGTTTTGTTTGCAGTTCGCGGCGTTTATTTTCTATTTCGCTATCGTCGGCTTCGGTTGCGACAAAAAAAGGTTCGGCGATAAAAACTTTTGCTTTTGTAAACGGCTTCGGAATTTGCAGCTTGTCCCAGCTCTTCATCGTCCAGAAATTTCTCGTTTCAATGAGGAAAGGCATAACCGGATTTCCGGTTTTTTTCGCCAGCAAAATCGCGCCGGTTTTCGCCACATATCGAGCGCCTTTCGGACCATCAACCGTAAAACCCATCGGAAACCCGTGTTTCATCAAGCGAATCATTTCAACCAGCGCCCCGACGCCACCGCGCGTCGAAGAACCGCGCACTGCGCCGTAACCAAAACGTTGAATAAAACGCGCGATGTATTCGCCGTCAAAACTTTGCGATGTTATTACGACAATCCCGCAATTTCTGAAATAATAAGTGGCTAAAAAAATCCGATTGTGCCAGAAAGCGTAAATCGGAATTTTACCGCCCGCTTCTATTTTTTGAAAATTCTCCCAGCCGTCGATTTCAAAACGAATTGTTTTTCCAATCAAAGTTATCAGAACGTAAAAGATCCAATCTACAAGCCGAATTAAGAACCTCTTGCCCCACGAATAACCGGAAAGAGAAGCAAATTCGTAAACCGCGCGAATGTTTTTTTTATTTTTATCGGTCATCGATAGAAAGTTTCAGGCAATCTGGGTTATTATGTGCAACAAAGCAAGATGTTTTATCGTAATTTTTGATAGATATTTGCTCTTTTATTGTCAGTTGGGAAAGGAGAAAATGCAAAGACGAATTTTGATAGTTGACGACCACGACGATTTGAAAAGCGCTTTAACGCAAGTTTTTAAGAACCTTGGTTATTTTGTGAAAACAACCGAAAGTCGTCATGAAGCCGTTGAATTAGACCGTAGCCAAGCTTTCGATTTAGTTATAACCGATCTGGACGGCGACAAAGCATTCCCGCCCCAAAATAGTGAAAAACCCGACGACGCTTGCCTTCCAACCAGAGATGCCGAAGAATCCAGCCGCAGCTTTGTCAAAGCGTTTAAGATTTGCGCCACGAATTTTAAGCGTGATGATTTTGACGAAAATGAATTAAAAAATCTTTTTGAAACCATTCTAAACTACAAGGCGCAGTTTTTAGATAAAACAGATGCGGTTAAACAAATACGAGAAAAGATCGAATTTGAATTTCCGAGCGCGATTTCTCTGATGCACAGCATTCTGGATTATTTGATGAAACGCGTCGAGAAAGTAGGCGTTATTGATACGGAAAACTCTAATCTTTTCATTGCTTTGGACGAAGCATTCGTCAACGCTGTCAAACACGGCAACAAATTCGACGCAGATAAAATCGTTCGCGTTTCAGCGGAAGTTTCCGCGAAAGAAGCGCGTTTTACCGTCGAAGACGAAGGTGAAGGTTTCGATGTGAACTCGATTCCGGACCCGACGGATCCGGAAAATCTTTTCAAAGCATCGGGTCGCGGAGTTTTGATAATTCACAACGTAATGGACGAAGTTCGCTACAACGAGCGTGGCAACCGTCTGGAAATGATAAAAAGAAAAGAAACCGAAAAATCCAACCGTTAAAAAATATGTTTTGTCCGAACTGCGGCGCAAACAATTCAACCAAGCAAAAATTCTGCCGTTCCTGCGGTTTGAATCTGGAAAAGTCCGCCGAATCTTTAATTGAACAAAAGCCGTCGGCGCGGTCGGCAAATTTAATTCGCGGCGTAAAATCAATCGAGCGGTTTGGTAATTTTGCGCTCGGCGGGCTTGGAGTCGTTGGGGTAATCGGAATTAGCGTTCTTTTATGGATTTTAGTAACAAAAGTTGTGCTTACGGGAACAAATGTTTTTGCCGCCATTTTGCTCGTAGCTTTTTTTATATTTGCTATCTTGTCGCTCGTCTTCGTCGTGCTTAACGAATCTCTCAAGGAAAAGAAAGCTAAAGTGAATCCAGCGCTTGCCGACGAACTAACCGAAGCGAAAAATACGGGAAAACTTCTGGAAGAAAAATATTTCGAGCCTGCCGCCAGCGTTACGGAAAATTCAACCGAGCTTCTTGTCGAAAACAAAACGCGGAAAATAAAATGAAAGTAACCATCGGGCAAATCAACACGACGAACGGCGACATTGAAGGCAACGTCGCTAAAATTTTGCAGGCAATCGAAAAAGCCAAAAAAGACAATTCTGATTTAATCGTTTTCCCTGAAGTTGCCACGCACGGTTATACGTCGTTCGATTGGTTTCTTGATAAAGACATTATCGAAACGGTTGCCGAGCCTTTGGAAAAAATCATTCCGGCAACAAGAAATATCATAGCCGTTGTCGGAACTGTCAGAAAAACCGGAGACGCGAACGGACGCCGACTTTTTAATTCCGCCGCCGTGATTCACAACGGCGAACTGCTCGGATTTGCCGATAAAACTCTTTTACCCGAATACGACGTTTTCGACGACCCGCGTTATTTTGAACCGGCGGACGAGCGAAAAATGTTTGAGATTGACGGACGCAAAATCGGCGTCGTCGTTTGCGAAGATTTTTGGAATGATAAAACTTTCTGGTCGGAAAGGCTTTATGATATTGACCCGGCAGACGAGCTTATAATGCAGGGCGCGGATTTAGTCGTATCGTTGAACGCTTCGCCGTTTAACAAAGGGAAAATAAAACTGCGCTGCGATATGGTTGCGCACCGGGCGCGTTTGCAAAAAAAGCCGATTGTTTTCGTGAATTTAATCGGCGGAAACGACGGAATTGTTTTCGACGGTGCAAGTTTAATTGCCGACGAAGAAGGCGATATTATTTTGCAGGCGAAAGCATTTGAAGAATTTATCGAAACTGTTGAGCTGGATGTTCACCAGCCAGATTCGCGCGGAATTACCGGAAATGAATGCGAAACGATTCGTCAAACACTGGTTTTAGGGATCAAAGATTACGCGGCGAAAAATCGTTTTTCAAAAGCGGTTCTCGGGCTTTCCGGCGGAATTGATTCGGCGTTGGTGGCGGCGTTGGCGTGTGAAGCGCTCGGCGCGAAAAATGTTCTCGCGGTGATGATGCCTTCGCCTTTTTCTTCGGAGGGCAGCGTTAAACATTCGGAAACTCTTGCAAAAAATCTTGGAATGCCAACCCGTTTAGAGCCGATTTCCGGCGCGTTTGAAGTTTTATTGAAACAAATGAATCTGCAAAAACCCGGGCACGGCGGCGAAAATCTGGCGGCGGAAAATATGCAAAGCCGTTTGCGCGGCGTGATTTTAATGACGATTTCAAACGCCGAAGGAAGATTGGTTTTAGCGACCGGAAACAAATCCGAGCTTGCTGTCGGTTACTGCACACTTTACGGCGATACAAACGGCGGCTTAGCGGTTCTCGGCGATGTTTTGAAAACGGAAGTTTATGAAATCGCGCGCCATATCAACGAAAGCGCGAAGCGCGAAATCATTCCAAATGAAATTATCGAAAAAGCGCCGTCAGCCGAACTTGCGCCGAATCAATTCGACCAAGACTCTTTGCCGCCGTATGATTTAATGGACAAAGTTTTGAAACTTTATTTCGAGCAGAAACTTTCGCCCGATGCGATTATTGCTCAAGGTAACGATAGGAAATTAGTTTATGATTTGTTGAACAAAGTTGAATCGCCCGCCAATGAATTCAAACGCCGACAGCTTCCACCAACGTTGATAATTTCCCGCAACGCTATCGGCATCGGACGCCGCCGACCTGTCACGCATAAATACAGAAGAAGCCCAAAAAACTAAAACTATCTTGCAAGAACTTTTTTAAACAGAGTCGCAAACTACTAATTTTTCACAAAATAACCTTGCCGCGCACGCAAGCGATGATTGCTCGGATTATTCAAACCGACATTAAGTTTAACGTATTTGTTGTTTGGAAATTCGCCTTCCGAATAATACTGCACGAGATATTGAGCGCGAAGCTCATTGGCAAGCTGGCGAAAGATTGTTATCAGTATATCTCCGTTTTTTCTGAAGTTTTGAGTGTTTTGTGACTGGTCTTTCAGGTCAACCGGCAGGAGTTTCGGCAAAAACGCCGTTCCGCCGGTTTCGTCGGCAAACTTTTGTAAATTCGATTGTCCAAAAATGCTGCCTTTATTTAATTGATAAGAATTTCCGGCAGGATTTATCGAGTAAAAAACCGAATCGGCATTTTGCAAAGTCTGTAAAACTCTGTTTTGCTCACGCAGGCTTGCTTCGTTACGAGTTTTAACCGTCAGTTGATAAAGACTTTTTGAGTCGAGCGTGTCTATTTTCTTACCTAAACTTTTATAACTGTTCTGAATTGAATTGCGAATTCTCTCGCTGTTTGTGTCCTCGCCGTCGGAAATTACGACGATAACTTTTCGTCTGCCTTGCGGAGCATTTTTTTGCAAGTAATCGGCGGCGGCGGCGAGCGAATCGTAAAATGCCGTAAAAGATTTTGTCGGTTGAATAGATTTTATTGCGATTGCCGATTTTTCGGCGGAATCTCGCCCTTGAATCATTACCGGATTTGCGCCGATGGTAAAAACGGTCGCGCGGTCTTCGGAACGCATTACTTCCTGCAAAAATTTAGCGGCGGTTTCCTGTTCAAATTGAAACATTGCGTCGGTGCTTGCCGAAACGTCAAACAACAAAGCAATTTCAAGCGGAACTTTTTCCGCGTCGGAAACCTGCGCTATTTCCTGCGATTTATTTTCTTCTAAAATGCGGAAGTCCTGGGCTTTAAGCCCTAAAACCGGCTGACCGCTTGCGTCCAAAACTGAAACTGGAACGACGACAAGGCGTGACTCGACTTTGATTATTTCGCCATCGTCTTCAACATTTGGCGGTGGCGTCGGTTTGGCTTCCTGTCCAACGACAGAGAGTGCAAAAGCGAAAATAAGTGCGAAAATAGCGAAAAAATTTGAAGCTCTCACGTTTTACCTCAGGGAAAAAGACCGTAAAAGATACGCTGGAAAAATTCTCCGGCGTATCTTTTTACGGTTTTGTTTTTTAACAAATTACTGTTGGTTTTGGTTTTCGTCTTTTCTGACTTCGACGTTTTGATTTAATCCACGGCTAACCGTTAATTTTACTTCAACACGACGATTTTCGGCGCGTCCTTCACGGGTCGAGTTGTCTGCAACAGGCTGCGCTGCTCCGAAACCGTAAGAAACTCCGATACGGCGAAGCGGGATATTGTGTGTTTCAATCAAATAATCAAGCACGGCTTGAGCGCGTCGACGGCTTAATTCCTTGTTCAATTTCGCTCCGCCTTCGGCAGAAGCAAAACCCGTAACTTCGATAAGATAACCTTTCATTGTTAAAGCCGTTTGCGCTAGATTGTCAAGATTTTGTTTGCCTTCGGGTGAAAGAACAGCGCTACCAGCTCGAAAGTTGACGGTCTGACTTGTTTGAACAACATAATCGTCCATTGCAGAGATTCTTTGATTGGTAGCATTAACGCCTGCGACTGCTGCATCAGCCGTATCTTGCGCAGCTTTAGCGCCGCCGCGTGCAGCGTTGGAAATCGCCATCAATTCGTCAATCTGACCGGAAACGCGCTGGGCATTTTGTTCGGCTTGCGTGAGACGATCTTCAGCCGGGGCGACTCGGCTTTCAATTGATTGAGCAACGGCTAAATCATCTTTGCCAAAGCGAACTTTATCAGCCGCCAGACTGCCCGACATATCACCGCGACCTTCGACTTCCAAATTCAAACCACGCACAATGCTATTGGCGGGAGTTGTATTTCCGCCGCCGAAAAATCCGCCTTTGGTTTTAATACTGGCGCCGGGACTCAACATTACTTTCGTTTCGACTCCAGTTAAGTCTCGAACCGTAAAACCGGTACTGTCTTGTGCGACGACAACACCTTTAATTTTGTATTTTTGTCCGCTTGTTAAGTTACGAGTTTGTCCGCCTTGGGCGAAAACGCCGACTACACCTATGATTAAAGCTAAAAGCAACGCTGGAATTTTTTTCAACATATTTGAACTCCTATTTAAAGATTATTTTTTGAACATCTAATTATGACGTTCATTGAACAGGTTGGGTTTTCCAACCTTTTAAAACTTTTTACTATGAATTAAAAAATCTTTCTAAAAACCTATTAAGAAATTTTTAGGTAGAAACAACAAGTTATGACCAACAGACAATTATTGTGCCAGAAGGGATTGTTGCTAAAGCAGGTTATATAACTGAAAGCAAAGATAGTGATTTGTGGATTTGTTTTTTTATTGACGGCAAAGCGATTGTTTTATTAGCATACACGCCGCGCGAAAATAACTGTCTGCTATTAATTCGGTTACTGACAGAAAATGAGGCGACGCAGTTTACAAAGCGAACTGCGTCGTTTCCAGATATTCTTTCATATACGACAAAAATTTCTCAGCGTCCGAGCCGTCGACAATTCGGTGGTCATAAGTCAAAGCGAAATAAGCCATTGAGCGGATTGCAATGTAATCGTCGCCGTCGGGAGTCGTTAAAACCTTTGGACGTTTTTCGATTGCGCCGACGCAAAGAATCGCAACTTGCGGCTGATTGATAATCGGAGTTCCGAAAAGACCACCGAAAACACCAGGATTTGTTATCGTAAATGTTCCGCCTTGTACTTCGTCCGGGTTGAGCTTTTTCGTTCTTGCGCGGTCAGCCAAGTCATTTGCCGCGAGTGCCAGACCGGAAAGCGAAAGCGTGTCGGCTCGTTTAATAACCGGAACAATCAAGCCCCAATCAAGAGCGACAGCCATTCCTAAATTTATATCGCCTTTGTAAACGATTTGCTCGCCGGAAACTTGTGAATTAACAATCGGAAATTTTCGCAAGGCGTTGGTTGTCGCCTGGAAAATAAACGGCATAAACGAAAGTTTCGTGCCGTAACGCGATAGAAATTCGCTTTTATTTTTCTCACGAAACTTCGCCACGTTCGTCATATCAATCTCATAAACACTTGTCACGTGCGCCGAAGTTTGTTTCGAGAAAGTCATATGTTCCGCAATTTTCTTGCGCATCACGGACATCGACTCGATTCTGTCTCCGACAGAAGTTGTGAGTTGCGCGTTGGCTGAGTTGACCGAGTTTGAAGAACTTGTTGAACTCGGCAAACTCACCGCCGGAGCGCCTTTGCGAAGTAAATCCTGCGGTTTCAAAGCGGCGCCAGATTCGATAAAAGACATAATATCTTTTTTCGTTACGCGCCCGCTCATTCCCGAACCTTGCAATCTGGAAATATCAATACCGTGTTCTTTGGCAATGTTGCGAACGAGCGGACTGCTTTTTGTTTTTCGGAGTTCTTCAACCGTTAAACTTTGTCCGTCGCCGGTTGCTTGTTGTCCGTTGGTTTTTTCTTCGACCGCTTCGGGACGCTGGTAATCGTAGCTTCTACCTTGAACTTCTTCAATTTCCTTTTGCTCTTCGGCGGGCATCGAGACAGAAGTTTCCGTTGTTTGCGCAGCTTGCGCCTGAGTTGCGACATCCGCGCCTGTTGCTTGCGCGGTTGATTGTTCAGCTTGTTTTTGTCCGGCAGCGGTAGCCTGATTGCCGACTGAACTTGTTCCTTCCGCGCCGATAAGCGCAACTACCGAACCCACCTCAACCGTCTCGCCCTCATTCGTGCGAATCTCAAGCAAAGTTCCCGCCACGGGCGAAGGAACTTCCGCATCAACTTTATCGGTTGAAATTTCAAGCAGCGACTCGTCTTTTTCGATTTTATCGCCAACGGCTTTGAGCCATTTTGAAACCGTTCCTTCAGTTATTGACTCACCCATTTGCGGCATTACAACTTCAGTCGCTTCGCCTGATTGCGATTTTGATTCGCTTGTTGATGTCGTTGCGGTCGCGGTTTGCACTTGTTCGACAATTTCCGGTTGTTTTGTTTCTTCAATCGCCGGCTCGCTCTTACCTTCTACAACTTGTGTTTCGTTTTGCTGACTGCTGACTGCTGACTGCTGACTGCCGTTTCCAGATTGCTGAACGCCAGTCGAAGTTTCACCTTCCGCACCCAGCACGCCGACAACACTGTTGACTTCGACCGTTTCGCCCTCGTTAGCGCGAATTTCCAAAAGAATTCCGCCCGCCGGCGCGGGAACTTCAGCATCGACTTTGTCGGTTGAAATCTCTAATAAAGGCTCGTCTTTTTCCACTTTTTCACCGACGGCTTTTAACCATTTTGAGACCGTTCCTTCGGTAATGGATTCGCCCATCTGCGGCATTACGACTTCTACGCTCATTGTTTCTCCAAAAAATTTTAAACTAAAAACACCAATTATTTTTACTTTAACTCGTTTCTCTTAAAAACGACAAAGACGGTTGGATTATTGCATAATTTTTACGGCAGTAATTTCTATTGAAACAGTATATAAAAAAGGCAAAGCCGTTGTGACTTTGCCTCTTCATCTTAACCTTAAAAATACAGATTTACCTGCCGAATGTATTACATTGCCGCATATCGCCGGCTTGAAAACCGCGCGTAAACCACTGCATTCTTTGCTGTGCCGAGCCGTGCGTGAATGATTCCGGCACGACGTAACCTTGCGCCCTTTTCTGAATCGCATCGTCACCGACGGCTTGCGCCGCGCGAATCGCTTCTTCAGCGTCGCCTGCTTCGACAAGACCTTGTTTGTCGGCGTAATGCGCCCAAACGCCCGCATAACAATCGGCTTGCAATTCTAATTTTACGGAAAGGTCATTTGAATTACCGGCTTGCTGAACTTTGCCCATCGTTCCCAATTGATTTTGAATGTGATGCCCGACTTCGTGCGCGATAACGTATGCTTGCGCGAAATCGCCCGGAGCGCGAAATTCAGTTTTTAAATCGTTGAAAAATCCGAAATCGAGATAAAGTTTACTGTCGCCCGGACAATAAAACGGTCCCGTCGCCGAACTCGCATAACCGCACGCCGAAGCGGTTTGTCCGGTAAAAAGCACAAGTCTCGGGTCTTGATATTGCTTCCCGGCTTGCTGCGGCAAAATTTTTCGCCAAATGTCTTCGGTGCTTCCTAAAACGGATGCAACAAATTTTCTTTGGTCGTCGTTTTGCGCGTTCGGCTGTCCGCCTTGCGGCGCTTGCTGAGTTTGCTCTTGTTGCGGAGCAGAGCCGCCGCCAAGCTGGTCGAGCAATGCTCGCGGGTCGCCATTGCAAAGCCATACGGCAAGTATTAACAACAAAGTTCCTATGCCGCCGCCGCCGAGCGCCAGCCCTCTGCCGCCGCTCATTCCGCGCTGGTCGTCGATATTCGAGCTTTCACGTCCTCTTAACATAATTTGTAAATTCCCCTTTTTGCAGTTGTAATGTTAAAGATATTAGCACTTTTAAAGCAAGCAATGAAATTAAAAAATTGGCAGTTAGGCGGAAATTATTTTGATTATAAAAGTCATCAGATTTTTTATCGTCTAAGCGAAAATTCCGACGAAGTATTGCTTTGCCTGCACGGTTTTCCGACTTCTTCATTTGATTATCATAAAATCTGGAACGCGCTGACGGAAAAATTTGCCGTTTTAGCTTTTGATATGATTGGCTACGGATTTTCGGCTAAACCGCTTGATTTCGACTACACGACATTTCATCAAACGGATGTTTTGCAGGCGTTACTCGAAAAATTACAAATAAAAAAAGTTCACGTTCTGGCACACGATTATGGCAATACAATTACGCTTGAACTTCTCGCTCGCGCTAGTGAAAATCGTTTGAATTTTACAATTGAAACCGTTTGTTTTTTAAACGGCGCGCTTTTTCCCGAAACGCATCGCCCGATTTTAGCGCAGAAAATTCTTATCAGTCCGCTCGGTTTTTTGTTCGGTAGATTTATTTCCGATGCGCGTTTCAAAAAAAGTTTAGCTTCAATTTTCGGTAAAAATACGCAGCCAAGCGATGAAGAATTGGAAGATTTTTTGCAAGTCTTTAAGTTTAACAACGGACGACAAATCGCGCACAAACTAATTCGTTATATGACCGAGCGCAAAAAATATCGGTCTCGCTGGCTTGGTGCATTGCAAACAATGGAGCAGCCATTTCGTTTTATAAACGGTTTAGAAGACAAAGTATCCGGCAAACATCTAGTAAAAAGATTTCGTCAACTCGTGCCGCATCAAACCGATATTATCGAGCTAAAAGACATCGGACATTTTCCGCATTTTGAATCGCCGGAAACTGTTGCAGAAAGATTTTTCGAGTTTCACAAAAAACAGAAGTTAGAAAGGGAAACGGTGAACGCTGATTGAGTACTGTTAATGATTTTTACTCCGCGTTCAGCATTCAGCGTTCAGCGTTAAAAATAATTTACCGCAAAATCTTGACAGATGTAGAGTTAGGTCATTATTATTCAGTTATGTTTCACATAAAGTTTTTTCTTTCAACCGTTTCAGAGAGGATAAAGAGATGATAAAACTTGATATTATCAATCGGGTCGCGGACAAAACCGGCGTGCCGAAACAAAAGGCGGAACAAGTTGTTGACGCGCTTTTTAACGCGATGAAGGACGCGCTGGCGAAAGGCAAACGCATCGAGCTTCGCGGTTTCGGCGTTTTTGTCGTCAAGCCTAGAAAACGCGGCATCGGACGCAATCCGCGAACAGGCACTGAAGTTCCTATCCCAGCAGGCAAAACCATTCGCTTCAAACCGGGCAAGGAGCTACAAGCCAAAGCCGTTCTAAAATAATTCAATTACGAAATTACGAATTACGAAAAAATACGCATTGTGGTTATAGTTATATTTCGGGATTTAAAACCCAGCGTAATTTGTAATTCATAATTCGTAATTTTTTGTGTCCGAACTAAATACATTTACCAACCAACTTTTTGACCGCCGCGAAGCGATGCGCCCGACAGCGCGAACATGGGCGAAACATAGCGCTTTATTGTTGTTCGCGTTTTTTACGATGACGATTGCGGGCGTTCTCGAACCGTTTGGGTTTATAAAAATTTTCCCCGATGTTGACCCGCAAAGCTGGACGGAAATTTTTCAGTTTCTTCTTTCTTTACCGACACATTATTTCGAGCTTATTTCTACAACAATTTACCGCCTCTATACCGAGTCAGATACATTAAAATATGGAGTAAAATTTTCCGCATCGCTTTCGACAATCCTGATGGCGCACGAAGCCGGTCATTACGTCGCGTGTCGCCTTTATCGAGTTGACGCGACTTTGCCATATTTTATTCCGCTGCCGCCGATGATTGGTCCGGCTGGAACTCTGGGCGCGTTTATTAAAATTGTTTCGCCGATTCCTTCGCGCCGCGCGGCTTTTGACATTGGCGTTGCCGGTCCGATTGCCGGTTTTCTGGCTTTAATTCCCATAGCGCTTATCGGACTTCTGACAATGGAACAAGTTCCGCCGGAAAAAATTGCGAGCGCCGAAATCGGTTTGCATTTTTCAGACCCTTTATTTACGCAGTTTTTAGGCTGGATAATCAGCGTTAATCCGACTCTCGGTTATTTTAATCCGTTTCTCGCGGCGGCGTGGATTGGTTTGCTGGTAACAAGCCTTAATTTAATTCCTTCCGGTCAGCTTGACGGCGGACATGCGGTTTACGCCCTTTTCGGCGAGCGAGTTCACCGCCGGGCGGGCAAAATCGCGTTTGTCGCAATGGCGGTAATTTCCGTGCTTGGCTGGTATGTCTACAGTAGTCCGAGCGCATTTTTATTTACGATTTTGCTTGCCGTAATGATGCGCGTTCGACATCCCGAACCGTTCGATAATACGCCGCTCAATCCGACGAGAAAAATAATCGCTATTCTCACGCTGCTGATTTTTATATTATCTTTTATGCCATTTCCCGTGCAGATTAGGTAAAGTAAAAATAAACTTTCTCTAATACTGATTTTATTTTTTACAACAAACGCAAGACAGCGGTTTTGAAACAAACTCGACGTGGAAACAATTGATGAACAGAATCCGATTTCGCCGACGGCGCGCGCGTCGGCTTGGAAACTTGGCGGGTTGTCGTGGCGCACTCTTGGGCGGCGCGTGTGGTATGAGCTTTACGCTGGCGGCTTGCTGACGCACGCGGCGGCGCTCGCTTTTTATTTTTTGCTCGCGCTCTTTCCTCTTCTGCTGTTTCTTGTGACGATACTGGGTTTTCTGACCGATTCGGGAAACGAAATGAGAGCAACATTACTTGCGCAGTTAAGCCGAATCGCGCCGCCGTCAGCTTCAGCGCTTGTTTACGCAACGGTCGAAGAAATCGCGCAGACCGCGGACGGCGGCAGTCTCTCGCTCGGACTCGTTACGGCGCTCTGGGTTGCTTCATCGGGCGTCGCCGCGCTTGGCGAATCGCTCAACGCGATGTACGGCGTCAACGAATCTCGCCCATATTGGAGAGCGCGCCTTTCCGCCGTCGGTTTAACCATCGCCATCATCGTGCTCATTGTTTCCGCTCTGATGTTGATGCTTTACGGCGGCGAAATCGGCGAAGCGATTGCCAATTATTTTAACCAGGGCAGCCGTTTCATAGTTTTTTGGAACGTCCTCCAAGTCCCGATTGCGCTCACTTTCGTTTTGTTTTCGTTCGCTTTGATTTACTTCTTCGCGCCGGATTTACGCGACCAGAAATGGTATTGGATAACGCCGGGTTCAATCATCGGCATTCTACTCTGGCTTCTCGCTTCCGTTCTCTTTCGCGTTTATCTGCGCCATTTCGATTCGTACAATTTAACTTACGGCTCGCTCGGCGCGGTCATCGTCTTGTCGCTGTGGTTTTATTTGACCGGCACAGCGATTTTGTTGGGCGGCAAAATCAACGCCGAGATTGAAAACGCGGCAGCAGAAGCCGGAATG